>Ga0335396_10007278_pt1 | contig 10664 bp, 8 predicted proteins | sample FRY02_FD_205743 | JGI IMG/M metagenome (GOLD analysis project Ga0335396, IMG submission 205743) | Freshwater microbial communities from Lake Fryxell liftoff mats and glacier meltwater in Antarctica - FRY-02 (spades assembly) (version 2) | ecosystem: Environmental > Aquatic > Freshwater > Ice >... | reverse complement strand
CGGCACAATTGATGCACTTTAGTTTTTGCACGGCATGGTTGGTGAACCGCCTTCGCCGACGAAGCATTCGATGATATTTGTTTATGGCCAAAGGGAAAGACTATGTTCAGCGCTCAAGCGATTCAAGGAAACGGGAACGAGATCAAAGGCAAAATTCGGAGTAAGTGGGGCGCGCTCACGGATGACGATGTTGCAGTGTTCAATGGGAATGTTGAGCAATTGCTGGGTGCCATCCAGAAAAAAACGGGCGAGGCACGCGAGAACATCGAACATTTTCTGGGACAGATTGTTGCAGGCGGCGCTGCTGCGGTGAGCGGGGCTGGTGAGTCGGTCCGCGCTGGTGCCCACCACGCGGTTGATTCCGCCCAGGCAGTGTCTCACGATGCCGCTGCTGCGGTGCGTGAAAGTTATGCCGATGTCGAAGCCATGGTGCGGAAGCGACCAGCCGAGTCAAGACTCGCCTGCTTTGGTGCGGGTTTAGTCACAGGAGTTGTCCTCTCGCTGCTCCTGCAGCGGAAGTAACAAATCTGACAAACATACCGTGGAAATCGTGATGGAAAATTCGCCAGAATCGAGAGTCATCCGCCAGCGCATGGAAGAGGTGCGTGGTGACCTGGATGTCGAATTTCAGGGAATGGTCAAAGACGCTCATGATATCGGCGACTGGACCTATTACGTGAAGATGTATCCATGGACCGTGCTCTTAGCCTCATTCGTCGCAGGATATTTCATCATGTCGCGGCTAGGACTCGGGACGAAGCAAAACCACAGTACTGCCGATGCGTCACCTATCCCGAACACCTCGCCTGCTCCGCCTTCACCGGCGAAGTCTGACGCCACCGGCAAAGTTTTAGGGTTTGTGGGCAAACTGGCGATGCGGGGTCTGACTGCTTACGCAGTGCAGCATGTTGACAGGCTTTTCCCCGCCAGGGACGCAGGTTCAGTCCCAAAAGATCATTCATGAATAGTGAAAGTTTCAACTGTTTTATCAGCCGGAACGCGCTAGCTTCCGGTTCCGTGAAAACCGTGAACTAGCGCTCAACGGCTGATATTGACGCGACACTTATGGACCGCACGATCCGAGCGGTCCGGCATTTTGTACAGGGGTGTTTCCGGCGTGGATCATCAAACGAAAGCAGACAATCCGAAGGGCCCTCAGCAGAGCGCATCACGTGGCTTTGCAACCGGCGCGGGTAACTTCGCTCAAGACGTTCTGACACTTGCTGAACTGCAGGCGCAGTTACTTGCGATCGACGTGGGGGAATGTCGCGCGCGGATGACGGTGCCCGTCCTGTTGCTGCTCGGTGGAGTTGCGATCGCCCTGGCATGTTTTCCAATCGGGCTGGCGGCTCTCGCGCTGTGTCTGATTGAGTTCTTCAAGACAAGCTATGCCACAGGATTTTTGATCGCGTTCCTTGTGGGAGCTATTTTCGGCACTCTCATGTGACAATGTGGTGGCAAAACTGAATTCCGTTAATGAGTACGGCCTTGCTTCGTTGAGTCAACTGACCAGAGCGCGAGATCGCATCGGCTGCGGCGCGATTCTGGTTTCGACCCTGGCGGACGCACAAAAACAGATTTCCCTGTTGACCGCGCCGCATGCGACTCTGCCCACACAACAAGAGTCAAAGCAATCCTCGTAGCCGATCAATCCTGCTCCCACCGCCACAGGTCCGGGCTGGAACGCTTAAGTCGATGCCATTCGCGATCGCGTGCGGATATGCACAATATAGTGCAACGCCGATTATCCCGTGCCCGCTCGACTCTCTTCGGTCGGGCCAATTGACAGCAGGAGCATTCCCTGCAATGCCAGCCTTTTCCCAGTGTTATGGGAATGTACTGTTGCTCGCAACGGCTGATGCACCAATGAACTTTCGTGCGGCATTGTACGGTGACATGGGATTTGCATCCGACGACCACTGGTTGAACTCGCCTGTGACAAACATGGCATCCGCATGCGGAGCCCAGACACGAAACGCCACGCCGGACTCATGCGGGATGGAGCCCATACCGCCGTGAATAATGTTGAGAGGATCAGTTGACATCGAAACTCTTTGCTGATGTATTGAAATTGAGGCGTCGCTGATCTCGTTTCGTTCGAAAAATAATTCGGCAATAGTCGCCTTTCGCTCCGCGAAAGTAGCGCGACTTTTGCGGAGCAAAAGGCGACACTAATTTCTTGAACGGTCCTTATCTGGCCTCTGCAACAGGCATGGGCGGAGTGGCTGGCAATGTGTAGGCTTTCTCAACAGCGGCTCTCATCATCGCTCGGCTTTCCTGAGGAGTGGTCTGCAAACTCTCGATCTCTTCAGCAACGGCAGCCAGCTTTTCGTCTTTCAGCGATCCACGAAACCACTGCGAATAGTCCCGTTGAAGGAGATGGTGGCTCCAGGTTGCATCGTCGACGCCGTCTGCCAGCTGCAGGAAAAGCATCAGGTTTTGTGCCCGGAGATTCAACTTTCCCTCGGGTCCACGAAAATAAAAGCTGCGGTCTGGAGACAATTCGCCTGTCGCGTACTTGCGACTATGCCGATGTCGCACCATGCGACACGGAATTGTATGAACGGCAATCGGCATTTCGTTGGTGTCGCGAACCCACATCAGCACATCGCCCGGTTCCAGGTTTTTTGGCTCGTAAGCAGGAATTGGCTGATTGACGAGTCCGGCAAAAGCCTCCAGTGTCTCGGACGCATCGGCACCGAGGGCGAGCACCGTATTGATCCGCTGCAGCAGTGTCGGCGCGAGTAACGCCGGGTGAACGGTGATCAATAAACAGTTTTGCAGTTCGTTGGGCAACGCCTCGTCGGCTGGCAGCCAATCGGCGGGCATCAGGTGGTGAGCTTCATCCAGGATGAGCCAATGAGGTCGCCCCGTCCGTGACCGCATCTGCAGCAGTTGAGACAACATCTTCAGAAAGAATGCCGGCCGATCAGGGATGGGCACCCCGGTCATGCAAACCACGGCGTTCGCTTCCGGATCTTCCAGTAATCGCAGGATTTCCTCCTCGGGCGGAGGCGTCTGTGGTCCGCCAAACACGACCGCTCCCTCCATTTCCCCGTAATCTCCTTCGGGATCAAACAGACAGAATTGATAACTCTGTTCCTGCAATGCCTCGACAAAACGAGTCGCGACGGTCGACTTTCCGCTGGCCGACGGGCCACAAATCAAAACACTGCGGTCGTACGGTGCGATGTGGATTTCCTGATCCCCGGACTTCCCCAGCAACAGAGCATGTCTGTGAATGCGCTGATTCAAACTCGACAGATCGTTGGCGATCAACTGTTCCATCAGTTCCATCACACCGGCGCCATGATCAGCCGCGGTAATCAGGTCTGCTGTGTCTTTAACAGCCGGCAGCGCATTGGCAACCGCAACCGCAACTTCGCACAGACGCAGAAATGCATGATCGTTCTCGGCGTCTCCGATACCAACGACGTTGTGTATGGACAGACTCATTTTTCGGAGAGCAGCGAAGAGCCCCGTCGCTTTGTTCACACCTGCCGGCAGGACCATGACGGCCCCTTTATTGAAGATGACCTGCAATTCAAGTCCCAGATCAAGGATCGTCTGCAGGACTGTCGCATGATGTGGCTCCCATGTCGCCACAACGACCCGCCCGACGGAAACAGGCCCGACATGCCGATCGACCAGCGCCTGGACAAAATTTGCCGGTGGCGGATCCGCGAGCGGTATCTCTTCTTTTGTGGACGGTCGATAGAGCAGACCACCATTTTCGGCGACCACCCATTCAAACAGATCGAGATGAGGAAACGACTGCATCAAATCCGGCAGCTCGCGCCCCGTGACCATGACCAGCCGACGACCGGACGCGAGGAACCTCTTCAGCGTCTCAATGATCAGGTCGTTGACGCAGCCATTATGGGCGAGCGTACCATCATAGTCAGTCGCCAAAACATGATATCGCATGGTTCATTCAGGGATGGTGTTCTTTTCAATTCCGATGGCAGTTCTTAGCCGTTTTGCGGCTAACCGCTCACTTCTGCCCCAATCGTACCAATTCTACATGGCTGCTGTCCTCCTTAAACCTCAGAGACCCAGACACCGACACGGAGGCTCGCTCCTGGCGCTCCAACAAACGAACCTGAAACCGGCGGCGCGGATTCGGGCATTCTGGCGACGGCCACGGCAATGTGATTGGTACCCGCGATTTCTCCGCTCGTCGGATCGAAACCTTTCCAGCCCGCACCCGGCAGATACACTTCCGCCCAGGCATGAGTTGCACCGACATCCGCAGTGATCGGCCGGACATTGAGGTAACCGCTGACGAAACGTGAGGCAAGGCCCAGTCGCCGCGCTGCCTCCATATACAGAAACGCAAAGTCGCGGCAGGATCCCGTGCCGCATCTGAGTGTTTCCGCCGCGGTTTGCACACCTGGTTCCTCTCGCAGCCGATAGGAAAATGTCTGGTGAATGCGCAGACACATGGATTGTAACAAAGCATACGTCTGAATTTGATCGCCAGGCTGCCATTGATTCGCAACCCACTCTTTCAGAACATCCTCGCCCGTGTGCTTAATGAAGTTCATGTACGGCGACAGCACCGCCAGGTCCTCGGATGTATAAGCAAACGGATAGTTCGTCGCATAATCGGCGACCAGAAAATCAAGAGGCGTCAGATTGTACTGCTGAATGACAACTTCACTCTCAATCAGAAGCTGGCTGGCACGTGCAGCGAAGGTTGCAATGGCAACCGAGTTGTCTTCCACATCGCGGTGCCATTGCACTGTTGCCGTCGGTTTGATGTTCAGCGTTGAAGATTCGATCCGCAAACCATAGTCTTCTCTCGGACGCAGCCGCAAAGCGTGTGGCCCCAGCTGCACTGGTGCAGAAAAATTGTAGTCAGTGCGATGTAGAATCTTGTACCGCTGCATAACCATCTGCTCACTGATTCAAACGCATCGGCACGCCGGAAAAGGTCAATAATTGAACCCCGTTCAATCTTCACTCGATTCAGGGTCGAGAATTCCAGCATTCTGCCCTTGAGCATCCCGCAGGGACCGTCGCTGCGTTTGATGTTCTAGTACTCGTTCTGCTCTCCGTCGCTTGCGGTCATGGCCGCGATCACGGTTGGCTTTGCAACCTGGCGGATGATTCGCTTGTCGCGTTCCTCCACCAGCTTCTGCAGAGCCGCGTCGAAGGTCATCACGCCCAGTTCGCCATCAATGCGACAGCGCACATTGACGGAGTTCGTTTCCGCTTCCTTCGGTCCAACAACCAGCATGTACGGAATCAGATCCATCTGAGCTTCGCGAATCTTGGCCTGCACACGCGCGCTTTGCAGGTCTGTGGTGACTCGGAAACCGGCCTGGCGCAGTTTGCCGGCTACTTCCGTTGCGTAGTCGTCGGTCTTCTCGCTGAGCGGCAGGACGCGGATCTGTTCCGGAGCCAGCCAAAGAGGAAACGCACCGGCGAAATGTTCAATCAGCATTCCGCAGAAGCGTTCCATCGACCCGAACGGGGCTCGGTGAATCATGACAGGACGGTGAGCCTTGTTGTCTGCTCCGGTGTATTCCAGCTGAAAGCGTTCGGGAAGATTGTAGTCCAACTGAACGGTTCCCAGCTGCCACTCGCGACCCAGGCAATCGCGGACCATGAAGTCGGTCTTTGGCCCGTAAAACGCCGCTTCGCCTTCACACTCAATAAACTGCAGCCCCTGCTCAGTGAGCACCTTTCGGAGGGTATTCTGAGCATTCTCCCAAAGTTCCGGGCTGCCGACGTACTTGTCGGAATTCGGATCGCGGGACGACAACTGGACTCGGTAATCTTCCAGTCCCACAGCCTGTAGAACAAATTTCACAAGTCCCAAAGTGTCCTTGAACTCCTGCTCAACCTGTTCTGGTGTGCAAAACAGATGGGCGTCGTCCTGAGTCAACCCGCGAACACGCAGCATCCCATTGAGTTCCCCGGACTGCTCGTGACGATACACAGTACCAAATTCCGCCAGTCGCACCGGAAGATCCCGATAGCTGCGAGGCAATGCCTTGTACATCTGGACGTGATGCGGACAATTCATAGGCTTCAGCAGGAAACGTTCCTGCTGCCGTTCCCAGCGTCGCAGAACCTCACGCTTCTGGTCGTCGGTGCCGCTGAATGGAAAGTCCTTGTCATCGAAGCCCAGTACTTTTGCCGCATCGAGCAGTTTTCGTTCAACGTCTGGAGTCGGTGAGCTGACTTCCGTGTCTTTTGGATCCAGACAGCGGATCCAGTAATCGACAAGTTGACCGGCCGAATGGCCGAAGATCGGTGCAAACTGTGAGTCACGATAATAGGGGAAGTGACCGCTGGTTTCATACATTTCCACGCGGCCGATGTGAGGCGAATACACGGGCTGATAGCCGCGTCGCATCAATTCGGCCTTAATAAAGTCTTCCAGCGTGGCGCGAATAGTCGCGCCTTTGGGAAGCCACAGACACAAGCCCTGACCAACCTCGGTGGAGATCGTGAACAGACCCAGTCGCTTGCCGAGCACTCGATGGTCGCGTTTTTTGGCTTCTTCCAGCTGTTCGAGATGCGCCTTCAGATCCTTCTTGTCAAAAAATGCAATCCCGTACAATCGCTGCAGCTGCGGACCGGCCGCGTTGCCCTTCCAATAAGAACCCGCGACCGTAGTTAACTTGAAAGCCTTGATCTTGCCGGCGTGCGGAATATGCGGTCCGCGGCACAGGTCGACAAATTCGCCCTGCCGATAAAAGCTCAGCGTTGGATGTTCGGCCAGACCGGTCCGAATGTGTTCAGTTTTCAGCGTCTGCTTTAAGTCGCTGCAAAGCTGAATGGCTTCGTCGCGTGACGCTTCAAAGCGATCAAATGGCTCGGCTGCATCAATGATCTTCTGCATTTCCGCTTCGATGCGAGGAAAATCTTCTTCGCTGATTGGAGTCTTCAGATCAAAGTCATAATAAAAGCCGTGCCCGGTTGTCGGACCGAATGCCAGACCAACTCCGGGAAACAGCCGCATGACCGCGCGGGCCATCACGTGAGCACAGCTGTGGCGCATCACGCCGAGAGCTTCTGCATCACGTTCTGTGATGAGTTTCAGCGGGACAGGTCGCAGTTCGGTGAGATCTGCAAGAGGTCGCATGGAATCCACCACTGTGCCGTTAATGCTGGCGGCGATTGTCGCCTTAGCAAGACGTTCGCCGATACCAGCGGCGACGTCCAGTGCACTCGCCGAGTCCTGTTGGTCGAGAATTGTTCCGTCCGGGAGCTGAACCTTGATCATGAGTCATTCTTGTCGAGAAAAGCCTGCCCAAATACTTCGCGGCCGCTACGAGAAGTCGCGCAATCAGGCAGAAATAGAAATCAGTTGGGGATTTTACCGGCTGGGGTCAGGCACTTCAAACTTCAATCGAGACCCAGCTTGTCCGATCAGGGATGAATGTGACTCTCGATTGAAGTTTGAAGTGCCTGACCCCTGATGTGTTGTGCGTGGACCAGTCTGCGGATGCGAGCAACTCGTTCTGGGTTCGCTGTTGGATCCAGCGCAGCCGGATCCACGACAATAACGTCCCATTCCTGATTCCCAAAACTCAGGGACCAGTTCATGATCCAGGAAACGGCGTACACGAATTGCTCATCGTTTTCAGCCATCGCACTTGCGGGAATCGTCAGCACAACGAGATCGGGCTGCATGGCTCGGACTTTTGCGTTGGCTTCCTGTGCAAGCTCCGCCAGCGACTTTCCGGCAATCTCCCACGTGGTCAGCTCAATCTTTGCATCGGCGTTGATCGCTCGGATGGCGGCTTCGGTTGCTGCAGCGACCGGTGCCATCGCAAGAATTTTGACCGGCGTTCCTGCGGCGATCAACTGTTGAGTTCTCTCCAGAATCTGCTGAGGCGGCTGGACCGTCTCGAGCGAGATTTCTCGGCCGCTGATGCACAGGCATAGTTCTTCCGCCATTCGTTTGTGACCATCCATGTTGGGATGAATGGCGTCGCTCATCGTCAGTCGCCAGGTCCAGGGAGCTCGCTCCTTGAGCTTTTCGCCGGCCTCGTATTGATCGCAGACTCGGACCCTCTTCTTTGCAGCAACTTCACGAATGATGTCACAGTATTCCACGAGCCTGGTGATGGGGCGGTCGGATGTGTCGATGACGGCATTTGGCGTGCAGAGTACCACCTGACTTTGCTGAGCCTGGCAGCGATCGATCAGTTGTTCGAGATTGCTCCGAAACTGTTCCGGCGGCACTCGCGCCATATCGTTCACGATGTCGTTCACCATGTCGTTGAGCCCAAAGCTGATCGTGACGAGTGCCGGATGATGGTGCAGCACATCAGTATCAAGTCGTTCGAGTCCATTGACTGTGGTGTTTCCGCTGATTCCGGCGTTGATGACTTTGATCGCTGCATCGGGATGCGTGGCTTTTAGAGCGATCTCCAGCATCCCCGGATACGCGCGGTGTCCGCCGGTGTGGTAATAGACGCCGGTGACACTGTCGCCGAGACAGACGATGGTTGTCTCTTTATCGAAGCTGGCAATTGCGGGAGCAGGGACTGCTGATTGCTTTTGTTCCACCTGCTCAAACACAAACCGAAACGCTGCCATGGTGTCGCTGTAGTTCGTGTCGTGGCCGCCGTCCGGCCGATGGTTCAGCAGAGCAGGGGAGCCCTGTTTTTTCAGAGCTTCCATAAGTCGCAGCACACTGTCAGGAGGAACAAGAGTGTCCTTTCCTCCAGTTGTCGCGGCGAACGGCATGGTGAGTCGCTCCGGGAAAAACTCAGCGGACCGCTCACGATAGACTTCCGGCTTGTCAGCTCGTGAGCCACCGTACGATTCGGCGATGGCCTCGCCGAAATTCGGATACTCGACCAGATTGGCGGTACCATTCAAGGACACTACGCCGTCGATACATTCCGGATGCAATGCCGCGAAGGTCATCGCGGAAGTTGCACCCATGGAGCCGCCCGAGATAAGCACATTGCGAATTCGATATTGGCCATGCAGGTCGTCCAGAATTTGCCGCATATCAGCCGTCGCCGCAGGGCCCATCCACGACGTTTTGGCTCGATAATCGGGTGACACAAAGATCGCATTGCGTTCCGTCGCCGCGTCGCGAGCTCCTTTGCATTCGCCGCGCTCGTCATTCACAAACTGCCAGCGATCGGAGCCGTGGCCATGCAGTGCAATGATCAGATCATGGGGAACGTCCTTCTGAAACTGGGGCGGCAGCAGCACGACATAACGCTGCTCCGTCTGGTCCAGTTTGGACTTGAACATGACATCCTGAGGCGTTGTTGACTCCTGCGCTGCCACTTGGGAAACGCCTGTCAAAGAAATCACCAAAATCATTGAACACAGGGTGGGCAGAAATGAAATCCGCATGACGAACTCCTTGTGCGAAAGGGGAGGGAGCGTCACTTTATCAGGTTCACAGGCGGGCGAAAGCTCCGCAGGTCGATCTGTCTCAGATCGGCCTACGCTTAAACAAGCAGTGCATCCACAGCGGCGGAGCCATGATCGGCCAGAGGGATGGGGCGACCGATGTTGCTCAGGTTTGTCGATTCGGGATTCAATGCGAGGGCTTTGCAGATCGTCGCCATGAGGTTAGGAACCGACAGCAGACCATCTTTGATCTCCATGCCATCATCGCTTGTTGCGCCGTAGGCCTGACCGCTCTTGATTCCCGCACCGCCGAGCACAGTGCTCCAGCTGCCTGGCCAGTGATCGCGACCGGTGTTTTCATTGATCTTTGGTGTGCGACCGAATTCACCCATCCAGACCACCAGCGTATTTTCGAGCAGTCCACGCTGCTTCAGATCAGACATCAGAGTGGCCCAGGCCGGATCAAGGACTCCGCAGAGATCCGTCACCGCTTTGAAGTTATCGGCGTGAGTATCCCAGCCGGCACCGCCCAGTCCATCGGCACCGTTGAGCGACACTTCGACAAACGAGACTCCTCGTTCCACAAGACGACGAGCCAGCAGGCAGCCCTGACCGAAGGCATTGCGACCATAGGCGTCGCGCAGCGCAGCGTCTTCCTGATCGAGATTAAACGCGCTCACCGCCTCTGACTTCATCATGCGAACCGCCTGTTCGTACGACTGCAGATGGCTGTGGCCCGGCCCATCCGGACGCTCAGACAGGAACGAGTGTTCGAGAGTACTCAGCAGACTCAGACGGGAATCCACCTGCGCCGATGTCAGACGTTCGGCCGGCTTCAGGTTGCGCACCTGAAAGGAAATGTTCTGCTCTCGATCCATCTCCGAACCGACCACCAGTGGCGACCATGACGGCCCCAGAAATCCGGGACCGAACGCCGCTGGACTGAAGGCCCGAAACGAATTAATGGCGATGAAAGATGGCAGATCGCACTCGAGCCTTGTCAGTTCTTTTCCAAGAAAGGAGCCCATCGTCGGATACTGAATCGGGCCCTGCGGCAGATAGCCCGTGTGCATATAATAAGTGGCTCGTGTGTGATCGCCTTCCTTCGTCGACATGGAGCGAACGGGCGCAAGGTGCTCCATCATCGTCGCCACCTTCGGCAGATTGTCGGCGATGCGAATCCCAGGGACACTGGTCTCAATGGCTTTTGTCGGGCCACCATTTTCATGACCCTGTTTCGGGTCGAACGTCTCCAATTGACTGGGCCCGCCGGACATCCAGAGCAGAATGCAGGCCCGCGGTGTTTTAGCACCCGATTGCTGAAC
>Ga0335396_10007274_pt1 | contig 10668 bp, 11 predicted proteins | sample FRY02_FD_205743 | JGI IMG/M metagenome (GOLD analysis project Ga0335396, IMG submission 205743) | Freshwater microbial communities from Lake Fryxell liftoff mats and glacier meltwater in Antarctica - FRY-02 (spades assembly) (version 2) | ecosystem: Environmental > Aquatic > Freshwater > Ice >... | reverse complement strand
GCAGCCCTCACAACCCACCTCCACCAACTCCGTCGATGACACCGAAAAAGCCAAATGTCTTCACCCGACAACGAGAGCCGGTTAATCGAACGAGTGAACAAGGAGATCAAACGTCGAACCGACGTCGTCGGCGTGTTCCCCAACCCGGCGGCCTTGCTGCGTCTTTCCGGGTCGGTCCTGATCGAGCAACATGACGAATGGGAAGCAGCCGAACGCCGCTACTTCTCTGAAGCTTCCATGCTCGAACTGACCACCATGAACAAACCAATCGAGGTTCTCAACGAGGCGGTGATGCTCCCCGAACTCGCCGCCGCCTAAGCTAGAACAACTGACCCGCACGGTGTTGAGAAACCACACCACTCAGCGGGACGTGACCTGTGCCTAATCGTGTGAGGTCTTCGAACGCTGTTTTGTGACCATACTCGTGGGGTGGGATCGACCGGCGAAACATCATGGACCAACCGTGGCTAGGTCCGATTGCCGCGAAACCATTCTCGACATTTTCCCGGCGGTGTCAAAAAATTGTAAAACTCTCCGCCGCGCGGACCATGCTCGGTGCTAAAATTGGCAGGTGGATGGCAGTGCATTCTTGGGTGTAAGTGGGTACAAAGTGGACAATGCAGCAGGGGGACAACGAGGTCGCTTTCCATGAAATTAAATTTACTTAAACTAAAAATCTTATTCACAGGCGCCCTTGACTTCTCGCCGCGTTTGAAGAAGGTTGTACTCGATTCATTTTGGCTTGTTAGCGCTACGGTACGTTTCGCTCACATGAGGGGCTACCTCCCTCTGCATATCGTCACAGGCGCGGACATCACTCATGAAAAGAGCCTTCTTCGATTGCTCGAAAGCATTCAGCGGTTCGAACCCCTTGCCCAAACAACCGTTTGGGACCTCGGCCTCAGTCGAGAAGCTGCAGAAACGCTTGCCGATATGGCTTCAGTTGATTTGCGCTCATTTAACTTTATCGGCTACCCAGACTATTTTGATATCCGAATTCAGGCCGGACAATATGCATGGAAGCCCATAATCATCCGAGAAACGAGGTCCGATGTGAAGGAGCTCTTGGTCTGGTTGGACGCGGGGTGCCTTATCCTTGGAAAACTCACATGGCTAAGAAAAATCTGCAAAACCTTGGGGTTTTTTAGCCCCTCATCCTCGGGAAATCTAGAAAAATGGACGCACCCTGGCACACTTCGTCACCTTAACTTTATTCAGCATCCAGGCCGATACAACAACGTGAACGGAGCGGTGGTCGCCCATCAGACCAACCATACCCAAGCCGCAGAACTGATTTCCGAATGGGCCGCGTGCGCAATGGAACGGGAGTGCATCGCTCCCAATGGCTCAAGTCGCTCAAATCACAGGCAAGATCAAGCCGTGCTCTCGGTGCTCGCTATACAGCGGGGTTTTAGCGGTAAGGAACTTTTCAGAAACCTAAGGAGACCGTTGCAAATCGCGATTCATCAAGATGTAGAGTGAGCGTTAGAGGTATTCAGTAGGGACCGTAATCCGAATATCTGGCGTAAAGCAGAGGCTAAACCCAGCAAATTTGTGGTGGCTCCGTAGAAAAATCTGCGAGGACTGAGGCCACAGTTCCTCCGCCTGGAGCCGACAATCAGCGGGTAGCAGTGCAGTTCAGTGCGTCCATGTCAACAGCTGGTGGCTTGAAGATCGAGAAATTTCGCGAACATCCGGCACCGTCCCTCGTTTCGTTAGTTGTTCAATTTTTCAGTCAGAAAAGTCATTTTGAGGAATTTAAGGTCGTTCTCAAGGGAAATGGCTTGCGACTGGGAATCGATACTCATCGACGGTGTCAGGATGGATGACTCCTTCGGAGTCGCCCTAAGTTGGGCAAACGCCTTTCAAGATACGCGAAATCTAAGCCGTATTTGACTCCAACAAAACGGTAAGGATACGCTCGAAACTCACTGCGACGGTCGCGTCCCGCTGAGTGGTGTGGTTTCTTCAGATAAAGCCCAGCCCCCAAGAGCAGATACAGTTTACTTATGGTTGAGAGCCGCGGGGTCGGAAAAAAAATCGGGTATGCCTCTGCCAAGGACGTGAACCGCCCTGGGTTTAATGGAGACTCTGTTTATGTGATTTCGGCCAACTCTTTTGACCGGTTGGCCCCAGCATAGAACGCTTCTTCGAACTCTGCCGGTGGAACATCCCCAAGGTATCCGTGGAGGCGCGCAGTGTTGTGCCAGTGAACCCAGGTGAGGGTCGCTAGCTCTACTTCTTCGACGGTTTTCCACGGCCCCTTTCGGGCTGGCCCTCTGATGAGCTCTGCCTTGTAATACCCGTTCACGGTCTCAGCGAGTGCATTGTCATAGCTGTCGCCAACAGTCCCAATCGAGGCAACAGCTCCAATTTCAGCCAAGCGTTCCCCATAGCGAATGGAGGTGAATTGGCTTCCGGCGTCGCTGTGGCAGCGAAGCCCTGGCAAGGTTTGCCCCCTGGACCATCTGGCCATCTCTATCGCGTCCAACACAGTTTCTGTTCGCATGTGACTAGCGACCCTCCAGCCGACGATCATCCTGGAGAACACATCGATGATGAAACACACATACGCCACTCCTGCCCAGGTCGCCACGAACGTCAAATCCGTCACCCACAGCTGGTTCGGTGCTGACGCACTGAAGTGGCGTTTCACCAAATCCGGATGCCTCACTGCTGTCGGGTCTGGTCTGGTCGTTTTCACCCGTTTCGACCGCAGAACACCCCTCATTCCGAGGTTTTTCATGAGTCTCGCGGTCTGATCCCGACCAATATTGATGCCTGCCCGGCGGGCAGCTTTCCAGAGTTTCCGCACCCCATAGACCTGGAAATTGTTCTTCCACAGATCACACAGTTGAGGGGAGAGCACCACATCGTTAAGTGCTCGTGCAGAAGGCACGCGGCCTCTGGCCGCGTAATAGGTGCTGGGGGCAACCTGCAACACTCTGCAGATCAGCTCGACCCCAAGTTTTCGCCCTTCCACAACGTCGTCCTTATTCGCGTTCACAAAAACGACTACCTCTTGTGTTGGCGGTCGAGCTCCGCCCCAAAGAAACTCGCAGCCCGTCGAAGGATTTCGTTAGCCCGTTTGAGTTCCCGGTTCTCCTGCTCCAGCTTTCGAATCTCTGCCAGGCCGTCTGATGCCACACCGGTCTTCACCCCTTCATCAATGTCGGCCTGTGTCACCCAGGCCCGCACGGACTCGGGCCCATAACCCAACTGGGTTGCCACCCGCTGCACGGTCCCCTGGTTCGTCCCCAGCTCAGCGCGCAACGTCCTCACCATCCGAACCGCTGCAGCTTTTTCTTCCGCCGAATACCTCCGGCCACGCTTGTCGTGTTTGTCCATGACTCCATCCTCGTTTCCTAAGTATGAAATCTCCAACAAACCCAGGGCGGTTCAATAGCCCCGGAATCAATTGGTTTTGGAACCCACAGGAAATTTTGGTGGAAGTGCAGGGAAAACCCCGAACATCACTGGCAAAGTTCGCCTAATGCACGGGCGGGAGGCGGGCGCCAACATAGTTGCCCGTTATGCGCAGGACAACTTGTGGTTCCCGGGGTAAACGATTTTCTAACTACACATCCGGACCTTCGAGAGTCGTGGAGCTTTCAGAGAAACTTGGGAGTCGACCCCACCACCTTGCGATGGGGTTCAAGTCGGAAAAAGCATTGGTGGATTTGCCAAAAAGACAAGCGCCACGAGTATGAGAACACGGTTATCGGCCGACTTACGCGAGGTTGTCCGGTTTGCGCGGGTCAGGCTGTAATCCCTGGCGCTAACGACCTCGCGACAACCTATCCAGACTTGGCCGGAGAGTGGCATCCCTCTAAGAACGGCGACTTGAGACCGACCATGTTCACTTCGGGCTCAAGCCGGAAGCGCATTTGGTGGCAATGCCGGGAAAATACCGAGCACGTGTGGCAGACATTCATCAGCACACGCGTCTACGTCGGCACAGGTTGCCCCACTTGTGCCAACAGCGGATTTGACTCGAGCCGAGCGGGCACTTTTTACCTGATTTATAACTCTGGGCTAAAAGCGAGAAAAATTGGAATATCGAATCCAGGCCGCAAAAACGACCGGCTATCAAATTGGGAGCGCAATGGTTGGGTAATCTTTCAAGCCATTAGGGATGAAGATGGAAGAAAAATCCTCGACCTAGAAACCGAGATGCTGCGCTGGATTAGGAAAGATTTATGCCTGCCCCCATTCTTGGCCAGCCGAGACATAGGGAGCATCGGTGGCGCTTCCGAAACCTTCAGTGGAGAGGGTCCGAATGACAGAGAAGTTTGGGCCAAGGCTCTTGAAATCTTTGAGGACTTGAAACAAGGCCGACGGGAAACTAAGCGTAAGAGAGGAAAGTAAGAGTTGCGCTAGGCACTCGCGTCGGCGATACGTTCAGCGCAAGGGGTACGACCGAACAGTAGCGAATTTGCGAAGAAGTCGGTAGGCGCAAGACAAAATCTCTGGGCCTCGCCTAAAGGTGTTGAGTCTTTAGAGCCATCAGAATCTGCAGGACCTGCTCCTTCATGAACTCGACCTTCGCATGAGGGTCTAACTCAAGAGCTTCTGATTTGTTCGATGATTCTTTGCGCAAGTTCCCTCCTCCATTTCGTTTGCTCCTCGGGTGTTAGGTCTGAATAGTTCGGTGGGAGCTTTGCGAGTAGCTTTTGAGGTTTGGGCTGCCTCAGAATTTTTACCTGGTTCTGCCGTTTTTTCCCTGTTGATTTTCCATTAGATGTCCCACTCCTTTCAGCATTTCGATGTCGACGCCATAGCCCCAAACTGGGATTGGATTATGTTAGAGTCGAGGTTAATTCACGCTAGCACCAAGGGAAAAAATGCCACAGCCCTCCGGGTCAATGAAAATACTTTCTGCAGTTTCAGCTGGATTGTCGGCCGTGGCGCTGGTCCTGTTAGCAGCCGTCTGGGAGCCGCACCCCTTAGCGCTAGTGACTCTGACGTTTGGGGGTCTTTCTTTAGGATTGTCAATATTCGGCCTGGCGACGTCCGCGCTAGCGAAAAGCCTCCGGGTGACATCAGTCATCCTCGGAGCACTAGCTTTGATAATCGTCGTTCCGGCCGCCCTCACCACACCGGGAGTGTCGGAGAATGTGGTTGGTGTCGCTCTGGTGGTTCTGATTTGGGGGTCCTTCGGCCTACTCAGCTCTTTAGTAGGCCGAGCAGCTGAGCGAAAAGGTCGAAGCAGAAGAACCTTCTTCTGGCTGTCTTTGGTGTTTGCCCCCCTTGGCATCCTCATCATGGGAGTGATTGTCGCGGTAATTGCCCCTCCGCAGTTCAAACCAATGAACTGAATTCGACGGGGCAGCCCAGTGCACCCGGCGACCGTGAAATCAGAAAGTGGCACGATTGCGACCGTGCCGGGGCTAAACCGCAATCTTCAACTGGCTAGCTCCCTCGCGTGTTTCGCGAATGTTGAATCCCATCTGGCAAAACAATGCGGATTCCGTCGAATGATGCCAAAGGTAACCACCCTCCGAGGCCGCCTTTGTTAGAGGTGGCTCGTCGAAACTCAACCACGCATCGGGACCAACCAGCCCCAGGAAGCGTATGGCCTCAATGAGCTCTGAAGACATCTGCCTAATGGCCGAAGGTTCCGCCTCCCAAGTCTGTGTGTAATTCGGGGATTCCTCCCCATCCTTCGGGAGACGCCACCCGAGAACCCGAGCTTTAGCATCGAGCGCTTGCAGACTCAGAAGCTCCCGGTTTGAATCCCTGTAGACCTCACCCAACAGAGGGCCACCAGTGTGAGCTCGTGAAGCCTGGACGTAAAAGCCCTGTCGGGGCAACTGAGGGCCTAAAAATTTGACTGAAAAACTGCCCAAAGGCCCGTCTAGTAGGGCCCTCAGGCCGCCTTCTAAGGCTTCTCGGATGCAGATGTAACTGCCGTTCAGAGAGGCTGGTAACCGCGCGACAACCATCATTCTTCTTTCGGTTTAGGAAACTAGTTACGTATATTTTCCCACGCCGAAGCACAGGTGATTTGGTTTCGCCGGCGGGACAATTAGGTGAGTTGTGAGCCCAAAGAGATACCTATCAGCCTAAAAGCCAACTTGGGCAGCCCCACCCAGTCATGGGTCAGCGCGAGTGGCTAAAGCGTCGGAAGCGTGTCCACCGGCCTTACTACCTTCGAAGCAGGACACAGGCCCAAGAGGTATCGATTCCCATTTAAAACGAAGCACTTCAAGCAAAGGGCTCTCTCACCAATGAATCGTTCGCAAGCGCAAGATTTTAACCCTCGTCTTTCCGAAACAGCGCCAAGTCACCAAGTACTCGCTAGGAGAATATTGAGATTGAATCGGGACGTGTGCCGTTTTCTGTTTTAATCTCTACAAACCTTTCAAATACTCGGAAAACGTAAAAAATTCCGGGAACAGCGCAAGCCTTCGTCACCCAATCCTCAGTTTTGATTGTCTTCGAGGAACTGAATCGCTTCAGAAATGAAGTCTCGGTCGCGACTAGAAATCTGCTTTGCGAGACTCTTATCATTCAAGCTCTTAACTTTTCCTGACTGCAATGCTTTCCGAATGTTTGTCGCAACCCGTTCCACATTCTTTCCGTACTTGATTTCTTCCGTCGTTGCCGCCAGCGTTGCCGCCGCTTTGGCGTTCCTATCCCTGGTCCTGGAGGATTCTTTCGCAAGCGTCTCCAGAATCTCGGACCGAGTCTGAATGGAATGGGCAATTACAACCACAGACATCTCCCAATCTTCCTGGCTCAGCGCGACACGGTTGTCCAAAACTGCAAGCGCACACGCTACCTTTGCGCGTGTCAGTAGCAGGTGAGAATCAATAGATTCCACCCTCCCTTCCATGCTCGCGAAATGCTGGTCTTTGTGTTCCTCATCCATGACGGGAAGTGCTCGAATCGAACGAACGCCATTCCAATCGACAAAAGCCGCTCGGATTGGCTCAAGCTCGACAGGTTCTACGGAGCGCTTGAGGGTCCTGTCTTGGGTGTTGAACCACACGAATCGGCTCGGAAAACCACCGGCCACTTGCTCATCTGTGAAGAAAGACGCCGCTCGTGCTGGTTGGAGATTTACCCCACATGTGAACCTATAGGTTCGTGGCTGCAGAAGGGTGCCTTTTCTCCCCTTGAGCACTCGGCCAAAAGCTGAGCCGGTGTAACCCTGTTTTAGGTACTCCGTGATTGTGGAGCCTTGGCGAGCATTGCGGGCATCGAGCATTCCTATCTCGTCGAAAGAGAAAGCAACTGCGTGATTTGGGTGGGCCCAGGTTTTTTTGTCGAAGGCCAATTCATATTCCTTGCTGTCTTCGCTTTCCTTCGGCGCAGCTTGAACGTAAAAATCAGGCATTGCCTCTCCTGAACCAGCTTCAACAAATCCCTTCCAGCTATTTGTGAAGGCGTCTGCTGGGTCGTTGTCTGGGAAAATCACAAAGTCCCCAAGCACACCGACGCCTAAAGTCTTACCCGTTCCCGTAGGACCTACAAACCCGACCAGCGTATTCAACGGAGCCGCGCCACGAAAGCTCTCGTAATGGACATCCCATGGAACTGTGTGAAGAGTCCTTTGAATAGCCACTCCGAGCAGAGTCCAGCGCGACACCAGTTTCTGCTGCGACAGAGTCCGAATGTATCTCAACGATGCGCGGCTGTCCCAAAAGAGTTCCTCTGGTTTGTTGCTAGGCATTGCTAACTCCCTTCCCAAAGGCCACCTGAGACACCCAGGTGGAGAAGGAACGCCAGGAGCTTGCCTTCTCCTCCCAGTCTTCAGAGATAAACCATCTGAGAATGTTTTCCCATTCTTGGCCAGGATTGGTCTCGTTTGTTTCTGCAAAGTACTTAGTGCTTAATACCTCCAGAACGGTCTTCAAGCCCTGATATTCGCTGCCGTTACTGAGGCGTTCAATCTCGCCTACAAAGAAAAGAAGCTCGTCATGACCGATATGGGAGCATCGAGAGATATCTTCGTGAAGTTGCACTGCTGCCGCACTCGGCTTTGTATCGTCGAGAGACTGCTGCCAATCCTCTAGCGACCCCCCAAAGGGTTTATGCGGGGAATTACTCCTTGAGTTCTGCTCGTCACCTTTCTTCAGGTACTCATCCCAGGCGGGTGGAAGGAGGGGCAGCTCCGAGGGCCTGGGCGGTCCTTCGGCAGCCCTAAGCTCACCTTCGAGTCCGTACCAGTGATAGGTCTCCCCTGTACGTGGGTGGGCCGATGGGAACACCACCATGTAACGATGGAACTTATGGATTACATCGATATGTTTAGCTGCTCTGCTTCGACGCCGCATGTCCTGCTCCACCCGATAGAGGTAGATACGGCTATTCGCGAACCTTCCGCGTGAGGTGGATGAATAGGTCTCGGGAAGAGGCCCTAAACGGTCTTCAAGCTCAACAAGTTGAGCCCAACCGTTCTTCCCGTCGTGGTCGTCGATGTCGATTCCCAACCAGCCTTCTGCTCTCAACGCAATGTCAGCGGACGGAAAATCGGAACGCCACTGGGCAACTTTCTCCGGCGTGACTACACCCTCGAAACCAGTTGAGCCCTTGACGAGGAGCCTCTTGCCTCGAACCGGCAAAGACAGGTAACCCCGCTCCAAGTAATAGGGCGCGGCAAGCGTAAATGGGCCTCGGGTGGGCCTCTTCGTGTGAGCAATCGGAATGCCGTCACGGTCATATTTCTCAGCCACTGCAACCCCCTCGGTCGATGCCGGCGGGTCGGCTGGCCAAATTGGCTGAATTGGCCGTAGTGGCGACCAAGTAAAGACCTCGGCCCCCAAATACGCCAAAAACACCCTGTAAATAACTGAAATCTTCATAAAGCAAGGGGGGCAGAATCACCGATTTCATGAAAGAGAAATTTTGGCCAAAACGGCCACCGTTGCGGCACTGGTGCAAACCGTCCGCTACTTGGCACCTGAGGCACAGGCGTGAGGGTTTAACCTCAAACACTTCGCTGGAGATGCGCATATAAATTGGGGCGAACCTCTCGAAGCTCAGATTAATTGAAGCCCGAACAGCTGCAGCGGCACTCGCGTTTCGTGTCCAGCGAACCGATTCGACCCCGAACGGGCCACGTTCTAGCATCTCTGAATCTTCATGGTCGGCTCCTCCAACTGGGGGTAGGTCAGTCTCGTCCGCTTCCATTTCAGGAGTCCTTCCAGTCGAGTGTTCGCTCCAAAGCCTCTGTCTCGCGCACAACGATTCGAATAGTCCTGCCATGGCGTTCGAACTCGATTTCTTCGCTGTCGCGCTCGACCATTCGGTAAACGGTCCAGGGTGATATCTGTCGCGCCTTCGCGTATTGCTTCACTTTCAGATATTGAGTCAATTTGTCTCCTTTTTATTGCTTGACTGTTACCAGTGAATAGATATCCGAGCTTTCATGATTGGAAATTCCGGGAGGCGGAAAACCTTGTCCAGACCTGCAAATGAGACGAAGAAGAAAATTGCGCAAGAGACTCAGACAAACTTGAATGCCCTTGTGCGTTCAAACATTGAAGGTCTTCTGCGCCAAATGACCCACGACCATGTTGTCCCGAAGCTTGACCCAACCATGCTGAAGCGCTACAAGAAGCCCGTCTCGTGGCACACGCTGGTGACGCTGACGGCACATCAACCTAAACAAAAGGCTCGACTGGAGTCCTTGGTTCAGGAGATAACAGGCATAAAGGACTGGCATGTCCAAGGGCCCCAATCAGGCTATCCACCTGCCTCGCTGGCCGCCCTCTCCGAAAGGTCTGGGATTCGTGTTCGCCGTCTCACGCAGGTCTTATACCCCGAAAACTCGGAAGAGTCACTTGGCAACCAGCTGACTCTTGGGGAGGCACTCAGCCTCTGCGCGGCAACAAATATTGCGCTCCAACAACTCCTCACACCACCGTGGTGGGCAATATCAAAACTCGAATACGCTGACCACGGCGAGGTGGATTATCTGATGACCTTCCAATCCATTCCGACTGATAGATGGGTGTCGTGGCTCTACTCTCTTGAACCGCTGCCCTATCAAGATGAGCATCTTTTTGAGAGAAATATGAGCCACCCGCCGCCCCTTGGTCCGCGAATCGATGATGACGGAAGACGAGTGAACAAAAATCGTGATGCCGACATCTACGACGTTAATGAGCTCGATGAGCAGGGACTGTTCTCTGAAATGAGTTGGCGAGCTCAGTTGAACAGGCTCAATCTGTTTGAGGTCGCGAAACCGTCTGAAGTTTCCTCGGCCAACCCAGACCCTCTGAGGTATGAGAGGCACTTAAGCGCGATGTATTGGATTTCAGGTTTTCTCGTTCAACTTCGCAGATTACTTAGAGTCGCTCGCAGGCGAGGGACGAGCAAACGGCTCGATGTCTTTTGGGAAGTGACAATGAATAATGTGGCTCACCTAGTCGGTCGACTCTCCCGTCTCAGAAGGCAAGAAACATCCCGATAAGTGTGCATGCTTTTGTGCATGCTTTAGGAGTCAAAAAGACGCAAAAAGAGTCAAAAACTTTTCCTAAAAACTGAGAGAATAGGCGGAAAACCAACCCAGAAGGAGTGCCGCCGGAGATTTATGAGCCCCCCGCTCTCACCAGCTGAGCCCCCGCCCCGACGGCATTCCCCACAATTCTCGGAACCACAGCACACACGGGGGAGAAGCTCCCTGCTCGCGCCGGCAGGGAGAATCAGTGCGGGCGC
>Ga0335396_10007272_pt1 | contig 10670 bp, 10 predicted proteins | sample FRY02_FD_205743 | JGI IMG/M metagenome (GOLD analysis project Ga0335396, IMG submission 205743) | Freshwater microbial communities from Lake Fryxell liftoff mats and glacier meltwater in Antarctica - FRY-02 (spades assembly) (version 2) | ecosystem: Environmental > Aquatic > Freshwater > Ice >... | reverse complement strand
TTGATATGGCACGGAGGAGTTCCGTCGCCCAGAAGTCCTTCTCGACAAATTCTTGCGAGACATCCAACCACGAAGCGGCATCGGCGATCAGTCGTTGAAGCGTCGCTGGCTCGTCTCGAAGACGAGGTAGGTTGGCTTTCGACTCAGTCATGCTTGCTCCTTTCGCAGCGAGTAACGACTATGCGCCCGCATCCATGAGGATCCGAACGCCGTCGCGGACTTTAGGGTTGGGTTCGCGGGACGCGGCAGCCCGTAGCCTGTCGGGTCGCACCCGTCCTTCCTTCACCAGCTTGGCGGCGCTCTGGATAAGGCCGGGCCAGCCTGATTCCACCGTGAATTCCCAGTCGCGCAGCACCTCAAGAACCGCGATCTCAAGGTAGTTCAACGACCGGCGTTCCATGTTGTTCCGCCGATGCAACTTCACACCCTTGATAGCTGTCGACACCGGGCCCGTGACTGCCATTTCCGGCATCGTTGGAACTTGAGTGGTCAGGCCCAGAGCTCGTGCCGCCGACACACCCGCAGGTCCTACCCCGTCAGCCTCCAGAGCAGCGCGAGCAACCGTCTCTGCATCCGGCTTGGTCATTCCGTACCGAGTGGGAATTCCCTTGAAGTAAAGCCCCCGGCTCACCTTGACGAGGTCCCCACGGGCGGCGGCTCGCGACACGGCGTTGTACGCCGCCCCCACAGGACCAGGAAGGTCAGCCACGCGAACAAAAGAGTTCAGAGGCAAATCCCGAAGGACGCTGCCCGGGCTCACAGAATCTCGGAGAGGCTTCATGACAGAAAATCATATCAAATTTCTGTCATGAATGCGAGCGGTGACCTGACCCCCGTTTTCTGATCCATTTTAATATGACCCCCGGAAAGTGACCGTTGTTTATGAGAATTGTGGCAGGCCGATCTGAAAGAGAATCACTATGCCACGTCAATATCACGTGGATCCGCTGCAAGGGGCCCTGCCAATGGAGCCGCCTCGGAGATTCGAACTCCGGACCTACGCATTACGAGTGCGTTGCTCTACCCCTGAGCTAAGGCGGCTTGCCCGATTGGGCTTGCCAAGGTTACTTGGTGGGCTTGAAACCACGAAGGCGGAGGCTGTTGGTTACCACGAAGACACTGGAGAAAGCCATTGCGGCGCCGGCAATCATCGGGTTGAGGAGTCCCGCCATTGCGAGAGGTATCGCTGCGACGTTGTAGGCGAAGGCCCAGAACAGGTTGCCTTTGATCGTTCCCAACGTCTTGCGAGCTAACTCAATACCCGTTGCCGCACTTGTCAGATTGCTGTTCGTCAGCGTGATGTCACTTGCCTCAATGGCAACGTCTGTGCCTGATCCCATTGACATGCCCAGGTCGGCTTGAACGAGTGCGGCGGCGTCGTTGACACCGTCACCCACCATCGCGACGACATTTCCTTCTGATTGGAGTTGGGTGATGATGCTTACTTTGTCTTCAGGCATAACACCTGCGAAGACGCGATCAATTCCCACTTCCTTGGCGACCTGCTCAGCTGCGCTTTGATTATCACCTGAAATAAGTACTGGTGTGAGTCCAAGTTCCTTGAATCGTGTGATCGCGCTTTTGGAGTCGGCCTTGATGGTGTCAGAAACGGAAATCAGGCCGCGCACTTCACCATCCCAGCCAACTGCAATGACTGTGTGACCCTGATTCTGGTGAGTCGACACCCAATCCGTATCGCTGATCAAAGACCACTCTTTGGCTAGCCAATCAGGATTCCCAATCACTGCAGCTTTGTCGTTAATCAATCCTTGAACTCCACGTCCTTGTGTCGAAGCAAAGTCACCGGGTGTAACAAGTTCAACACGCTCCTTGGCGTAGATCGAGATGGCCTTGGCGATCGGGTGTTCGCTGGAGTTTTCTAGCGAACCCGCGACAATTAAGAATTCGCTTTCATTCACGTTGCTTGACAGCTTTATTTCTTGCACCGACATTTTTCCACTCGTGATGGTGCCGGTTTTGTCTAATGCAATTGTGTTGACCCGCTTGGTTGATTCAAGGATTTGTGGGCCTCGAATCAGGACACCCAGCTGGGCGCCACGTCCTGTTCCGACCAACAAGGCAGTCGGCGTTGCCAGCCCAAGTGCGCACGGGCAGGCAATGATAAGCACGGCGACTGCAGCGGTGAAGGCGAAACTTGATCCCGCCCCAGAAATTAACCAGCCAAGCAAGGTGGCGACCGCTAGAAGAATCACAATCGGAACGAAAATGGCTGCGACCCGGTCAGCCAAGCGTTGGATTGGCGCTTTGCCGGCCTGAGCGTTCTCCACCAAGTTTGTGATTCGTGCGAGAGCCGTGTCTGCGCCAATGGCGGTCGCTTCAATAACAAGACGCCCACTCGCATTGAGGGTTGCGCCAATGACAGTGTCGCCGACTGTTACTTCAACCGGGATCGACTCACCGGTAATCATGCTTTCGTCAACAGCTGAAGCGCCTTCAACTACTTTCCCATCCGTTGCAATTCGCTCACCTGGTCGAACCACAAAGTGATCACCTAATTGCAACATCTCGATCGGGATTTGCTTCTCATCCTCGTTGGAGATGACGGAGACAGTTTTGGCACCTAAGTTCAGAAGTGCTGTTAAGGCAGCGCTGCTTTGAGATTTCGCTCGTGCTTCAAAATAGCGACCAAGCAAGATGAACACTGTTACCGCCGAGGCAACTTCTAGGTAGAGCTCGCTGGTTCCATTGTGGTTGGGTAGCAACGTGAATTCCATTGTCATACCGGTTTCGCCTGCTCCGCCAAAGAACAACGCGTAGAGACTCCAAATGAACGCTGAACTCACGCCCATTGAAATCAATGTGTCCATGGTCGCGTTTCCGTGCCGAAGATTGATCCAAGCAGCTCGGTGAAATGGCAGCGCACCCCACACGACTACCGGACTTGCGAGTGTCAGTGAGAGCCACTGCCAATAGTCAAATTGAAGCGCCGGAATCATTGCCATAAGAACCACGGGGACAGTAAGAATAGCTGAAATGATCAGTCGGTTACGAAGCGAAACTTCAACAGTGTCTTTGGATTCCACTTCGCCATGGTTGTCGTGAGTTACTTCTTTGGCCGAATAACCAGCAGATTCAACCGCGGCAATAGCGTCACTGATTGAGAGGTTATCGGGGAGACTCACCATCGCATTTTCGGTTGCAAAGTTGACGGTTGCCGTTACTCCCGGAAGTTTGTTGAGTTTCTTCTCCACTCGCATAGCGCATGAAGAACAGGTCATGCCACCTAAGGAAAGGACAACCGGGGTCGGCGTTGTAGTGCTCATGGCAGGACGACCGCGTAGCCGGCTTCTTCGACTGCCTCAGTGATATCTGAATCGCTGACGTCTTGATCTGAAGCAATGGTTACCGGGGAAGTCGCATTCGCACGGAGGTCAATGTTGACACCTGTGACGCCCGGAATCTTGGAAATTTCTTCGGTGACTGCTGCCACGCAGTGATCGCAGGTCATTCCGTCTACATTTACGGTTTTGCTCGACATGTTCGCTCCTTTGGATTGCTTAACTCTTAACCAGTCGTTCAATTGCTTGTTGGGCCTCTTTGATCTTGAGGGTTGCCTCTTCCCCACCTTTGCCGAGTGCGTCGGCTACACAGTGCTGAAGGTGATCCCCCAAAAGAACCAGCGCGACAGCCTGCAAAGCCTTAGTTGCTGCAGAGACTTGGGTGAGGACGTCGATGCAGTAGGTGTCTTCCTCGACCATGCGCTCGATCCCACGGACTTGCCCTTCAACGCGCTTTAGGCGCTTTAGGACAGCAACTTTATCGTCTGAATAACCGGGGTTCACGAATTCAGCATACCCCATGGGGGTATGCCTAATTGCAGGCGGTTGTGGTGCCTGGGGAGATAGTGCCCTCCAGTAGATAAGCATCAACGCGATCGGTCACGCACTCGCTGCCCTCAAAGTAAGCGGTGTGGTTGTAACCACCTTCCCAGATCACGAGTTCCGCATTACCCAATTTTGCCGCGACTTCCTTGGCCCACTGGACGGGAGTCGCCGGATCGTTTTCCACCGAAACGAGCATTACGGGGGCCGAAGTATTTGGGGTAATTGTGATTGTTTGTTCTGCCATATATGGCCAGTCCTTACATGCGAGAACTCCCCAGCCAAGGCTCTCTCCGAAAGTTGGCGCACTGATAGCGAGTTGGTTTGCAAACTGGCGAACCTCGTCGACACTTTGGGTGACAGGGAGGTCAAGACAGGAGACTGCGTAGAAAGCATCAGTTGAGTTATCGGTGTAGCGACCGTCCGGCGCTCGACTAATGCGTTGGTCAAGAAGTTTCAGGAGTTCATTTGGGTCGCCCAGTATCATCGCTTTATTCAATGCCGCACGCAAATCGGGAAAATCGTATTGCGGGAAATAGAGGTAACTCACAATCGCATAGGTAGCCAAACTTTCGGTGAGTTCACGTTGGTTATCGCCCATTAGTGGTTCAGAGTCAAGGCCAAACAGGAACTGTCGGATTTGTTGAACGCCTTCGTCAACACTTCCCGTCAGTGGGCAATTACTTTGCTCGAGACAATCATTTACAAAGTAGCTAAATAGCACTTCAAATTCCTCTGCCTGAGCTTTAGTCACTTCCAACTGATCCAAATAGATGGGTAGGACTCCGTCGAGAACCATGCGACCAACCCGCTCAGGGAACAGTCCAATATAGGTGGTTCCAATCGCCGTCCCGTAACTCTTTCCCAACAGGTTCATTACCGGGTCGCCAACAAGTGCTCGGGCAATGTCCATGTCTTTGGCGACTTCAATCGTTGACATGTGAGCAATCAAGGGGTCGTTCTTGTTCTTGCATGCTTGTCCAATAAACCCGGCGTCGAGAATCAGTCGACTTTCTTCCAATTCCGTATCCGGAGATCCATCGCCTGAAATCAGTGCATCGATCTGTTCATCGGTTAAACACCGAATCGTGTCACTGAGCCCAACCCCGCGTGGATCAACTCCAACAACGTCGAATGACTCGCGAATTTGATCGGTGACAATGAAATCGGCAGCTTTGGCGTACTCGAATGCGCTGCCACCAGGGCCACCAGGGTTGACAAAGAGTGAGCCAATGGATTCACCACGTGCCCAGACTTTGGTCATAGAAAGTGTCACCCGATCACCTTCGGGATTCTGGTAGTCCAGTGGAACCTCAAATGTCGTGCAGTCAGCATCACCACAGTTACGCCAATCCACGTTCTGGTTATAGAAGTCTGAAAGTTCTGAGACTGTTGACGTTAACTGGCTCGACTGTGCCGTTGGCGGTGTCGCGGTGGTACCCGAACAACCCGAAATCAGTGCTGCAGCCATCGCGACGATTGTGATCGCACGGATGCCGGCTGGCGCGGATATAGTCATACGCCTTACGATATATCAGGCCAATTTACAGAGCTGGTTTGAGAACAAAGTCATGAACGCACTGGAGAATTCCAGCTGAGTCTGGCGTGAAGTCTTCAATCAATGAGCCTTTGACACCAAAGACGGTGTCGCTGTCCAGGTAGTCACTTTCTCGATCAAAAATATGAGTGGAGACAGGAGTCATTCCTGGGGCTGAAGCTTTTACATGAATGTGCGCGGCTCTCCACTCATGACGCCCAGTGTCTCGCAGTAGTCTTCCAACGGGTCCGTCTGCTGGGATCGGATAGGGAACGGGACGTACTGTTCTAATGCTGAATTCGCCTTTGTCATTTGTCACATATAGCCCGCGTAAGTTTGTCGGTGGTTGAACCCCAACTTGCTGAACCGCGTAGAAGCCATTTGCAGCGTTCTGCCACACATCTAATTGTGTTCCAGGGATTGGAGTTCCCTGAGTATCCAAGACTTTACCGGATAGAACAGTTGCTTCACCGTTGTCGTCAAACTCCACCATAGAAGCACCAAACTCTCGAAATGGTGAATCTGGAACGTAAAACGGTCCCAGGATGGTGGACTCGGTGACCTCGTGTACTTCAGAACCATGATTAATCATGTCGACTAGGGAGGACAGCCCTAACGTGTCAGACAAGAGAATAAATTCTTGCCTTACTTCATCTGTTATGTGACCCGTTGCCGTAAGGAACTGAATACCAGTCATCCATTCATCTTCGGTGAGTTGCACTTCTTTGGCGAATGAATGCAAGTGCATTACAAGTGATTGCATGATTTCTCGAAGTCGCTCATTGGGAGTTGCTTCTAGCCGGGCAATAACCTCAGCGGTCAATTCATCCTGATTCATTGGTTGTGCCTTTCGACATTGAGAGTGACTTTGCAAGATCCGATACGTTGAGTGAATACCCCACAGGGAAAAGCCTGATACGCCCGTTGCCAGAGATTAATCCCCACACACCGCGGGGCAAAAACAAGGTGATCAAAATTGCAGTGATGCCGAGAATAATCAAGTACCAGACACCAAGATCTGCGAGCCACTGCTGCAGGGCAAAGAAAATAATTGCACCAACGATTGGGCCTTCGATCGTTCCTATTCCACCGATTATCACGATGAAAATCATGAATGCTGAATACTGAACGGAGAATATAGAGTCAGGTTGCAATCGCAAATTATTGGCGGCGATCATGGTTCCCGCCAGCGCAGTTCCCATTGCTGCCAGCACAAAAACAATCCTTTTTGAACGGACCACATGAACACCCAGAGACGATGCAGCTACTTCGTCGTCACGAATCGCTGTGAAACCTAATCCAAGCCGGGAGCGCATAATCAGGTAAGTCACTGTCACAGCAAGAATCACGCAAATGAGTGCAAACCAATAGACATATGCGATTCGGCGCCCGGGCGAAAAATCGCTTAATGCACCAAAGGAAATCCCTGATCCGCCGCCCAATGCGGGGACTTGAACGACGAGGAGTTTGATCACTTCGGCGATTACCCACGTGCCAATTGCGAAATAGCCGCCAATGAGTCGAAATGCTAAGAACGAAATTGGTATCGAGATGAGCCCAACAATTATGACTGCAAATGGAACCGCCAAAAAGGAGTCGATTCCCAATGTGTCAGCTATATAGACCAACCCGTAGGCACCAATCCCAATATAAGCCTGCTGGCCAATTGAGACCATGCCTCCATACCCGGCAAGTAGATTCCACATCGTTGCTAAAACTATGAACGAAAAAAGCGTAACGAGAGTCTGCTGGGTTCCCCTGCTCAAGATGTAAGGCAGCACAGCTAAAAAGATCAAAATTGGAACGAGAGCGATTGCACCAACTTTTGAGGACCGTGTTGCCCGTCGAACTTGCACCTGTGAAATCTGACTGCTCATCGATCCACCGCTTTCGGTATCAGCCCGGAGGGTTTTATAGCGAGAACCGCCAAAAACACTAAGTGACCAGCCAACACCCCGTAACTTGGATTGATTTGTGAACCAACAGTCTGAGCCACTCCAAGAACAAGGCCACCCAGAAGTGTGCCCCAGAGTGAACCGAGGCCTCCAATAATTACGGCTTGGAAAGCAAAGATAAGGATTGCATCTCCAAATGTGGGGCTGAACTGCGTTCGCATTCCTAAAAATATGCCGGCAAGTCCGACAGTGCCGAATGCGATAGCGGTCGCTAGGGCGTAGACCATGCGATTGTCTATTCCCATGAGCGAGACAGTCTCTGAGTCATCACTTGCTGCCCTCATTGCCCGACCCAGTGGACTGAACGTGAGAAATAATTGCAAGGCAATGATTACGACTACTCCAACCACGAAAGTGATCATTGGGAGAACTCCAATAAAGAGTTCCGGTGTAACCTCAAAACTACTCGAAGCCAAGCTTCCACTTGGAATAGATCTTGTATCGGCGGTGAAAATTTCTTGGAGCAATTGAGTGAGAACTACAGCTAACCCAAAAGCAACGAGTAAAGGTGAAAGCCCGCCGCGTTTGAGCGCCGGCGTGAATAATCCCCATTGAACAGCGAATCCCAACAAAGCCATGAGTGGAACTACAACCAGAATCGCCAAGAATGGTGAGACATCAAAATTCTGTACAAAAACCATACCGATGTAAGCCGCGACAACGGCCAACACGCCATGTGCGAGATTCACTATCCGCATAACTCCAAAAACAAGAGACAAACCTGCTGCAAGGAGTGCGTAAAGTCCACCTAAAAGCAGACCTTGGACGACAGCGTTTAACCAATTCACCTAATCACTCGATCCCGAAGTATGCGTTAGCGATTGCGCCTCGACTTAAATCCCCTGGAGCACCTTCAAGGACGGTCTTTCCTTCAAGGAGACACTGAACTCGGTCAGCGACCTTGAGAGCTTGGATAACGTCTTGTTCGACAAGCAGGACAGTGGTTCCTTGTTCGGTGATTTGAGGCAATGCAGCATAAATCTGTTCTACGACTACCGGAGCCAGGCCAAGCGATACTTCGTCGAGAAGCAACAATTCGGGGTTACTCATCAAAGCACGGCCTATTGCTGCCGCCTGCTGCTCACCTCCTGAGAGATTTATTCCGAGTCGATCACGCCTCTCAGAAACTAGTGGGAAAGCGTCGTAGACAGTCTGCAAATTCCATGGGCCTTTTCGTTTCGTGTGAGCCCCAACCTTGAGATTCTCTTCGACTGACAGGCTACGAAAAATCTTGCGACCTTCAGGGGTCAACGAAATTCCCGCGCTCACTCGTTTATAAGACTGCAAGTTTTCAATGCTTTTTCCCAAATAGCGAATACTCCCGTGGGCTACAGGAACCACGCCTGCGATGGTTTTCATGAGCGTGGATTTTCCTGCACCGTTAGCACCTATCACGGCTAAGGTTTCACCCTTATTCACTCGTAAGTCGAGTGAATAGATTGCTTGAAAGTCTCCATAGAAGACATCTAAATTTTCAATCTGAAGAATTTCCACTATCTTGCCTCTAAATCTAATGTTGAACCAAGATAAACCTCAATCACTGCAGGACTTGACATCACTTCTCGTGGGTTACCAATCGCAAGGATCTCTCCTACCGCTAAGCACATTAATTGATCTACAACTTCAAGGAGAGCATGGACAATGTGTTCAATCCAAATAACCGTCATGCCTTGAGTGATTAGTCCTTTGATCAGTTCGATTAATTCAGGGAGTTCTCTTTCGGTGAGACCACCCGCAATTTCGTCTAATAAAATCAATTTCGGCTCCGTGGCAAGTGCGCGAGCCAGCTCTAATCTCTTTCGATCAAGCAGCCTCAATTTTCGAGCAGGCTCCTCGGCTAAGTGAATTAGTCCCGTGACTTCAAGGGCGTGAGCAGCATTCTCATATCCTGCTTTTCCGTGCTTGTCTGCACCAAATGCGGCGCCGACGTATACATTCTCGAAGACTGTCATGTCGACAAACGGCCGTGGAATTTGAAAAGTCCGTGCAACTCCTTCTTGCGATCTGCTGCCGGGAGAAAGAGCCGTCACGTCTTTACCATCGAAGTAAACAGCCCCTGAATCCAGCGGAAGTACTCCTGTAATGAGAGAAAGCAAAGTGGATTTCCCAGCACCGTTAGGACCCACAATTCCCAATGCAGAATTGGTTGGCACCGAAAAAGAAATATTTTCGGCTGTGACGACCTTGCCAAAACGTTTGGATGCATTTTTTATTTCTAACGCTGGTGTCACACTTCACCTCCCAATCAAGTAATGAATAGTCCAATTAAAAATTGGTGGGTGACTGAAAGTTTCAGCCACCCGCCAATCAGATGGTTATTTAAGTGCCTCGACGGTACCCGCGGTTGGAATATTCGGGTAGAGCGAGTTGTCGACAATGACTAGATCAAATGGGTAAGTGCCCTTTGATGATCGCCATTGTCCACCTGCAATTGGTGTCTTAGCAACGTTTGGCACTGGTCCTGAGTTCCAGTCAAGATCGCCAACGATGGTTGACACCTTCAGCGTCTTCATAGCATTAGCAATTGCCATCTTGTCGTTGCTGCCAGCTGCAATTACAGCCGCGTATGCAACTTCAAATAGTGCCTCGGCGAATCCCAAGGGCTGCGTCCATTGCTTTCCAGTTGTCGACTCAAATGAAGTCGCCAACTCGGCAGCGGACTGGCCGGTGAGGCTAGAGCTAAACGGGTACGTTGGAGTCCACCACACTTCGGTGCCTAGGTTGTTACCGATCTCGCCGAGTGCCTCAATTGCTGATGGGAAGAGCAATGCCTTACCAATTGTCGCGATCTTTGGATTAAAGCCTTGTTGCTTAGCTTGTTGCCAAAAAGTCGTGAAGTCAGGAGGAATTGGCACACCAGCAAGGATTTCATCTCCATTGCCCTTGAAAGCTGAGATCTGAGAAGAGAAGTCCTGAGTCCCATTCGGGTACAGACCTGGGTTGTTAATTGTGTAACCATCACCAGCTGTCAGGTCTGGGAAATTTGCCGCCCAAGCTTCACCATCTGGGTCATTGGGGAACAAGCCAGCAACCTGCTTATTGGTGTCAACCTTATTCCACATGCTGGCGTAGGTGCCGGCAACGTCTTCCAAGCCCCAGAAGAAGTGATAGGTCCAATCAAATGATGATTCACCTGGTACGCCGCCACGGCCAATGAAGTAAGGCTGCCAAGGAGCAACCGTTGTAATGCAGGGAGTGGCGTTCGCTTCACATTGATCAGCCACAGGGTTGACGATGTCGGGCGTTCCTCCGGCAAGGATCAAATCAACTCCGTCAGAGTTGATCAATTCAGCAGCTACTTCTCCTGCGCGCTTTGAATCACTCTGAGCATCTTTT
>Ga0335396_10007271_pt1 | contig 10672 bp, 10 predicted proteins | sample FRY02_FD_205743 | JGI IMG/M metagenome (GOLD analysis project Ga0335396, IMG submission 205743) | Freshwater microbial communities from Lake Fryxell liftoff mats and glacier meltwater in Antarctica - FRY-02 (spades assembly) (version 2) | ecosystem: Environmental > Aquatic > Freshwater > Ice >... | reverse complement strand
TTTCATAAATTTTATCTTTTTCAATTAAATTTTTAATAATATTTTTTTCATAAAATTCATCAAACTTAGAAAGTACTTCTAAAATGATATCATAATTATTAGAACTATCTTCTTTAATTTTATTACACAACTTTATTTTATTATTTGTTTTCATTATTGTATCATTTTTTTTACTTTTATCTTGTTTAAATAAATTATTATTATAGGGCATTTTTGTTATATTTTTACCAAAAATAAAATTATTTATATTATCTAAATGATTATTTGTTTCAATTACATCATCATAAAATGTATCTTTTTCAATAATTTCTTCTGATAAATCTTCTTTATCAGTCAAAGATGAAGTAGTTGATGAATGAATAATATTATTTTCTTCTTCATTTTCAAAATCATTTTCATCCAATGTTTTAATAGAGTCATTTTCTTGAACTTCTTCTTGAACATTTTCTTGAATAATTTCTTGAACTTCTTCTTGAACATCTTCTTGAACATCTTCCTGAATATCTTCTTGAACATCTTCTTGGACATCTTCTTGAATATCTTCTTGGACATCTTCATCAGTATCTTCTTGAATATCTTCTTGGACATCTTCATCAGTATCTTCTTGAACATCTTCTTGAACATCTTCTTGATTATGTGTAGTTTTATTATCAAAAATAATTAATTTTTGTGAAAAATTTAATATTTTACACCAATTATGATATAATTTAGACCCAATTTTACCTTTTGAAAAATCATTTGGAACAATATCAATAATTGAAAAGTTTGTTTGATTTTTAAAAAAAGTTAATTCTTTTTTATTTGGTCTTTTAATTATATAAGTATTTGGTGTCCTATAATTTTTTTTTAAAATGACATATATATATTGATCATTATCATTAAAAATCTTACACATTTCATAATCAAAGATTTGGTTTAATATTAAATTACTACAAATTTGCCATAATGGATTTTTATTATTAGTGTGATTGTGATCAGGAACCATATGTGCAAATAATTGTTTGGCTGAAAATTCAGAACCACCATAATACAATTTACAAGTTAAAGATACATTATTTATATTATATATATTATATATTATATACATATAATATATATCATTATTGGCATCATAATAAAATAATTTTGTACCAAATGTAAGAATATTATTTGTAATATGTAATAATTCTAATATACAAATAGCAGATTTATCAATATTATCAGATGAAATATATTTACATTTATATGAATTATCTAACTCATCTTGTAAAATTAATTCATATTGCATATTTTATATAAATTATGTAATTAATTATATGAATAATATAACTAAAAATTGAACCAATTAATATAAAAAAATCAATTTTTATATATTATATATAATATATAATATACATGGAAGATGGAATTGAACAAAATATGTCATTGTTATTAAATGAACTAGATATTATAAAAGAAAAAAAATTAAATAATAGTAATATCAATAATAATAATATCAATCGTAATAGTAATACTAATATAAGTAATAAATCTAATAGAAGCAATGATTTACATATTAACAAAACAAAAGAACATTTTTCTTGGTGTGTAAAAGATAGTTAAAAATATCGATAATAGTTATATTATATAAATATGTTATATAACATAATATGAGTTGTTTATTTAATAGTTTAAGTAAATTTTTACATTTATCAAGCATTGAAATAAGAAGTAAAATTTGTGATTATTTAGAAAGTAATCATAAAATTATGGAAAATATGAATACACATGATATATTGTTACTGGAAAATAAAATAAATTATATAGAAAATATGCGCAAAACATCAACATGGGGAGGAGCAATTGAAATTCAAGTTGCTTGTAACATATGGAGTTGTAAAATATATGTTCATAATATATGTAATAAAAACCAATCTATTATTGAATTTATTCCTCTTCATACAAAAATTGATAAAATAATCAATATTTCTTGGAATGGAGGACATTATGAACCACTAAATATATAATTCATAAATTATAAATTATTGTTGATTGATTTTAAATCAATAACACGGTCCATTTGTGGTAATATTTCAGTATCATGAGTAATAACCAAAATTGTTTTATCTTTTAGTTCATTTAAAATCATTTTAATAACTTTTTCTTTTGTTTGAATATCTAATCCAGCCAATGGTTCATCAAATATATAAATATTTCCATGTTTGAATAAAGACCGTAATATAATAGTAATTTTCTGCATACCTAACGATAAATTTCCACCATTTACACCAGATGATGAATAAAGTTTTTTAGGTAATCTATTATAAATATGATTTAAATTGTATTTTGTAATTAAATCTTTAATTTGTCTATCAGAAACATTTATATTCCCATATTTTATATTATCAATAATACTTGTATTAAATAAATTTGTTCGTTGATTTACGTAAATTATTTTTTGCCTTAAATAATATAAATCAATATCTTTAATATTATGGCCACTTACAATAATTTCACCTTCATCAATTTTATATAATCCAATTAATATTTTCATTAATGTTGATTTACCTGAACCTGATGAACCCACTAAACCTATTTTTTCTTTATCATTTATAATTAAATTTAAATTATTTATGACATTGCTACCAACTTCTTTATTATAAGAATAATATAAATTATTAATAATAATTTGACCATTTTTAATACAATTTGTTTTTTTATTATTATTTTCAATATTTAATAAATCTAATATGAATTCCTTTGACGATTCTAATTGTCCACTTAAAGCAATTCCTGTTGATATTTCTTCATTAATATTAAATAAATATTGCATAGCATATGTTAAAATAATTAAAATACTTGTGAAACTTACATAAGTTAAGTTAGAATTTTTAAATTTTAAGTATGAAAATATTAAAATAATAGCTGAAATCATAATAATTACAAATTCTGATGAAAATGTTAACTTTCGTTGTTCCCATAAACATCTTATATAAGTTTTACTAAATTTAGATTCGTATTTACTGTTTTTTGTTATTTCTTTCGTTTCTTCATTATTTAAATAAATATTTAATAAATTATTCATACTATCATTTAATTTTTCACTATTATTAAAAACTAAATTTTGTTTTTCTTTAGAATTTTTAATAAAATAAGTTATATTGTAGTAATATATCAATATAATAATTATTAAACCGATTGTATACAATAATCCTATTTGAAAGTCTAAAAAATAAAAATATATATTAATTATAAATATACCAATAAAAGTTGGTACAATATGAATAATTATATCTTGATATAAATCTAATATATCATTTCCAATTAAAATAATCCGTGATACAACTTCTCCTGATTTCATATCTTTATAATCATAACTATGTCGTTTAATTAAATTACCAAATAATAAATTTCTAATATATAATAAATATTTTGGTAAGATAATACTTTCCATATAATTTTTAATGAAATACAAGAATGTTATAAATAACCATATAAATATAATAATTATAATGACACCCGAAGAATTTAATTTTTTTATATTTTCATAATAATCTAATAAACTTACTTTTTGTTTTTTATCTATTTTAATAGAATCAAATAAATTACCAAATAATCGAGAAATTATAATAGCATCTATTGGAAATAATAATATTAGAATTAGTAAATGTATAATCATAATTTTTTTATTTTCATAAAAAAAATCAAGAAATAATTTTTTAAATAACATTTATTTAATCTATTATATAAGTATAAAATTATTTTATTAATTATTTTATTAATTATTTTATTAATTAATTATTAATTTAAAAATAATTGATTAATATTTATTATAGGTAATACTTGTTATAAGAATTATAAAACCAAATATTTAAAATATTCAAAATAAAATGTTAAAATATATAGATTTAAAAGTTAAAAAAAATGAAGATATTGAAGATTTAATATCAGATGTATCTATAAATATAAGAAAAGGTGGCTTCATTAATACAGTTGATAAAGATAAACTAAAATTATTTGTCGGAGATTTATTAAATACATTTGAAACAAAAATACAAATAAATAATAAGTCAAAAAATAATACAAAAAATTATTTAGAACTATATAATGAAAGTTTTAATACATTACGTAAAAAATATGAAATATTTCCAAAAAAATCTCAACTTAATTATGTATATAGATTGTTAAAATATAATAAAGATATAACTCCTCTTCAAGAATTAGAAGATATATTAATAACAAAAAAAATGCGTTCTGAATCAGGTGTATTAGTTATTTCGGTTATTATGCCACCAGATAATTTTTCGTGTTCTTATGATTGTTATTATTGTCCAAATGACCCAAAATATAGTCGTAGTTACTATAAAGGAGAACCAACTGTACAAAGAGGAGAACGTAATAATTTTGATGCCTATAAACAATTTTTTGAAAGAGCTATGTGCTTGTTTATTAATGGACATAATATTGATAAAGTTGAATTAATTATTTTAGGAGGAACATTTTCTTGTTATGACCCTAAAATTGCTGAAAATTTTATTAAAGAATTATTTTATGCTGCCAACAATGTTTTTGAAGACCAATTAAATTTAAGACCAAGTTTATCAATTGAAGAAGAAATTAAGCTTAATGAAAATACATTATGTCATGTTATTGGTTTAACAATTGAAACAAGACCTGATAAAATTTCTACTTATGAATTAAGGCGTTTCCGAAAATATGGTGTCACTAGAATTCAAATGGGCGTTCAACATACAGATGATATTATTTTAGATAAAGTGAACCGTCAATGTAATCAAAAACAAATTATTGAAGGTATTAAACTTGCTAAAGATAATTGTTTTAAAGTTGATATTCATATTATGCCAGATTTACCTGGGTCTTCGTGTTCTCAAGATAAAAAGATGATTGAACAAATTGTTTATGACCCAAATTATCAAGCAGACCAATGGAAATTATATCCAACAAATGTATTAGAATTTACTAAAATAAAAGAATGGTATGATACTGGTTCCTATAAGCCTTACGCTGAAACACATTTTGAAGATTTTCTTCATTTAATGGTCTATACTTTAAATATTACACCACCATGGATTCGTATCAATCGAATTCAGCGTGATTTTCCTGGAAATTATATTGAAGGGGGGAATAAAGTAACAAATTTACGACAAGTATTGGATGATAAATTGAAAGAATATGATTTAAAAACACAAGATATTCGTGCAATGGAAGTGCGTTCAAATATTCAAAATATTCAAAATGCAAGACTTGTTCGTATTGATTATATTGGTTCAGAAGGACAAGATATATTTTTAAGTCATAAATCATGTTCATGTGATTTTTGCTGGACATATTTCTTTCATCGAATTATTTGTTTTATAGTAGGATTATTTGGATTTACGCGTTATTTTTATGGATGTGGCAATGAAGATACTATTTATAGCTTTCTACGTTTAAGAATCACATCACAAGATTACAAAAATAGTTTTTCAGAAATTTATAGAAAGAAAGCTAAATTAAGAGAACTTCATGTATATGGTTCAATGAATGATACTTATTCCAAAAATGAAAATAAAGAAACTCAGCATATTGGATTTGGTAAAAAATTACTTGCAGAAGCAGAAAAAATTGCTAAATGCTATCAATGTGATGGTATGATGGTTATTGCTGGTGTTGGAACAAGAAATTATTACCGTAAATTTGGATATGAAATCCCTTATCATGAAAAAAATCATGGAGATTTTATGATTAAAAAATTTTAAATAAATTTAAATTTATTATAATTATATTAAAATTATATTATAATTATATTATTACTATATAATATATTATTTTATTGATGTATCCATTCAATTAAATTAGCCATATTATTTATTGAAATCTGTGCAGATAATTCAATTAATTCTATTAAAATATCTGCATTTATATTTTTATTAAATATTTCTGAATTAGTAATATTTATTAATTTATTTTGAAAATCAATATCATTGTTTTCATTACTATTTTCATTACTATTTTCATTACTATTTTCAATACTACTTTCATTGTTTAATAATAAACTTACAAAATGATTTTTAATTTTTTGAGTTATGAGACTTAAAAAGGGATGATTTTGTTCAATATTTAATCTAGTTAAATTAGATACATCATTTATTGATAAATGTTTAGAACCATTTTTTCTAATTGGTTCAATTGAACTTCTACAACAAGGACACGTATTATTAACTTTAAGATGTTCTAATAAACAACTTAAACAAAAAATATGATTACAAGTTGTCTTAACATAATTATTTTCTTTTAAAATATCAAGACATATTGTACATATATTATTATTAATATTATTATTAATTAATTCTTGATTTGTATCATTTTTAATCTTTTTATTTTTATGTTCATTAGTAGAATCATTGTCTTTTTGCTCTTGCTGTGGTTCATTTTCATTTTTTTCCTCTTCATCTTCCTCTTCACAATCTTCAATTTTACGCTTTAATAAAGACATTTTTTAATATAATATAAATATTACTTTGATATATTAAAGGTTAATCTAAAAGTTATTTAAATAATTATTCATTTTTTTATATTAAAATTATAAAAAGTCTTTTTTATAAAGATCATAAATAATTTCTTTTTTTTCATTTGAACAATCTGTTTTTTCAACATTTGTTTTATTTAATTGATGTAAATTACCATTAATTTGTAATTTTTTTTTATCAAATTAGTCACATTATCTAATTCTTTATATTTGAATAAATGATTTATAACAATTTATAAAATTTATGTAAATCATAAATTATTTCAGAATTATCATATGTTATTATATCATCATAATCATTATTTATATTGATATATTGATTTTTTTTAAAAAAATCAATAACATTTGTTGAATCAGATGGTTGCCATGCTAGTAATTTTATTTTTTTTATATTAGGTATTTTTTTTATATTATGTTCCATATTATTTAATAACATTGAACCATAATTGTGATTTCTATATTTTGATTTAATTTCAATATTATTTATAGTTGCAAAATTATTATGTAATGAAAATGATGAAACTCCAATATTTAAATTATTTTTATATAAATTAATGTTATATGTATGTTTAGATATATATTTATAAATAAAATATAATGAATTCATTATATTTTATTTATAAAATAAAATATAAAATCGTAAAATATAAATTTTATTTTTTATCATACTATACTATGACAGTTAATTAAATAATTATTTATTTTTTATATTGAAAATATAAAAAGTCTTTTTTATAAAGATCATAAATAATTTCTTTTTCTTCATTTGACCAATCTATTTTTTCAACATTTGTTTTATTTAATTGATGTATATTACCATTAATTTGTAATTTTTTTTTTATAAATCCAATTGCATTATCTAAATCTTCATATTTGAATAAATGATTTACTAATAATTTATTTTGTGTATTATATATAAACATATATTGTGGTATAAAATGGTCATGAAAAATATTTTTAAAATATGTTTTTTGTTTGATTACATTAGACACATAATTTAAAAATTCCATTTTTGTTTTTCCAAATTTATAACCTACATTGGGTATTTTACACCAATAATATTCTGATAAAAGTCTATCATAAGGATTCCGTACAAATGAAAACTTATAATATTTTTTAAATATTTCTGGAAATAATGATTTTATTTCTAAAGCTCTAAAATGATGCATAGAACGTCCATTACGAACCCCTAATAAAATAAGAGGATTTCTATCATTATCTCTAATAAATTGTTCAATGCTAGTTCCCCCTGTTTTAGGTATATGTATAAAAATACATTTTTTATTATGACAAATAACCATACCTAAAATATATATTTTTATAAATAAAATATAACTTAATAATTTTAGTACATAATTAAATATGTAAATATGTAAATATGTAAATATGTAAATATGTAAATATGTAAATATGTAAATATGTAAATATGTAAATATGTCAATAAAAATATGAAAATTATTTTTTATTAACATATTTAAATAATAGAAAAAAATACTATCTAAAATATATTGCTCTTTTACAATTAGTTATATATAATCTAATAATTATGAGTATTTTATTAAATAAAAAAGTATTTTATGGATTTTTATATATACCTACCGAACTTCAGCGTTTTTGTATGGAGTATTTTACTTTAGAAGATATTGTTCATTTTGATAGTGCTTATTCAGATCGTAAGAAACTGAATGAAATATTTAGGTTTTATAGTTCTTATTTAACAAATAGTTATACTTATAGAAATGTTGAATCACTTAGATGGATTATTAAAAAAATGCATCGTTTAAAAAAATATAGCTTTATTCTTCCTGTTCAAATACGAGATCAATTACCTACATTTCATTATATATGTAATTCACCAGAAGAAAAAGATATTTTAAGTAATATGCTTGTAAAAAGTCAACAAAATATAAATGAAATTGATTTTAAAGGTATGACTGTTTTACATCATGCATCAATAAATGGAGATTTAAAATTAATAATATTATTAATTAATTCAAATATAAATATTGATTTAATGGATTTTGATGGATGTACTGCATTATATTATGCTTGTAAGAATAGACATAATACTATTATTTCCTATTTACAAGAAATAGGACATGCTGACCCTTCTATTAGAGCAAAAAATGGATTGAACCCATTGGATATAATAAATCAAAATATACAATATGATAAAAGAAAACCTGGATTTATAGAAAATTGTGTAATTTCCATAGTATTTGTATTATTTATTATATGGTACTATCGTTGGTTATATAAAATATTATTTTAAATGAAATTTAAAATTAAATATTAAATATTAAATATTTTGTAATTTATTTTTAAATTTATCTTTATTACCTTCATTAATTGCTTTTCTATTAAAGCTAACTAATTTTATAGCATAATAATCATCCCAATTATTATTTTTTATTATAAATGAAATTAATTTATCACTATTCCAACCAACATTTTCTTGTACTTTAAACATGCTTTCTACAGCATTTTCAATACAAATTTTATATTTATTACGATGATTTAATAACATATAGTGCATTAATGCATGTTGCATATGATATGTTTTTATTCCATAACCAATTGTTGTATGTAAATCAACTTTTGAAGGTATTAAAATATTTTTTTTATAATTATAAAAACCCATATCATATGACTTTTCAAAATAATCATATAAATCTTTTATGAAAATACTATTTTTGGGTGCCATTATAAACCAATTTTCTAAAAAAGGAAAGTCTTTGTGTTTTGTTTTTTCTTTAAATTCAAATAATAAAACATCACATTTGTTTTGAATCATTTTATTTCTAAAATTATCTAAAAATGTAGGCTGAATTATAATAGTTGACGCATCTATCCACGCACCTCCATTACCATATAATAATTTTAATCTTAATAAATCAGAAAATCGTACGGAATTTAAATTTATAAACTTTTTATAAAATTTTTTATCTACATATCTATGTACATTTTCACGGGTAATAAAATATACATTCCAATTATTAAGACTACATTTTCGTTTTATATTATCTATAAAATATTGAATAATATCATTATTTTTTAAATTATCCCAATAAATATATATATTTTTTGGTATTTTATATTTTATTTTATTATTGGTGATATTTTGATTAAAATTTTCAGTAATATAATGAATATTACTATTAAATATATTCATAATTAGAATAATACCAATTATGATTACTATGTATAATGTTATTTTATTCATTCTTCTAATATAATATCATATAAAAAATAAAATAATAAAATAATAAAATTAAATTTATAAGTAAATAAAAAGTAAATTATACTAATTCTTTACATAACTAGTATGTTATATTATAAATATATTTTAGCGATGATAATAATTACGTTGTGTAATTGAACTACATAAATCTATATTATTCTTACATTCTTGATTAAGTTGCATTGTTTGCCAAAGAATAGCAAAACCTAACAAAAATATCGTAAATCCAAAAATAGTTGATGTTGTTTCTGAAGTCATTCTAAATTATTTTGATGAGTAGTATTAATTATTTCTAATCAGATAATAAATTATTAATTAATGAGTACAAAAATAATGCGTCATTTTTTTTATATATAAATATATATTTGATATTTATAATATAAATATATATTTACTATTTAATATGAAACCAATAATTATTTATAATTCAATTTCATAGGACTTCATTATTAGTTTAATTCGATTTTAAAAGCAATTAAATATACTATTATAAATTAATTATAAAAAAATTAGTTATCATTTTTATTAACACAAAAATTGATTTATATATAATTAAAAATTGATATTAAAATCAGAAATAAATTATATAAAATATGTACTTATATATCAATAACAAATATTTATCAAATATTTATCAAATATTTATCAAATATTTATCAAATATTTATGAATATATTAGTTGTACATAATATATAGATGATATTATGCATGTAATTTGTATATTATTTTCAATAAAAAATTACTTTCATATCTATCAAATAATGATAATACATTTATAATAATTGGAATTATTGTAAATGTCTTTATTGTAGAAGAGTAGGAATACTTTATTGATCATCAAAAATATAATAAATAATATTTTTTTTATATTATATATATTTTGTTCATACATTTGAATATTTAAAAACCTACTTAAAATCTATAATTTTTTTATAGCAAGTTGA
>Ga0335396_10007268_pt1 | contig 10673 bp, 8 predicted proteins | sample FRY02_FD_205743 | JGI IMG/M metagenome (GOLD analysis project Ga0335396, IMG submission 205743) | Freshwater microbial communities from Lake Fryxell liftoff mats and glacier meltwater in Antarctica - FRY-02 (spades assembly) (version 2) | ecosystem: Environmental > Aquatic > Freshwater > Ice >... | reverse complement strand
ACACGATGTGGTTCACAATTTCCAATAAACTCCTTGAGTACTTCCGTTCGACTTTCTTGAGTCAAAGCCGTGTCCCCCTCCTCGTGGGTAACCGAATCCACGCCCCCGTGTTCGTTATTGTACCGTTATGCACTTTTCATTGACTTCCAGGGTCTTCTCCTCTAGTTTACTGGAAACGATTCCAATATTGAAAAGGGGGAAGTATGTTCGAAAAATCGATAGTAAGAAAGGGACTAGTTTTTGCGTCAGCGCTGGGATTAGTCGTTACTGGTACTACTTCGAGTACGGCAGCAGATGGGACAGAATCTGCAATCGCAAATTTGAATAAAAGCAGTTTCTTCCAGTTATCAGAAGCAATTGTAAAAGCTAAAAAAGTTCCTTCGTCTTTAAAATTGAAAGATGGTTCAACTTTCAAATTGAACCCAAAAATTGCTGCCAAAATAAAGGCTGGTAAGCCAGTTATTTGGGTGAACTCTTATGGCGCAAAGGGAATTCCTAACTTTTCACAGCAGTACGGATCGGGACAAGCTATTGGACTTAGGGGTGCTAAGAGAATACTCCCAATGGTCCTAAAAGATGTCTCACCAGAAGGTGTTTCCCAAGATGTAAAGAAGCAGATTGCTGGAATTGAAGCCGCACTGAACACTGGCCAAATGGATTGTCTGTCAATTCAACCTTTAGACGCGGTAAGTTTTACGGCAATCACTAAAAAGGTTATGGCAAAGGGAATTCCAGTATTCACAGTAGGCGTCACATCTGCTGGAAACGAACTCTCTAACTTCACTCTTATTTCACCAAAAGAAGGCAAGCAAGCCGCAAACATCGTGATTGACTGGATGAAAAAGAATAATAAACAACTAAAGGTATTTGCAGTTTCAGGTGGCGATCCATCTGCGTCTTGGGCACAAGGCCGCATGAAAGGTTTCATTGATCAAATTACCGCAAAAGTCCCAGGGGCCCGATTCGTGAACAATGCTCAAAATGCATTGACCACAAGTTACGAGCCAGCTAAGACTCTTGATGCATACAAAGCATTTTTGACCGGTAACCCTGAAGTTGAGTTCATTCAGAATGTCGATATTGGATCAGCACATGCTGCTCGGGCTATTAAAGAAGCTAACCTTGTTGGCAAAACTTGGGTAATTGGTTGGAATCTTTCAGTTGAGCAACTAGATGCAGTTGATTCAGGAGTTCAAATTGCTGCACTTGATCAAGCATGGCCACAACAGTCTGGGTTCGGTGCAGTTGCTTGCGCAATGTTCCTCAAGTACGGCAAGGTTGCACCCAACGTAAATGCATTAGATCCATTTACTAAGGAACGCGGAACTAAGGAAGCCCGCGACTTCCTTGCGAGCTTAAACAAGTAACTTCAGAGTCAAAGGAGAACGAAGTCAAATAGATGGTCGGTCAAATTAAATCGATCGACCATCTATTTTTCGATTTTCACTATCGATAATTATCGCCTGACTACATTTAATTAGAAGTGGGATTCATGTCAAACTCAAAACAACAATCTGCGTTCATGCAGACATTTGGTCGGGCTGCCGGCCTTATTAGTGCAATAGTCATCGTGATGGTAATTTTTGCCATTCTCTCCGATGGTCTCTTTCTGATTCCGGATAATTTGCTGGGTTTACTCAGGTACATGGGATCTATAGCAATCGTAGGTTTTGGTTTGACTGTTGTTTTGATAATTGGTGAAATAGATTTATCTTTTGGCGCTGTCTACGGTCTTTCTTCAATGTTAATGGGTGTTGCCTGGATAGTTTGGGGGTGGAGTCTTTGGGCTTCAATTTTGGCTTCTCTTTTCATGGCTGTCTTAGTGGGACTATTCAATGCGTTCTTTACCGTTAAAGTTAGACTTCCATCATTCATTGCGACCCTTGGATCTAGCACGATTGTTTTTGGACTATCGCTATGGGTTAGTAAATCAAAAACTTACTCGCCATTGTCCCCACCTGACGGGCGAGTTATTCCGGCAAAGGAAATTTCATTTTTCACTGGCTTAAGTAATTATCCACTTCCCTTTGGAGTTCCAATTCAATTTGTGTGGGCACTCGTTGTTGCGGGAATCTTCTATTATTTGATATCTAAATCTCTTTTTGGTTTTCATCTCAAGGCCATAGGAGGCAATCAACTTGCAGCAGAATTTGCCAAGATACGGGTAGGACGCTCAAAGATGTGGGCATTCATCATCTGCTCAGTCGCCGCAGCATTCTCGGCAATTCTTGACTTCGCTTTTATTAGTTCGGTCCAAATTGACAATGGCTCTGGGCTACTCTTCCCAACTTTCGCTGCAGTCGTTATCGGTGGCGCCTCTCTGGCCGGTGGTCGAGGAACAGTCCTTGGAACGTTTTTAGGTTGCCTGTTGCTGGCAATTTTGGCTAATGGCTTAGCCGTACTGGGATCTGGTGCGTCATTACAGCAGATTTTCATAGGAGCCGTAACAATAATTGCGGTTGTGCTAGATCAAGCGACTAAAGGTTTGCGAAAAGCCCAATGAACTTGCCTCTTGAGGGCATCAGCTTAGTCAATCTTGGGAAAACATATGGTGACACTGTTGCCCTTGCTGGACTGACACTGACTGCAAAGCCAGGCGAAATTCTGGGAGTTGCTGGACCAAACGGTGCTGGCAAAAGTACCATGGTGAAAATCTTAGCGAGTGAAATCAGCCAGGAGACTGGGGAAATTTTTTTGAATGGCGAAACGTGGGACCCTTGGAAGCACAAAAACCAAGTTGCCGTTGTTCATCAAGAGCCTCAACTTTTTCCGAATCTAACGGTGGCCGAGAATATTATGGTCGGAATAGAAAGATCCAAATTTGTTAAACCCACGGGAGATGAGGTAGATCCACATCTTTTAGAGGAAGTTGGTCTTTCTAAGTATGCAAATCGGTTACTAGGGGACTTACCTATGGCTTTGCAGCAACGAACTGAGATTGCACATGCGCTGGCACGTTCGGCAGATGTATTTCTTTTTGACGAACCCAATTCTGCGTTAACTGAAGAAGAGTCCAAAGAATTATTTGAGTGGATGCATAACCTTGCAAATAATGGAAAGATAGTTATTCTCGTTAGCCACCGTCTAAGTGAGCTTGCTGCTCACTGCGATCGCATCGTGGTCATTATAGACGGTGTTGCCAGAACTGAAATTATTGGTAACGAAATTTCCGAGGAACGTATTGCTCAAGAATTGATAACCCAAAATATAATGAATAGTAGAGAAATTGCATTAAACATTTTAAATCAAACTGCATTACTTAAAATCAATGACTGGAATCACAAAGATGGTGTGTTTAAGTCAGTAGATCTTGAAGTCAGAACAGGTGAAATTCTTGCAGTTATTGGAGTTGAAGGTTCGGGTGGACGGGAGTTAGTAAGATCACTAGCCGGTTTTGCACAATCGTCAGGAACATTGCATTTAATTCAAAGTCAAGCAAACGACAAGAAACATGTTATCTCCTTTGTCTCCGGTGATCGTGCCAGCAGTCTGTTTACTAATTTCAGTGTTGGTGAGAATCTATTCATTAGAGTGACAGATCGAATTACTGGTAAATTTCGAACCCTCTCTAGAAGTCATTCGCGAAAGATTGCAGATGCGGCAGTGAGTGATTTTCTCGTGAAAACCGCGTCCATCGACACTCCAATCCGATCACTCAGCGGTGGAAACCAACAAAAAGTTGCGATCGCTTCCGCTCTTGCTCTTAATCCGCGCATGATTGCACTGGAAGAGCCAACACGCGGTGTTGATATTTCCAGTAAAGCTGAAATCTACCGCTTAGTGCGGCAATACGTGAGTAGTGGTTCAGCTGCAGTTTTCTACTGTACCGAGGTTGCGGAGGTCTTTGAGTCTTCCGATCGAGTAGTAGTAATCGCTGCAGGTAAAATTCAAAAAATTCTCAACGTTTACGACTATGTCGATGCAAAAGCTCTCGCTCATGCAATCACGGAAATCCGTTCAATCTAGGTGCAAGAATGAGGCAAAGTTTTGAAGTTGGGAACTTTTCATTTGAGTATGATTCTGGGGATTTATTTCGCCTAAGTTGGCAAGGCACGGAGATCATTCAACGTGCCTACGTTGGCGTACGTGACGAAAATTGGAATACGATTCCAGCCAAAATCTCAAATCTCTTGATTACCCATGATAAGGATTCCACATCCATAACTTTTTGGGCTATTCATAAGTATCAAAATATAGATTTTTCATGGAGTGGCGAGATAGTCGTGAATATTTATGACGATTTCTATTTTAAAATGAATGGAAAGGTCGAGAGTGACTTTACATATTGTAAGATCGGTTTCAATATCCATCATGGATTAACCAGCTATCGTAATCTTGAATTTACAGCCCAAACTATCGACCAAGATTATAGAAGTACATTTGAAGAAGATCTAATTCCTCAATTAGTACGCAATCACGTGTTGACTGCAATGACACCCCACTATGATAAATTGAAGATTCAGTTTCCTACATTTGACGCAACATTTGAATTCCTAGGTGATCGTTTCGAAATGCAGGATCACAGAAACTGGAGTGATGCAAATTGGAAGAGTTACGGTACGCCGTTGGAAAAGGGATTTCCTTTCTATGCAATATCCGGACAGGTTATAGATCAAGAAATTCGGCTCACCATCACTAATTCACAGAAGAGCTTGTCCTCTAGTATCCCAAAGTCACCTCCAAAAATTAGGCAAGGTATCTTGCCAGCCATTGGTTTTCTGATGCTTGAAATACCTACCGACGCTCAACTTCTAAATCTAAAACAACTTAAACCGAACCACTTGCGCATCAATTTGCTTTCCTCTAGTCCGGATTTCGAGTTTCTCACTCTCGCTCTAGGTGTAGCCAACGAAGTAGGAGCTAAGCTAGAAATTGGCCTCTTTCTCAACTCACAAATTCAACAAAATGAATTGACACAATTACTCGTTCCCCTTGTTCAAAATTCCCAACACATTGTGCGGATTCTCGTATTGACTGAGAAAACTGGTTACAGCGCATTTCAGGGCGCGTCTGCTCCGGGTTTGAGTGCAATGGTTAAAAAACTGGTTCCGAAAGAAATCGAAATATTTTCAGGCACTGACCAATTCTTCAGTGATATCAATCGCGAAATGCCCAATTACTCCGAAATTGATGGCCTGGTTTTTGCTCTTAATCCCCAAGTGCATGCATCCGATGACTTGTCTGTTATGCAAAATGCTTCTCCCATTGAAGATATCGCCGCATATATTCGACGTAAGTACGACGATCCGTTGATATCACTCTCAACGGTAGATCTAATTGGTGCCGGAGGTCCATTCCCGAACGGACTAGCTCCAAGAAATGGCCTGGCACCTTACGAGGATTTACGACAACAAAATTCATTTGGCGCGGCTTGGACTCTTGCCATGATCGCGCATGCGACAGTCGCGAAAATTCATGCCATAACGTTTTATGAAATTGCCGGAAATCGGGGTGTCATGGACTTGGCTGGAAAACCCTTTCCAGTCTTTGTATTGCTCAGGGAGATTGCTAGATTAGCGGAGTCTGGTTTCAAATTGACTGGTGTACAAGGGAGTTCCGATCAGGATTCCATCGCCATGAAATTCTCAGGCGGGGTGAGAAATGTTTACTTGGTTGCCAATCTGTGTGATTCAAAAAAATCACTTACCAACTGGGGCGAGTTTGTGATGAGTCTTGAACCTTACGAGGTACGTCTGAGTGTTTCAATTTAGATTTTCAGCCTTAGCTCCAAGGTTTTTGGTCAACAGGGTCGTCCCAACTAGCAATTGGTGGTTGCAATGGTTCACGAATCCAAGCAAACTGACCATTAATAGACTCACTCCCTGGTCCTATCAGTTCGAGTATCAATTGGGCGGCCTTCTTTGGATCATCGCCACCAGTTTCTTCAACCCAATTAACCCAGCTTGTGAACGCGGCGCCAATTTCTCCGAGAGACAGGGCTTTCTCCCTAATATCCCCCCACATCGCAGTTTTTACATCCCCGGGATGAATCACATTTGCAGTAACTCCCGAACCCAAGATCTCAGCGGCTACATGCCTAGTGAGTTGGTTTAGTGCCGCCTTCGCGGTTCCATATGCACTATTAAGTGGTCCAGGTGGATGTAAAGATGCTGCAGAACCTATGTTGATAATTCGACCGAAACGGTTTTCTAACATACCAGGCAAAAATTCGTGAATGGTGAAATAGGGTGCAACTGTATCGATCATGACCGTTTGCGCCCAAGCGATTGGATCGGTATTTTGTACTAAATTGATTGGGCCGAAAATACCTGCAGCATTGACAAGAATTGACACATATTCATAACGGGCAATTATATCTTGTGCGACTAATCTCACCGAATGGAAGTCACTCACATCCAAAACTACTAATTCTACATTTTGCATTAAAGAATTAGAGATGCCAAATGGCCTCGAACCCGATCTTGACGCAGCGATTACTTTGTAACCCTGGTTGGCCAAAGCAATGGCAACTTCGGCACCAAGTCCTCGACTTGCTCCGGTTACAAATGCTAAGTAATTATTATTTTGGATACCCACTTCGACTTCCTCTATTTGTCTTGTAAAGTGTTGAGATTGAAGACTTCGCGAAGCTCAGTGGAATCTACAATACCTTTGTCATTGAATTCCATGAGTGGCTCCATTATTGCTCCCCAGCGATCATGAACTTCAGAACTCCAGAGGCGATCCCAAGCAGCAAGATCGGTGATCTCTGAATAAAGAACTAGCACTGGATCATTTTCAAAAATTGTTATTTGAGCGATACCTTGCTTTGCTATTTCGGATATGAGTTCGGGCCAGATAGCTTTGTGGTGGTGAATGTAGTCGGTAAGTCCATTTGGCTTCAATCGCATTATAAATGCTCTCCTGATCATAATTAGCTCCCCTTTAATCTTTATCCATTAATTAAATGAAGTAACTCTTCATCGTTAGTTTTTGAAACGTCGTGGGTATTAATTCCACCTTTGATTATCAAAATCCGATCACACAGCAACGTGAGTTCCGAAATATCAGTAGATCGCATCAGGACGCCCCGGCCCTCCTCAGCTATACCCCGTATTAGAGAAAAGAGTTCGTTTTTTGCACCAATATCTACACCACGAGTCGGATCATCCAGTAGAACAACCTTGGGTTGAATTTCTAACCATTTCGCGACGACGACCTTTTGCTGGTTACCACCAGATAGGCTCGAAACATTATCAAATTCTGATGCAACTTTTATCCCCAATTTCTTAATGAGTCTGGTAGCTCGACTCTGGAGGTCCGACTTTTTTACTATAATCTTTCCTTGCTTATTACCAGCCACTGCAACCATGGACAGATTGTCCAAAATTGATCGCTCCATCATCAAACCAACCTTTTTACGATCTGCGGGTATTAGTGCCAAGCCTTGTTGTACTGATTTTTCTGGACTTCGACCCTGACTAGATTGGCCAGCAAAGGTAATTTCCCCGGACCTAATTGTCCGAGCCCCAAATATTGTCTCCAGTAATTCATCGGCCCCTGAGCCTATAAGTCCGGCGATACCAACAATTTCGTGCGGAAATACACTTAAAGAAATATTCCTAATCTGCCCATCATTTTCTAAATGAACAACTTTTAGTAAAGGTGCAGATTCCCCATCAACTTCTTTCACACTTTTGGCGCTGAAATTTGTTTTAGTTCTTTCCCCTGTAATCCCCTCAATCACTTGTCCGATATCCAATTGCTTTGCCGGTTTTGAAAGAATTAATGACCCATTTCGCAAGACCGAAATATGGTCAGCAACAGCGAAGACTTCATCTAAGCGGTGCGAAACATACAAGACCGTCGTGCCAATTTTCGGAAGTTCTCTGCACAACGCGATCAATCGATCGCTCTCGCTTTTGTTTAGTGCCGATGTCGGTTCATCTAGAATAAGAAGTTTAGGTTCTTCAATGAGTGTTCTGGCTAACTCTATTAATTGTTGTTCTGATATCGGCAATGTTGACACTTGTTGATCAAGCTTTGCTTTAGAGCCAATTCTTTCTAGCGCAGCTTCTGCGATCTTTGACATAGTTCTTTTATCAATAAAGCCAAATTTGGTCTTTTCAGTATTGGGAAATAGGTTAGTTAGAACATCTCGTGCTGGAAATAATCTAAGCTCTTGATGCATGATACCCACGCCTAAGTTTCGGGCTGTTAAAACTGAAATTTCTTGAAACTCTTGACCGATGAAGGAAATACTCCCAGAATCTGGAGATACTGCACCTGAAAGAATTTTCATCAGCGTCGATTTGCCAGCGCCATTTTCTCCAACAATCGCATGTATTTCTCCCGCCATAACTTCTAGCGAAAGCGAGTTGAGCGCCTTAACTCCACCATAATTTTTATTTAGATTACGAACAGAGACCAAAGAGATACCCACAACTACTCGTATTCCTTGGTCTCTGCTCGTTTCATTTTTCTATCTATCTTTAATCTGATTCAGCAGATATTGGTTCTAGATTTTTCTGCCAATCTTTGATAATTCCCTTAACCAGAGGTCTATAGTATGCCCGTGAGATCGCTGGATTAGCTGACATTTTTTGAAGTGAAGAAAATGACAGAGGGCGTAAACCAAACGGTTCCTGGACTGAATTTTTGGTAACAATTTCAGTTCCGGCATTTAAGAACTGCTTAGTCAATTTAATTTTTTTACGGATAGAATCCACCAACATGTAAACAGGTGCATAGCCCTGCATAAATGGAGTCTGCCCCAAACTCACATAGGCAGTCCCATTTGCAATAGCGGCTAAGTTATCCGTTGTTAGATCATAACCACCGCCAACAAATTTCGAATTAGGAGCGGCGGCCGCAACTTTGCCGAGGCTTGCAATATCTGGTGCACATAGTCCAATTAGTGCTTTAGCGTTTGGAGTTGCAGCCAGCAGACCCTGCCAAGCGGCAAAATTTGCAGCAGCATCAACCTTTACATCGAATGGACCAAGAATCTTTAGTCCAGGGGCCTTGGCCAAACTTTCCTTGACTCCTTTAGCTCGATTTTCTAAGACCGGAAAACCCGGGAAGCAATTTCCCAGAATCACATTACCTGTTGAACCGTTTCCACCCAATTTCTTTACGATTGCAGCGCCAAGTATTCGACCTGACTCAACTGACTTTTCACCAACGTAAGGAGCATTGACGCCGGTTTGCAATAGGTTGAAAGTTACAATCGGGACGCCCCCTTTTATGATGGCATTCAAACCTGAAACCATCGATGCTGAAGGAACTGAAATTGCAATTCCATCAACGCCTGAGGCCACCAAGGATTGCGCGGCTGTCAACTGAGCATCGGCTTCAGCACCTGATGGACCAGTCACTATGATGTTAACTCTAAGATCCTTTGCGGCTTGCTTTGCCGCATCAATAATTTGCTGAATAAATGGATTACCCACAACATGCGTAACGAAACCAATTGTCAATTTCTTTTGCGCAGCCTGTGAGGCTGAAACGCTGGTGCTCGTTGTGCCAACAACTAATGCCGTTGTCACGGTTGCAATGAGCGCAATCCGAACCGTTTTTTTGTTCCTTAACATTTAACTCCCCCTATTTCAAGTGATTACTTCGAATAGACACTTTCTTTCTTAACTCTCGCTTCAATTTCGAGAAAAGCCAAGCCGACACTATTACGTTCGCTTTCTTCGAATTCTGACAAGTTGGTCAATTCCAATGGCGATAATAATTACTAATCCCGTAAATAGAGTGCTCCATACCGCATCAATTCCAAGAAAAACAACTCCGACTCCAATAACTCCAACAATGAGTGCTCCATAAAGGGCACCAATGACGGTGCCAGAGCCACCAGAAAGTGGAGTACCACCAATAATTGCAGCAGCAACCACTGGTAATAAAACTTGAGCACCAGTTGTTGGATCTACAGCTCCTCGAAAGCCAAGAAATAGGACACCCCCAAGACCTGCTATGCCCCCCATCAACATTGACACTTGAATTTTTATTTTCTTAATTGGAATTCCCGCGAGACGGGCCGCTTCGACATTACTACCGATAGCAAGTACGCGATAGCCGAAACGTGTTTTATGCAAAATTAAATGCAGCAATATGATCACCAGAATCACGATGACAAGCAAGAACGGAATCGGCGTATCTATAACACCACCAAAAAATCTAAAGAAAAATTGATCGGTAATCTCAATCGGTGGAACTACAGATCCAGAGCGATTAGAAATGAGTGAAGTGCCTTGATAAACAGACGCCGTTCCAAGCGTAACAATTATGAGTGGTAGCCTCATAACAACACTCAAAACGCCATTAAGAAACCCCATTGCAGCACCCGATAAAACTCCAATTAAAACTGAGATCCATACAGGAATCCCAGAAATCATTGAGAGTCCAGCGATTACTGCACTGAAATTAAGAATCCAACCAAAAGATAGATCAATTTCCCCTAAAGCTAAGAGATAAACAAGTCCCGCAGCCAACAGCGCAGTTATTGCATAACTTGCTCCAAGGTTTAGAAGATTATTCATCTGTAGAAAATTAGGACGCAAAATGCCGACAAACCCGATAAGTGCCAAAAGTGCAATTACAACACTTGTTTCTTCTGGCGCTCTGAATTTTATGTTTGACCGACCTCTTTGTGCCACATTTCTACTTTCTGGGGAAGAACTGGAAAGGTTTCCAATGCCTATAAAAGCAAAAAAGGATACCAAAGTCAA
>Ga0335396_10007265_pt1 | contig 10677 bp, 9 predicted proteins | sample FRY02_FD_205743 | JGI IMG/M metagenome (GOLD analysis project Ga0335396, IMG submission 205743) | Freshwater microbial communities from Lake Fryxell liftoff mats and glacier meltwater in Antarctica - FRY-02 (spades assembly) (version 2) | ecosystem: Environmental > Aquatic > Freshwater > Ice >... | reverse complement strand
GCTGGCTCAAGCGCAAGAATTGCTGCTTGAAATTGACGGAAACATGGCGTCATGATCGGAGATGTTGCACCGAGCATGCCCGGAGTGTTGCGCCAGGACGGTGGACTCTTCGTGAAAATCTGTGGCGTTCGCGATGCGCACACATCCGAGGTCTGCGTCGATGCTGGAGCTGATGCACTGGGATTTGTCTTCGCCGCATCGAGTCCGCGCACTGTCACGGTTGCGACTGCAGCGGCGATTCGCTCGAGCGTGCCATCCAAGATTGATTGCATTGCTGTGGTCAAGGATCTGGCGCAGAACGATGCGCTCTATCAACAGTGGTCGGGGTCGATGCAATTTCACGGCGATGAATCGAGCGAGTATGTGCGCTTGGTGGCGACGGGTCTGGCGATACCGCACGGGCCACGAATGCTTGTCATTAAAGCAGTCAGTGGTGGAGCTGAGGAAATAATGAGATGGGATGCATCGCCATTGATTCATGCAATCTTGGTGGATGGAATAAGTCCTGGGAGCGGTCAGGCGCATGACGAATCGTGGATGGATGAATTGGCCGCGCTTCGTCCGCGCCTGCGAAAGCCGCTGATTTTGGCCGGCGGCCTCACACCTGCAACGGTCGCGCGCGCGATCGCCCTTGTCCGCCCCGCTGGTGTTGATGTTTCGAGCGGAGTCGAAAGCGCACGCGGAATCAAGGACGCGGGACTCATTCGCGAATTCATCGCTGCGGCGCGTCAGGCGTATACGAAGTGAGCGGATGAATGTCGTTCGCGGCGGCGCGCCATTGCGGCGGTCTACGATCGCGCCGTCGCAACTCGTTGAACCACTCGACCCGCTGCACGATCGCGGATCCACTCGCTGATACTTGTCCGCTGCGACTTCCACTGTCCACCGAGACGCTCAGCGAGAAATGCTTGATAGAGACCGAGCAAGGCACGCTCGAACAAGAGCACACTATCGATGCGCTGCTCGATCGCCTCGCGCTCGCTTGGTGGACGATCCTGTGGCTTGGGCAACGACAATCCACTCACCGTCAATCGATCGCCTTGCACAGTACAGCGCCACTGTTGACCCTCGACTGCGAGTGTCAGACCGATTCGGCGCGGCATCTTGCCACTGAGCAACGCACGCGCAGCCTCGGGCGAGCGCGTCGGCGCATCACCGCGCAAGCTGATCGCGCCAGTCACTCCCCATGCGCAGTCGAGATCGACAACGCGCTCGGCTACCAACGCGACTTCGGTTTTTTCGGCAGCGGATGCGCCAATTTCAATCAATCCTTCGGCGCAATCACACTTCCACCACAGCCAGAGCAGAAAGACATTGCCGAAATAATCCAGTGGGTCCGCTGCCGCCCACGCGGGCTCGGGATGCTCGCCGATTTTGCGTGGCGCACCTTCTTCGTCCGTCGCAATCGTGGCGGGTGGCGAGACGAATGCATCCAGACGAGCATCCTGAAGATCGCGCGCGTGTCCAAGTTTTGCGGCTTCCAACACGGCACGGCGGCCCGCGGATTGGCGCTCGATGAGACAGCCAAATGTCTCCTGCATCAATCCCTTCAATTGGTTGTATGGCACCTCCCCTTCGACTGGCGCGAGAATGACACCACCTTGGAGATCCCACAGCACGGGACGCTCGGTAATTTTTCGCCAACGACCTTCGCCGATTTCCTGCATGCATCGCTGCTCGCTCTGCTCCTTAGCTTCCATGCGCTCGGCGCGCGACAATCCGCGGTCGCCACGCGCACCGCCGCGCAACTCATCTTCGATCAGCGCGCGATAAGCCCGCTTGAGTGCTGGTGGAACCGCAACAGTGTCGGTGCGCATCGCTGCCAGCAGCGCAGCGGAGAATCCGTTGGAGTCATGCGAAAAATCCAAATCAAAGACATGACGACCAGCGATCCATCCACTCGTTGCGGGACTTCCATTTCCACACGCATCAGGACGAATGACATTCTTGTTCAACTTCTCCAACACCGATCGATCGACATCGGTGGGAATTGTTCCAGATCCAACGGCGCAGCGCGCGTACGAAATGACTCCATGGCGAAATGGCATATCGCAAATATCCCTCAAAAAGCCCTTGCAAACGGGTTCTCGACAAGTTGTCCACTTTCGACCATCGAGCCCATCCCCCGTAAGGACTATCCTGCTGTGATGCCATTCACCATTGAAGACATCAAAGCGCGTCAGATTCTGGATTCCCGCGGTCAGCCAACAGTCGAATGCGAAGTGCGACTCTCTGGTGGCGCGGTCGGTCGAGCCGCAGTTCCAAGTGGCGCATCGACGGGCGAACATGAGGCCGTTGAGTTGCGCGACGGTGATAAGAAAATGTGGCTCGGCAAGGGTGTGACCAAAGCCGTTGAGAACATCAACGCGCTCATCGCGCCTGAGCTCATGGGTGCTGACGCACGAACGCAAGAGAGCATCGATCAACTGCTCTGCCAAATTGATGGAACCAAAAACAAGTCTCATCTCGGCGCCAATGCGACGCTTGCTGTGAGTCTTGCCGTCGCGCATGCCGCGGCGATTGCTACGGAACAGCCGCTCTATCGATATGTTGGTGGAACGCATGCGCGAACACTTCCAGCGCCGATGCTCAACATCCTCAACGGTGGCAAGCATGCCGACAACACCCTCGACTTCCAAGAGTTCATGATTCAGCCGTGGGGCTTCAGCAATTTTGGCGATGGACTGCGCGCGGGTGTTGAGATTTATCACGCGCTCAAGCGTGTTCTGCACGATCGTGGGCTTTCGACCGCCGTCGGAGACGAGGGCGGATTTGCCCCGAATCTCAAGACAAACGAGGAAGCGCTCGAACTCATCGCACGCGCGGTTGATGCGGCTGGATACGACCTCGGTCGACAAATTTTCATTTGCCTCGATCCTGCGACGAGTGAATTGGCCAACGAGGCGACCGCACGCGGCAAGAAAGGTTACTGCTTCTTCAAGAGCGATCCCAAGCGCATCATCGGCAGCGACGAAATGATTCGCATGTGGGAAGAATGGTGCGGACGCTGGCCGATTCGATCGATTGAAGATGGACTCGCCGAAGGTGATTGGGCTGGTTGGAAGTCGATGACCGCTCTGCTTGGTTCCAAGATTCAAATCGTTGGCGATGACTTGTTTGTCACGAACCCCGAGTTCCTGCGCCGAGGCATTGCCGAAGGTTGCGCCAACGCGATCCTCATCAAAGTCAATCAAATCGGCACGCTCAGCGAGACGCTCGATGCAGTCAACATCGCACACTGCGCCGGTTACCGCGCGATCATGTCCCACCGATCCGGCGAGACAGAAGATTGCACGATCGCAGATCTCGCCGTCGCAACCAACTGCGGACAGATCAAGACTGGCGCACCTTGCCGCTCGGACCGAACTGCTAAGTACAACCAATTGCTGCGGATTGCCGAGGAACTGGGCGCATCTGCGACTTATGGTGGCGTCGACGCACCCAGCAAGGCGAAGGCGAAATCGATGGCTTCGGTGAAGAAAGGCAATGCGCCGCGTGCGACGGCGAGGTCGTGAGTTTTAGGGATTTGGGTCGGGTGAAGGTGATTGCGCAATCGATGTTTTTTGTGGGCTGATGCGTCGCTCCTGTTCAACCTGTAAGAGTCGCTGCCAATTCTCGCCCGCGCTTGTCCGAGCCTTCTCAGGATGCCAGAGGTGAAGGACGCAAGTGCCCGAGCGCGCACGCCGAACCTCAAGCCCCAGCGAAATCGCTCGCACTGCAAGATCTGCGTCCTCGTGTCCCCAGCCAACATATGACTCATCGAATCCGCCGAGCGCCAACAAGTCCGCACGCCAAAGAGCAAAATTACAACCTCGTACGGACTTCCAAGCACGCGCTCGCAAATCACGGCCAATCGCGCGGCCGGGGATCAAAGTCGGTAATGCACGGTTAACTTCTCCTCGACACGCGGCGATTAGCACATCCCTCCTCTGCCATCGATGTATCGGCAATTGCTGGGCAAGAATCCCAATCGTCGCCGACTGACTCAACAGCAGTCGACTTCCACGGACAATTTTCTTCGGCCCCGCATCGGCCTGATGACCCGCGACAAATTGCATGCGCGGCACACAATCGCCATCTAGAAAAATGGCATATGGGCTGCGCATGGCTAAGATTCCAAGATTACGGGCCGCCGCAAGACGAAAACCCACATCGGGTTGCCACGCATGAATCAACCTATCTCGCAAGATAGTTCGTGAGTGCTCAACCACATCCCGTGTACTGATTCCGGATCCATCGTCGACAACAATCACTTCAAAGTCATCACGGGTCTGCGCGATGAGCCCCGCAAGCACGGCACGCAGCGCATCATGTCGCTCGTATGTGGCAACAATGACACTTGCGCTGTAACAACCAATCACTCGCCCAGCTCCAGGATCGCCAGCTTCCGTCCACAAAAACTTGCAGTTTTAACCAAGATACAACTGCTCATTGCGGTAGTAGTTTACCAGAGATAGAGCTCGTAGTCTTGTCTCCAATTCAGGTACCAAGACCAGCATGCGCTATTGGTCCCTACCCCGATTCCAGGTCCAAGTGAAGTGAGAGTTATTTGGGACACTGGAGCCTCCAAATCAATGGCGGATTTCATGAAGAAGAAGCGTTTCACTGAAGAGCAAATTGCGTATGCACTTGCTCAAGAAACTGGCGGCGAAACAATCGCCGAGATCTGTCGGCGAACTGGCGTTTCCCAGCAAACTTTTTATCGCTGGAAAAAGAAGTTCGGTTCAATAGGCGTTGTTGAAGTCCGTCGACTGAAACAACTTGAAGAAGAGAACGCAAAGTTGAAGCGACTCGTTGCTGATCAGAGCCTGGACAAGGTGATCTTGCAGGATGTTTTGTGAAAAAAAGTTTGAGGCCCGAGCAGCGCAGAGAGCTGGTCGGGCGGGTGCGTAGCGCTTACGACATCTCGCAGCGGCGAGCGTGTTGGTCGCTGCGTGTCAGCAGAACATCGATTCGCTATGAATCCATTCGTCCGCCGCAAGATGATCTTTCGATGCGCATTCGCGAGATCACCGAGGTGCGGACAACATGGGGAAGCAGGCGTGTGCATGTCCTGTTGTTGCGTGAAGGTTGGCAAGTAAATCACAAACGCGTCCGTCGTCTTTATAGGCTGGAATGGCTTAATTTACGCACAAAACGGCCTCGTCGCAGAACGGCGACTGTTCCGCGACAGTTGCGCGCGAAAGCATCGCGTCGTGACGAGCGATGGAGCTGCTTGATCATAGATTTCATGAGCGATCAACTTCAAGACGGTCGTCGCATTCGTGTGTTGACGATCGTCGATCAATACACGCGTGAAACTGTTGCAATGGAGGTGCGTGGATCGTTCAAGTCGATCGATGTGATCAAGGTGCTCAACTGGCGGTCGAGGTCTCATCGCAAGCCGTCGGTGATTCAAGTCGACAACGGATCAGAGTTCACTTCTGGTGAATTTGATGCATGGGCCTCTCGAGCGAATGCGAGCCGTGATTTCAGTCGACAAGGTAAGCCGACGGACAACGCGTTTATCGAGTCGTTCAACGCACGCGTTCGCGCGGAATGTTTAAATGCGAATGTGTTCGAATCGCTTGAAGACGCGAGGAACATCTTGACAAATTGGAGATTGGACTATAATCGTGTTCGTCCACACAGCGCCTTGGGCATGCTGACGCCTAAGGAGTTCGCTGAATCAAGTCAGAGGAATGAGGTCCCTGTTGACCAGATTTTTTCGCGTTGAAGGTGGACCTGAATTGGGGACAAGACCAATCTACAAAATACCAATTATTTGTATTTCTTTAAAGTCATCAGAGCACCGCAGAGCGTTTATGGCAGAGCAGTTTCAAAAAAGAGGGTTAAATGCTCGCTTTTTAGATGCTGTATGCCCCGATTTATCCAAAGGATGGCCTGCAATTTATAATCGCAAAAAGCGCTCAAGAACAAAGGGCTATGATATGAATCAAGGCGAGATTGGATGTTTTATGAGCCATCGCCAAGCTTGGACTGAGTTTTTAAATAGCGAAGAGAAAATCACTTGTGTACTAGAGGACGATGTCGAACTAGATAAAGATTTCGAGAATGTATTGACTATATTATGCAGTTTAGCCCATCAATGGGATGTCGTGCGATTGTATGGTGTCTTTCAAAGAAAAGATGTAAGGTTATTGGAATTTATGCCAGGTCGCTGGCTTGTTGATTACTTTGAGCATCCTCGCGGCACGCAGGGTTATGTTTTAAACCGCGAAGCAGCAAGGCGCCTCTTGAAACATACCGAAACGATGCACTGTCCTATTGATGATTCTCTAGACAGAGGGTGGCAGCACAAACTTCGGTTCTATGGTATTAAACCATATATTTTGAATGAAATGAGTAATAATATTTCAACCATTGCAAATCGAAAGCATAGGCGACAAAATTGCTGGCGCCGGCTTTGTCAAGAGTTCAATCGAAGTGGAACTAATATTCGCAAGAAAATATGGGTTTTGGGAAAATGGATACGCTATTCTATCAGATTGTAATCTTAATATTTATGAGATCTATGAACACTATTTAAATGGGGTTGAAATCTATGGGTATTCGACGGCTCAAAAAATTTTCAAAGATATATGGAAATATGCGAAGTATACCAGAATACTTTCTTGATGCTCTTGCCACTGGATGCTCAGTTGTTACACCAGATAAAATAATATGCCCGCTCCTTATTCGCCGCGGGTCAACGGATTGGCGAGTATTTATAAAAATTTTTATAGATAAAGAATATGAAATTAACTACGGTACTGAAGAATTTGAACTGGTAATCGATGCTGGTGCAAATAATGGATATAGCTCAGTTTATTTTGCTTCTAGATTTCCAAATGCAAAAATTATCGCCATCGAACCAGATGTAGATAATTTTAAAATGCTCCTGTGCAATACACGACAATTTAAAAATATTGAATGCTTGTTTGGCGCATTGTGGCCGACACAGTCAAAAGTTTCTATAATCAACAATTCGGCCCCTAAATGGGCTTATCAAGTAGGCAATGCGACAACTCAACAAGCATCTCTCCCGGTATTTACCATGGAAGATTTAACTAGTAATATTCGTGGAAATATTTTATTTAAATGCGATATTGAAGGTGCAGAAACCCAGATATTTTTGCATAGCAAGTCATGGATTCGCCGTATAAAGGCAATTGTTTGCGAGTTGCATGATGGGATTAATTCTAACTCATCACGCGCTTTTCATATTGCAACCCAAGAATTTGATCAGCATTTAATTCATGGTGAAAATAGTATTGTCATCCAAAAATAGTTGTATGTTGTACAATAACAAACAAAATAAAATTTCATCAAAGATAATATTACAAACCTGCTTTTAATTTATTGCAAAATGAATGTTTCATCCATGTTATTTCCATTTTTATTTGCGGTGGTTCTGTATTGAGGTGCCCGGTCATCCGGTCAACAGCGCTTTGGCTAGAGAATTGAACAATTTTTCACAATATCGAAGTCACGAGGGTCATTCAAGGCGAACTCTGGTGTGAATTGAAATAAATTTTCCGCAAATGGCGTTGAAAGCCGCCCTCCAGTCCAACAATTCACAGAAAAATTGATAGTTTACATCCCATGCCAATCGCTTCCCAAACCAATATCGGCAAATGCGCGATTGATTCTCCCACACCAACTCAAAACAACAAGCCCATTGATCTCATTGGCGAAGTACCGCAACTCTTTGCGGTGATGTTGGCGATCGGCATGCAACCCATCTCTACCGCCACTGGCAACATCGGATTTGGCATCGCAGTGGTCGCAAGCCTTCTGCGCGCACCATTTCTCTGGCGGCAATGGGCGAGCGTGCTAAACGAACGCTGGTTCCAATTTCTGATGGCATGGTTAGTGTGGGCTTGGATCACGCTGCTGTGGTCACCCGATGTTGCGTTTGGTATTCATCAATACAAAGCAACACGAGTGCTGTTATGGATTCCAATCTTGTGGCCACTACGACATCGCTGGGGTCATCTTGTCGCCGCAATCTTGGTTGGAACAACGATCATGGTATTAATTCAGGCTTCACAGATGGCATTCGCCTGGCCAATCAGCAAATTCGGCATCGGCGCTGGCTTGACAACACCTACACAGACCGGCTTGTGGGCCGCGATTTCGCTTAGTTTTTGGCTGATATTTATAGTAATTGCCGGCTGGCAACGCGCACTGATCTCGCTACCACTCGCGGTGCTCGCTGCAACCGGTCTTGTCTGGTCAGCCACACGCGCGTCAGTGTTTGGGGTGATGGTTGAACTTGTTATCGCAAACATTGTGCTTGCAATAACAAGCAAGGGTTGGTTCAACCGTGCGATCATTCGATGTGTGGTGGGCGTGGTCATATTGGGAGGTGTGTTGTTGATCGTGCCATCAACATTAAAGGTTAAGTTTGAACAAGCAGTTGTAGAAACAAAGACCGCCATGCGCGGCGATGTTCCAACGACCGCAGAAATCCGTCTCGCAATGTGGAAGATGACACTGATCGGATGGAAAGAAAAACCAATCTTCGGTTACGGCATCGGCGGCATTCCATCGATCGCGAAAAATACCGCGGTGACGAACCCCGACACGGACATGAAGACAGTCACCATGATCCACTCCACTTACCTCTCAACACTCGCCGAGACCGGCCTCATCGGACTTGGCCTGCTTACAACATTCATCGCGCTGTTCTTCATGCAAGCATTTCAAGCTGTCCGCGAAAACCCCGTGCGCGTTAGTGCTTTCGGAGCCGCCGTTGTCTGGTTCACCGCCGCCGCATTCGACGGCTATCAGCAGTCTGGTGGTTTCTTATCGGTTGGAGCGATCGTGATGGTGTTGGCGGTTGCGCGGGTGCCTGCGATGGTTGGTAGTGAAATTCGTAATTGAATCGATAAGCGAAGTGTGGGTCGCGCGGCCGGCATCGCCCGGCGGAAAGTCGTCGACAAATTCGCCATCTCGATCGCGCTGGCTTTTCTCGCCATCTTCAGTGAAAAACGCGACGAAACGCGAACGCAAGTTGCCGCCGATGTGCTTCATGATGATCGCGACGCTGTTCACATCGCCGTCGAGTGAGCGACGCAGTTTGGCGCTGTCGAGTTGCGCGATGGGCAACTCGCTGTCGCGGAGGATTTGCGCGAATCTTGATTCGAAGGTGGCGATGAGGGGACGGGTGGGCATGAGATGCGTGTCCACGGGTCGTGTACAGGTCCACCTTGGCGCTCCCGCCGTTGCAGGACAGCCACTCGCCAACAGCCGACGAGCGCTACGAGCGCGCCCATCGTGATCTTTCCATAGATCAGCATTACTTGGACTGGAAAATGCCCAATCAAGTCTCGGCCCGAAGGCAGGCCAAGCACACACAAGATTCCTGCAACCCCAATCATCATCCAATCACGCGTCTTCATGAGAGCAATGAAACAAGACGCGATGGCGAAATACAGCACGGCGAAGTGGTAATTGCTACTGTGCGGTGCCAGTAGCACCATCCCACATGCCACCGCGCCAATCTCGTTCAGCCTCGTGAGCGGTGACAAACTCCTGTCAAACCGCAACCCGCTCGCCAGAAGCACCCACCCAATCACACCAAGCACTAGCAGCGAAGCAGCGATCGTCACAATCGCCCGAGTTTTCGTGTCTAGATGGACTACAGACCAGTCCGTCAAGTGTTCACGGTCCCCGCCGTGCGGCGTCTCCATGGTCCACCTCGAAATGGTCGCGGACATATTTTGAGCCAGTGGGTTCCACTCCGCCCAGCGACCGCCACCAGCAGTCGACAAATTCGATGATTCGACCGCGATGCGATAGAAGCCCACGATCAAACTCTCGCCCTTGGGAGGTCGAATCATATCTGGGGCCACGGTCAATACCACGCCCGCCAGAAACATCGCCGCGACCGCCTTCCACCTCCGCTGGATGAGCAACATCGCAAAGAATAATCCGGGAGTCACTTTCAGCGCTGCCCCGATTCCAAACGCACAGCCAGCCCACAATTCCCTGCGCTTGACGGTCGCCGCAAGTCCGACCGCAAGGCACAGCACGAGAATGAAATCGTGACTGAAATAGGTCAGCGGTGACAAAATGTGTTGATGGCAGACCGCCGCTGCGGCAATCAGACATATTCCAGTTCGCCTTCGAATCCTAGAATTTGTGACTCCGTCCATCACCACGGAAGTCACTAAGAATGCACTCAAGACGACACAAGTCGCCAACATCGCTCCCCAAACAATTCTCGCAGCCATCTCTGGGATCAGCGCCAGCGGCGCGACGGTCAACAACATCGCCGGTGGATACGGCCAGTACGTCTGTGGCACATAGACATCCTGCCCCTGAACATATCGGCTCGCCGCCGTGAGATAGCTATCCCCTTTCACTCGTGTCAACTCATTGAACGATCGCAATCCAAATGCCAATGTCACAAAGACAAACACGCAGATCCACGCAATCACCCAAGGCGACTTGCAGCGCATCAGGCACCCCCGCATTCCCTCACGCATACGAATGCAATCCCGTGATAACAAAATTGATCACAATCCAATTGAACAACATCACGGCCGCACCGATGACCGCGAGGATCGCCGTCCACAGTCCCTTGTCTTTGGCGCGGTAGCGCGTATGCACGAGCACTGCGAAGACCACAAATGTGTTGAGTGCGAAGACTTCTTTGGGATCCCAGCCCCACGGTCGACCCCATGAATG
>Ga0335396_10007260_pt1 | contig 10683 bp, 5 predicted proteins | sample FRY02_FD_205743 | JGI IMG/M metagenome (GOLD analysis project Ga0335396, IMG submission 205743) | Freshwater microbial communities from Lake Fryxell liftoff mats and glacier meltwater in Antarctica - FRY-02 (spades assembly) (version 2) | ecosystem: Environmental > Aquatic > Freshwater > Ice >... | reverse complement strand
CTGAGATTCAATCGCAGCAGGGGCAGCATTATTGTCTGGCACAACATGAGGGCCATTGACACCTAGAGCATCGTCCAGCTTTTCCTTTAGCGTGGGGAAGTCGCGCAGCGCATCTTGAATATCGACAGGGCGCAACTTTCTTGGACGTAGTTCATCAAGCGAGTTATTGAAATCATGAGCAGCGGATCTGGACAGGTTATATCTGGCCATTAGTAAAGTATCGCGGCCAGACTTATTGCCAATACCAGTTCCTATTTTAACTGCTTGGTCAGGTGTGACGCCATTAAATGCGGTAGCGCTGTATAGCACATCTTTCAAATATCGCGCCTCGTCTTTAATCCCCTGGTATTCGGCATCCGAAAGAGACTCCATTCCTCTTTGGGCGGCGACAGGATTGGCGGCCTCGCCTTGCTCTGATTGAATATCGCTCACTTCGCCAAGGTTTGATGGTACAAGCGGCTTGAGAATGCTCGGCAATACTGGAGGCTGTTCGCCAAAAAGGTACTCTTCTGCCGAATCTTTGTCAGATTGAGACGGTTTATCCCTGTTTGATTCCATCCACCCAATGTTGAATTTATCGCCACGGGATTTAGCTTCCGCAATAGCGTTATCCATCAGCCATTGGTCAACGCGCTTTATGGTTGAAGCGGCTTTCCTTTTTGTGTCTATACCAATTTTAGGGAATGGAGTTGTCGAGCGACCGGATGAGGTTGTTACCACTTCTCCGGCAGTAAACATTTCACCAACTTTCCCTTGTCTCTGGGCTGAATTGCTATCTGGCTCGGGGGGATTGGAAAAGATATCGCTCATGCCCGATTGCGTTTGCGAAGCAGCATCAGCCGGTAGATCGGCACGAGGTTCCATCTCGGCACGAATCTCTGCAACCAATGCGGGATTGGTGGGCCAACTATTCCATGCGACTTGTTGAGTTTTTAGCGTGGCAATCTGACTCTTGGTGGCTTCTGGGTCAGCCACTTTCACGCCTAAGTTAGCCGCAGTATCCGGGCGCTTTGCTGCACCAGACGCAGATGCTATTTGTTCGCTGAGCGCCCGCTGCTTGCTCGACGCGATCTTTGCCATGCTCTCAGCGTCCTGCATAGCGGAGTCATCAAAGCCAAACATATCCTCGCTGGCGTTGCCAGTACCTTCCCCCGACATCAGCTTAACGGCTAACATGGTGTTTGCCGCTTGGGTGATAGACTTACCATCCAGTACCAGTCGTATACCTACGGATTGTAACCGCGCGTCGTTTGGCGCTGCTTGCGCTATAGAGACTGCGGCTTGGTCTGTGATTTGTGCCGCACCGTGGGAGGCAATGAGTTCATCACTGCCAGCATTTGCGATGGCGAAAGCGTTTTTCCCGACGGCAGTTTGTAGGAGGCCTTGTTGTGATGCTTCATCTCTTTCGATTGGTAGCGCTTTGAAGTAGTTAACATAATCTTTTACCTTCCCACGTCCATCTTTGACGTTCAGTTCGGTGTCTAATAAATGGGCCTGCTCCGCTGTAAAGCCATCGGCTTCGCGGTGAATCTGTGCAGGCACGGTGCTTTCGTTCGATCTTTGTGCAAGGTCAAGCCGATGACGACCACTGATCACTTCCATCGTGCCGTCAAGCCGTTCCCACACCTGGATAGGCGAGGCTAACGCTCTATCGTATTTGCCTTCGAGCTTGTCCACCACACCAGTAGCCCCGGCGTCAGACTTGAATTGTGGAACGTCCTTGGATAATCGCAATCCAACAACAGGGGTTTCAACCACAGGGATACCAGACGGCTCTGTAGACTGTTTACGCAGACTTGTATTGGGCAGACTGTCTCTCATGCCAGCCATTGCCACCTCGCGCTCGGTAGGCTCTGATGCTATTACTGGGTCAATCTTGGCAATAGGGGCTTGCTGTGCGGCCTGATCAACAGGAAGGATTGCGGCTTTCTTATCCACCCTTTCTTTTTGCAGCCTTAACGCTATCTGCTTACCAATACTTTGCAGAGCGATGTACCGTTCACGATTATCCTGCATGTCCCAAGCGTCTGCTATTCCAGCTCTCTCTTCCGATGTCAGAGCTACCTCAGTAATTGGGGTAGATGATTCCTCCCCATCTGATCGAGTCAAATGTCCCCATTTTGATTGTGGAGGTAGGTTAAATCCATAGTTTGGCTTACCTTTGTACCTATTCCCTTTTCCTACACCAGAGGTATCTTTTCCTTCTATAACCCTTTGCAGCCCATACTCAATACCCTCTTGTGAAGTAAGCAGCCGCCGATGATCTAATGGCATCTTTTGGCTGCCGAAATCTACAGCAATACCTTGAACCGTTACTTTGCCTTCGGCTTGCTGTGCGGACTGATCAACAATAGGGGTTGGGGGAATAACTTGGAAAGGATTCTGCGGCGCGCTCTCTATTTTAGAATTGATGACAACAGCAGGTTGAGCCTGTGATTTATCCGGATCCGAAATGCTGTCATAGGGCGCGCCCATGCCGTATTCGGAAAGCAGAGTGGCCTGGGCTTGAGTGGCCACACCATTGTTGGCATCGATAGAGCGCAGCGCGTAATCGATCGCCCCGCTCTGGATTCGCTGGCGTGGATCCTGTGAGCGCTCCAAAGCACGCCGTCCGCTGGACGCGGCGCTATCAAGCACCCGAGCGGCATCCTCACTCGCCTGCGGCAATCGGGTTTTTCCGCTCGCCTGCGTGCTGTAACCGGCCAGCTGAAAGCGCTCCCCGAACGGCTCAATGGCCCAGTTCAGATCCGCGCGCACGGTTTGACGGTGTGCAAGACCCGTTTGGGCGGCCTCCATCGTGGGGTAGCCATCACCCCTGCGGCCGGTCCAGGTCGCGATTGGCGCCTCGGTGGGCGCAGCAGGATCACTGACTTGCTCGGTGGGCACGGGCGCCGGCAACTTGCTGGCAACATCGACCATAATGGCCTGGGCACGCTCAAGCATTATCTTGGCGCGCTTCGTGTCGCCCTCGCCGGCAAGGCGATCAGATCCAGCCTGCATCCGCCGAACAGCATCCAGGCGCACCAGCGCGTTCTCATCTCCAGCCCGGCGCGCAGCGCCAAGCAGTTCGTCAAGGGAAGGTCCGGTCGGAGGCGGAGGTGGAGGCGGCGCCGGGTCGCTGTACAGCTGCCGCGCCAATCCCTGCGCCTGACTTACCGCGCCAGGCAGGCCCGCATCCAGCGCGTCCGCTCTGGCCTGCTCGGCGCCCAGCGCATCAGCGCCACTGGAGAGCGCCTGATCAGCTGCCCGCTGAGATCGGGTGATCACGCTGTCCACGGCCGCGCCAGGATTGCCACCGGGCGGATCATCAGCGGGCGGGTCGAACACATTGCCACCGGGCGGATCATCAGCGGGCGGATCGAACACATTGCCACCGGGCGGATCATCAGCGGGCGGATCGAACACATTGCCTTTAGGCTCATCGCCAAGCTTCGTGCGAGAGACAATAGGATCGCCAGCGGCAAGACTTGCAGCGCCACCAAATACAAAACCGCCCAAAGCGCCAGCGGCACCTTCCTCGATAAGGCTTTTTATATCAACAGCACCAAGGTCAGTTAAAAGCGACTTCCCTTCGTTCTCCACCCAATACTTCGCGTGCTGCTGAACAAGCCCTTGCAGAGCTTCTGTGCCGCCCTCAAACGGCGCCATTACAAGCATCTCTTTAATAACCGATGTCTCAACAGCCTCTTTTGCTTTTCCAGAAAGCCCGAATCTTTTTAGAATGCGTGTGATGGGAAGTGCATCAAACGAGCCGCCAATGGCTCCATGAATAGCGGATACTGCGGCGTCTTGCGTATCTCCGAAAGTGCCGCCAATCTCCATGCCTGCAGATGAAATATAGGCGCCAGTGCCCTTACCAATAGATTCTCTTATCGCAAGGAGTTTCGCAGCCTCAACTCCAGCGGCTTTCTCGGCGGCTTCCTTGACAAGCCCTTTAGCCGTATTCTCCAAAACGAGCCGCTCAACCAAGGCTTTAGCGCCCGTTTTGGCAACAAGCCCGCCAGCCACACCACCGAATACAGACGTGACCATCATAGGGGCTAAGTTACCAAGCGTGTACACAGCCCAATCAAAAGCGTCACCAGGTCCGGCGATTTCCGTAAACGTGCTGTTCGGGGGGCTAAGCGATACTTCGCGCATGTTGGACTCGTAAATCTCCAACCCTTTATCGCGCAAGGAATCGCTTCCAATAGCATCCCCTGATATTCCAAGTAAGCCACCACCAAGCGCCTGCAGCGTATCCACGCCTGAAGATAGCCCTTTCCTGAGTTGCCCGCGTGTGTCCGTTGCTTTGAACTGAACTTCTTCCGGGGTCAATCCACCAAAGGCACTTCGATCATACTCAGGGAGTAGACTGATAATGTCTTTATCGGAGAATTTTTTAAGCGCTGGTCTTTTTGCTTTCAGTTCTTCAAGGTAGCTAACTGGCATCTTGGTCTGTCTCGTTATTTGCGATTATTTAGGAGTGTTCTGGCTCTTTGTACTTGTTCGGGTGTTGCGTTTCCGTTCTCAATAATGTCCAGCAACTTATCAGTGTGGTCATTCGTTTTAAGTAGTCCGTACTGGCCCTGTCTGCTTCCTGTTGATGAACCACTGCCAGCGGATTCGATACGGCTTAGCTCTCTTTCTACACGGGCAACCGATGCTTCTTTTAAGCGTAGACTTTCAGCGCCAGCTTTCTGTGTCTCAATAGCCATTCTTTCCGGACTTTTTGGTTTAGACTCAGGCGCGGCTGAGCCATCTTCGCCACCCACTCCGCCCAATCCGAGCACTTCTCGTAGCTCTGCGGCGCTATCCTGCGAGGAAGGCTGCCCGAATGCGCCACCAGCGCGGCGCTCCTCGCCAGTGTTCTTATTCAGAATCCAAGTTTCCCGAGTCTCATTTCCAAACTCATCTTCTTTGTAATGAATAAACGATGAGTATAGGGTTGGATTGCTGGATGTAAGTTCAATCAGCGTGCTCTTGGCTGAATCCACCTCGGCAGGGGTGGATTCCGGGTTGCCAATAACGCCGTAATAGGCCTCCAAGCGTTCTGCCTGGCTAAGGGTTAGCTTGCCTATCTCCAGCTCCTGATTGACCTTATTGATAGCGGCCGTGCTTTCCTCTTGGCGGATAGTCAGCGTCTTCGCCTGATTTTCTAGTTGAGCGGCGTTATGCGCATCCGTCTTGATATCACGCCCGGTGCGGTAACTCTGATCCTCGTCCCGATGCTTGTCATCCCTATCCCACTGCTGTTTTTGCATCTGCTGCTGATACTTTTGCAGGCGCTCCTCTTTCTGGCGATCGAGCGCATCGATCATTAGCATGTTGCCGGCCTGGGCAACGCCCTGCCCGAGCCCCTGAAGCAATCCGTATTTAGCTGAGCTCATCGCTTTGACCCTCTGCTGCCATCTGGTTGATCTGCTCCGGGCTCACCTGATTCATCGCCTGGTGCAGCTGCTGCGTATCGTGACCCTGCTCACCGACAAAGCGCAGAATCATCATCTTCAAGGAGGAGGCCATATCGGCCGGCTCTACTTTCAATCCGGAGGCCTCGGCAATGTCGTAGATCTCGGACAGGACCGTGCTCGCCAGCAGCATCAGCAGCTCGTCTGGGACTTCACCCTGCGTTTTCTCATCGGCTATCGTGGTGATCTCGTAGGCCATATCGGCAATGGATTCGGCCGGGGACTGCATGTTGGTCATCGCCTTGTTGATCTCATCAGCGGCGCCATCGGCGTAGAGCACGGTGCGCACATAGTCCACGGCGGCTTTGAAGGCCGGATCGTTCTCATCGGCGCCCTCGCCTTCTTCCATGCCCGGCTGAGCCATCGGATCAGAGACTGGCGCCTCACCCCCCTGCTGCTGCATCTGGGCAGCGGCCTGCTGCGCGGCCTGCTGCGCCATTGCGTCCTCATCCTGGGGAGCCTGTGACTGTTGCTTGAGTAGTCCCTGCATAGCGGTAACCTCGGTTATTTCAGACATAAAAAAACCCGCCGAAGCGGGTTATGATTAAGGGAAAAGAGGGGCCTTTAGTAACGACTGACAAAGCCTGGGTGCAGATTGGCGCCGACGTTGGCATTGAGCCGCTCGCGGCCATCCTCCTCCCGCTCCTCGGCGCCCTTGGCCGCTGCGTAGTTGGACCCCGCGCTGCCTACGATCTGCATGGCGACCGGGAGGACATACGGGTTCTTGAGCAGACCGGGCGGCGGCACGACCGGCGGCACGACCGGCGGCACGACCGGCGGCACGACCGGCGGCACGACCGGAGTGGCGCCAATAGCGCCTTTGGTGATGCCGGCGCCCGTGTTCGAACCTGCCGCGAAGGTGGTCGCGCTTCCTGCCCCGGCATTAACCGCTGCCGGGTTAAGTAGACCTTGCGTGGAGGCAAAGCCCGAACCGAGCGCGGAGGTAAAGCCCCCGCCCACCGCGCCCGCGCCTGCTGCGCCCGCCCCGGTGATGCCGCCGGCCAGCGAGCTGCCTACCCCGGCCAGATTGCCGGCCATCAGGCTGCCCCAGGCGCTGCTGATCCCGGCCCCGGCCGAGCCAATTCCTGCCATCGCCCCGCTGGCCGCCCCGGAGAGCATGCTGGTGCCAGCGGCTGAGGCCGCCGAGGCGCCCCCCATCGCGCCCAGGGCCGCCCCGCCGGTGAAGTAGATTGCCGCTGCAATCGCAATCACCTTGAAGGCTTTGCTCTTGCGGATTTTCTTCTGCATTTTGTTAATGCCGCTGGCGACTTTTTTGATGTTCCTGCCGATTTTCTTAACCACCTTGCTCATGATTTCACCTCTCTGACATAGCACACGTTTTGACTCACCCGGTCAAAACCGATGCGGGCCATGAATTTAATAATGCGAGGATCGCTTTGCGCCTCGAGCTCTAACACCGCCACTTTGATCCCGGATCGCGAATGCACCCAGCGCGAAAAGGCGCGCATCAGCGCCATCCACTGCCCCGGTACACGGGCGTAGTGCAGCAAGACCGAGCACTGCAGCTTAGTGAACCAGAACGAGGGCTGCACAACAGCCGCGAGTGCCCCGACCACTACCCCGTCTTTTTCGCAGACCATCAAAAAGTGCGCCGGCTCCAGACAGGCCAGTGCCTGCTCGCGCATCGCCTGCTTATCAATAATCACCGGGAAGGGGTTGATCGAGACCGACTCAATGGCCAGATCCACAATCGCCGGCACATCCTGCACGCGGGCTTTGCGAATAATCATGCTGCCTGCTGATTACGCAGCGCATCCCGGTAGAAACCCATAAACGAGGTGGTGTAGGCCTCGCTCCAGTTGCCGGCCTGCGCCAGATTCACCGCCGCATTGAGCTGCGGGGCGCTGAGCGTGAAACCGCCCTGCTGCGCGAGATTACTCAGGTAACCGCTGTAATCTGCGATTGGTACTGGCGCGGGAGCTGGTGCGGGAGCTGCCGGTGGCGCCTGACGCTTTTTCACCTCGGACTCGATATACGCGCCCAGATCCGCTTTGGTCCAGTTGCTCTGCTTGGCAAACGCCATTACCTCATTGAGCTCCTCGGGCGTGGCCGCGTAACCAAGCGAGGTCGCCAGACCTTGGGCGTAAGTGCGCAGCGCGCCCTCATCGGTAGCCGGTGGCGTGGCTCCAGTCGGCGGCGTGGTTACTGCCGGTGCGGGTGCGGGTGCTGGTGCGGGCGCTGGCGCGGTAAGCAGGCCAGTCGGCGGCGTGGTGCTTGCTGGTGGCTTTTTCAACATCCCTCTGGCCAGAAGTTCGGATTCAACAAAGTCCTTGGCCTGGGCAAACGTGTAGTTGCTGTTTTTGGCGATCTCAATGGCCTGGATATACTCCTGGGCCGATGGGAAATAGCCGTTAGTCTCTGCCATATTCTTCATGAACGCGCCCACGCCAGCGGTGTCGTACTCAGGCACCAGCGGATTAAGCAGGCCTCTCTCCACTTTCTTGCGGATCTCGGAGCTCTCGCGGCTGGCCGGGTCCTGCCAGGTTTCCCCCGGCACGTTGTAGTCGCCCACCTGGCCGGCGCCCCCGCCAATCTCCGCGCTCTTGAACGCCGCGTAAGTTCGGGAGACGATCTCGCCTTGGGTGATGATATTCTGGATCGCCACCTGTTTGGCCTCCGGGGAGAGATCCGCGTTTAGACTCACCTCATTGATCCCATCAAGAGTCTGACGGGCCAGATCAGCGGCCAGGCGGTAGCCAATATCCTTTTCACCGAGCTGCATCTCGTAGCCCATTTTGGACAGATCCCGCTTATACTCATTGGTCGCCAACTCGGCTCTGGCATCGATCTCCAGCAACAGATTCTCCTGCCCAGTGTAGCGGTCCAGCGCGCTCTCCGAGGTGCGATTGGCGAGCTCATCGCGGAACTGCGCCTCCAGCTGCGTGCGATTCTTGCCGCTCTCGCTGCTGTCAAACTCGCGGTTAAGCGCGTTTTCGTTGGTCTGCTGATCGCGGTTCAGGAAGCTCTCGGAGCGAGTTAGGGCGCGATCGGCGGTATTCTCCCCGGTGCGCCAGGAGCGCTCAGAGTCGGCAAGCGATGCCTGCAGTGCGCGATCCTTGCCGCTCTCGCTGCTGGTCAGATCGCGGTTCAGGAAGCTCTCGGAGCGAGTCAGGGCGCGATCGGCGGTATTCTCCCCCGCTCTCCAAGATTGATCACTAGACTGTAGCGATGTCTGCAGATGCCTATCTAGTGCATTCTGATCACCCTGAAACTGATTGCTAAGCTCTTGCAGTCGAGTTTGAAGGGATCGGTCAAGCGAGCTTTCGCCTGTTCTCCAGCCCTGATCCGATTGCTGAAGCCGCTCTTGAAGCAGCCGATCTTGAGAGTTCTGATCGCCAGTGAAGGCTTGGTCAATCAGTTGCAATCTCTCTTGAAGGGCGCGATCCTGCGCGGATTCCCCTGTTCTCCAACCCTGGTCAGAGGACTGAAGCGCCTCTTGCAAAGATCGGTCAAGTTGATTTTCACTGGTCTGGAATGTTCTGGTCAGTGACTCCTCTGAAGATCGCCACGTCTGGTCAGATTCTTGCAGAGACGTTTGTAAGTAGCGGTCTAGTGCGCTTTGATCACCTTGGAATTTCTGATCAAGCTCCTGCATGTGAGTCTGTAATGCCCTGTCAAGTTGTGATTCTCCGGTTCTCCATCCCTGATCACTGGTCTGCAGGCGCTCTTGTAACAGCCGATCCAGTGAATTTTGATCACCATCAAAAGCTTGTCCAAGTAACTGCATACGCTCTTGTAAGGCTCTATCTTGCGCGGATTCGCCAGTTCTCCAAGATTGATCATTGGACTGGAGCGCTGTTTGAAGGTTCCGGTCAAGCTCGTTTTGAGAGGTTGACAAAGACCTGTCAAGCTCCGCCTGCGATCCACGAAAGCCAAGGTCAGCATTTTGAATCGCGGTCTGCAGATGCCTGTCCAGTGAATTCTCATCACCCTGGAATTGTTGGCCAAGCTCTTGTAGTCGGCTTTGGAGCGTGCGATCAAGATCGCTTTCACCCGTGCGCCATGACTGGTCAGTCTGTTGCAATCTTTCTTGAAGCAGCCGATCCTGTGAATTTTGATCGCCTGAGAATGCCTGATCCAGTAGCTGCATACGCTCTTGCAATGCTCGGTCCTGATCAGACTCACCGGTTCTCCATGACTGGTCACTGGACTGCAACGCAGACTGTAAAGCTCGGTCAAGCTGTGACTCGCTGGTTTGTAGCGTGCGGTCCAGACTCGCCTGGTCCCCTCTCCAGGCAAATTCCCCTGATTGCATCGCGGACTCTTGAGCAAAGCGATCACCCTGCATTTCACGATCAAAGACCCTGTTCATCGCCGCCTGAGTCTCCTCAGACGTTAATTGCTCACCCTGAAGGTATCGCTGCAGCAGCCGGTCCTCGGAGTTCTCGCTGGTTCTCCAAGACTGATCAGTGCCCTGAAGCAGTGTCTGGAGCGAGCGATCAAGCGCGCTCTGACCTGCGCTGAAATCCTGCCCGCCCATACGCTCAGTGCTCTGGAAACTGCGATCCTTTGCACTCTCTCCCGTGCGCCAGCCAAACTCATTACCCTGCAAAGTCGTCTGCAGATTGCGATCAAGCGCACTCTGACCGGCGCTGAAATCCTGCCCGCCCTGTCTCTCGCCAGTCTGGAATGAGCGATCCTTTGCATTCTCCCCAGCACTAAATGCCTGCGTGCCCTCACGCTCGCTGGTCTGGAAACCCTGATTGTCTTTTTGCAGCAGCCCCTGCTGCCCAAAGGTCTTGTCGTAGGCATTGAACTGATTCTTGGCCTGAAAGCTCTGATCAGCCGCCCGCCCGTATGTTTCGCTATCAGCCATCGCAAAGGGGGCTGCCCGGTCCACAAAGGCGCCAAAGCTCGCCTGCGAGCCGATCGAGGAGTCCAACATGCCCCGGCTGGTAGCGTAGTTCTTGCCCGCGCTCTCAGCCCTTTGGCGCATGAAGGAGTCTTTGGAGGTGATTTTGTTCAGCTGATAGGCCGAGGACTCCTCCGCCCCGACCAAGCGCTGCGCCGGACCGGTGCTAGCCATGCTCTGCAGTGTGTTCTGATCCAGTAAGCCTGCCATTGTGCGCTCCATTAAATCTGTTTTATTGCTTAGAAAAATCTGTGTAACCCCAGGCCGTCCATGTCCGCAATCCTATCGTTGTGTTAAAACTCAGTACACAACATCGTATCTAGCGATTACATTTATCACTGCCGTTGAGCTGCCCGTAGGCGT
>Ga0335396_10007247_pt1 | contig 10698 bp, 8 predicted proteins | sample FRY02_FD_205743 | JGI IMG/M metagenome (GOLD analysis project Ga0335396, IMG submission 205743) | Freshwater microbial communities from Lake Fryxell liftoff mats and glacier meltwater in Antarctica - FRY-02 (spades assembly) (version 2) | ecosystem: Environmental > Aquatic > Freshwater > Ice >... | reverse complement strand
AACGTGACCGTGCCATCATCCCAGCTGTCCAGCCCGGCCATGCAGTTGAGCAGAGTGGATTTGCCGACACCCGACTCGCCGACGATGGCGACAAACTCGCCAGGCGCAACAGCCAGCGAGACGTGGCTGAACACTACACTGTCGCCATAGCGTTTGCAGAGGTTTTCAATTTGTAGCGTCATGCCCAGACCGGTTCGATGAGCGCCAGCACCTGCTCCAGCGCGTCAGGCGCATCGCAGGCGACCAGATGCCGCTCGGGCATGGAGCGCAGCCAGGTGATCTGCCGTTTGGCGAGCTGGCGGGTGGCGAAGATGCCTTTGTCGTGCAGCTCCGCCATCGGTGATGTTCCCTCCAGTGCCTCCCAAGCCTGGCGGTAACCGACGCAGCGCATAGACGGCAAATCGGCATGCAGGTCGCCGCGCGCGCGCAGGGCTTTGACTTCATCCATAAAGCCTGCGGCCAGCATGGCATCAAACCGTGCAGCAATGCGGGCATGCAGCCAGCTACGCTCCAGGGGTTCGAGTGAAATAAGCCTGAAATTGAAATCAATATTGGGGTGTAAATCGGCCACATCTTTGGCAGTATTGCGGGTCTGGAAAAAAGACAGCGGCTGGCCAGAAATTTTAAAAACTTCCAAAGCACGCGAGATGCGCTGTGAGTCCTGGGGCTGCAGCCGGGCGGCAGTGATAGGGTCTACTTTGGCCAGCTCGGCGTGCATGGCGGGCCAGCCTTTTGTCTGTGCTTGCAGCGCAATCTGTGCGCGTACGCCGGGGTCGGCCTTGGGCATGTCGTCGATACCCTGCATCAGCGCTTTGAAGTACAGCATGGTGCCGCCAACCAGCAGGGGCCGCCTGCCTCTGGCGCTGATCTCCCGCATCAAACGCTTTGCGTCCAGCACAAACTCCGCCGCACTGTAGGCATTGAGTGGGTCGCGAATATCAATCAGGTGATGCCGTACGGCGGCCAGTTCATCCGGCGTGGGTTTGGCGCTACCAATGTCCATGCCGCGGTACACCAGGGCTGAATCAACGCTGATGATTTCAACCGGCCAGCGCTGGGCAATCGCCAAAGCGGCAGCCGTTTTGCCAGAGGCGGTTGGACCGGCCAAGGCAATACAGGTCGGCAACAAATCGCTGTGCATGGGTTTTTTAGCGCCCGCGCATAAACAGCGCATCCAACTCTTTGATGCTGACCTGTCGCCAGGTCGGCCTGCCGTGGTTGCACTGGTCGGAGCGCTCGGTGGCCTCCATCTGGCGCAGCAGGGCATTCATCTCGTCTAGGGTCAGTTTGCGGTTGGCGCGCACTGAGCCGTGGCACGCCATGGTGGACAGCAACTCGTTTTGCGCGCGCTGGATGACGCTGCTTGCATCATGCTGCGCCAACTCGGCCAGTACGCTGCGTGCTAGTTCGACCGCATCGCCCTGCGCCAGACTGGTCGGCACGGCGCGCACGGCCAGGGTTTTGGGCGAGAAGGGCGTGATCTCCAGACCCAGCGTGGCTAGGGCTTCGACACTTGCCTCGGCGGTGGCGACTTCTTGGGGGGTAGCTGCGAAGGTGGCGGGGATCAGCAGTGGTTGGCTGGCGATGCTGGCGGTGTCCATTTGCGTTTTTAAGCGTTCGTAAACGATGCGCTCGTGGGCCGCGTGCATGTCCACAATCACCAGGCCCTGGGTGTTTTCTGCCAGCACATAAATACCTTGTAGCTGCGCGATGGCGCGACCTAGAGGCCAGTCGTTGGGGGGTAAGTCGGCAGCAACTGTGACGGCTGAATTTGTTGATGCTTCATTTGTTGATTGGGAAGGCCACATGGCCTCGAAATCGGAAACCTTGCGATTTGAATTTGCTGCAAAATTAATAGCTGGTTGCGCCCATGAATAGGTCGTTCCAGCCGTTTTTATTCCTGAAAAAAGGCCTGAAAATGCTTCTGAAGGGCTCTCAGGTGTTCCATTTTCTCCACTTCCGAAGGGCGACTGTTCAGAGCCGGTCGCCCTTGGTATAGCAAGCGCGTTTTCAACCCCATGCCGCACCGCCTGATGAATGTCGCGGCCATCCCGAAAACGCACTTCGATTTTGGTCGGGTGTACGTTCACATCGACACGCGTCGGATCGATCTCGACATACAGCGCATACACCGGCTGGCGGTGGCCGTGCAGCACGTCTTCATAGGCGCTGCGCGCGGCGTGGGTGAGCACCTTGTCGCGCACATAGCGGCCATTAACGTAGGAAAACTGCTGATCGGCGCGCGAGCGGGCGGCATCGGGTATGCCGGCACGGCCACGCACGGTAACCAAGGGGGAGCCGTCAGCGCGGCGTGCCGTGCTCTCGTAATGCACGGCGACGGATTGCGCTACAAAGTCGCTGCCCAGCACGTCAGCCAGGCGTTGTTCAAACGCGGTCTCGCCGACGCACGCTCGCCACTGTTCGATCAGCTTGCCTTCATGCCAGATCGCAAAGCCCACATCGGGCCGAACCAGCGCATGACGGCGCACCGCCTCTATGCAGTGCGCCAGTTCAGTCGCATCAGTTTTTAAAAATTTGCGCCGCGCCGGGGTGGCGTAAAACAGCTCGCGCACTTCAACACTGGTGCCGCGCGCGCGGGCTGCGACTTTAAGTTCGCCAGTACGGCCATCGAGCTGCCAGGCGTGTTTATGGGCTGAATCATCACCTTCAGTTGCTGACAGCAAACTCATGTCAGCAATCGAGTTGATGGCAGCCAGCGCCTCACCCCGAAAGCCCATGGTGCCAACGGATTCAAGGTCTTGCAGCGAGGCGATTTTGCTGGTCGCGTGGCGACGCAGCGACAGCGCCAGTTGGTTGCGCGCAATACCCCAGCCGTCGTCTTCCACCAGTATCAGGCGCACACCGCCAGCCAGCAGGCGCACGCTGACTTGTGTGCTACCCGCATCGAGTGCGTTGTCAAGCAGCTCACGCACCACCGAGGCGGGGCGCTCCACCACTTCGCCAGCGGCAATCTGGCTGATGAGCTCATCGGGCAGTTCGCGAATCGGGCGGCGGGGCTGGTTTGGGATGAGTGGGGCAGACATTGGTTTTGATTTTAGGGCTTGGGCTGGAAGTTCTCTCATCAAGACCTGTCAAAATCAGGCCCATGGAAATCATCACCTTCGTTATCGACTTCATCATCCACATCGACAAGTACCTGGAGGTGTTTGTCGCCAACTATGGCGTATGGGTCTATGCGCTGCTTTTTGCGATTATTTTTGTCGAAACTGGCGTGGTGGTGATGCCGTTTTTACCCGGTGACTCATTGCTGTTTGTAGTCGGTGCCATGTGCGGTGTGGGCTTGATGAGTTACCCCTTGGCGGTAGGACTTTTATTTGTTGCTGCGGTGTTAGGTGACCAATGCAACTACACGCTGGGCCGATATTTCGGCCCAAAGGTATTTCAGTGGGAACAGTCCCGCTTTTTCAATAAAAACGCATTTAATCAAGCCCATAATTTTTATGAAAAGTATGGTGGCGTAACGATTGTTGCAGCGCGGTTTATGCCATTTCTACGCACGTTCGTGCCTTTTGTGGCTGGCGTGTCTGAAATGTCACGCCGCAAGTTCACGATCTACAACATCGGCGGCGCAGCTTTGTGGGTCGGGGGTATCGTCACTATCGGTTATTTCTTTGGTAACGTTGCCATCGTCAAAGCGAACATGGAAAAAGTGATTTGGGCCATGATTTTGATTCCGGGTGTCGTGGTGATGTATGGCGCTTGGAAGGTGGGACGCAATCGACCGAAATCGGCCTAAATTTGTCGATTGCGCGCAAAGAGCAAGGCTTCGACAAGCTCAGCCCGAACAGTATTGAGACCCCGCGTTTTTTCCGCCATCAAAACAATAGCATTGTCGATTCAGGCCGCTCGACCCCTGATCAGGTCCACCGCTTTTTCCGCAATCATGATGGTCGGCGCGTTGGTGTTGCCGGACACCAGCTGCGGCATGATGGACGCGTCCACCACGCGCAGGTGCTCGATGCCATAGACACGCAAGGTGGCGTCCACCACCGCCATGGGGTCGCTCGCCGGGCCCATTTTGCAGGTGCCGCAGGGGTGGTACTCGGTGTCAGAATGGTCACGTAAAAATTGCTCGATCTGCATTGGGTTGTCGCGCTCAAGCGGGTAGAGCATCTCGCCGCGGTACGGGGCAAGCGCCGGGTTTTGCATGATGTCGTAGCCGATTTGCGTGCCCTTGATCAGGGTGGCTAGGTCGCGCGGGTCGGACAGGAATTGCGGGTCGATCAGCGGCGCATCCTGGGCCTTGGCGCTTTGCAACGTGACGCTGCCGCGGCTCTTGGGGCGGACCAGCGTGACGTGCAGCGTGTAGCCGTGCCCAAGGTGGTTCTTGCGGGTGTGGTCGTCCACAATGCCGGTACACAGCGCGAGCTGGATGTCGGGCGAGGGTGCGCTCTGGTCGGCAAACAGGAAGGCCTGTGATTCCGCCACGTTGCTGGTGATGATGCCGGAGCGCTGCTTGCGCCACTCAAAGATGCCCTTGACAATCGCCGTCAGCCCGGCCAGAGACAGTCCGAAGGTGGCGTCTTTTCGTGGCGTGCGGTAGATCAGAACGGCGGTGATGTGGTCGTGCAGATTCTGGCCGACGCCGGGCAGCTCATGCACCACGGGAATGCCATGCTGCTGCAAATGGGCAGCCGGGCCGATGCCCGACAGCATCAGCAACTGCGGCGAGCCGTAGGCGCCGCCCGACAGGATTACCTCGCGCCGGGCTCGCACCTGCTGTGTGTTGCCTGCCGCCAGAAACTCGGCACCTACGGCACGCTTGCCCTCTAGCACGATGCGCTGGGTGTGGGCCCGCGTGATGACGCTGAGGTTGGGGCGCGCCATGTGCGGCGTGAGGTAGGCCTTGGCCGCACTCCAGCGTTCGCCGTTTTTCTGCGTGACCTGGGCTGGGGCGCAGCCGAACTGGGAGGCGCCGTTGTAGTCCTTGGTGATGGGCACACCCTGCTCGCTGCAGGCTTTTAAGAACGCCTGGTTGATGCTGCTGGGGCTGCGCAGGTAGCTTACATTGAGCGGGCCGCCGCTGCCGCGGTAGTCGTCGGCGCCAAAGCATTCATTGTTCTCGCTGCGCTTGAACAGGGGCAGGACATCGGCATAGGACCAGCCGGGGTTGCCCAACTCAGCCCAGTGCTCATAGTCCAGCCGGTGGCCGCGGGTGTAGACCATGGCGTTGATGGAACTGCTGCCGCCAAGCACCTTGCCGCGCGGTTGAAAACCGCGGCGCCTGTTCAGGCCGGCTTGCGGCACGGTCTGGTAGTTCCAGTTGTGCAGGCCGAGCGCGGCGGTGGCGGCAAAGCCTAGTGGCGCGTGGATGAGGGCCGAGGTGTCGGGGCCGCCTGCTTCCAGCAAACAAACCGAAACCAGAGGGTCCTCGGAAAGGCGGCTGGCCAGCACACAGCCGCCCGCCCCGGCGCCGATCACGACATAGTCAAACTCGTGAATCTGCATGGGTAATACCGGGTTGAGCGAGGTTTACTTGGTCAGGGAATCGAGGTATTTGGTGGCGAATTTTCCGTAGGGTGGCCACAGGAATTTGACGGCACTGAAGGACGCCTGGTAGAACACCGGGCGCATCTTGGAGAAGGTGACGAAGCCTTCGTAGCCGTGGTAATGGCCCATGCCGCTTTCACCAATTCCGCCAAACGGCAGGTCGTTCTGGCCGACGTGGAACAGGCCGTCATTGACGCTGACGCCGCCCGACATCACGCGGTCCAGCAGGGTCTGTACGATCTTTTTGTCGTTACTGAAAGGGTACAGCGCCAGCGGACGCGGGCCATTGTTGATGTCCTGAATCACGTCCTCCAGGGCGCTGTATTCAATGACCGGCAGGATCGGCCCGAAAATTTCGCGCTTGTGCAGAATGCTGTCGGCCGGTGCGTTGAGCACGATGTGCGGTGCGATCTTGTGGGTGACGGCGTCCCACTTTTTGCCGGGAATCAGCTGCACCAGCGTGGCGCCGCCGGCCTCGGCCTCGTCCAGCGCGGCGGTGAGGCGCTCGAAGGCGCGTGCGTCGATGATGGCGGTGAAGTCTGGCGACTCCAGCTGCGGGTAGCGTTCGGACACGATTTGCTTGGCGGCGGCGACAAATTCGGCGCTCTTGCCTTGGGGGATGAACACGTGGTCGACCGTGGTGCAAATTTGCCCGGCATTGAGCAGCTTGACAAACAGCAGGCGCTCGACCGCCTTGCGCAGCGGGTAGTCGTCGCAGACGATGGCGGGGGACTTGCCGCCGAGCTCCAGCGTAACCGGGCACAGGTTTTGCGCGGCCGCCGCCATCACGGCCCGCCCGGTCTGGCCGGAGCCGGTGAACAGCAGGTGGTCGAACTTGAGCTGGGAGAACTCGATGCCGACGCCACCGGTTTCATCAAAGAAGGCCAGCTTTTCACGGGGGAAATAGGCCGGGATTTTCTCGATCAGAAATTGGGCCAGGTGGCGTGAGTTTTCCGACATCTTGACCATGGCCCGGTTGCCGGCGGCGAAGATGTAGATCAGGCCGACAAAGCTCAGGTTGATGGGAAAGTTCCACGGCACGATGGAGCCGACTACCCCAAGCGGCTGGGGAATGACGCGGTTGCTGGCACCCATGAAATTGCGCAGGTCAATGCCGCGCACTTGCGGCTTCATCCATTGCTTGAGGTGTTTGAGCGTGTGGGCCACCGCGTCGATGACCGGAAAGATCTCGGTAAACAGGGTCTCGTGCCGGGAGCGGCTGCCATAGTCGGCGTTGACGGCGGCCACCAGCGCCTCCTTGTTGTCGCGGATGAAGGCTTGCAGCTTGAGCAGGTCGGCGCGGCGCTCGTCCAGTGTGGGCACCGGGTGGGCAAAGTAGGCGGCACGCTGCAGCTTGAGGGTGGCTTCCAGTGCGTCGCGCACCGGTTGGCCGGGGTTGGTGCTCATGAGTTGTAGTCCGGGTCCAGGCGGTCGAGCTTGCGCAGCAGCGCGGGCCAAGCCAGCGCTGCCCCCATGCCTGCGGTGGCGACCTTCATGACACTGGCGATGTCGGCCACGATCTGCGGATTGACATATGTCAGCTCGCCACCCGCTTGGGCGTCGATCTGGATGCGGCAGGTGTTCTCAAAAACGTACATCGCCAGGAAGGCGTCGGGGATGGTCTTGCCTACCGTCAGCAGCCCGTGGTTGCGCAACATCAAATAGTTGGCCGTGCCCAGGTCGGCCTGCAGGCGTGGTTTTTCGTCATCGCGCAGCGCTACCCCTTCGTAGTCATGGTAGGCCAGCGAGCCCAGCACAAAGGTGGATTGCTGGCTGATTGGCAGCACACCGCACTTCTGGGCGCTCACCGCCACCCCGGCGCGCGTGTGGGTGTGCAGCACGCAGCCGGCGTCGTCGCGTGCCTGGTGGATGCAGCTGTGGATGGTGAAGCCGGCCGGGTTGACGGGAAAGGGCGAGTCGCTGAGTTTGTTGCAGTGCTGGTCGATCTTGACCAAGCTCGACGCCGTGATTTCGTCAAACATCAGCCCATAGGGGTTGATCAGAAAATGGTGCTCCGGGCCGGGAATGCGGGCGCTCACGTGGGTGAACACCAGGTCGCTCCAGCCATAAGCGGCCACCAGCCGGTAGCAGGCGGCCAGATCGCAACGCAGCTGCCATTCTTCGGCGCTGACAATTTCTTTGAGGGAGGGGATGTGCATGGGGGCTCCTTGGTTTGAATCTGAACAGGACAGGGTGCCGGTACGGGTGGGACGGCGTCAGGCTTGCGCCGTGGGCGCATTCAGCAACCTATGAGGAACGTCGCCATCAACATCAGCAGAGAAGGAAGTTTTGTCTTCATGTGTACTCTCGTGTTGATGTGACGGGTTTGCGCCAGCGCTGTTCTTGACGCCTAACAATCAGCGTTTATCCGCCGCGCCGTAAAGCCAGCACAAGGCGAAGACATCAATCGCGGCGGATAAACCATGTTGGACTGAACCGCCTGTGGCGGCGGTCATGTTGCGGTAGTTGCACTATAAGGGGATTTGATTCAATCGCCCTACCTCTGCGACAGATTATGACCCCGCCCAGCGCCATCGCACCGCTGCAAACTGTCGGCACAGGCTGCCTGAATTGGCCTCGATTTGCCTAAATTTGCCTGTTGCGCGCCAGCGGCGGGTTGCGCGCAAAGTAGCGGATGATGCCGCGCATCAGTGCATCGGCCAGTTGCACCTGGTAGTCGTCGCTGCGCAGCTTGGCCTCTTCGTCAGGGTTGCTGATGAAGGCGGTTTCAACCAGTACGCTCGGAATGTCGGGTGCCTTCAGGACTGCAAAACCGGCCTGCTCGACCCTGGCCTTGTGCAGCTTGCCGACGCTGCCAATCTCGCCCAGCATGGCGCTGCCGAGCTTTAGGCTGTCACTGATCTGCGCCGTGGTGCTCATATCTAACAGCGCTTTTTGCACCTGCGCGTCCTTTGCCTTGACGTTGATGCCGCCCACCAGGTCGGCCGAGTTTTCTTTGTTCGCCATCCAGCGCGCGGCGCTACTGGACGCGCCCTTGTCGCTCAGTGCAAACACGCTGGCACCCTGCGGCCGTTCGGTAAAAAAGGCATCGGCATGGATGCTGATGAAAAGATCGGCCTGCACCTTGCGCGCCTTTTGTACGCGTATGTGCAGCGGCACAAAAAAGTCGGCATCGCGCGTCAGGTAGGCACGCATATTCGGCTGCTGGTTGATGCGGTCACGCAGGCGGTGTGCAATTTGCAGCACCACGTCTTTTTCGCGCGTGCCGCCGGGGCCAATCGCGCCGGGGTCTTCACCGCCGTGGCCAGGGTCGAGTGCGACAATGACCAGGCGGTCTGTTTTGCCCTGTAGGATGGTTGCCGTTTCCACCGGGGGTCTGGTCAAGCTTGCTGCAACCAATGGCGGCGGCTTGCTGGTCTGCTGCGCAATGAGGTCGCCGAGCGGGTCGCGTGCTGGTGTAGGTGGTGTAACTGAACCGGCGGATGAGGCGGACGAGGGCGAAGATTTATCGGCCAGCTTTTCTGCAATCAATGCCTCCAGCGGGTCGGCCGCCTGCGCTGGGTACAAGTCCAGCACCAGCCGGTACTGGTAGGCGGAAACGGGGGGCAGGGTGAACACCTGCGGCAGTATGGGTCGTTTCAAATCAATCACCAGCCGCACCACACCGGGTGTGTTTTGCCCGACCCGAATGCCCTGGATATTTGGGTCGTCAGACTTGACCTTGGCCACCAGCTCGCGCAGCGCCGGTATCAGGTTAATGCCTTCAATATCGACGGCCAGGCGCGGCGGCTCGGCAACAAAAAATTGCCGCGTTTTTATTTCACCATCAGACTCGATCGTCAGCCGGGTGTAGTCTTTCGATGGCCAGACACGCACCGCCACAATCGTTGCGCCGCGCGCGATGTGCTGCACGCCCAGCATGAGCACCACGCCGCCTAGTTGCAAGGCACTGCGTCGGTTAAGGCGACTGTCGATATTTTTCAAGCGATTAACTCCGTACCCACGGCCGTGAAAGCGCTCAACGTCACAACGCGAGATTCGTCGTTCAGCACTTCAATGGCAATCTGCAAATCCGGTTTGGGCAAATACGCACCAGCCTTTTCAGGCCATTCGACCAGCTTGAGGCCTTGGCTCGCAAAAATATCCCTGAAGCCTGCCTCTTCCCATTCGCGCGGGTCGTTGAAACGGTAAAAGTCAAAGTGCGAGATATGGATGGAATTTAGCATTGAATCGGTATTTGATGGCAAGGCCAGCGAATAAGTTTCAACCACGGCATAGGTCGGGCTTTTGATGCGGCCCTGCACGCCGAGCGCGCTGAGCAAGTGCCGCACAAACGTGGTTTTACCAGCGCCAAGGTCACCGTTCAATTCAATCATCGCCTTGCCAATGGCGGGCCGCTTTGCCAGAGCCAGAGCAAATGCCTGCGTCGCCGCCTCGTCGGGCCAGGCAATCCTTTTTACAATCAACGGGTGAAACCGAGCAATCATGTCCATCAAGCATTAGTCCAGCAGATTCAGGTTTGGGCGCGCGAGCTTGGATTCTCGCAAATCGGGTTTGCTGGCGTGGATTTATCGTCAGCAGAACCCGGATTATCGGCGTGGCTGGCCGCAGGCTTTCATGGCCACATGCATTACATGGCATCGCACGGGCTTAAAAGGGCGCGGCCTGCGGAACTGGTTCCGGGCACGGTGAGCGTTATCACCGCCCGCATGGACTACCTGCCTGCTTCAATAGCAACGACTAACGGTGACTGGCAGAGCATCGAGTTCAGTCGCCTGGACAGGCCGACGGAGGCGATTGTCTCGGTCTACGCCAGAGGTCGTGACTATCACAAGGTGATGCGCAACCGCCTGCAAAAGCTGGCTGAGCGCATCGCCTCGCATGTCGGGCCACTTGGGTCTCGCGCTTTTACGGACTCGGCACCCGTGCTGGAGGCCGAGCTGGCGGCTAGAAGCGGCCAGGGCTGGCGTGGCAAGCACACGCTGCTGCTGAATCGCGAGGCCGGGTCGATGTTTTTTCTTGGTGAAATTTATGTTGACCTGGCCTTGCCGCCCAGCGAGCCGGTAACGCCGCATTGCGGCAGTTGCAGCGCCTGCATAGACGTGTGCCCGACGCAGGCCATCATTGCGCCCTACAGACTGGACGCGCGGCGCTGCATCTCTTACCTGACGATTGAGCACGACGGCGCTATTCCGCTGGAGTTAAGAGCCCTGATAGGCAACCGCA
>Ga0335396_10007246_pt1 | contig 10702 bp, 7 predicted proteins | sample FRY02_FD_205743 | JGI IMG/M metagenome (GOLD analysis project Ga0335396, IMG submission 205743) | Freshwater microbial communities from Lake Fryxell liftoff mats and glacier meltwater in Antarctica - FRY-02 (spades assembly) (version 2) | ecosystem: Environmental > Aquatic > Freshwater > Ice >... | reverse complement strand
AGTTCGCCGTAACGCGTGATGACTTTTTTTTTGCCCATCAGTCTCTGTCTCCACAGACAACTCAAAAAGCGACTTGTTGAACTCTTCACAAAAAGAAGCGAAGCTGCGCTCGTACTCATAACCGCTCATCTGGTTCGACTGACTTGACTTCCAAGTCAGGTATTTACCGTATAATGCCTCAAATTCGGCTCTTTCTGTTGTTTCCATCACACAAGTTAGTGAATTTATGCTAAATTTGAACTTGTCCTACACCATCTAGTTCTATCAATTCTATGCCTTGGCTTGTGGAGTTTTTCGAGCTGATTCGTTGAAAATGAAAAGCCGAATATTCTGTTTATCCTCACGGATGATCAAGGGTGGGGTGATCTTCGCATGTACGGGAACTCTTAACCTGAGTACACCTAATTTAGACTGTTTGGCCGGTCAGGGAGCCCAGTTTGATCGGTTTTACGTGAGTCCCTTGTGCGCATCCATCCGCGCCAGTTTACTGACTGGACGCTACCACTTACGGACCGGCACCGTGTCGGTGTCGCGAACACTGGAAGTAATGAATACCGAAGAGGTAACGCTGGCCGGAATTTTTAAAGAAAACGGCTATACCATAGGCTGCTTCGGGAAATGGCACAACGGTGAACACTTTTCGAATAACCCCAATGGTCAGGGATTTGACGAATTTCTGGGCTTTTGCGCGGGCCACCTCACCAATTATTTCGACTCCGAGCTACTACACAACGAGACTAAATTTCACAGTAAGGGGTACATTACCGATATCCTAGCGGATGCCGCGATGGAGTTTATGGGCGAGGATACAGCCAAACCATTTTTCTGCTACGTACCCTTTAACGCCCCCCATACGCCGCACCAGGTACCTGAATACCATTTCGAAAAGTACGAGAAAAAAGATCTCTCCGATGAGTTAGCCTCCATCTACGGAATGGTTGAAAATGTAGATGATAACGTGGGAAGGTTATTAAGAAAACTGGATGAATTAAAGCTTACCGAGAAAACGATTGTAGTGTTTGCCACCGACAACGGCTCGAACGGTACGCGGTACAACGGCGATATGAAAGGGATAAAGGGTTCGGTTGACGAAGGAGGAGTGCGGGTACCTTTCTTTGTGAAGTGGCGAAAAAAGATCGAGCCCAAAGTAGTGAAATCACTGGCAGCGCACATCGATTTGCTACCTAGTTTGGTAGAGCTATGTGGATTCCCTACCCCAAAAACGCTCCCGCTCGATGGCGTCAGCTTTGCCGGAAAACTCCTCGGGACTTCTCCTGATGTTCCAACTGATCGAACACTTTTCACTCACGTGGCCCATTTGGATAAAAATCTGAAACCAACTCCGGGCGGTTTACGGACCACCCGCCATCGCTGGGCCTGGAAAGGACAGGAGCCAGAATTATACGATATGCTGGCAGATCCTTCGCAAAAGAGGAATATTGAGGCGAACGAGGCTACCCTGATGAATCAATTTAAAACTGAGTTTGACACTTGGTTTGGATTAACAACCAGGGATCTTTCCATGAACGAAAGACCGGCCGCGGTTGGCTACAACGGTAGGGAGGTGGAGTTAGCCGCCCACGAAGCGAGTTTCTTCGGTAACCTTTCTACAAGGAAGGCCACGGCTGGGCGCACGACTGGCTCGTTGGTTGGACTTACCCTAACGATAGTATTGAATGGCAGGTGGAGAGTCAACGGCCGGTCAAACACACCGCCTATTTACGCTACACCTGTCCCGAAGGACAAGCGGGCTCCCAAATTCAATTAGCTACCAAGAGTAATGCAGCAACGAGTACTATCACGGAAGCCTTTGATCCTCCCATGATCGACAGTCCAGACCGGGTTCCGAGGAAGGAAGCCTTTGAAAAGGTATGGGGATTATTAAAAATTGGGGAGATATCCATACCAACCGGGGTAAGTACCTTACAGTTCAAAGCTTTGAGTGTTAAGGCCGGCGAAGTCGCCGAAGTAAAATCCCTGGTGCCTTTGTCCTATACATGATTGATGAATCCAAAACTTCAACGGCTTCTGGCCCTGCTTATTGGTTTTGAGCCTACGTTTGACTTGCGGGTTACTTCACGCCTTTGATGCATCTGGATCATTCACTTTCGGATATGATGGACTCTACCCAGGTCATAGGGTTTGAGACTTTTCTGGTGAAAGTAACGACGTTTCTTGACCGTAAAATAGGGTGGGGTTTTTTTGATTGAAAGGTAATTTCATAGGCGGACAAAAAATCCCTAAATTTGCACTCCGAAAAATAAGTGCCATGGTGCATTTTAAACTTTCAACCGACTGCCAAAAACGACCGTGAATTACAAAGAGTATAAAAACCTTAGCTATCCGCAGTTGGCGGATGAGGTATTGGATTTCTGGAAAGAAAATAAAATTTTCGAACAATCAATCGAGGTTCGGGAAGGACACCCATCATTCACTTTTTACGAAGGGCCACCCTCGGCGAATGGCGCTCCGGGTATCCACCACGTGATGGCGCGTACCATTAAGGATATATTTTGTCGTTACAAAACCCTCCGCGGATTTCAAGTAAAACGCAAAGGAGGGTGGGATACCCACGGCCTGCCCATTGAATTACAGGTAGAAAAAGAACTGGGTATTACCAAAGAAGATATTGGCACTAAAATTAGTATTGAAGAATACAATGCCAAGTGCAGGGAAACCGTCATGAAGTTTACGGATCAGTGGAATAGTCTGACCGAAAAAATGGGCTACTGGGTAGATCTTGAAGATCCGTATGTTACCTACGAAAATAACTACATCGAGAGCCTTTGGAGCTTATTAAAGAAGCTTTACGATAAAAACCTTCTCTATAAAGGCTATACCATCCAACCTTATTCACCGGCAGCGGGTACGGGACTTTCGTCCCACGAGCTGAATATGCCCGGTACTTACAAGGATGTGAAAGATACCACCATCGTTGCGATGTTTAAGGTAAAAAACCTGAGCGCTTCGAAGGTATTTAAAGACTTTGCAGACACCGATGTTCGAATCTTAGCCTGGACCACGACCCCCTGGACTTTACCGGGAAACTCAGCGCTTACCGTTGGGGCTAATATCAGGTATGTCCTCGTGAAGACCTTTAACCCCTATACCTTTACTCCGGTATCGGTAGTATTGGCCAAAGACTTGGTAAACAACTACTTTACGGCAAAAGGGAAGGAGGGTGACTTTGATGGCTACCCTACTAGCGACAAGAAAATACTGCCTTGGAGTATCGAAGCAGAGTTTTCTGGAAAAGACATTGAAGGTATTGAATACGAGCAGTTGATGCCCTACGTAACACCCAAAACCCCGGCTTTTCGGGTAATTCTGGGTGATTTTGTAACGACCGAAGATGGTACCGGAGTGGTACATACCTCACCTACTTTTGGAGCGGATGACTTCCGGGTGGCAAAAGCCAACGGTATTCCGTCGATCATGGTGCTCGACGGAAATGGAAAAGAAGTGCCCATTGTGGATCGTCAGGGACGTTTTGTGGCAGAGATTGGTGAGTTTGCCGGTCGCTACGTGAAGCCTGAGTATTATTCCGCGGAAGTGCAGGCTGATCCTGACTTCAAGCCGACTGATGTACTCATTGCCATTAAGATGAAGGAGGAAGGCAAAGCGTTTAAAGTAGAAAAATACGAGCACCCCTATCCTCACTGCTGGCGGACGGACAAGCCGGTGCTCTACTACCCAATGGATAGCTGGTTTATTCGTACCACGGCGATGAAAGATAAGCTCGTGGCCTTGAATAAAACCATCAACTGGCAACCCGAAAGTACCGGCACCGGACGCTTCGGCAACTGGCTGGAAAATCTGGTGGATTGGAACCTGAGCCGTAGCCGGTATTGGGGAACGCCGCTGCCAATTTGGCGTAATGAATTGGGTGAAGAAGTGTGTATTGGTTCGATAGATGAGTTAGTATCGCACTGTGAAGCGGCCAATGAGAAGTTTCAGGTGTGGGTAGCCGAGGGCAAAACGGAGTACCAGGCGTACCTCGACAAAAACCTTGGCTTTCTGGAATCGAAGGAAAGTAAGCTTGACTTGCACCGTCCTTACGTCGATGAAATCTACTTTGTATCGGCTTCGGGAAATCTAATGACCCGTGAAGCCGACCTGATCGATGTGTGGTTTGACTCCGGTGCAATGCCCTATGCTCAGTGGCATTATCCATTCGAGAATCACGATATTTTCAATGAAAGTTTCCCGGCTGACTTTATCAGTGAAGGGGTTGATCAAACACGGGGTTGGTTCTTCACTCTCCACGCAATCGCGGGTATGCTGTTTGATTCCGTGGCTTTCAAAAACGTAGTATCGACCGGATTGGTACTGGATAAGAGTGGCAACAAGATGTCCAAGCGCCTGGGCAATGCCGTTGACCCTTTCATGACCTTAAATACCTATGGACCGGATGCTACTCGCTGGTACTTGATAACAAATGCGGAGCCTTGGGATAATTTGAAATTTAATGTTGAAGGTATCGGAGAAGTACAACGCAAGTTCTTTGGTACGCTGTTTAATACCTATAACTTTTTTGCCCTTTACGCTAATCTGGATGGGTATAAAATAAATCAATCGGACCGGGTACCTTACGAGCAGTTGCCTGAGTTGGATCGTTGGATTCTATCCAAGCTGAATACCCTCGTGAAGGAAGTAGGTGATCAGTACGAAAACTATAATCCGACGAAAGCGGGCCGTTTGGTGCAGGATTATGTGTGTGATCATTTGTCTAACTGGTACGTACGGTTATCACGCCGTCGCTTCTGGACTGGTAGTACCGGCACGGCTGAACTTACGGTAAACAAGAAGGCAGCCTACGAGACTTTGCAACACTGTTTAGTAACGGTAAGCCAGTTGATGTCGCCGATTGCACCGTTCTTTGGTGAGTGGCTTTACAAGAATCTTACCGATGGTGTTCGGGAGGAGTCAAAGGCAGGAAATACTCCGTTTGCTCACGATTCAGTCCATCTAACGCTGTGGCATCCGGTAGAATACAGTTGGATTGATCAGGACCTGGAAGAATCTATGCAATTGGCTCAGGAAATCAGTTCGCTGGTTCACTCGTTGCGAAAAGGGAACAAAATAAAAGTGCGTCAACCACTCTCTAAGGTACTGATACCCGTGTTGAGTGCAAAAACGCGTCGTCAAATTGAAAATATTGTACCTATTATTTTGTCGGAGGTCAATATCAAAACAGTCGAATTTGTACAGGACGATAGTGGCATTTTGAAAAAGAAAATTAAGCCTAACTTCAAAGCGCTCGGCCCTAAATTTGGGCCCAAAATGAAGGAGGTTGCCGCGGCTATATCGGCCATGACGGAAGAAGATATTAAAGTATTGGAGCGCGATAACGAGTTTCCGCTTTCAATCAGCAGCGACCCCGGTACACCGGTCTTTATCACACTTCACGAAGTGGAAATTATTGCCGAAGACGTGCCGGGCTGGTTAGTAGCGAGCGAAGGAAGCCTTACCGTAGCTTTGGATATTACGATCACCGAAAACCTCCGCAAAGAAGGTATTGCCCGTGATTTTGTAAATCGTATCCAAAACTTGCGGAAGGATAGTGGCTTTGAGGTAACGGATAAAATCCGGATAAGTCTTCTAAACGATGATGCCACCCTCACCGAAGCTATTTCTTCCCAAAAAGACTATATCTGTCAGGAAGTTCAAGCCGTTGGGCTGGATCTGGTAGTTGACCTGAACGGACAAGCCGTGGAGATCGAAATGGATGAGTTTACGCTGAAAGTAAAAGTAGAGGTAGTGTAGACTCCTTCTGTTGATATTGAAGTATAAAAAGCCTTCGAGGAGTGATCCTCGAAGGCTTTTTATAAGGGGCTGATGACTACCAACCTAACGGCTAACCGCTCTATTGATTAATCTCCTTCGTCCCACCCTTTAACTTCCGCTTGACGAAGCCATGCCAGGGTATTGGCGGGCTCGGGTAGGTATTCAGGGGTCAGGCGTAAAAACATCATGTGTACGTGGGTAGGGGAGCGCTCCTTGTAGGCATTGAAGCCAGTACGCCCTACTTCGCCAATTTTCTCACCTGCCTCTACCCACTGACCGGGTTCTACCACGACGCGGTTATTGTGAGCGTAGTAAAAGAGCCCGTTTAGGCAAGGATCATAGACCCAGATAAAATTGCCCCCCCGGAGTTCACTAGCGGGTTGCCAGTCTTTTTCTACGGCTAACACAATTCCTCTGGTGAAGGATAATAGATCGACCGGATTACACATGTAGTCATCAATATTATCCTGATTACCATCCCGGATAAACAGATCATGCGCCGGATGGCTTCCCCTTACATCCATATCAAAAAGATCGAAACCATTGGCACGAAAGCCTTTACCTCCTCCACCAATTGAGTACCGTAGGTTGTAGCCGCGTAGCGGATACACAAAGGTAGGAGAATTGCCGGGCCCACAAGGGTCGGGATCTTGGACTAGTTGCCGCAAATTTTTCATGATAACCTTGAACAAACCTGCCGCTGAGTCGGGGCTAATGGTACGTTCACGGATATCAACCTGTAATTTTTGAAACTGAAAGCAGTAACTTAGTATTTGCTCGGCCCGAGTATCTACCTTACTCCAACCGGTCAGGACAAAGATTAAACCTATTGCAAAACTGGTATTTAAGATATTTTTCAAAGTCATACTTCCAAAGGTATTCATTAGGACTGTCCAGGATTACAATACGAATATACAATATTAATACCGACACGAGCGCCAGTGCTGATGTTAAGAGTATAAATGAACGATTCCCGATTTTGTATTAAATAACCAAACTTACAATTAACCAATTTATTATGAACTACCGAAGATTTGGGCGGACCGATTGGCAAGTGAGCGAAATAGGCTACGGTATGTGGGGCCTCGCCGGTTGGACCGGTTCAGATATCAAAGAAGTCGAGGAATCTCTTGATTTGGCGGTTGAGTTAGGGTGCAACTTTTTTGATACCGCCTGGGGCTACGCGGAGGGTAAAAGCGAGCAAATTCTGGGAGAACTAATTCGTAGAAACCCCGGAAAGAAATTATACACCGCCACTAAAATTCCTCCCAAGAATAGGAACTGGCCCTCGAAGTCTGAATTTTCATTAGATGATGTTTTCCCGGCAGAATATATTGTAGAATATACCGAAAAAAGCTTAAAAAACCTAGGTGCTGAGTGCATCGATCTGATGCAATTCCACGTCTGGGAAGACCACTGGGCTGATCGGGATGAATGGAAAGAGGCTATTCAGAAACTTACCAAAGAAGGAAAAGTACAAGCCTGGGGCCTTAGTGTAAACCGTTGGGAGCCCGATAACTCCCTGGAAACCATCAAGACTGGTTTGATCGACGCGGTACAGGTAATCTATAATATTTTTGATCAGGCTCCGGTTGATAACCTTTTCCCTCTGTGTCGTAAACATGACGTAGGGGTAATTGCCCGGGTACCCTTCGATGAAGGAACCTTGACCGGAACTTTGACGAAAGAAACTACTTTCCCGGCTAATGACTGGCGCTCAACTTACTTTGTGCCCGAAAACCTGAACAGTAGCGTAGAGCATGCCGATGCGCTGAAACCACTGGTGCCCGCCGGAATGAGTATGCCCGAAATGGCACTTCGGTTTATTTTGGAAAATGATGACGTGGCCACCACCATACCCGGGATGCGGAAACTTCCCCACGTAAAGGCAAATATTGCCAGCAGCGACGGAGTAGGGTTGCCGGGCGATTTACTGGATCAACTGAAAAAAAATCGTTGGGACCGGGCCCCAACCGAATGGTCACAGTAGAAGTAATACCACTCATCTACGTACAGTGCCGTTCAAGATAAAATCTGTAACGGGACAAGCCTATGGAGAGTCTTTGAGTTTAATGTTTAAAACTTAAAAAACTTCAAAAGCCATGAAAAACGTAAAAAGAATGTTGGTAGTAGCCCTTTGCGGCGTAATGATGAGTGGAGTTGTGATGGCATCGAACGGGCCGGGCACAACTAAAAATGGGGATAAAAAAAATGACCCATTTGAAGTAGGTATGTACCGGATTCAAAACTCACTTAGTATGAAAGTACTATTAGAAAAAGAAGCCGGAGAGAAGGTTTTTGTGCGCTTGTTGAACCAAAAAGGGCAAGTATTGTACGAAGAAACATTAAACAAGAAAATGAGTAAGTACTCCCGGAACTTCGATTTTTCGCAAGTTAACGATGGTAAATATACTCTGGAAGTTACCGATGGAAAGCACAGCGTTCGGAAGGAGATACGTTTATCCACCAAAGATATCGTCGAAACACCAGGACGCACGCTGGTAGCGATGAACTAGTAGTCAAAAATGTAGTAAAGGCGAGACAGGATAAAGTCCTGTCTCGCCTTTACTATTTCACTTCATCAATCCCCGGCTTTTTAGCCACCCTTCCAGAGCAACCGGCCAGTTTTCAACCGAACCTTTCCCGGCAGTACGCATGGCAAAGCCGTGACCACCTGCTGGGTAAATATGTAGCTCGGCGGGTATCTTATATTGCTTCAACGCCAGATAGTAGTAGATGCTATTTTCAATGGGAACGGAGCCATCGTCCTCGGCATGGACTAAAAAAGTAGGTGGGGTCGTGGCCGAAACCTGTTTTTCGTTGGAGTAGTACTCTATTAACTCGTCGGACTTTGCGGCTCCCAGTAATTTATCCCGTGAACCACCGTGGGCATAGGGTGCATTAAAGGTGATAACCGGATAAATCAAAAGTGCAAAATTGGGCTTTGCCGATTCTCCTCCCTCTTTTTCTTTATCAAAGTGAGTAGATAGGGTAGCGGCAAGGTGTCCGCCAGCAGAAAACCCCATCACTCCGATTTCGTTGGGATTGACATTCCACTTAGCAGCATTTTGCCGAATAAGCTTCATTCCTTGCATAGCATCCATCATGGGCACCTCGTGCTGGCGTACCATAGCGCGTTGATCGGGTAAGCGGTACTTGAGTACAAAAGCCGCAATACCTCTCTTCTTAAACCATTCGGCAAGGTCGGAGCCTTCGTGCTCGGCTGCCAGGATGGAGTACCCACCGCCGGGACAAATCATGACCGCTGCACCGGTGGCGTTTTCTTTGGTGGGTATATAGGCTGTCATCGTTGGAACGGATACCTGACTAATCCGCATGATTCCTCCGGTAGTGGTTGATTTTTCTTCCAGTGTTGTTGGAATTGAATTAGGTACTTTGCCTTCTGGCCAAAGCGTAAGTGTTTCGGTTTGGGCCAACGCGTTAAACATGATGGAAGTCAGTGACACAATAAAAAGTATTTTTTTCATACACGATGGAACGTTTTAGTAAATCAAAGACAATCCATTCGAAAAAATACCCACTTTACATCAACGTGTACGAAGCCAGCCCGTAATGCTACGGCGGTTGCGGGAGGCGATTAGTACTTCGTGTTCTAGCTTATCGCTTTCAAAACAGACGAGTCGCCCGGCAATGGGTTGAACAATTTTGATTTCATTTTCGGCTGGGTACAGCATTAACTGACCTCCATCCTGCGGCTGCCAATTTTCATTCAGGTAGCAAATGACGGATAATTTCCGGTGAGAATCGGTCCTGAATCGGTCGAGGTGGCGCTTGTAAGAGGCTCCAACCGGGTATTCGGCATAGTGAAACTCAGAATCTAGTAAACCCAGGTAGCAAGTTCGGTTGAAGTATTCAATCAGGGATTGAATACGGGCGAAGTACACAGTTTCGATCGGAAACTGTCCTTCTTCGGGTAGCCAACATATAAGGTCACCCCTGATTTTCGTCAGGATTTGTTTGCCGGCCTGATTGCCAACGGCAGCGGGCCTAAACTGCTTGGTCTGTTGTCGAAGATCGAATGCTTTGTTGAGTGCCGTTACCTCTTCCTGACTCAGGATAAAGTCAGAAAACCCATAGCCTTGGGTAAGGATGCCGTCAATAATCTTTTCAAACTCGTTTTCGAGTAGAATTGCACCGGGAGAAACCATCGTGTAAATAAGGAATTTGAAGTAATTAAATAAATACAATAGACTTTAAGCAATATGCTCGCCATTTTCAAATGTGAATAGCCTCCATTCTGGCGATGTTGAGGAATTGGGGGCTATTTAAAAAATCATCAGACTCTATCTTGATATTAGACTTTATTTGGAAATATTGACCTCGCACGCCTGTGCCCGCGAGCTTGCCTGATACAGTCTTTCGGGGTCCACTGCCTGAACCCTGAGATTGTGCATGCCACAAGCCAGCACCCTGACTTGATCCCGAATCTGGGAATCGTGAATCCTAATGGTGTCCCGCAGCATCCTGAGCCGCTTGATGCCGCTGTTTGCGTGCTCAATGACAACCCTGGTCGAGCTCAGGATGGTGTTGTATATCTTCTGGCCGTGGGTAAGCTGACCGCCCTTGGGCTTCTTGAAAGGCTGCTCGATGCAGACACCCGCTGGCGCGTGGCCCAGAAATCTCAGGTCCTGCTTGAGCGTTGAGCCAGCGGGCAACTCGATGGGGTAGAGCTCGGCCAAGGCCCGGTCGTGCATGCGGCCCGATTCGGTCGGTGAGAGGATCGTCTGCCAGGCGTCGCAGAGCGTGAGGTTCTTTAAACGGTGGCCGCGCTTCTTGCCGCTGAATTCCTGCTTCTGGGCGTCCTGGTCAGCATTGCGCTGCACGCCAGCCTCTACGCCGTCGAGCCAAAAGACCCGGCTGCGGTGGCCGGCCAGCAGGCGGGCCAGTTCGCACG
>Ga0335396_10007242_pt1 | contig 10706 bp, 11 predicted proteins | sample FRY02_FD_205743 | JGI IMG/M metagenome (GOLD analysis project Ga0335396, IMG submission 205743) | Freshwater microbial communities from Lake Fryxell liftoff mats and glacier meltwater in Antarctica - FRY-02 (spades assembly) (version 2) | ecosystem: Environmental > Aquatic > Freshwater > Ice >... | reverse complement strand
GCTCATCCGGAGTCGATTCGTACGTACCGGCAACTCGAAGACGCGGCCCGCGCGGCAAAAACCAAACAGCGCCGTGCTCGCCGCCGCAAGCTCCCTACCCGCTGCTAGTCACGCCGAACGCTTACACAAAGAGACCTGACCCACTTGCTCTTTCGCTCTTATTTCTTGGGATATTTCTAATCATGGCTGGCACAAATTAGCTACCCTAGTCTAGCGTCCAAGTCACTTTTGGTTTATCAGCAGATAGGTAGGTCGATGTTGAGATCGAAAACGTTTCTTTTTCTCGCGTTGTGTAGCTCGATCGTTTGTGTCCCACTTCCAGCCATTGCAGGAGAAAAAGTTCTTGTAACCGCCGATTGTGAAATTAGGACAGGCAAATTTGGTGTTCCAGTTGCAGAAGTAGATGTGGGTAGCTTCTTGCCAGGGACAGTGATTGCGGCCAGTCTTGTCGTTCGTAACAGGTCGAATAGAGAGCTGACCTTTGGCCAGCTTGAGAAAAGCTGCGGTTGCCTAAGCGTTTCGCCAGAACACGGAAAGATTTCCGTCGATGGAGAACTAGCGTTTGAGATTGGAGTTAAGGCATCTACAAGTCCGTCTCGCGTGAATAACACGGTGCGAGTAACAGGGCTGGATACAAACGGTCAAGTTTTTAACGTTGATGTTCGTTACTCGCACAAAGGAGTTGTTCTGTTTCGAGACAACTTTATGCAGATAGACGTACCGAAAGGAATTGAGAATTTCAATGTAGAAATTCCCTTTTCGTGTGATGAACATTCTTCGGAATCACTTGTCACCTTGAGCACGAGTGAGGCAATTCGCGATTACGGCTTTGAATTGAAATTCAGAGATCGCAAAGTATTGCTGTCCATTCCCGCGACCAAAATTCCAATACGGGAAATCACGGGTGAGATTGTACTCGCGAATATTGAGTCGGGTTTTTCTTCCAGAATGCCTGTTTGTATATCAACGGTAGAATCCTTGAAAGTTTACCCGTCGAGGCTGCGCTTCAGAGAGGAGTGTGACATCGAGGGTAAGTGTCAGCTTAAAACAAATCTAATGATTGTTGACACCGCGCGTCTCGACGATGAAGCACTCAAAGGATCAACGTTCGCGGAGTTTTTCTGGGGAGACAAGAAGTTGACTTCCACAATCATAGATGTCCGAAGGCATGTTACGCGGATGGCACTAACCCTTCCGGGTCTTTCAATTCAAGAAATACAAGATTCGCCAAAGCATATCCGATGTGAGCTAACTGGTGTGGCGGGCAAGGTTTCTGTCGACATGGCGATCACGATTGATTTGGATTACTCTACAGCTCCGCTTTCAGAGGGACCAGGGAAATGATGCGTTTAGTGGTTTTCTCGCTAGTTGCGATTGTACATCAGTGTTGTATTGGCCAATGCTATATTATTAATTCGTACCCGTGCTCTGAACAGATGGGAAACGAGCTAACACGGAATTGTTCTGACTTTGACTGTGAAGAAGGTGAGACTCACCCAGGTGAGCCGTACAGTATTACTTATTATCGGTGCCCTGATGATGCCGAGCAGGTGTTGAATACGGAATTTAATTTCCATTATCCGGATGACATGTCGAACACGCCGCAGGAATTTGATGGATTTGAGAGTTTTAAAAGCGAACTGGTCGGCATATTATTGCCGTACTCGTCAAGATTGCGATAAGGCTCACACGTGTCTGGAAACAGGCGATTTAAAGTGCCGGACCAGGGGCCCTGTTTCATATGAATATTTTTCCGACTATTTGATCACTGATGGAGATCAATGCGAAGAAGAAGATGACGAGCAGACTCCAGAGTAGTTGGGAGATATTAAATGTATTACTTTGTTCGTGCTTCCTGTCTGGCGTTTGTGTTTTTCAGTGCCATTGAAGTTTGGAGCCAAGACACTGACAAGGACGAAGCGCGACGAGAAGCGAAAAGTCATTTTGATGGCGTAACTGAATATTTTAGATCGTTGGCGCCGTTTGACGTAACGATCAGATGTGAAGAGTTCGAGGATGTCGAGGGACTGATTGTTCCGATTTCCAGGAGCGCGTTGCGTGCACTGTTCAACCCTGCTGCAGAGCGTTGTTTGTTCGGGACGTTCAGTGAGACAATTCCTTTTTCCGTTTCCCTCGCTGGCAAACTTGATCAGTGGAGCTTGAACGGAATCGTTGTTGAAGTACACGGAGCCAGTTCGGAAGCAGCAATCCTGCCAAAGGGGCTTGGAAAGCGAACAGAGAAAGATTTTGATACTGCTTGGAGAAACGCTGGCGTGCCAGGTTTTGAGTCGTTTGGGATTGGTAGATTCCCAGACTCCATAGCGCAACTGGTTAACCAAGATCAAACTATCTTGAACTTGTTAAGCAGGGACGTGGTATGGAAGGTCAACCACGTCGAAGTGGGTGGAGATGTTGTGATTCGCGTTGTTGCTGTTTATGAGGGCAAAAAAACAACTGAACGGCATGTTTGGCACTTTAAAGACGACGTGCCAGTTGTTTTGGATTATGGATGTTACCAAGATACTCGTAGAGGACAGGGCTTTATCGAGCACTACAAGCATGAAATAACCTGGAAACGTAGCGACGAGGGCGTCGTGTTCCCGTCAAGAATTAATGTTGATGATCTACGATTCCGGCAGATGCCAGGAAAACCACATGCGTCATTGAGTAAGGGAAGTATGCACTTTGATCTCGCATGGAGTTTTCGAAATGTACTTCCGGACGCGAAAAGACGACTTGGCGATCTGAATTCCAACGCGGAACTAAGGATATTTTTGAGTGGTTCAGTTGGCGGCTTGGGGTTGTAGACGAATCTTTCATTCGCTCTGACTGAGGAAAAGGTGTCCGGTACCGTAAAATTGACTGAGGAAAAGGTGTCCGGTACCGTAAAATTGATATTAACATAAAACACCATGAGATTGGCCCGGAATTCTACTTAAACGGTACTGGACACCTTTACTGAGCGGACACCTTTTCTGCGTCGTGCTGACCAGTCAAGCAGTGCAAGATAGTCCTCGATCGACATCGCCTGAAATCCATTGTCGCTGCAACGCTTGCGCTTCCGGCTTGCACAAGGTCCAACCGTATCGGACGGTTTGTCGATCGCAAGCGGCGACAAGAACGCATCGCTTGATGGAGAACATTGCTCTTCCTTGGGCTCAGTAGCTTGGTTTTTTATCGCTTCTATTCGTCGCTGCACCGATGTCTGATCGCTCGACTCGAGAGTCTGGGCTAACTGCTTCGTCGCCTGCTCTTGGTCGCCATTGGCAACGAAGTTCATCGAAGCGCTATTCATGCAGTAACGCTTTCCCGTGGGTGGGACAAGTCCCGTAGGGACATAGCACTTTGGTACGCCCCGCTGAAAACGTGCTATGTCCCCAACGAGTTTCGCCAACGAGTTTCGCGCTCTCCAAAAATTCCGCCGCACTACTGAACGGCCACTCGATCCATTTCTCGCGGTATCGATGATGTACGGGGTTATGCAGCACATCGTTCCGAGACGCATAAAAGTGCCCTTCGGATTTCATCGCGGACTCAGCGGCTTTGCACCATGTTTGTCTGCCGCGACAGTTGTCCTCGCCATTCCACTCGCACCACGGTTCAAAACGAGCTTGACGAAACGAGTATAGCGAGTTTACTCTAGTTTATGAAATATTGATAAACTCAAATAAACTGCTTAGAAATGGATCCTCTCTCCAACCCTTACGCACCCGGGGCGGGTACACCGCCGCCGGAATTGACCGGACGCGACCCGCTATTGGACGACGCCCGGGTGGCCCTGGCAAGGTTGGCTGGGGGTAAAGCCGGTCGGGGCATGGTTCTTTACGGGCTTCGCGGAGTGGGCAAGACGGTACTGATCAACCAAATGCGACTCAGGGCGGAATCGACGGGGCACGTGTGCGTTTCCGTGGAGGCACCCGAGGGGCGATCGTTGCCGTCAATTTTGCTTCCGGCCCTGCGTGGAACGATCATCCGCCATCGCGCCGGGGCCGCCGCGAAAGCGGGCTTTGAAAAAGTGCTCGGAACGCTCGCTTCGTTCGCCAAAGCGTTCAAAATGAAGTACGACGACATCGAGTTTTCCGTCGATCTGGAACCGACCCCCGGAATCGCCGATAGTGGAGACCTCGAAAATGATCTCTACGAACTGTTTGAATCGCTCGGTCAAATCGCCGCTTCGCAATCGACGGTTGTGGCGATCTTCATCGACGAGTTGCAATACGTCGACGAGAAACAACTTGGGGCGTTGATCATGGCGCTTCATCGCGTCTCTCAGCGACAGTTGCCGCTAACGATGATCGCCGCCGGATTACCGCAGCTCCTCGGACAACTAGCCAAAGCCAAGTCGTACGCCGAACGCATGTTCGATTTTCAAGAAATCGGTCCTTTGGATGCCAGAGCTGCCGCCGACGCATTGATCATCCCGGCCCAATCTCAAGGCGCAGACTATCAAGGCGAAGCGGTCAGGCACATCGTTGAAGCGACAGCCGGCTATCCTTATTTTTTGCAGGAATGGGGCAAGCACGCCTGGGAAATCGCATCGGAATCGCCGATCCGTTTGGCGGATGCCGTGGCGGCCACTGACTCGGCGATCGCCCATTTGGATAGCAGTTTCTTTCGTGTCCGTTTTGACCGGTTGACTCCGCTGGAAAAACGCTACATGCGAGCGATGGCCGAACTCGGGCCGGGCCCTCACCGCAGCGGCGATGTGGCGGAGATCCTTGCACGAGACGTTCGTACTCTGGGACCTTGCCGCGGATCGTTGATCAAGAAGGGAATGGCGTACAGTCCATCCCACGGCGACATCGCGTTCACGGTGCCGCTGTTTGATGGGTTTCTCAAACGGATCATGAACCTCGATCTTGAATAGTCGAACTCGACCCCGACTCCGGGGGACATAGTATTTTATCCCCGGTTGGTACGGTGGCGGTTAGCCCACAGCGTCAGCCGTAGGTTCAGGAGTGCACAAAGGTACGCGAGCCTCGGAAGGGGCGGTACTTCCTGGCCCGCAGCGATGCCCGCCCTGGCGTCGGTTGAATCGCTCACCCCCTGTTGGTGCTAAGAGGCTCTGTCCCCGAAAGCCTTCCCCCGAAAGCCTTCTCCTGTTGGTGCTAAGAGGCTCTGTCCCCGAAAGCCTTCGCTAATTAGTCGTAAAAGCCTTCGCAATCGTATTTGCCCAATCGTACCCAGATGTTGAAGAAGGCAACGGCCTATTTTCAGCTTCGTAAAGTCCCACCGTTTCTTGAACGATTTCGCAGAGTTCGGCAAAAACCAGTTTCTCATCATCGCCATGGCATCCACCATAAAACAGTCCGGGGCAACTGCCGACGAAGCACTGGTCTTCGTCTGACCATTCGACCAACTTCACGTATCTGGCAGCAACATTCATGACTTGGATTCCTCAATGGCTTTGCTAACGGCTCGCTCCTGATACTTCTTCGCATCGTCGCCAGGTTTTCCTGAAACAGCAATCGGCTTCGAGATCTTCGGATGAGTCCATGCCCGACGCTCTTTCAAGTTCCACATATTTAAATGGAAAGACGGCGGTTTCTGGCAAGAACCGGCCAGCGCTCAATCGCTTTCCGGTCTTCAACGCACCAGACTTCTTGATGCAGGGCCACCGTCGGACAAACGTGCCTCGGAACGCCATACAGAACGGTGCCCACGGGAAATCGGCTGCTGTCAGGAACCTGCAGCACTAAGTGCTCTTCGCTGTGCACGACGGGGATCGCGTCCTCAAGCCCAAACCATCGCACTCGCGGCGGCGTCATTTCAGAAGCTACCGCTTTGTGACCAAGGTCGATGCAAATTCGATCTTCGGTCGGTCGGCTGATGACTCGAGCAAGAAGCACTGCCGCGTTCTGGAACCTTAGCGTCGGTGAAATTTCCTCTTGGCCAAAATCCCACAAGACCGTTGTCCCCGCACCAACCTCCACGTCCGCTTCCACCGACAGAAGACCTGAGGTCGGGGTCCCGCCAGCAATGACGAGCGGGACACTAAACCCTTCGCGTCGGAGTTGATCTCTCAGCTTCCACACCGGCTCAAACACTTGACGCGTTTGCGATTCCAGCAGCTCAACATCCGGCTCATGAAGATGACCATCGTACGCGTGCAGACCCGCAGCATGTACACCTTCGGTTGCACTCATCAAGCGGTATAGCTCCGCCGACCTGAGTCCAACAACAATGCCGGTGCGGTCCATTCCGACGTTCAAGTCAACGTAAAGATTCGCAACCACGCCCGCTGACACCGCTGCGACTGACATTTCATGAAGCGACTCGGTGTTGTCCACCAAAGTCGAGAAACGCGTTTTCGGAAACGCTTGAATGAGCTTGATGAAGCGGCCGACGTTCGGCCCGACGGGTTGATAGGCAAGGAGAATATCAAGCCCACCCGCTGCGGCGGTCATCTCGGCTTCAGCGAAGGTCGAAGTTTTAAATTTCCCGATGCCCACAGCCAGCTTCATCGCAATCACCTGCGGCAATTTGTGCGTTTTTACGTGGGGACGAAGGCGTGATACGTCACCCGCCATCGCGATCATGCGACGAAGATTCTCCTCAATCCGATCGGGATAAAGTAGCAAAGCGGGTGAAGCGACTTCGTGCGCATTTTCAATGCTGTACCATTGGCTCATTCAGCCTTACCTTGTCGTTGCGGGAAATCAAACGGGTTGAGTCACCTAGGAAGATCAAATATGAACGTGGCCGTGATTGGCGGTGGAGTGATTGGGTTGTCGGTTGCCAATGCCCTGGCGGACCGTGGAAATCGTATCACAATTTTTTCGCCGCAACCGATTGACCAGATTACATCATCCGTCGCAGCCGCATTTTGGGCACCCTACTGGATCGGTGACTATGACCGCGAGCTTGCAATCCAGACGCTTGTCAGGTTGCAGCAGCTCGCAGGCGAGGGAACGGACGGAGTTACCGTTGTCGACTTTGAAGAATGGATGACAACCGACTTCGTGGAATCATTCGATGAGCATGTCGAAACGACGCATTGGTGGCGAGGTTTGCCGGGGATCAACTTCTGTCGCGAATCGATGCCCGAACGAAAAAGCATTTGGCTTAACGGCGATGAGATTGAGTTCCCTGAGCGATTGAGGTTCCAGTCCGTGGTGGCGAGAATGCCGGACTATCTGGCTTGGCTCCAGCAACGGGCACTCGCCAGTGGACAAGTCGAACTGCGACGATCCTGGGTGGATTCGTTTGATGATCTCTGCACCCAGTTTGACACCGTGATCCATTGCAGCGGCTGGGGCGCGAAAACGCTTGCGGCTAGCGATCCATTGACGGCATCAATGAGGCTTTTGGCGGGACATGTCGTGCTTTTGGATGCACCCGACGTGAAGAACGCTGTTCTGTTTCATGGCAAACCGTTCGATGCACAACCGATTTATGTTGTCCCGCGACAAGGCTCCGTTCGCGATGTGCTGTGTGGCGGAACCGCGATTGAGGTCCATGATTTGCCCGACATTCGACAACCGATTACCTTTCAAAAAGAGTCGGTATGCGATGCCGTGATCGAGCGAGCCTTCGCCGCCGTTCCCTCACTAAAGCAGGCGACCGAAGTGGGACGAGGCGTTGGCTTTCGACCGGTCCGGGATTCGGTCCGCATCGAACGCGATCAGATTTTTCAGAACCTGATTCACTGCTACGGCCACGGCGGTTCGGGCCTGACTCTGTCATGGGGCTCGGCCGCGAAGGTCGTTTCGCTGATCGAGTCCGCTTAGTGCACTCGCTGACCGGGCTGAGCGCCTTCATCGACGCGAAGCACAAACACTTCGGGGCCTCCGGGACCAGCGGCCGTGACCATGCCTTCGCTCATTCCAAACCGCATCTTGCGTGGTGCTAGGTTAGCGACCATCACGACAAGGCTACCGACCAGTTTCTCAGGATCATAAGCGGCTTTGATTCCGGCAAAGACTTGGCGAGTGTTATCGCCACCAAGGCTGAGCGTGAGTTTCAAAAGCTTGTTGGCATCGGGCACATGCTCTGCGGCAAGCACCCTGGCAACTCGCAAGTCAATCTTCGCAAAATCTTCGATCGAGATCTCTGCGGCGAGTGGCTCGGCCTTCAATGCTTCATCACTATCATTCCAAACCGGTGCGGGGACTGCGTCGCTTACCGCTGCCGTTTCGACTTTGGTCTCTTCGATCATCTTCTGCAATTCCTCAAGTTGAAGTCGGTCCATCATGCGTTTGAATGGCTGCACAGGATTGCCCAGCAGCGGTGTTTGACTTTGTTGCCAATCGGTGATCGGTTCGCCCAATAACTCGGCACACTGCTCGGCAAGGTTCGGCAGAACGGGCGCGAGATAAATCGCAAGCTGACGAAACAGGTTCAGCGCAATCGTGCAAACATCTCGCAGCTCATCCTGCCGCGCGGGATCTTTTTTCATGTCCCAGGGGCGAGCATGTTCGACGAACGGATTGGCGGCATCGGCAAGCTCCATGATCTTTCGCATCGCGCGAGAAAAATCTCCAGAGTCGTAGGCGGTCGCAATCTCGTCGCCAGCGGCGGCGGCGGTCGCAAACAATCCGCCGTCGTCAGGATAGGTTTCTGACAGACCGGTCGTTCCGGCGAACTTGCCGACGCGGCTCGCGAGATTGATGACCTTGCCAACCAGGTCGCTGTTGATCTTATCAGTGAATTCTTCCAAACCCAAGTCGATGTCTTCGACCTTCGCGGTCAACTTCGATGCGTAGAAGTAACGCAGGCAAGCCGGGTCCGCATGTTGCAAGTATGTCGCGGCGGAAATAAGCGTCCCGGTCGACTTGCTCATCTTCTCGCCGTTAACATTCAAGAAGCCGTGGATGTGAACCTGCTTTGGCAAGTTGTATCCAGCGGTGTGCAGCATGCCTGGCCAAAACAAAGTGTGAAAATACGTGATGTCTTTACCGATGAAGTGATGGACTTCGCATTCGCATGACTTCCACCAGTCATCGAGCTTTTCACCGTTGGCATCGCACCACTGCTTACTGCTAGCGATGTATCCGATCGGCGCGTCGAACCAAACGTACCAGTAATTGCCCGGTGCATCAGGAATCTCGAATCCGAAATACGGAGCCGGCCGGCTGACGTCCCAATCGCGAAGAACGTCGTTGAGAAAATGGCCTTTGAGGTAGTTGGACGTCTCGCTTTGGAGGGCGCCGCTGGTGGTGATCCAATGGGCCAGGAACTCATGGAGCTTCTCGAGTTCGACAAACAGGTGAACGGCTTCCTTGATGATCGGCGTCGCACCGCTGAGCGTGCTCTTGGGATCGATCAAGTCGACGGGGCTGTAAGTGTGGCCGCATACGCAGCTATCACCAGGCTGATCGGTCTTGCCACATTTTGGACACGTGCCTCGAACAAAACGATCCGCGAGAAACGTATTCGCTTCGGGATCGTAAAGCTGCTCAATGGCTCGCTCGGCGATCATCCCAGCCTTACGAAGTGAGGTCCAGAACTCGCCACACAGCTCGCGATTGGCATCGCTGTTGGTGCTGCCGTAATGGTCAAAGGCGATACTGAATCCTGCGAAGTCTCGCTGGTGTGCATCGCTCATGTCTGCGATCAACTCTTCTTCGCTTCGCCCTTCTTTGCGAGCGCGAATCATGATCGCGGTGCCGTGAGTATCATCGGCACAGACATAGACGGCTCGGTTTCCACGGAGTCGCTGGAAGCGAACCCAGATGTCCGTCTGGATGTACTCAACCAAATGGCCAAGGTGAATCGGCCCGTTCGCGTAGGGAAGAGCACTGGTTACTAATAGGCGTCGTTTTGTCATGGGAAGATTTTAGAATCGATTCGCCTGCCAAGGTAGGCGTCGTTTGGAAGCGAGCCTTTCTCGCTCCACGACCGATGGAGAGCCATATTAATCGCATACTATTGAATGGCAGCCAGCGCTGACACCTGTCACTAAACCCGAACTTTTACGAAGTTTGCAAACCTGAATTGTTGCGCTTCGGGTTGTTTTCTCTCTGCCCCGGCCGGAGGTGAGTTGCAGCATCGAATCGATGAGCGCTAGCGAACCAATTCCAGGTTGATCACGAACCGGCGACGATCGACCCATTGCCGATTCCACGATCGACGCTGGCGACCTGGAAATCACGTCCGCCTAACTGGACATCACCAGCCGTGATTTCTGGCTGGCTGGTAAGTCGTTTGCCAGCCTTGGCTTATCAACATTGACAGGGGTTGCAGAAAGTAGCGACCCTCCGTGTGCTTATTGTTTCACGACGAAACCATGCAAGGTCGCCTTATGTTGCTCAAAGATATCGCAAAGCTCGGGAAATTGTTTGGGCACTTTCTCGATCGTTTTTCCGACTGCTTTTCCCGGATTGAAGGACGGCATTTATTGCTCGTCTATGTGCGTGGCCTGTTGTCAAGCGTGCAGCGAAGTCACGCAGTAAGACTCGTCGCACGCGGCTTGGAGACCTGGGAATCGACCCCGGCAAAATTAAGTCCATCGCAGTTTCACGACACAATGCTTAGCTTCCCAACGGACTTAGTTGGCGCTGTCCAGCTAGCATACCGTAGCCACCTCGCCACGTCACAGACGCCCTGCCGCCTTTGAGTTCCGCGTTCTCTTTTAATTTGGTTCTGCTTGGATTTTAGTGGCAAGGGTGAGGTTCGATTTCGGTCTTTCGACCTCGGAACAGGGCGGTGGATTTTTGCAGGCATCCGCTCCTGCGTCCAATGATTTGGCAGCAGACGTTGAAACG
>Ga0335396_10007234_pt1 | contig 10712 bp, 7 predicted proteins | sample FRY02_FD_205743 | JGI IMG/M metagenome (GOLD analysis project Ga0335396, IMG submission 205743) | Freshwater microbial communities from Lake Fryxell liftoff mats and glacier meltwater in Antarctica - FRY-02 (spades assembly) (version 2) | ecosystem: Environmental > Aquatic > Freshwater > Ice >... | reverse complement strand
TCAGTCCACCGATTTACGACACACTCTCGATGCTTGGCAAGGCGAGTTCGCTGAGGCGCATCGATCGCTGCATCGCGGCGCAGCAGTGATCGAGCGGGCATCTTGCGCATTCTTGCGCATTCTTGCGCATTCTTGCGCATTCTTGCTCATTCATCTACACCACCGTAGGATGCGGTGAGACGGACCGTTGGCGCAGTTGGCTAGCGCGCCTCCATGACACGGAGGAGGTCACTGGTTCGAGCCCAGTACGGTTCACTCGTTCTCAATCCCTGTTTTTCTCGATCCGTCGAGAAATGCAGGGGTTTTTTCTTGTGAATTGCGATGCACTCGTGCGCGGCTATTCGCCCCATGCACTCAGTACGAATGTCAAATCAAGACCATCCACAAGACCATCGTTATTGATGTCCGCGGATGTACTGGAACTTCCCCACGCGCTCAAGACTGCGGTGAGATCGAGACCGTCGACGCGTCCATCGCGATTGATGTCGGCGGGCGAGATCGAACCACCATGCCAGAAAAATTCTGGCGCGATCACCGAGTCGGATATGCCAGGGCCACTCCATTTCACGATAAAACCAGCGCCGCCGCCATTCTCAAAGAACTCCAGGCGGATGGGAAACATGCCAGCTGCGAATGCGAGCACGGCGGAACGAGTCGTCATTGCGTGAAGTCCGTCGTTGTCGATGACGATTTCGGATCCGATGGACATGCGTGAACCGTCGTCAGAAATAATTGAGACAGTCCAAATGCCTGATGTTGGAACGCGCAGCCAGCCGTCATAGACTGCGCCAACTTGGTCGGCGCGGCCGCTTCCTGCATAATTTCCATCGGTACTAGCGTTGTTGATTTGCGAGACGGTTTCTTGCAAGTACGGCGTCAGCGTGCTCCAGTTCGGCAAGACACTCAGCGCTGCAATTTCGTAGTAACCGCACGACAGACCGGCGGTCTCGCCGATTGGATTGGACGGCGTGCGAAGTGCCTCGAGCGTCAGCGTGATCGTCGCCTGACTCGTCGCCCCAGAAATCGGCTCGCGCAACCGATACGCAACCGTTCGCGCTCCAATTGCTGCGGTCGAGGAACTTGTAATGCGGATGAGATCGCGCGGCACCGTCGCACTCGCTGGAACGACGACGACTGAATCGCCCATCGATGTTTGCGACGCGGCCCAATCAATGACCAGCGCGTCCATATTCGCGTCGTAATCATTTCCAAGCGCATCGATATCGATTGATGATCCGAGATACCAGCGCGCAAGATCGTTGCGCGCAACGGGTGGCTGAGGTGTCATCGCGGCAATCGCCTGTTCCGCCGCCGTCTTGAGATTGATTCTTCCAAAGCCAAACTCGACCGAGTTGCTCATCCCACCCCATGGATCGCAGGCATTGCAAAGGATGTATTCGGCATGTACGGCCGAGAGTTGCGGATTGACCGAACGAATCACACCAAGCGCGCCATTGGCGACCGGAGTTGCCATGCTCGTTCCATTCCATGCTTGATATCCACCGTCCTTGGTGGTACTGAGAATCGCAACGCCAGGCGAGAAAAAGTCGACGCCGCGGCCATAACTCGAAAACGAGGCGCGCTGATCCTGTTGATCACTCGCACCAACCACAATGACATTCTGAAAATCCCAGCTCTCGTGATTGGTCGCAGAATTTCCAGCAGCCCACATAAGCGTTGCGTTGAGTGAATGAATATAAACACCAGTCGTCTCGACGGCGTCGTAACCAATACCCGAATAGCTCGCGCTGACGACTTTGGCGCCATGTTCTACAGCCCAGCGCGCGCCTTCCAAGAGCGCATCAAAGGATGCGCCGCCCGACGGTGCCTCGCTCACTCGAATCGGCATGATCGACAGCGACCATCCAGTGCCGGCGACACCGATTGCATTGTTGCCAGTCGCAGCGGCGCAACCTGCAACATGAGTCCCATGTCCGTTGATATCGGTCATGTCGCCGCCGCTCGCCTCGTCGACCTGCGATACAGCGTTGTAACCGCTGACTCGGTGCGTCAAGTCTTCGTGCGTGACAATTCCAGTATCGGTCACCGCCACAATCACCGAGGGTGATCCACTTGAGATCGACCATGCTTCATACGACTGCATCATGGTGTGATGCCACTGCTCGGCCACTCGGGGATCATTGGGCACCGTGACTGGGAAGAGAATCCAGTTTGGATGGGCGTACTGAAAAAGATTTGTGGCCAGAAGTTCCGCGATGCGCTGGCTTTCCCATACGCCGAGTCGCTCTGGAATCATGCCACCCGACAGGATGAACTCATCGGTGGCGTCGTGGTGTCGCACAATCTGCGGCGCGATCATTTCAAGAGCCGCAGTTCGCTGCGAGCGCAAGAGAGTCTGCTTGGGACGAACGATGACTTCGCCAGAAAACTCGTTTTCGCCAGCGGTGGCGAAGTAGGGGGGCTGGATTCCAGCCGAGATACGCGTCGTGTTGAGATTGGCTTGCGGGGCAGAAAACGCCATCATCGGCATCATCGAGATGACGGCGCTCAGGATAAAGGTGATCTCATAGCGCATAGTGGGAGTGTAATGCCGATCCTAGGAATTGCGAATTTTGTTTGCATTTTCTTTGCGGAACGCGACGGTCACAATCATCGGATGTACAACGCTCGCATGAATAGTGATGAAGTGCTGCGCGCAGGCGCGATCCTGGCCAAGACTCATGCGGTGAGCGACGGCAAGTCGTTCAAGTTGAAGGACTGCAATCCTGCGCAGACGAATGGTCTCAAGGGTGTCGGCAAAGCAGAGTCGAAGGATTTGCTTGAGGCAAGCGTTGGTGTGATGGCGGATCTGCAGGACATGCTGTATGCACAAGATCACTGGTCATTGCTGCTCATCTTTCAGGCGATGGATGCGGCGGGCAAGGATGGTGTCATCAAGCATGTCATGTCGGGCATCAATCCGCAAGGTTGCGAGGTGCATTCGTTCAAAGCGCCATCGACCGAGGAACTTGATCATGATTTCATGTGGCGATCGATGCGACGGCTGCCCGCGCGTGGCAACATCGGAATTTTCAATCGGTCGTATTACGAGGAAGTGCTTATTGTGCGGGTGCACGGTGAGATTCTCCAGGGTCAGAAGATTCCACCGACGCTCGTTACCAAAGACATCTTCACGGAGCGTCAAGCAGACATCCGAAAAATCGAGGGATATCTGGCAAGAAATGGCACGGTCGTGCGCAAGTTTTTCTTGAATATCTCGCGCGCCGAGCAGAAGCGTCGCTTCTTGGAGCGCATCGACAACCCAGAGAAGAACTGGAAATTCTCTGCAACCGATATTCACGAGCGGCAGCACTGGGATGCATATATGGATGCGTATGAATCGATGATTCAATCCACGAGCACGGAAGGAGCGCCTTGGTTTGTGATTCCCGCTGACAACAAGTGGTACACCCGAATGGCCGTCTCTGGAATCATTGTCGACACGATGGCGTCGCTGAACTTGCACTATCCCAAGGTCAGTCAGCAACGACTCGCTCAACTGAAAGAGGCACGAGCCATACTGATGGCGCAGAAAGATTGACGAGCGAGCGGGAAAGGAATTACCGGGAAAGGAATTACTTTGCGTCGATCGCTTGCTTCAAGGCCGCGACCGCCTTGGCGCGCGCTCCCGAATCGGATTCGCTGGCGAGAACCATCGTCTGCGCATCGGCAATGAGTTTGGCGCACAACTCATTCTCGCCTTGGCGATCCGCAATTCGCGCTCGCAGCGCCAGCGCCACGGCCTGGTTCGCATCACCCTGTGGCGCGAGCCGTTGATACATCTCAAGTGCGTCTTGCGCGCTGCGCAGCGATGTGGCAATCTGATCTCGGTCGAACTGAACCCACGCTAGGCACGACAAGATGCGCGCAACAGTCGCATCATCGCTCGGATGAAGACGCTGAGCCATGCCCAGTGCGCGGGTGAGCAGTGGTTCGGCAATATCTTCGCGGCCAAGCGAATGATTGACCAGGGCAAGGCTGGTGAGAGCCTTGACCACACTCTGGTGGTCGCTCTTGTAGATGCGCTCTTTCATTTGCAAAGACTGCATGAAGAGCCGCTGCGCGTCGGTCGACTTGCCAAGCGATTGTTCAACGCTGGCAAGATTATTGAGTGCATCGGCAATCGCCAGATGATCGCCAGGGTGCAACGACTGTTGCATCTCGAGGGCGGAAGTGAGCAGCGTCTTCGCCTGCTCGAACTGCCCGCGCGATTGATGAATCCCGGCGAGTGCAGAGATGCCAACTGCGATATCGGGATGATCGCCGCTGTGCAATGCACGCTTCATCTCAAGTGCCTTGGCATAGATGATCTGCGCATCGTCGAACTGGCCATGTTCATCGTAAATCTCAGCCAGTTGATGCAATTCTCGCGCAACACGCCAACTGTTTCCAGGCGCAAGTTTCAGCATCATTGTGAGGGCCTGCTCGCTGTGGGCTCGCGCATCGGTTAATTTTTTTTGCGCGCGTTCAAGTTGCGCAAGATTGCTGAGTGCCGCAGCGACGACGAACTCATCGCCTCCAGCGAGCCGCTGATACATCGCCAGCGATTCTCGTGCGAGCGGTTCGGCCACCTGCGTATCGCCAAGCAGAATGCGAACGGTGGATAGATCGCCAATGGCGTCGGCGAGGTCAGGATGATCCGTCAAATGGGTCTTGCGGCGGTATTGCAACACATCTTCAAAGATGGGCGCGGCGAGTGCCGCTTGACCGCCATTCATCAAGATGGTTGCGATCGTCGATTGAAGTTGCCCTCGTGCCTCAAGGTCGTTGTGCATGCCATCGGATTGCAGTTGGGCAAGTGCAGCGATCATCACATCGATCACCATCGCGTCGGAGCGACCAACCGCCGCGGGTGCGAAGGAGTGGAAGGCTCCCTCCATGAATTCGCGGACACGGTGTGAACGCAGGTCAATTTGTGCGAGTTCGCCACGCAGGGTCGTTGCGGCTATTTGCGCAGCACCTGCTTCGTTGGTTGCTGCTACAAGCTGGTCAGCGAGAGACGCTGCTTTGGTGTTGGCATCGTCTCGTTGTTTTTGGAGAGTTTGAGCTGCAGCTTGGGCGTCTGTGGCTCGCGCCGCGGTCGTGGCAAGTTCTGAGGTCAGTTCTGCGTTCTTGCGCGTTTGCCCGGCAAGCTCGTTGTTGGCTGAGGCAAGTGGGTTCGTTGCTGCAGTTGCGTTTGCTGCTGCGTTTGCTGCTGCCTCGGCGACAAGAAGTTCCAATCGATCGATTTCTGCTCTATGCGCCGCAAGAGCAACGGCAAGCCACACACATCCAACCACTGCGATTGCCAGCGCAACAGAAAGAACAACGGTGCGATTGATGACCCCGCGAGTTAAGCGCCGTCGCCGAAGACGACTCAAATCGATGTGAGATGGGTTGCTGTGCATTATGAAGGCGGCGAGTCTAACTCTTTGACCGCGCCAAAGTGAATCGGGCCAGTCGCACAGCAAGCCCGACGCAGTGATCAACTATTTGAGGAGCGAAAACTGCTTGCGAACCGCCTTGACCGCAAGCGGGGGAGCACCGATCAGCACTTCGTCGACGATCCCTCTTTCGCGACGCAATTCTCCCAGCAATTTCAGCAAATGCGCATCGAGATTGACCATCCAACGGGCATGGAGTTGCTGCAGCTCTTGACGATTGAAACGCGACATCGGGTCATCGAGCCCGCTTTGAGCAACGGCCCAATCGATCAATCGACCTGCGCTGGCGTCGAAGCGATACAACTTGACTGTCGTTTCCAATCTTCGGCGAGGACTCGTAAATGGGTCGGTCGCTTCGCCGACAAGCGCCGTCATGATGTCGTCGGCTTTCTGCTTGGAGATGGATGCAAGCCATCCGCCGCCGTGAGCCATGTCGAGTTCAGTGACGGAAGGTCGCGCGTGCATTCCACTGGAAAATCCCTGTTCGTCGATCAATTCCAGACCAGCCACGCTGGCGAGCAATGTCTTCTCGCCGATCGATGGGAAGCGGACCCACACACGCAGGTCGGTTGCCTCGCCGCGTGTGACGACTTCAATCTTTGCAACCACACCAATCCCCCATTCGGGGCGAGATGGATGACGAACGCGATCGCCCTTTTTGTAAGTTGCTTCAATCATTCAGTGGCGTTCGCGCAACAACCAAATCAGTCATGACCCGCGACGCCATGTAGAGTGTAACCATGCAAGGTGGAATTGTGCTCGCTTTTTTTGGAGATTGCGTTGGGCAACCTGGTCGCAGATCATTGCAACACGCGATCCCAGTTGTCCGCGAGCGCTCGGCCCCACATGCGATCATTATCAATGGCGAAAACCTGCGAAATGGCTCTGGAATCACGCCAGATTTGTACCGCGACCTGCGGACGATGGGTGCCGATGCCGTCACGCTTGGAGACCATGTTTTTCGCGATCCGCGTATCACGCCACTGCTCGAAGACCCCGCCGAACCAATCTTGCGTCCGGCCAACTTGGCTGCCAAAGCACCTGGCAAGCGGTGGATTCGTATTGCAGCAAATGCGGATCGCCCACGCGACATTTTCGTCGTCACGGTGCTCGGTCGTGTGTTCATGTCGCTTCACGCCGATGATCCATTTGCCACAGTCGATGCAGTAATCGCCTCGTTGCCAGAGATATCTCCGATCGTCATCGTTGAAGCGCACATGGAAGCAACATCTGAAAAGGCGGCGCTTGCGCATTATCTTGACGGTCGAGTCGCTGCGGTCATTGGAACGCACACTCATGTTCCAACTGCGGACGCACGCATTCTCGCTGGCGGAACCGCGTTCATCACCGATGTTGGAATGTGTGGCCCATACGCGAGCATCATTGGTCGGGATGTGAAGGGCGTGTTGCGAGCGATGACCACTGGTGTGCACACGAATTTCGAGATGGGCGAGGGCGGCGAGCGCGCGTGTGGTTGCATTGTGGAAATTGACCCGTCGAATGGGCGTGCGCTGCGGATCGAGCGAATTGATGTGCCGATGGATGCGAAACCCACGCTTGGGCGCGTTTGATGGGTCGTTCGACCGCTTGTGATATTATATGCCCAACAATCGGTCGAAAACCAAATTTGGAGGATTCGATGAAAACTCTCACAATACCCAGTTTCAAAAAGAACTCATTTGTTACAACGTGGATTTGCCTCACGATGGTTGTTGCCCAATCCGCTGCGCAAGATCTAAGCAATGTGACAATCGTCAATGGCCAACGCATTTCCTCTGGGGCAACAAACTTGGTGCGTGAGACGCGCACCCAAACGACAGCGCATGTTGCCAACAAGGCCATTGAAGTTGTCACTGAGAACGGTTCGGTCACCATAACCAAGTCGACTGGCCAGGAAGTGACGATCACGACCCGCCTAGCCGCCGAGACCGCGGAACGATTGAAACAAACCACTGTGTCGGTCACACGCGGCTCGAATAAAACTCTGCATGTCAATATCCTTTGGCCCGGCGGTGTGCGTAAACCTAGCGAGGGTGCCTCCATCGACATCGCGATCCCAGATGTGAATGGAGCAAAGGTTGGGTCATCCAATGGAGCCGTCAAACTCACTGACTTGCGAGGGGCGGCAGTGTTGAACACATCAAATGGGCCTATCACTGTCGAGAACCATGATGGGACGGTTCATGCGAACACAAGTAATGGCCCGATCTCAATCGTCTTTGGGCCCAGTGCATCGGGACCTGTCATTGCGGACACGAGCAACGGACCGATCAACATCGTCCTTGGTGCAAAGGGCATCGGACCAGTCAACGCACAAACAAGCAACGGTCCAATTCGACTCCAGGTGTCTGCGGCATTCATTGGTACTGTCAGTACCGATACAAGTAATGGTCGGATCAGAAACACGAGCACGAGAGCCCAAGTTGTCGGCAATGCGACAGCGACGGAGGCAGATTTTCAATTTGGCACTGGCGGGGGAACCTCGACTCTAAGCACATCTAACGGATCAGTCGATATTTCTGATGCCGCGGGAGCACCACGCAAGCAATAGTGCTACTGTTGCGAAGCTGCAACGATGTCCGTTGCGCGTTGAGCACTGCACTACTGGAGATCGCCATGTCACTGACCATCGGATCAAACGCCCCAACATTTACCCTCCCAAGCCAACCTGGAACACCCGTTGATCTCGCCGCAGTCATCGGTCACGAGAAGGTTGTGCTGTTGTTCATTCCGCTGGCCTTTAGCCCGGTTTGCACTGTGGAGATGTGCCATTTCCGCGACAACTGGAATCAATGGTCGGCGCTGGGATGCAAAGTCTTTGCCGTCAGTGTTGATTCTCCATTCGTTGTTGCGAAGTTCTGCGAGTTGGAGCGCATTCCATTTGCCGTGCTCAGCGATTTCAACAAGGATGTCTCGCGTTCCTATGGCGCGCTGCATGAGGATTTGATGGGACTCAAGGGAGTCTCGAAGCGATCCGCATTCGTCATCGATGCCAAGGGCACTGTGAAGTATGCGTGGGTCAGCGAGGATCCTCGTGTGCAGGTTGATTTCGCAGCTATTGAGAGCGCCGTCAAGGCTTGCTAATCGGCGGCGGCGCACCGTATCCGCCACCGCCAGGTGTTTCGATCTCAAATTGATCGCCTGGCTGCATGGTTGCAGCAACTATTCCGAGAACTTCTTCAACGCGACCATCTGCGCGAATGATGCGTTGTCGACCGCGCGCTCCAGCCGCACCGCCGGCAAGACCAAAGGGTTCCTCAACGCGGTGCTGCGAGAGGAACGATAGGTCGACGGACTCAAGAAATCGAATGCGGCGGACTAATCCGTCGCCGCCTCGATGCAATCCATCTCCACCAGAACCTCGGCGAATGCTGAATGATTCGAGGCGCACGGGATAACGGCGCTCGAGCACTTGTGCATCAGTGATGCGCGTATTGCTGATGTGCGTGTGCACGCCGCTTTCACCGTCGCTTTCTTTCGTCGCGCCCGCTCCGCCGGCAATGGTTTCATAGAAGCCAAACTGTGCGTTGCCAAAGAGAAGATTGTTGATCGTGCCTTGACTGCATGCGGCGAGATCGAATGCAAGCCACAGCAAATCGACGAGTCGTTGACTCGTCTCGGTTTGTCCAATCGCGCAGGCAGGACATTGATCGGGTTGACCTGAAAAGTCGGGCGAGAGGATCGTGCCCCGCGGCAGTTTGATCTCGACGAGATCGAGCAAACCTTCATTGAGCGGGAAAGCTGGTCCGTCGCCGCCAAGCATGCGTCCAACCAAGACCCGGATGCAATACATCACTGCTGCGCGAGTGACAGACTCCGGCGCGTTGAGATTTCCAGTGTGTTGCGCGGCTGTCGAAGTGAAGTCGATCTCGAGTCGAGCGGGTGCCTCACGGCGGCGCATCGCGACACGCAAGAGAGTTCCGTCATCGAGTCGCTGTTCGATCGCCGGGATGTGTGCTGGCAGCAACGCGATGGCTCGCTCGGCGGCGCTGCGCGAACTCTGCCGCAGCAGCGCGCATGATTGTCGCAGCGATGCAATGGATTCGCGAGCGACAAGTGCTCGAAGGCGTTGAACGGCGAGTTCATTTGCAGCGACTTGCGCGCGCAAATCAGCAAGATTGTCACCGACGAGGCGACTGGGCCACTTGCTCACACGCAGCTGATGCTCGATGCTGGTGAACGATGCCACGCCGCCATCGACAATGAGCGTCGGCTCGATCACCACACCTTCCTGGGCAAGAGTCGTCGCGTCGGGCGGCATCGAGCCAGGTCGAGTGCCGCCAATTTCGGCGTGATGAGCTCGATTGGCGGCGAAGCCGATGAGATGGTTGTCGTCGCAGTACATCGGCGTGATCACTGTGATGTCGGGCAGATGCGATCCACCATATCGAGGATGGTTGACGGCGACGACATCGCCGCGTTTGAGATGCATCGCGGCGCTGACCGCACGAACGCACGGACCCAGCGAGCCGAGGTGAATTGGAATGTGCGGCGCGTTGACAACAAGTAATCCCTCAGCATCAAGAATGCCGCAGGAAAAATCGAGTCGATCTTTGACATTGGCAGAGACAGCGGTGCGCCGAAGTTGCTCGCCCATGTCCGATGCGATCGACGCCAATTGCGCTGCGACTATTTCGCACGGCGCACTCGCAGGCGTTTGCGGACTCCCGTGGCTGCGTGTGAAAATCAGCGCACCCGATGGATGTGATTGCGCCGTCCATCCATCAGCGATGAACGCGCTTGAATCCTTGCGCATTACGATCGAAGGCCCAGCGATTGGCGTGCGATTTGTCGGGGCGAGTGCGTCGCTTCGTGTGCTGGTACGGGCCGCCTCGATCTGCACACGCAGTCGCTCGATCTCCACGCCGCGGTGCGGGTCTGGGTCGAATCCATAGAGGTCGCGAAATCGGCTGCGGAATCGAGTCAAGAGGGTTGCGGTTATCGCCGCGAGTTCGCTATCGCCGCCGCCATCGCCGCCGCCATCGCCGCCACCATCTGCACGAATAGGAATGTCAACTTCGATCGACTCCTCATATCCATGCGGACGCATCAAGGCGAGCTGGCGGGTGAAGCGCGTTTGGTTTGGTGTGATTCCAATCGAGCGCATCTGATCGTGAGCTTGATTTTGTAATCGTGCGATTCTCTGCAAGATCGGCGGATCCAGAGCGTCGAGCGGTGCGAGAACAAGTGCAGTGACGATGCGCACGATGGGAGCGGTTGCGATGCCGCTGGCGCAGAGCAATCCCGCGTCTGCTGGGAAGACGACCGTGTGCATGCCAAGTCGCTGTG
>Ga0335396_10007230_pt1 | contig 10715 bp, 7 predicted proteins | sample FRY02_FD_205743 | JGI IMG/M metagenome (GOLD analysis project Ga0335396, IMG submission 205743) | Freshwater microbial communities from Lake Fryxell liftoff mats and glacier meltwater in Antarctica - FRY-02 (spades assembly) (version 2) | ecosystem: Environmental > Aquatic > Freshwater > Ice >... | reverse complement strand
TCGGTATAAATTGAATTCCTTAAATGGATTGTATCACGAAAGAAACTCCTAAAATAATTATTAAATAATGATCTTAGGATATATTTTAATAAAAAATTATAGAAAATTTTAATAAAAAATTTTATTGTATATAAAATTTTAAATTTTTCCCAATATTTTATTTTGATAATATTTCTATGAATACGGTTAAAAAAAATTTGACTTTTAGGGGGTAATTTTTTTAAGGAACAATTATATCTCACAAATAAAACTTTTTTTTTTTGAAATGTTCCCTTTTTTCCAAAATATTTAAAATTATGTCGTTGATTTATCAAATTATATCGAATATCAATAATAGGAATAATTTCATTAGGCACCTTATTTTTACTGTTATTTGATTTTTTCATCGATTTTTTTGGATAGTACTCATATAAAAAGAAAAAAATTGAAAATTGAGAGTTCTCAGAAATCTTTTTTTTAATGGAAAAATATATTATCCAGAAAGAAATAATCAATTCAAAAATCCATGTTTGCCTTAAGCTTATCATATTATTAGAATATTTTAAAAACACCAAAGTATTTTTTAGATTAATATTTTTAAACCCTAATTGGATCTTTAGAGAAGGCTTATAATTTGAATAATTATTATAAATTTCTCGTTTTTTTAAGGATAATAATGAGTTAAGAAATATAGAACTATCTTTTCTAATATATAATATTTTTTTTATTTTATTATTATTCCAATCTTTTTGTAAGGTTATTTTTTTAGGGAAAAAAATTAATGATTTTTCAAAAGTTAAACAAGTTTGTCCATAGAGAAAATTAGTTGTACCATGGACTCCAATGTTCAGTTTTTCATCTATTGAATTCTTAAAAAACACTTTAACAATAGCACTATAATATTGGATTAACATTCTTTTTTTAGTTAAATTAATTCTGTCTAGTTTACATATAAACCAACGAAAAGTCTCAACTTTTTTTGATAAATTTTGGCAAACAATTAAGAACTTTGATAATTCTGGATTGTCTATGTTTATACTCATAGTTAATTTCCTAAAAAAAAATAAAAATAAAATCTTAAAAAAATTGTAATTTCTATTTGTTAAAATTGTTGACATTATTCTAAGAAGTGAATCTGTATTTAATTTTAAACACAGAAATATGTAGCTAGATTCATCGATAGATTGTTTGAATTTTTTTTCCAACCCTACCACAGGTAAAAAAAGTTGGTAAAAATTATCTAAAGTTGAAAAATTATAAAACTTTTTTGAGAAAGTCCTTAAAAAAATCCAAAATTTTTCCAGTTTTGTTCCTTTTATAATATTTAAAAACAATGCATTAACTAGCCATAAATTGATTTTGTAACAGAATTTTAAATTAGAATTACAGGTGTAAAAAAAAATACCCAATTTAAAAAGTAAAGAACTAATTTTTTCATTTTTTTTTTTATAAGTAATTCTTTCAAAGTTAAAAATGAAAAATGTTTTTAATAATTGGGTATTATTAGAATATGCTTTATTGTTCACTTTAAAATCTTTTATTTCCAAATAGGATAATATTAAAAACAAATCATTGTCGCGGACTATCCAATTTCGTATTAAATTTGTTTGGGAAAGATGGGTGAAAGTGATTCGAGCAATTTTGATATTAAACATAAAAGTCTTAGATATTGACATTAAAAGTAAATAATATTTTGGATAAAAAAAAAAATAATTCAAATAAAAAAAAAAAACTTTTGAAAAAAGTCTTAAGTATTTTGATTTGAAAAAAAATGAATAATTTGTTAAGGTTTCAAATACCCTTTTTTGGAAAATATTTTGAATTAAAATATAAATATTTTCTTTAGAAAAAAATTCTAAATATTTCTTAATCAAATTTTTTTTAGATAAAATAATCAATTCATTATACAAAAAGTTTTTAGATATATTAAAGCCTGAAAAAAGCAATTCAGTTTCTTGATTCTTTTTAAAACGATTATAGCAATTTGTCATTGGGTTATGTTAAATAAAAATTTTAATTTACAAAGATAATTAATTCATTCTTTTTTTAATTGGTATATTAATTGAATTGAAATTTACGTATTTGTTCTTCTACTTAATGAACATTAAACTGACCTTAAAATAATTATTTAGAATGTAAATATTTAATGTAGTTAGATATTTTTCTAAAATTTTAACTAAGTTTTTTTTAAGCCTGAAATGGAAATTTTGAAGTTTGAAAATAAATCCTCTCAAAAAAATTAAACTGATTCCATGCTTTAAAATTACAATGTTACCGGTAAGAAAAATTTCAGATTTTTTTCCAAACTTTATTTGATTTTTAATAAGAATATTGATTATTTTAAAGCTTGATTTAGAAAGTTCTATTAATATTTCATACTTTTCTAAGCACAAAAAATTTTCTAAAACCTTATAGTTAAGAACCATTGAATTAATCATTTTGACCCAATAGTTTTTAATCGACATTTTAAAAAGATTACAATTCTTTAAATTGACTAAATTAATATAATAACTCAATAACTTTATCTAATATAAAATCTATCTAATCGTCTATTGATGACTAAATTTTTTAATTTTTTGACTAAATTCGAAAAAAAATTGTCACACAATTTTATCAATGGGAAATTTCTGAGTAAATTTTTCATGAAAAAAAAAATAAATAAAATTAAAAGACGATATTTCAATCAAAGAGAAATTTGCACTTTTTGTAATAGATATACTATTGAGAAGTATAAACAACCCAAAATGATTCATATTGACAATCATCTTCCTGAACATAAAATGTTAACTGATCTACCTACTTGTATTCCTGTAAGAACTTATCATTGTACGATTGATTTAGAATCAATTGTTATTAATATAAATATGCAAAAAAGTTTTCAAATATGGGAAAATTTTTTTTTTTTTTTTTAAAAAAAATTACTAGTATTTAATGCTTCAACATATTATATAAATAACGTTCGAAAAACCAGAGAATATGTTTTTTTAAATTATAGACTTTCAAATATATTTATAAAAACAAGGAAATTAAAAAAAAATTGGAAAAATATTCTTCATGGATGGAATGAAATAAGAAGCTCGAAAAATACCCTCATCCCACAAAGAGGAGAAGTTGTCACTGGAATTTCTGAATTAAGAATTGAATTAAAAAGAAGAAGAAGTAAGGGAGAAACAATCTTTCGAGAGTTTTTTCAACAGTCAATTTATTTTTTTAGATTTCTTAACAAAAAAAAATATGAATGGGATTTAACAAAAAGATTAAATAATCACATAATTTGTTTATTTCCACCAAAATTAAAAAATTTATTAGTCAAAAAAGAAATTGAGAGTTTACGTTTTTTTAATTTTTACCAATATATATCAAAAATCTTTTTTTTAAAAAACCCTAAATCATCTATTATTGATTTTAGTATATCAATTAGGAATAAGTTTCTTATCAACTTTCGTGGTTTCAATAAAGCAAAAAATAATTTTTTGCTTTTATTTATACGAACTTGTTTTAAAATAAATAACTAATTAGATTATTATAAATACAAAAAAAAACAAAAATATTCAAATAAAATTGTTTATATTTTAAATGGCTTATTATCAAAATGTAATGATTTAAAATTAATGAGAACGTCAAATGGTAATTGCTTTTTTTCTTTGATGGGATAAGCTCTTTTAACACTTATTTTACTGAGTTCACTAGCTATAAATTTTTTCATTATAGAATTTGGGCATTGTATTCATTTTTATTATGATTAGTAGTTGATTGTTTTTTCTTTGATAAAGACTCTCTTTACTGGGATATTTGAGAAAATGGAATTTTCTGCTCCAACAAGTTCTTTTATATTAATATATTTAATTTATTCTCTAACACTAAGATTATGATAATTAATGTGAAAAACTAAATACTAGTTTTAAATAGTATTTCATTTGTTTTTTAAAAAAATGTTTACATTTGATTTATTGTTCTTTATATCCATTATTAAAACATTTTATTTAAATAGATTGTTTTGTAAAATTAATATAATTTCTTAATTATATTAATTTTAGTAAATAAAAATCATTTTCAAAGACAGCCTCTAATAGTGATAGATCAAAAATTCGAAACTGGATGGTTCCTATATTATGCACCATCAATTTAGCAATATCTGATAAAGTTTATAAGTTTTACTGTTAAAAAAAAATCTTATTTAAAAAGAAGCAATTTTTTTTAATCTTAAAAAATTTTACATTTAAATTACTTCATATTTAAGTTTGTTTAGTCTTTACAATTAATCAATTTATTTTTTATTAAATCAAAGATCTACCTTACTTTATAAATGAAAATAGATCATATCTAATTATAAAAAGATATTTATTTAATTTATGAATAAATTTAAGATGTATTCTAAACATTTTTTCATTGTAAATTTTTTTCCAAAAAAAAATATTCGAGAACTTAAAACTAGCAATAAAGTCACAAAACTTATCTTTAAAATGAGAAAAAGTAGCATTAGTATACCCTTTATTTCACAAGAGAAAAACTATCAAAAGTTATTAAATGAAAACTATTTAAAAATTTTAATTTTACAGAATTTTTGTTTTTATAAAGCATACTTGGATTTTTTGTCAATTATTGAAATATTCTCAATTTTTAAAAAAGCTATCAGGTTTGCCTCAAATATAAAAAAATTAATTACTCCAAATATTGTCTTAAATTTTTTAATATTTATAATTTTATTTTTTGGAATTTCATACAAAAATAATATGATACTCTTTACTAACATGGGATACTTTTACTATTTTAATGCCAATTCATATCTCTTGGGAAAAACTTCCACCCTCATACTAACGAATTTTTTAAAAAAATATTAAAAACAATTTTATAAAAAAAAAAAGTTTTGGTTTATAATTTTTTGGTAAATGGAAAGAGTATGATTAAATCAATTTTTTTTTTCTATTGTACTGGAATTATTTTTAAATTTCTAGTATTATTTAAATTATAAGTTTAATTTATAATCTTAAGTTTTTTTTTACTATAGAATAATGGATATTTTTTTCACAACTAGCATTTTATGAATTTTTTGCTATAATATGAATTTTTTCTTAAAAAATCTCTTTATTTTTTAAATCTTTCTAGAAAAATTACCTTATATTTGTTCCCTCCTAGCTCATTGTGATTTAATAAACGCACACGTTATTATTATATTTAAATTTATATATTTAATTTAAATTTAATACAATACTATCAAATGGTAAGTTTTTTTGAAAATTTGTTAAATCTTTAGGTTAAATAAAGTAAAATATAATCAATAACTTTTTTGTAAGAATCAAAATGAAAGATTAGTTAAAGTTTCTAAAATTATTGGTCGAACAGGATCTAGGGGTGGTGTAACACAAGTTAAAGTAGAATTTTTAGATGATAAAACAAGAGTACTCGTGAGAAATATAAAAGGACCAGTTAGAGAAGGTGATATTTTAGTTTTGCTAGAGTCAGAACGAGAAGCTAGAAAATTGAGGTAAATTATATAAGATTAACTCAAATTTTAAATAAGAAAATATTTAATTGTTTAGTAACGAACTGCTAGAGCTTCCATACTTCCATTTTACCGGGATCGTATTTTTTCGTTTATAATATCTAGATAATCTATGTATTTTACTTTCTATTAATATAAGACGAAACCTAGAATCTTTATCTTTCTTATTTCTTTCTAGGTGTTTTCGTACATTTATAGCTTTTTTTATTAAAAAATATAAGTCTTCAGGGATTTCAGGTGCAATTTTTTTTCCTTTCAGTATTCTTATTATTTTTTTTCCTGTAACATTTTTTGTCTGGGGAATCCCTTTGCAATCCCGGAGATATATACCAATTTGTGAAGGAACTAAACCTTTTTTAGCTAATTTACAGATCAAAGGAGTTAATTGTTCTAATGTTGAGTTAGACCATTTTGGTGATGATCTTTTAAAAGGTATTGTGGTTTTTGAAATTCCGTTTCTATAATATAAATTTTCTGACTAAATAAAATTTGAATAAACTATATACTAGTTGTACTTACTTTTTTGCATGCATGGTATTAATTTAAACTAAAAATAGTTTACTGATTAATAATCTACCACGTCTTGTTTATAATATATGAGGGAAGTTATTTCACTCCATATCGGACAGGCTGGGGTACAAGTAGCCAATGCCTGTTGGGAACTCTATTGTCTTGAACATGGAATTAATCCAGATGGTTCTGTTTCGTATGAAAAAACCAAAAAAAGTAATGATGAAGCCTTTACTACATTTTTTAGTGAAACCAGTTCAGGAAAAAGGGTTCCTCGGTGTATATTTCTGGATTTAGAACCAGGAGTAATAGACGAAGTAAAAAACAGCAAATATAAACAATTGTACCATCCAGAACAACTCATTTCTGGAAAAGAAGATGCAGCAAATAATTATGCTAGAGGACATTATACTGTTGGAAAGGAAATAATTGAAATAACTATGGAAAGAATTAGAAAACTATCAGAAAATTGTTCCGGGTTACAAGGCTTTCTGGTTTTCCATTCTGTTGGAGGAGGTACCGGTTCAGGTTTGGGATCACTATTATTGGAAAGACTTAGTATTGAATTTGGAAAAAAATCCAAATTAGGATTTACTGTTTACCCTTCTCCACAAGTCTCAACGGCAGTAGTAGAACCATATAATTCAGTGCTCGCAACTCATTCCTTACTCGAACATACTGATGTTGCTGTTGTATTAGATAACGAAGCTATCTATGAGATATGTCAAAAGTCTCTAAACATCGAAAGACCTACATACACTAATCTAAATAGGCTTATAGCTCAGGTAATATCCTCCATTACCGCATCACTAAGGTTTGATGGTGCTTTAAATGTTGATATTACAGAATTTCAAACTAATTTAGTTCCTTATCCGAGGATTCATTTTATGCTTTCTTCTTATGCTCCAGTTATCTCAACAGAAAAGGCAACTCATGAGCAGCTTTCTGCTTCAGAAATAACTAATTCAGCATTTGAACCAAGTTCTATGATGGCTAAATGTGATCCAAGAAGAGGAAAATATATGGCTTGCTGTTTAATGTATAGAGGAAATATAGCTCCAAAAGATGTGAATGGTGCTGTTGCTGCAATCAAAACAAAAAAAACCATTCAGTTTGTAGATTGGTGTCCTACAGGTTTCAAGTGTGGAATAAATTATCAAGCTCCTACACTCGTTCCTGGTGGTGATTTAGCTAAAGTTCAAAGAGCTGTCTGCATGATATCAAACAGCACTGCCATTGCGGATGTTTTTTCACGAATAAATCAAAAATTTGATCTTATGTATTCCAAACGTGCATTTGTACATTGGTATGTAGGGGAAGGTATGGAAGAAGGTGAGTTTAATGAAGCTCGAGAGGATCTAGCAGCTCTAGAAAAAGATTATGAGGAAGTAGGAACTGAAACCCATGATATTGATACTGAGAATGAATATTAGAAAAAAATTACGAAAAATAACCACAAAATTTTTAGAAATTATTGGTACATTTCAAATTTTGTACTTAAAAAAATTTTTTATCTTATAAACAGTTTTTGATAAATTTAATAGCTATAGTTCATATTAATATAAAATAATTTGTATAAGACAAAAAAAAACCTTACAATATCATAGGAATAAGCATAATTTTTGATGTAAAATTTTTTATAAAAAATATCAAAGATTTCATATACTAAATCTTCTTTTAATGAATCTTGGGCTAAGGAAAAACTAAATGAAGGATTTTTCTTAGTTTTTCTTAGTTTTTCTATAATTTTTCGAATCTTTTGAAATTTTTCTATCGTTTTATTTATCTTTACATCAAATATAAAATAAAAACGATAACTATCTATTATGTTCTCCAGATCAATTGAATTTAATGCAAGAGAATTGAAAAAGGATGGTCGTTTAAAAGTATTAGATTTAAAAATTTTTGAATCTATTGATTTTACCGGTATTTCTTTTCGGTTTGAATTGACAATTTTTGTCAAACAAACAAACGATATTTTTAAAACCTTTTGCTGGTGAAAAACGTAGCCTGATCTTATGAATGTCTCCCATTTTAGATAATAATAAAGTTTTTTATTTATTTGAATAAAACTAGTTTTTGGTTTATTTGAACAAACCTCAACATAGAATAACTTATTTCTTTGAATTAAATGCTTTTTTTTTCTTACTAATTTATTATTTTTGAAATGCCTTAGAAAATAATCAGTGATTTTTTTTATTTTTCCAATTTTTTTTAGCGACATATATCCTGGAAATTTTGATTTTCCGACACAACTATTAACAAAACTCAAAAATTTTTTAGATATTAGTACTCTTGATAGAATTCTTTTATTCTTTTTAGGTACACTAAATTTTTGAATAAACTGGATTCTTTTTGCTAAAAGTATGCTTTTAGAATTTTTTTTTTTTTTTTTATTTGAAGTTCTAATTCCTTTTTTATTAAGAATATTTTGATCAATTTCTCCAATTTTACAATTATTGTCAAAATCAATTGAATTAAATGTTGGTCTACTTATCTTTTCGGTTAGCTTCTTTGATATTCGAATAGATGAAAGAAAAGAAAGAGAAAAAGAAGCTTTAAATTTCGAGAAAAAATACCAAAAAAATGTCTCAGAATTTCTATACCAATGTTTTTTTTTATTTTCAGAAAGCATTTTCCAAAAAATGAAAGTATGACTAATCTTAAATGAATCTAGATTTTTTAGAATTTCTTTTATTTCGTATTTAAAATCAAAAAAACTTGATTTATTAAAATTAAGAGATTTAAAACTAAATAATTGAGAATTTAAAAAACTAGACTTAGAAATTAAGTGAAGAATTAAATTACTTTCTTTTAGAAAAAAAGATTTTGTTCCTGAAAAGAATTTTGAAGAATGGGTATATAGGAGGGAAATATTAGGTAACTGTTTAAAATTAAAGGTATTTAATAATGTTCCATTTATTATTCTAAATTTCCAGCCCAAACCAAAAGAAAATGTGGCTAAAAAATTGAAAAAAAATTTTTTTTCAGGTAAAAAAGTAACAATTAAATTTGCTGTTTCATGAAAAAATTTTAGTCTGGATCGTTTATCACCATTTTCTTTTAAACTTTTTCTCCTGTATTTTAAATAAATAGTCTTTAAAAAAAATTTCAAAGATACATATTGATTATTAGCTAATTTTTCGCAAGTTGAATTGTAAAAATTGTTTGGGTATCCTTTACAAAAATTTTTAATTAGATCTATTTTTTCATCCGAAAAAAAGGAAAGAAAGAAAAAAATAAGTTTGAAATCATTAATAATTCTATTTATTTTTTTAGGTAGAATTGCTAGTCCTAATTCAAATTCTTTTTTGTAAAAAAAATCAAATTTTAAATCTTGATTTTTTCTTTTTACTATATCTTTAACTTTCAAAGATCTTGTAAATAAAATAATATTTCTTTTAAAAATTAGCAATGAAATTAAAAACTTTGTTGAGAACTGCTGGACAGTCTTGCCCCTAATGGGTTTTCTTTTTATGTAAAAACAATTCAAATTTTTATAAGAATAGTAATTTTTGTTTAAACAACAGGTTTTTGATTTTATTCTAATTAATAAATTTTTTTGATAAATAGAAAAAACTTTGCATTTTCTTATTTTTTTAAAATCACTTGTTATATTCCTTCTTAAGACAAGAAGGTTAAATTCTCTATGTGTTAATAAATTTTTGGACTTTTTTTCAGTAGCTTTGAAATAGATTGAAAATTTTGTAAATTTTAGATTCATCGAATCTTCTACTTCTCCTTCATTTTTTTCAGATTTTAAAAAAACTAATTTAAATATTTTTAGAAATGTTTTTTGGAAATGATTGATAAGCTTTGGAATTTTCCTAAAATTCCAAAGCTTATCGATTTTTTTATTCATAATGTGTGATTCCATCTTAAATATAATAATTTAATAAAATTTTTAGAAACTTGAAGTCTTATTTAATTATAAGGACTATATTTGAAAAAACCAATAAATATTATTAATATATATTTAATTCAAAGGTTATTAAATAAATCGATCATTTAATGTTAAAAAAAATAACAATTTTCTGCTTGAAAAACAAATTTTTTTGGATTAAAAAAGCAGATGAAATTATGCGTCTAAGAAACCAATTTAGAATTATAGGAAATTTGATTAGAATTCCTCTATTCAATCAGAAAAAGAATTTCTTTTTATTCTTGAGTTTGGAAGAGATCATGTTAGGAATAGAAATAGGTTTTTTGAGATTAAAATTTTTCACTTCACAAAAAAGATATATTTTAAGTTTTTTATTGAAAAATTTTGATAAGGATAGATTTTTTAATAAAAAAAATTATCCAAGAAAGATCCTACAATATTCAAACTTACTCCTCAAAAGATCTGAAACAATTAAAAAATGGAGAGAAATTGGTGAAATTGTTTCTAAAATTTGCAATTACAACTTTATAAATTTAGACTTTTGGAAAGTGAAAAAATTTTCAAAAATATACTCCAGTAAAAAACATAACAGGGGAACAAAAAAAATATTTTTATTAATTCGCTTTGAAAATCTTATTAAAAATTTTAAAGAAAATGATTTTTTTAAATATTCTATTTTTAAAAATTTTTGGCAAAGAGGATTCAGTTTATCTTGTGGAATGAAATTTGGTTGTTCTTACTTGGCTTATGCTGGAAATATCATGGATGTACATTCTTATTTATCAATTTTAACTATCCCCATTCAATATAATTCAATAACTCCCAAACTGATGATAGCTT
>Ga0335396_10007228_pt1 | contig 10718 bp, 10 predicted proteins | sample FRY02_FD_205743 | JGI IMG/M metagenome (GOLD analysis project Ga0335396, IMG submission 205743) | Freshwater microbial communities from Lake Fryxell liftoff mats and glacier meltwater in Antarctica - FRY-02 (spades assembly) (version 2) | ecosystem: Environmental > Aquatic > Freshwater > Ice >... | reverse complement strand
CAGGTCGGGAACACGCAATGCGCACAACCTCGCCACTTCGGTTTCAAGAGCCTGACGCAACAATTGTTCCCCCTGGATCTTTTCGAGGGAAAATGTACACACCCGCGATCCATACATGGGTTCGCTTTCCACCAACCCGTCACTTTCCAATTTCCAAAGTGCCTCGGCCACCGCGATCGCGCTGGTGCCAAAATGTTTGCCCAGAGTTCGGCGGACAAGCCGGGCTCCCGGCTTGAGCGAACCGTTGATGATTTCGTCTCTCAGACCCCGGTAAACCTTGCCGGATTGGCTTTCGAAGCCCGAAGCCGAACTATCCGTTGGAAAACCAAAAACCTCACTCATTTATGTACGCATGGTACATTTGGTTTATCTGTCAAGCAAGGTTAGTTATTGATTTTTGCCAAAATTTCATCCTTCAGCACCCAGTACCGTGCCCACGCCACCGAGACCGAAGGTGCCGTCAGAACCACCTCCTCTTTGGAGGCAAAGAGATCCGGGTGGTCGTCGAAAAACCGCTGCCGAAAGGGACCCTCCCCCAGTTTGAAGATCATCTTCACCGGCGCATCGAACCGCAGCGGCCTTGATCGAGGAGGGCTTTCGGCCACCTTCGCCGCTTTCCGGACAATTTCCTCCCGCACATCCGGCCAACTCCGGCAAAGTCCCATTTGCAACCCCATCCCCTCCTTCACCACCACGGTTTCCACTCCCGGAACGAGGATTTGCGCTTCTTCCGCACCGTGTTTATCGCCAAGGAAAAGCAACAGCGGCACGCCCAATTCTCCCGCCACCGCCGCCTCCACACCGGTTTCGCCCACCAAGGCGTCATTGATCCAGATCGCCTGAATATCCGGCTCATAGGTGTGGGCCAGGACGCCTCCGACCGTCCCCCACATGGCATGATATCCCTGTAAAATCAATCCTGCACAGTGGGCGTCAATCCCTCCCGGCCAATCCGCCCGATAAGGCGGCTTACCACGAATCACGGTCACTCCGGCCGGCAACAAGGCGGCATCCAAATTCAACCCAAAGTAATGTTCATCATAAATCTCCACCTGGTCGCCCCCCCCCATGAGCAACCCTTCCGCCAAGGCCCCAACTTCCCAATGAAGCCAACTCCGGGCCTTCTCGTAGGTCGCAGTGCCTGGAATCACTTCCTCCCAGTTCACCACCCCAAAAAGCCCTTCCATATCTGAACGCACGACAAATTTTTTCATTGTTTTCAAAAGTTTTGATATTTATGGTTTATCAAATTGTAAAAATGAAGAAAAATCTCCAACCCACCCCTTTTCCTCGTTCAAAGATCAACGCTTTGATCGCAGATTCGATCAAGATCCTTGCACGTCAGGTTTTCTTTCTTCCACCGTATGCGTATTGGACCCCGCAGGGCTGGCTCGATGCGGGCCCGGAATGGGACTCTCTGCGCCAAGCCCACCTTGGCTGGGACGTGACCGATTTCGGCTGGGGACAATTTTCTCGTGTGGGACGGGTATTATTCACCCTGCGAAACGGGATCTCCGGAGAAAACGACAAACCCTACGCGGAAAAAATCATCGTCGGGCGGCACCGGCAACGGGCACCCGCCCATTGGCACATTCGCAAGGTCGAGGACATCATCAACCGCGGCGGAGGGGAAGTCGTCGTGGAACTCGGCCCCAGAGAGGGATTTGAAGCCGCTTCGATCCGTCAGGACGGACGCGAAATGGTCATCCACTCTTCGACCACCTTCCGGCTCCAGCCGGGAGAAAGCCTTTGCATTCCCCCTGGGACAGTCCATCAATTCTGGGGGGAGGAAACTCAGGCCAACTCGGTTCCCTTGATTGGTGAAATCTCGAGTTTCTGTGATGACATCGGCGACAATGTCTTTCTCCAGGATGTGGCACGGTTCGCCCAGATCATTGAAGATGAGCCAGCCCAATTTTCCCTCTGCCACGAACTCCCCGGCTCCCGGAAAATCGACGCGCCCGAACTGCTGCCAGCCTGACGCTTATGATTCTTGATCTCCTCAGCCAAGCCGCCACCTACGATGGTTTGGGATCTCGTTTTGACAAGGCCTTCTCCTATTTGCAGAATTTCCATCCCGCGACCGCCGATGGTCGCGTAGATCTTGAAGGAGACGATCTTTATGCCCTTGTGCAGTCCTTCGAAACCCAGGCTCCCGAAGAACGAACCTTCGAATCCCACAAGCTTTATGCGGATATTCATTACATTCTGACCGGCCACGAAACGATCTATTATCGCCAAGCCAGTCTTTTGAACCCCAAGGGTCCGTACGACGCGGCCAAGGACGCCCGGTATTATCACGACCATGATGATTTCCCCCTCTTCCTCGACGCGGGAAGTTTTGCCGTCTTCTGGCCCCAAGATGGTCACAAGCCCGGTTGTCTCTGGTCCGCACCGACATCCACTCACAAGGTAGTGATCAAGCTCCGCTTACACTGACAGAGGCCGCTGCCTACAAAATCGGTGCGAGCAGCCGGGCAATTTTTGCCCCCACCTTGATGTGAAGCGGACGACACGCGTAGTCATCGTGCCCCACCTCCTCTGACTCCTGAAAATCACGCTCCAACATGGCCGCCACCTGCCCGGCAAAATCTTCTCCGGAAACCGCCAGGGTCACTTCAAAATTAAGACGAAAGGAACGGTTGTCGAAATTGGCGGATCCGACGGCGGCAAAGTCGTCATCCACCACCAACACCTTTTGGTGAAGGAACCCACCAGAGTAGCGATGGATATGGATCTTTGGATGGATGAGTTCCGTCAGGAGGGCCAGCGACGCCAACCAGACGAGCAATTCATCGGCTTTCAAAGGCACGAGGATGCGAATTTCCACCCCTCGAATCGCCGCCAATTGTAGGGCCTGAATGACCGCTTCATCCGGAACAAAATAGGGACTGGCAATCCAAAGCCGTTTTTTGGCCATGGCGATGACGCTAAGAAAGAAGAACGTGCAGCGTTCGTATTCGTCCGCCGGCCCCGAGGCCAGGACGAGAGCAAATTGTTTTTCTGGACTGGGTTGCGGCCGGGCCTCCCACGGGGCCTCCAACTTCTCTCCAGTAGCAAAGAACCAATCGGCCAAAAAAACCATCTGGAGTTGCAAAGCGGTGGGCCCATCCACTCGCACATGGGTATCCCGCCAGCGTCCGTATTTGGCGTCGTGTCCCAGATATTCGTCACCGACATTATGGCCTCCGACAAAGCCAATTTGCCCATCGACGACCACAATTTTTCGGTGATTGCGGAAATTAAGCCGCCAGCGATCGCGCCAACCGCTCACAGCGCAAAATGTAACCATCTGAATCCCCCGTTGACGCCACTTTCCCATCACTTGAGTCCCCATCGAAAAACAACCCAGACTATCAAGCAGAAAACACACTTCGATCCCCTCGGCGGCTCTGGCCGCAAGCGCTTCCAAAAGGCGCAGCCCCAAGGTGTCTTCCCGCATGATGTAAAACTGCAAGTAGATGCAACGTTCCGCCCCGGCCACCGCAGACAAAATGGAATCGAAGGTGGCCTCCCCATCAATGAGCAAATCGAGCCGATCCCCGAACATGTACTTCTCACCAGCGATGGCCGATAGGGTGGCGATACCGCAGGCTCCCGTGGTCGGAAAGTCGACCTGTGCGGAAAACGGGTCAGGCATGGTTTATTGACTTTTTCACTCAACAATTTGCTTTTTGACGATATACCGCACGGCAGAGTGGTCAGTCCGCGCATTGCGCAATTTCCGCGTCAGACACAAGGCTTCTCCGCGTGATGCTGTTCGGTGGCAGCGTAATGGCCCAGAGCGTTCTTCTCGACCGCAGTGCCGTGATTGACCACTTGCGAGGCAGGATTGACAGAAACGTGGACGGACTGATTCTCCTGAATTGGGAGCGGGCGAGTATTGTTTTCATTCATCAGCCTTTTCGCCGGAAGGAAGAAAATCTCTCACAAGCAGATGAAGATTTATTTCCCGGAAGGAGGAAACGTAGCGCCCTACGGAGGAGGGGAAGATCTGGTAAAAAGCTCCCATGACAACGGTAGCCATTTCGCTCAACGATGAAGATCAGCACTTCCTTGAGGAAGCCGTGAAGTCTGGCCGCTACTTTTCGGAAAGTGAAGTCGTGGCGGAAGCCCTCTCCGAGTTCAACGCGGCGGACGTAAAAGCGGATGGGCGCAAACGTCTTGGCAAGCAACTCGCCTCGCGCTGATCACTCGTCCACACCTCGATCTGAGCAAGGCAACGCTCGAAGAAGTTGAGGAGCGTTACAGGGAGCGGATTCCCAATGCGGAAATCCGCAGCGGCTTTGAACGAAAAACCAAAACAGCGTTTCAAATCCGCCTCTCAGGCTCTCCAGGAACTCAAAGATTGATGCGTTTGCCCTGGGGGAATTCTTGACCGGCATGGTATTGTGAGGTTCTGTTGAGGAGGAAGCCATGTCATTTCCTTTTTCCCATCGCAAGACCACGCAGGTCTTGAATTTCTTTGCGTGCCAGTCGGGTGGAGAGATCAACAAGCTCAAGGCACTCAAGCTGGTTTATTTTGCGGATCGCTATCACCTGCGGCGGTTTGGACGTCCGATCACGGGTGACGAGTATCTGGCGATGCCATATGGACCGGTCGCCTCGAGTGCGAAGGATCTTGCCGAGATGGGGGATTTTCTCAGCGACGAGGAGCAGGCCTACGGGGCGCGGTTTTTGGCTCCGGTGGATCATCACAACTATCGTTCGGCGGCGGACATGGAAGGGCGTACCCTCTCCGAATCCGACCGGATGGCGTTGGATTGGGCCTGGGAGAAATTTGGGTACATGGACCATTTCAAGCTGGCGGAATACACGCATTCTTATCCCGAATGGAAACGCCACGAAACGGCCCTGAAAGGCGGACGGGAGACGCGCATCCCGATGTGCTATCGCGATTTTCTGGATGATCCTGCGGACGGAATCGAAGCCTGCCATCCGCTCGGCGAGGAGGAACGGGCGGCTTTGGCCGAGGGCATCCAGGAACGGTTCGACGCCGAACGTATTCTCAGTTGATCCTTCGATGCCCCCCGGGAAATTGCCGCTTGAGTTGAAGTTGGGGTTGCGAGCGGGGAGCGTATTTTATTTCAAAGCCCGGGAGCTTTCGTCGGAATTGCCTCATTTTTTCGTGGTGCTCAATCTGGACCCGCTCGGACAGGAAGTGTTGTTGTTGACGGTCTTCACGTCGCAAATCGAGAAGGTGCGGATACGAAATCGCGAGCGTCCGCATACGGTGGTGGAGTTAGGTTCGGCGGATTATACGCCTTTGGATCGTCCGACGGCCGTGGATGGCAATGTGATCCTGCGACGTAGCCTTGGTGAAATGGCCAATCTGGTGCGCCGCAAGGAAATGGGCTGCCACCCTCATCTTCCAGCGGCGCTGTTCGGGCGCATCTGCGCAGCCGTCCTTGACCGTCCGGTGATCGACGAGGAGGACAAAGACCTCATCAAGGGAGCCTGAATGCCCCTAAGTTAAGGTCACTTTGAGAGGGCGAGGCTCCGTCCGAGCCGCGAACAACCCCAACGGCTCACCGGGAGGTTCGCCCTCCCGCCACACCTGGCTCTACCGTTCGCGGCGAAGCGAAAATCTTCAGCCCATTCGTTGACAATTTTCAGTCTTCCAGACCCAAGAAACGGTGTCGGAGCATGTCCAGGGCGGTCTGGGTTGCGAGTTGTTTGAAGGTCTCACGGTCGGTGGCAAAGGTTTCTTTTTTGCAAATGGTTTTCTTATTTCTGTCGGCCAAGGCAATGAAGACAGTTCCGACCGGCTTTTCCTCTGAGCCGCCGCCGGGTCCGGCAATGCCGGTGATGCCAATGCCAAAATCGGTTCCGGCCGTGTGCCGGGAGCCCTCGGCCATGGCTTGGGCCACCGGTTCGCTCACCGCACCGTGTTTGGCGATCAAATTTTTGGAAACCCCGGCGGCCTGGGATTTTGCGGCGTTGGAGTAGGTCACGTATCCCGTCGAAAAAATCTCCGAGGCCCCGGGAACATTGGTAATGCGATGGGCCAGAAATCCGCCGGTGCAGGATTCCGCCATCGCTAGAGTGAGTCCCTTGGTGCGCAGGAGTTGCACCACCACTTCTTCCAGGCTTTCGTCGCCGCGGGAGACCAAGTGGCTTCCGAGGCAGGCTAGGACACCAGGCTCGATTTCATCCAAAATGCTGGTCCCGGCAATGAGACGCAAATCCACCTCGTTGGGTCTGGCGCAATAACCGACTTCCACATCCCCACGTTTAGAAAGTTCCAGTCCGACGAGTTCTTCGACGGTGCTCTCTCCCATTCCCACTACATGGTAAATGCGGCAGTCGCAATCCGCTGGGCTCCCTGCCAGGCGCTGAATGATGGGGAGGGCGTGTTCTTCGAACATCGGCTTTAACTCTCGGGGCGGCCCCGGAAGAAAGAAGAGGTGGGGGGTGGCCAGAGCCGGCGTTTGTTTGGACGGGAGGTAGAGCCCCGGCGCAGTGCCGTTGGCATTGGGGAGCACCGTGGCACCCAGCGGCACCATGGCCTGACGACGCATCCGGTCCCGAAATTTGATGCCCCGCCGCTTCAGTCGTTCGGTGATGGCGGCGACCACGTCGGGATCTTCCCGCAGGGGAATGCCGAGTAGCTCAGCGGTGACTTCCCGGGTGATGTCGTCCGTGGTCGGCCCCAATCCTCCGGTCACGATGAGAATATCGCATCGGGTTAGGGCTTCCAGTAGAGCGGGCCGAATGGGAGCACCGTCGGGAATGGTGGTCTGGCGGCCAATCCGCAGCCCGTGGTTGAAAAGTTTGCGCCCCAGATAGCTGAGGTGTGTGTTGGTGACATTGCCCAGCAGGAGTTCCGAGCCGGTATTGAGAACTTCAATGTGCATGCCAATTTCTAGCAGTTTGTCGGACTTGTGGCGATAGGCACGATCAGACTCGGGATCTGCAGATCAGTTGCTCGCTCCCTCCTGACAAACTGCTTAAATTCCGCTTCGCGGAATGGGAACCACACAGACATCAGACAAAGTGGGTATTTTTGGCACAAAGTGCCAATTTCAGCAGCCTGTCGAGTGGGCGCGCTCCCACTTGAGGTAATTTTCGAAGGGAAAAACCCCTTGCCGCCGGAAGTCCGACAGCCTGCTAGACAGTATGAGATCTGGATTTTCGCCCAAAAAAAATGCGGGGCGATGAACCGAGTGGTTCCACCGCCCCGCTGGCTGCCTAACCAAAGGGTTTTCACTTCCCCCTTAGGGGTGTTTTACTGACAAGATTCGCATTCCTCTCCGTTGCGCATGGCCTCGATCGAGCAGGCCTTTTTTTCCGCCTCTGTGTGTTCGCGTTTGCCTCCGGCGATGCCTCCGACTTCCTGCTGGGTGGAAATGGAAGCCTTGTCGACGTTGGAGGCCTGCATGGAGCGGAGATAATAAGTCGTTTTCAGCCCGACGTGCCAAGCCCGGCGGTACATGTGGCTCAGGTTCTTGAGGTCGGGTTTGTCGATGAAGAGATTGACCGATTGGGATTGATCGATCCACTTCTGGCGGCGGGCGGCGGCGTCGATGATGGCATCATAACCTACCGAAAACACGGTGGCGTGTTTGGCTTTGAGGACATCGGGGATGTTCTCGATGTCGGCCAGTTCGCCGTCGAAGTATTTGAGCTGCTCGACCATTTTTTCATCCCAGAGGCCTTCTTTTTTCAGATCGGCTACGAGTTGGCGGTTGAGCACCACAAAATCTCCGGAAAGGTTCGATTTGACGTAGAGGTTTTTGTAGTTCGGTTCGATGCAGGGGGTCGTGCCGGTGATGTTGGAAATGGTGGCGGTGGGAGCAATGGCGAGAACATTGGAGTTGCGCATGCCGTGGGTTTTGATCTTTTCGCGGACCGGGCTCCAATCCATACGCCCACCCCGGGGCACATCGATTTTGATTCCACGTTCTTTTTCGAGGAGCTCGACGGTGTCTTGCGGAAGGAGACCGCGATCCCATTTCGAGCCGCGGTAGCTGGAATAGGTGCCGCGTTCGGCGGCGAGGTCGCTGGAGGCCTCGTAGGCGTAGTAGGCGATGGCCTCCATGAATTCATCGTTGAAATCGATGGCTTCCGGACTGGCGAAGTTGTGGTTGCGCTTGAAGAGGGCGTTTTGCAGGCCCATGACACCAAGGCCGATGGGGCGGTGGCGCGAATTGGAGCGTTTGGCGGCCTCGGTGGGGTAGAAGTTGATGTCGATGACATTGTCGAGAGCCCGGACGGCCACTGTGATGGTCTCCTGCAGCATTTCAAGATCGAGGGTGCCGTCGTCTTTGATGTGGGTGTCGAGAACGACGGAGCCGAGATTGCAAACGGCGGTTTCCTCTTCGCTGGTATTGAGGGTGATCTCGGTGCAGAGATTGGAGGAATGGATGACGCCGGCGTGGTCCTGCGGTGAGCGTAAATTGCAGGGATCTTTGAAGGTGATCCAGGGATGACCGGTCTCGAAGAGAGCCTTGAGCATCTTTTTCCAAAGATCGATGGCCGGGACCTCACGGGAGTTGATTTTGCCTTCCCGGGCGAGTTCTTCGTAGTGGGCGTAGCGTTCCTCAAACTTGCGTCCGTAGGTCTCGTGGAGGTCGGGGACTTCGTTGGAGCGGAAGAGGGTCCAATTTTCACGGGCCTCCATGCGTTTCATGAAGAGATCGGGCACCCAGTTGGCGGTATTGAGGTCGTGGGTGCGGCGGCGTTCGTCGCCGGTATTGATCCGGAGTTCGAGAAAATCCTCGATGTCGTTGTGCCAGGTCTCAAGATAGGCACAGCCGGAGCCGCGCCGTTTGCCGCCCTGATTGACGGCGATGAGCTGGTCATTGTGCAGCTTGAGGAAGGGGATGACACCCTGGCTCTCTCCGTTGGTGCCTTTGATGTAGCTGCCGGTGCCGCGCACGGCGGTCCAGGATCCGCCCAGTCCACCAGCCCACTTGGAGAGGAAGGCGTTTTCGGCGATGCCGCGAATCATGATCGACTCGATGTTGTCGTCGACTTTGTAGAGGTAGCAACTGGAGAGCTGGCTATGCGGAGTACCCGAGTTGAAGAGTGTCGGGGTGCTGGAGCAAAAGCGGCGGGATTTGTAGAGGTTGTAAAGGCGGATGACCCACTCTTCCTGATCAGTTTTTTCCTGACTGAAGAGACCCATGGCCACCCGCATCCAGAAGAACTGGGGCGTTTCGATGCGGCGGGCTTTCTTGTTCGTCTTGTCGACGATGAGATAGCGGTCGTAAAGGGTCTGAATACCGAGATACTCGAAGTCGAGGTCGGCGGAGGGATCAAGAGCCTCGGCCAACCGGCTGAGGTCGTATTTTAGGAGTTTCGGACTCAGGCGTTCGATTTTGACCCCGTGGCGGAGGTAGCTCTTGAAGGCCTTGAGGTGGGCTTCCTTCAGGCCCTCGATGCCATCACGCATGATATTCCAGTCGAGAACCTCCTCGTAGATGTAGGAAAGCATGATGCGGGCGGCGAACTTGGCGAAGTCGGCATCTTTTTCGATCAATGAGCGAGAGTTGAGTACGATGGTGCTGCGGAGCCCGTCCACCGTGATTTCGCTGCCGATGGAGCGGCGGAGTTCGCGTTCGATCTGGACTTCGTCGTAGCAAAGGTCGAGCCCGATGGCGGCAAATTGAATGCGGCGCTTGAGTTCGCTGCCATCCCAAAAAACGCTTTCGCCGTCGGAAGTGCGAACGACGATGAGAGCATCCTGTTCAGCGTCCGGGGCGGGTTGTTCATCATCGGTTCGCTGGCGCGAGCGCTGGGCCCGGTAGAGAATGTAGCTCTCGGCCACCTTGTAGAAACCCTGACGCATGAGCTCTTCCTGAACGATGTCCTGGACGTCTTCGATGTGGACAAAGGCACTTTCGACCCGTCGGATGCGGCCGGTGACGGCCCGGGCCATTTTGACAGCGGCTTCGGGATCTTCCCGGGCGGAAAGAAAGGCCTTGCGGCAGGCGATTTCGATTTTGTTTTCGTTCCAGGGCACGACGGCTCCGTTGCGGCGGATGAGGCGGACGGTGATGGGGGCAGCCTCGCCGATGGGTTCGGCGATCGCGTGATCCTCACCGGCGGAGCGTTTGAACACGAGGCTCTTGGCCACGTCGTGGGCATCGTTTTCGATGAGGGCCTTTTCGATGAGAAGGGAAAGATCGTAGCCGGAAAGCTTGAGGGCATGTCCCTCGCGGATGTGCTCTAGCAGACGGGTGGAAACCGAGTGGGCCACGTTGGCCACGAAGGCGCGATTTTCTTCGTTGAAGATGTCTTCTTCCTCGCGGGAGAGCAAAAGATCGGTGAGGGCGGAGCCGATCTCGTCGGCCACATCGGCCAGGTTGAACTGCCCTTCTTCTCCTGAGCCTCGGGTGACTGTGATCTCGGGAAGAGTGGTCTCCATCGGGGAATCACTGAGGGCATCGCGCCAGGCAAAGCCCGGTTTTTGGTCAAGTGGAGTGGTGGCGAGGCGCTTGAGGGCGCGGTCTTCTTCGAGGGATATGGTGCGAATCATGGTCGGGCAGGCGGGTGGGGTGGAAAGTGGGAAAGTAGGAAGGTGGAAAAGTTGGAAAAAATTACAATTCGTCGTCGTGAACGGAGGCGAGGGCGGATTTTTTTTGATATTCCGTGACCTTGGTTTCGAAGAAATTGGATTCTTTTTTGATGTCCATCATCTCCGCCATCCAAGGCAGGGGGTTTGTGATGGGGGGATTGAGGGGGGGGAGTCCCACGCCTTCGAGGCGACGGTC
>Ga0335396_10007218_pt1 | contig 10724 bp, 8 predicted proteins | sample FRY02_FD_205743 | JGI IMG/M metagenome (GOLD analysis project Ga0335396, IMG submission 205743) | Freshwater microbial communities from Lake Fryxell liftoff mats and glacier meltwater in Antarctica - FRY-02 (spades assembly) (version 2) | ecosystem: Environmental > Aquatic > Freshwater > Ice >... | reverse complement strand
AGAAAAAACCAATTCACTGCACTTTCCAGTCTCTAAGTTTTCTTCTTGGTAAACTGAAATCACCTCTTTACCCGAAAAGGCCAACCCTACTTTTAATACTTGTGAAATATGCGGATAGCGTTTTAATTCTGTCGCGTATTTTAATCGATTAATCTGTGTTAACGCTTTCATGGCCTCATCTTCAATAAGATCAATTTTTTTGGCATGTTTGAATTCCAAAATTAAACCTCGAGATTGGTGATTGCTTTTCGGCGTTAACATTACATCATACAATCCACGACCGCTTTCTTTGTTAGAATCGACCCAGTGAGTATCGCCAATGCTTGCAATCAAACCCGCCACAAAGCCATGATAAAAATTCTCTGCTTTCTTCTCACCCGAAACATCTCGAAAACTTAAAGAATCCATTAAGTAACTTCCTAAGGTTTCTGTAAATGCTGAAACATCGCCCGCCAAAAGACTCGTCAGAAAAGAGTGGTATCGCTTTTCTCCCAATGCTTCGCTTAACCAAGCATTAAAAATACCTTTGTATTGAGCCAATATTTCTTTATTAGGGATTCTTAATTGGCACATAACCGTATCATTATCTTGCACCTTGCTTTCCATCGTTAAATAGCCTGAGAATAATAAAAGGGTCCATAGCGCGTCAGGACTTTCCATTAAGTCCTCATAACTTGTTTTAAGGGATATCCTTCCTGTAATCACTTCTCCTTGCATTAACGTTGAAAGTTTGTCTTTTGTTTCAACATCACTTTTAATAAAGAGCTCTTTTAATAATTTGTCACCTGAGGTTAATACCCAATAAGGGCTCAATTGCTTTTTATCAAGATAATGCATGAGCGACCAGGGGTTATAAATGATTTTATCCCCAAAATGATATCCATTATAAAACTGTTTTATTTCTTCTAAACTATGATCAGATCCAATTTTATTGGTTAAATCGACAACTTCTTCTTCTGTAAATCCAAAATATTGATCATAATTCGTATCAAACAAGCTATAAATTTCGACATTATTCAACCCCGATAATAACTCATTCTTAGACACGCGTAGTATGCCTGTCATAAGTCCTTTCTCAAGGAACGGATTACCCTTTAAAGCTGAGCTAAACATATTACGCAAAAACAAACTGAGTGACTCAAGAAATTTATACTGATACGCATTCGTTAAGGGTGAATCATACTCATCAATGAGAATAATCACTTTTTTGTCATACACTCTAAAAAGAAATTCGCTTAGAAAGCGCAAGCTTTGTTCTAGCTCAGCTTGACTGACATTTTCACTCATATATTTTCTGAATAGTTTTTTATCTTCATCATCAAGATTGTCAGATAACAGCATTTTTTTATGCTCTCGGTACAATTCCATGACTAATACATGAATTTTCTCTATGGCTTCAGCATGCGTACTATTTTTTACATCTTTAAAGGTAATTGAAATAACCGGATATTTTCCTTGGTGTTCCTTAATAAATTGACCACTATTTTCATTCGCAATGGCTAAATTATCAAATAAACCAGAAGTAGACTCCCCTGCTACTTCTGAAGATAAAAAATAATGCAGCATCGACACATTTAATGATTTACCCGATCGGCGAGGACGAAGGATCAGAGAATCATTAGGGTCCTCTAAAAACTCTTTAATCATTAGGGTTTTATCAACAAGCAAATAATCGCCACGCACCATATTACCGAAATTATCGGTAGTGGTTTTAATTTTATGGCCTACTATTGGCATTTTAGTCTCCCAATTCGTTTAGTTTATTATTTAATAATAATTATTTTAAAAATTATTCATTTTATTTAGAGTGAACAGGCTCCGCATCTTCTTTTGTTAACTGAGCTCCATAAGGCTTTTTAAAAACGGCTCGATAATAAGCGTAATCGCATACGCCTGGTTCTTTTTCAATTTGCCAAGAGACCAAATTTTCTTTCATATAAAGTGAACCAGAACCTTCTTCAAATTCAGCAGGCATCGTGTACGGTTTTTTAAGATAATAAGTGCCTGTATATCGATAGCCAATTGGCAGTGTTTGGATTTTTTTGGTTAAAGCCAGGATCAAATGGTCATAATGTTCGACTGTGCGGTTATACTCCGCTTGATTGGATAACGGAATAATATCTTTTTCAAAATACACATATCTTTCTTTGGTATGTTTAATACTTGCCAATAAATTAATAATATCGGTGCGTGTCTTTTGCATTATTAAACCTCTTCAACTTGTGTTTGAAACACTATTTTTGATTTTTCTGGCCAAATATTTTTTTTAAAATATGTTTTTAAAGCTGCAATTTTTGGTCCCTCAAGCTTACTGTTTAACGTGTGCTCTGGAAGTAACGATTTTTTTTCATCCTCAGTTAACCCAAAACTCCATTCGTTATACGAAAGATCAATTAATTCCACCTGTACTGCCGCCTGCTTTTCTTGTTGACGTTTTTTAGTTTCCATGTAAATACGTAACGTGCGATCTTTCTCAGACTCGTAATTATCAGGAGCCGTATATAGCCCTGCCCTTTTCATAATTCCCATAAAATAACCAATAGCCGTGGTTTTTATTTCCTTTGCCTTGCTGTTATGAATTAAATCATAAGCAAAGTGATTAATTGAGTCTTGTATAATTTCTATATTTTCTATTCCTGACTTTTGTAATTGAGTAAGGTGGCCAAAAGTTAATCCAATTGACTCTAACGATGAAATGTCTATTTTTTGCCATTCATCTAATAGCTCAGTAGTAGTAGTATTTATATTACTACTACTACTAGAGAGCGTTGTTACCGGTTGTGTTACCGGTTGTGTTATCGGTTTGTTATCGGTTTGTTGCCAGTTTGTTATCAGTTTGTTATCGGTTTCGTTTTGAAGGATGTCATGAAACACATCTTTTGGTAATTCATATTTTGTCCATCCACCTCTTCCAGCTTTATATTCTACTCTCAAAAGAAAGCTTTTCATTTCTAATCTGTAAGCACTTGTTTTTATAGACATTTTATCTGTATTTATATGATGCGACATATATTCTAAAGTAAGTGGTTTTGTTATTTTTGACAAAGATTTTTTACATTCATTAAAGATGAAAATCATGATTTTTCGTTGTATTCCTGTTAGTACAGAAAAAGACCAATTTGTTATCGGTTTGTTACCAGTTTGTTGTCGAATTGTTATCGGTTTGTTATCGGTTTTGTTATCGGTTTGTTGTCGGTTTGTTGCTAAGAGCTCAGTTATTTGTTGTTTATTTGTTACCGGTTTGTTATCGGTTTGTTGTTGGTTTGTTACCGGTTTGCTATCGGTAACAAATATGGCTTCTTCCATTGTTTCATATGGTCTTTCTAATGTAGCAATATAAACAGGCGCACGAGTTCTTTTGATTTTGTCGCTTTTTTTTCTTGTTTTTTCTAAAATTAAACTTAAGTCCATTATTAGTTATCCTTCCAAGCGGTTGGAGGAATATTATTTTTTCGATCATCAATCCAATTATTTATGCCTAAAATTTCTTTTGTGAATTGATCAATATCTTCTCTTATAGCTGATTTTTTTGGTAAATCAAATAATGAAACAGCATCAAATATGGAATTTTTCAAAGAAGCATCAACACGAATTACAACCGGCAAAACATTGTTTATTTTATTTTCATCTTTTGCTAAATCATGCATACAGACAGCACCGAGACGCTCTCTAGCATCATATCTGTTCCAAACAATTTTAAAATTAAACTTCAATTTAAAGTCTTGTTTAATACGCTTCAATTCAGCCAGAGTAAAATCTAACCCATCCATGGCGTAGGGGTCTGGATTAACAGGGATAATAACGGTGTCAGAAGCACAAGTGGCTGATAAATTAATTTTATTGATGGCAGGAGGGCAGTCAAAAATAACAAGATCATAGTTATTTCTGATAGGCGCCAATTTGTCTCTGATTATATCTTTAAGATTTGTGGCTGCTTGCGTTAATTCCACATCTAATCGTGAGTTATTTAGATTTGATGGGATTAAATCCAGTGTTTCTGATAGCTTGATAATAGCTTTATCAACGGGAACGTTATCCCTAAATACATTTAACCATACAGGACAATCACGTGCTTCAACTCTAAAAGAGCGTGTTAAATTTCCTTGTTGATCTAAATCAATTAATAAAACTCGGGCGCCATAATGGCTGGCTCTAAGCCCCAAGGCATAAGATAAAGAAGTTTTTCCGACTCCACCTTTTACAATTTGAAATGAAATGTTCTCTCTAGGGTACTGAAATCCTCGTTCAGTCAATAAAGTTCTTACTCCAAGAGGGGTTATTTTTTTTCGTTTTGAGCCTGTTTCTACAACATCTATTTTGTTTGCTTTAAGTGCTTTATACACTCCATGCACGGTAATTCCGCCAAGAATATCCATCAAATCATTGGGCGTTAAATACCCCTGAGTATCTTTCATAATTAAATAAACCATGGTTGTTACAATTTTTAATTAAAATGATTATATTTTTGTAACAGATGGCATGTCAACTATTTATTTCTGTTGATGTATGAAAAATAACTAAAAAAAAGTTACCCACAATTTCTGTGAGTAAGGCTGTGAGGACTAAGCTATAAGAGGAGGGTAGAGCTGGTCTGTTGGTCGGAGAGTTAAAATATAAGCACATTAAGGATGCACTTTTTATAATCACCTATAAAAAAAGCGGCAACAATTCAATCACATCGTCCATACTATGGCCATGAATAGAGAGTAGGGCGACGGCTTCATCGGGTGATAATTTGCGAAAGAGAGTGGCATCGAGCACAGATTCGCGTGTTTCGGTGATGCTTTGCGTACTGGAGAGGTTCTTTGACGTGCTATCAAAGAGCGATTTAGCATTGCTACTTGATCCGCTACCCGTCGTTTGGCTCGTGGTTTTTTTGTATACCTTCGCTTGCCCTGCGAGCTTATCCATCATATTCAGTGTTGCTTGATCTTCGATTCTAAAACACAGCTTTTGACGGAAGTTTTGCAAGATAGCATGGGCCAAATCATGATCGCCTAACGCGGCATAAAAGCTTGAAACCGATTGCGCCGAAATAATGCCGATGGTTTTACTGCTTCGGGATTTATCCCAGAAATTTAAATCCGATAGCCCATCTTTACTAGCACTGATCAATTCTTGGTATTCATCGCACATAAAGAAAACGGGTCGGTCTTGATTCCATTGCGGATTATGGACACGATTTTGCATGACGTTGAAGAAGCGCAGCTTGATAAACGTATAGGCCACCTTACCGCCTAAGCCCCAACGCGCTAAAGGCATATCCACTAAATACACCGTGCCATCTAATACCGATTCCATCCTAAAATTGTTTTCAGAGTGTGCACAAAACGCATCGATCAGATCCGGATGATTAAACGGGGATAGCGCTTGCGCTACCGTGGCATTGACGCCGCTTTTGACCTTTTCATCGAAGGTTGAAAAGATGCTGTCGTGATAGCGTAGATACGATTTAAGCAATCGTTGCTCTTTTTCTTCCAGAGTCACTAATAGCGGGTTAATTTCTGCTTGTAACGCTTCTTTGATCTCATCATCAAACAAGTAGCTGTAGAGACCTTGTAAGGTGTAATGCTCAGGCAAGAACGATAATAACCCCAAGGTATTGCGGCACAGCTCGGTGGCCGTATCAATCCAGAAGCCATCAAGCTTTGAACCACCATTGACTAAAAATCCTGATTTTAAAAAGGAGGCTGCCACCTCGGGTGTCAATCCTGCTAATAAATTCATGTGATTGTGATTTGGCCCGATCACAACGACGGGACGATCGGTCATTTCACCTAATTGTAATGCCGCTTTTTTAACATCTCCTTTGACATCAAACAGCAGGCCACCGCAATTTTGATCGAGCAATTGGCCTAAGAGTGGTTGCATTAATCGCGTTGTTTTACCCGAGCCAATGCCCCCCAGCACCAGAATATTTTGTGCGGCGTCTTCGGTATTAAGTACAATATTTAATCTTTCAAAAATACCCGTTCGATGAGACAGCCTGGAAAGATCGCCGGTTGAAAGTCCCAACCACAAGCCAAACGGTGCGCTTTCATCTTTCTTTTTAGCAGGCTTTACTTTAATCGCTGTTGGATAAAAACGCGGGATAATCACCAACAGCACAATAGCGATCACCAGACTAAAAATGATTTCCCACCACAGACCAATCGGAGGCTTTGAGCTCATCCAGTGCAAGGGTAAATGATGACTCACGAAGACCATCATGACACTTGGGTAAAGATGATTGCCCAGGTAAAAAAGCGAAAAAACGATTAAGCTAACACAGCCTAAAATTTGATCATCATGAAAGTGATGTAAAATTTCACGCCCTGGAAGCCGACGGTTTTTAAACAAAGAAAAGAGAACGACTAAGACAGGATATATAAAATAAAAGAGCGTCACCGCGAGCCCACATTCCAGCGAAGTCCCCCATGAAATCCCCAAGCTCGCCCATAAGGTTTTATGATGGTAAGCCATAAAAAAAGTGGTCAAGAGAACCCAGCTTAACAAGACCGTCAAAATGAAAATTCCAATAAATCGAAGTTTGAACTGACCATCAAAACGCACACCCGGAATTCTTCCACGCGTCACTTTTCGCTGTTGTCCTTGAACTCTCAAAGACCTCAATTGCTCAATCGTTTTTTTCATGACTTACTTCCAGCTTAACCGTTAGATTCTTTCGCTTTAGGTGACAAATTAAACAAGACACGATCTGTGTCTCGACTCAAATAAGCGTCCATCAAACCCACCAATTCATCAAATCTATTCTCCGCTCGCATCTTATCCAAGTAATAGGCACCCACCAAAATTTTACGGCGCGTTTCTCTTTTTCTCTCACGCGAGAACTCAGATGCTTCAAGCGCTTGAATTTTGGCTTTGAGTTGATCTTGCTGTTTTTTAAAACTTTCCAGGCGAGTTGGCTTACTTTCCACGATGACTTTCCAATCCTATTAATAATAGCCACATTCTACCTAAAAAGTCACCCACAATGAAAGTGTAAACCCGAGGTTTACGACAGAAGGTAAAAAAACAAGAGGACGAGCCACAAGGCGAATGAATGCGCGCTTATACATTGCTGTGCAACGTTCGCTTTGCTAGACTAGGAGTAATGAAGAAAAATTTCAGATTAACTGAATTTAGAAGAGAGACATTCTTACATTAATCATGGCCATCTATCATTTTTCAGCACAAGTCATCTCTCGCAGCCAAGGCCGGTCATCGGTCGCGGCGGCTGCGTATCGTTCTTCTGAGAAGCTATTGGATGAGCGCACCAATGAGGTGCATGACTTTACGCGTAAAAGTGATGTGCTTGAAAAAGAGATTTTATTGCCGAAAGATGCGCCCGCTTGGATGGGCGACCGTGAGAAGCTCTGGAATGCCGTTGAGACAGCGGAAACGCGCAAAGACGCGCAATTGTCACGTGAAATTAACGTGGCGTTGCCTCGAGAATTGAACTCTGAACAGAATTGGAAGTTGCTCAAAGACTTTGTACAAAAAGAATTTGTTGATCAAGGTATGGTCGCGGATGTTGCATTTCATCGTGGCCATAAAGGCGGAGAAGAACAACCGCACGGGCATATCATGCTTTCGATGCGGGAAGTGGGACCTGCGGGCTTTGGTCCCAAAGTCCGCGCATGGAATAACAAATCCTTGCTAAGTTCATGGCGAGAACATTGGGGCGAGCATTGTAATCTGACTTTAGCACGTGAGGGAATCGATTTTCGTATCGATCACCGCACGTTAGAGGCACAAGGGATTAATCTTGAACCTCAAAGCAAAATTGGCCCCAAAGCGGTGCAATCTTCGATGGCGCGTTACGCTGAACATCAAGCACTTGCGACACGTAATGGCGATCGGCTTTTAAATGACCCTAACATTGCCTTGACGGCGTTGACACGTCAGCAATCGACCTTTACCTATCAAGACATTGCACGTCTTGTGAATCGTCACACCACGAGCACCGAACAATTTACAGCGGTCTTTGAAAAGATTAAGGCGAGTCCTGAGTTGGTTCATCTTGGCCAAGATGACCGACAACGGAACCGTTACAGCACAAAAGAGATGCTGGCGCTTGAATCGCAAATGATGGCGCACGCTGCTGAAAAAGCACCGCTCGCTCAACATTCTGTTTCGTTACATTCTATGACTCAGGCGATGGCCAGTCGCGCGCTCAGTGATGAGCAGAAGGTGGCCTTTGAACATTTAATCCAGGGAGGCGATGTTGCGTGTGTGGTGGGGTTTGCAGGCACGGGTAAAAGCTATTTGCTAGGAGCTGCGCGGGAAGCTTGGGAGGCAGAGGGCTATCGTGTCCAAGGTATGACTCTGTCGGGCATTGCGGCGGAGAATTTAGAAAGCGGTTCGGGTATTGGCAGCCATACGGTCGCCAATCGTCTGTGGACCTGGGATCAAGACCGCGAGCGCTTAACGAACCAAGACATTGTGGTGGTTGATGAAGCAGGGATGCTTGGATCGCGACAAATGGCGGCTATTTTGGTGGAGGTACGGCGATCAGGGGCTAAGGTTGCCTTGGTTGGCGACCCTGAGCAGTTGCAGGCGATCGAAGCAGGAGCTGCCTTTAGGGCGATTGCTGAAAAAGTGGGGGTTGTCGAACTCACTGAAATTCGCCGCCAAAAAGAAGGTTGGCAGCAAGCGGCGACGAAAGACTTTGCGGGTGCGCGCACGGCGCAAGCGTTGGGTGCGTATGATCGTCATGACAACATTCACACCTTCGACACCAAAGCATCCGCCATGACGAGCATGATTGAGCAGTGGGATGAAGTTAGGAGCCAATCGCCGGATAAATCCCAATTGATTTTAGCGTATACGCGCGAGGACGTACGCGCCCTCAATGAGGAAGCGCGAACTATGCGTCACGCGCAAGGTGAGCTCGGCCGCGATCATCTCATCGAAACCGCGCGTGGTCCGCGTACGTTTGCAGAAGGAGATCGCGTGTATTTTCTACGTAATGAAAATCGCGCGCTATTCGTTAAGAATGGCACGTTAGGCACGATTGAAAAAATAAACGGCAATCAACTCACCGTTCGTCTTGACGCCGTTGAGGGCAAGCAGGGGCGCGAGGTGTCGGTTGATCTCAACCAATACAATGATCTTGACCATGGTTATGCGGCGACCGTGCATAAAGCGCAAGGCGTCACGGTTGATCGCACGCATGTGCTCGCGTCCAAACATTTTGATCGTCATAGCACCTATGTTGCGATGAGCCGTCATCGTGACGGTGCGGATCTTTACATGAGCCTCGAGGACTTCCCCAGCATGGATCGTTTAAGTCAATCACTCAGTCAAGAACGCGCGAAAGATGTGACCTTGGACTATAGCAAACACCGTGGCTTCGATTCGCCTGAAACACCGTCATCACCGCCATCAGAAAAAACGGTTGAGCAAGAGAAAGTCCATGAGGTGGCGTCGCCTCAATCGGCAGAAAAAACAGAAGATCGTGCACTCACCGAAGATCGCCGCAAAGAAGCGGAAAAACGCATGGCGCTTCGCTTATATCAAAAAAAGGTTGAAAAAGATCTTGCCGTGCTTGAAAAGAAAACGGGGCTGAAATTTAGTATGGGTGCTAACGTCGGTGATGAAGGCATTTATCGCGGAACAACGGAAATTGCCTCACGCAAGTATGGAATTCTTGAGAAAGCCGATGGCTCGGCTAAGCTTATTCGTGCGGATCTTTTAAAGACACGTGAAAAAGATCAAGCCATGGTGATTGAAAAAACGCGAGATTATAAGGGGATGGAGTTTATCAAAGCGGTTCAGCCGGACGTGGAGCGATCCCGCGACCGAGGGATCAGTCGTTAAAAAATAAAAAGAGAGGAATGCTATGACAAACGCTTTCAAGATCGCGTTGATGAGCTGATGATTTTAGAAGACCGAGCCAAAGAACACGCAAAAGAATTACTCAAAAATCACGTTTATTACCAAAATAAAGCCCAAGAAACGGCCGATGATTTAGCTAAAAAAATGACGAGCGTTGAGCGGTGTCTTTCTAATATTCGCATTGCGTCAGGAAATATTGCGGGCTATATGGCGCAATGTGAGCAACATGCGGATCGCACACGTAACGTGTTTATGTGCGCGGTGGTTGGCTGCGTGATTGTCGTAGCTCTCACACTCTGGTGGTCAAATAATGTGAGAACCAACCTGGATGACGACAGAAAAGAGCTAAAATATTTAGACGGTTTATTTAAAGGACTGCCTGATTTTGAAAAAGTGGATGGCAAAAACTATGTGCGTATTGTTGAGGGATCAGAAACCAATGATCTTAAGAACAAGAACGGCCATTATGGACAAGTTTGGTATTCCTCCTAAATTTTTAATGAACCCAGTGGATCTGACTATCCGGTATTGATTCATACGGTTAACGAAAGGTCTTGACAAAAAAAGGCTCCCCTGGATCGCGGCGAGTTTGGCTTTAAAATACACAATCAACCCACCCGCCCAGCCACAGTGAGGTTGCGGACTGTCTTTACTCATTTCCCCTGACCTTATCCCCAAAAATTGTGGACAACTTTGTCTTTCAAAAAGTATTTTTAAATTTATTTTTTTTATCTCACTTTTTTTAAACGTTAAGATTGTGTTCATCTTACACCCGTAGACTCGCGTGAAATTTCACCTGTTTTATCTGCCGCTAGGTTTTTTAAAATCGGGCAGAAAAAACAAAGCCACGTCATTATCATCATTAACCGGAGCCGTCATGTTAAAAAGTATTTTTGGGGAATCAA
>Ga0335396_10007213_pt1 | contig 10731 bp, 8 predicted proteins | sample FRY02_FD_205743 | JGI IMG/M metagenome (GOLD analysis project Ga0335396, IMG submission 205743) | Freshwater microbial communities from Lake Fryxell liftoff mats and glacier meltwater in Antarctica - FRY-02 (spades assembly) (version 2) | ecosystem: Environmental > Aquatic > Freshwater > Ice >... | reverse complement strand
TCCTGGTCGCCGGTGAGGCTTCTGTCGGTGTGCACCCATGCAAGGACTTGGCCCCTCGAAACCCCCGTCACGTGCGCGAGGAGCAGCTCAGCATCGACCTGGGGAGAGGCAACTCCCGAGCGCGTCAAGCGCTCCGTAGCGTCTTTCAGCGCTGCCAGCAGTTGCATTACTCGGGATTCAAGGCGGCGAGACGCTCCGCTTCATCCGCCTCGATGCACGAGCGGATCACAGGACCCAGCGCTCCGTTGATAACTTGATCGAGGTTGTAAGACTTATACCCGGTGCGGTGATCAGCGATTCGGTTCTCGGGGAAGTTATAGGTGCGGATGCGCTCAGATCGGTCCATTCCTCGGATTTGACTCTTCCGGGCATCAGACTGAACTGCTGCAAGCTCTTCTTGTTGACGCGCCAAAATGCGGGCGCGCAGAACACGCATCCCCGCTTCGCGGTTCTGAATCTGGCTTTTCTCGTTCTGCATCGAGACCACAATCCCCGTGGGAAGGTGGGTGATGCGCACGGCAGAGTCCGTGGTGTTCACCGATTGACCTCCGGGCCCTGAGGACCGGAAAACGTCAATTTTGAGATCATTGGTGCTGATATCGAGTTCTTCGGGCTCATCCGCCTCGGGAAAGACGAGTACCCCTGTGGTCGAGGTGTGAATCCTGCCCTGCGATTCGGTCACCGGCACGCGCTGGACGCGGTGGACGCCACCTTCGTATTTCATACTCGCCCACACACCCTCTGCGGGGTCCGTCGCGTTGGTTTTGATCGCGACCTGGACGTTTTTGAAACCACCCATATCGCTTTCGGTTTTGTCCAAAACTTCTGTTTTCCAGCCGCGGGATTCGGCGTAGTACAAATACATCCGTAACAAATCCGCCGCGAACAATGCGCTTTCTTCGCCGCCTTCGCCACCCTTAATTTCCATGATCACATCGCGCCCATCATTGGGGTCGCGAGGAATCAACAGAGACCGAAGCGACTCGGTGGCGTCAACGAGCCCGGCTTCCAACACCGGCACTTCCGCAGCCATCGACTCATCTTCGCTGGCCATCTCTTGGGCGGCGGCAAGGTCATCGGTTAGCGCAACCATTCGGTGATGGGCAGCGATGATTTTAGAGAGCTGAGCGAAGCGCCGATTTAGTTTCTTGGATAATCCTGCGTCAGCGTGGACAGCGGGGTCGCCCAACTTCACTTGAAGCTCAGCGTGCTCCGCTATCAACGCGTCAACAGAATCAAACATGGTCTCTTAGCTACCGAGGTTCTTCTGCAAGGACACCAGTGCTTCGACGTTGGAAGAGCTGGAGGACAAGGTTTTTACCACGGCCTGCAATCCCTCGAGCGTGGAGTGTCCTGCCAACTTCTGGCGAATCGAGGCGAGTGCCGCAACCTCGTCTTTGCCAAGGATGCCTTCTTCTTTCCTCGTACCAGAGCGCGCGATATTCATCGCCGGGAAAACCCGTGCGCCTGCAGCGTGTGCATCCAGGGTCAACTCCATGGTCGCGGCAGCAGAAATTTCGCTCGCAACGACATCATCCATGGCAAGCCCGGTGTCTGTCACCAGGGTGGCAAGCATCGTCAAAGAGCCGCCACCTTCGATGTTGCGCGCCGCACCAAACAGTTTCTTCGTCGGGTATACCCACGCGGTATCCATGGAGCCTGTGCGGGAAGCGCCGCCCAGTGCCAACTGGTAGGCGCGAGCGAGGCGGGTCAGGGAATCCATCACCACAACAACGTCGTGTCCCAGTTCTACCAACCGCTTAGCCCGCTCAATGGCGAGTTCGGCGATCGTGGTGTGGTCATCCACCGAGCGGTCAAAGCTCGAGGCGATCACTTCGCCCTTTGCTTCGCGCTGTACATCAGAGATCGTCTCTGGCTGCTCATCGATGAGCACCACCATGAGGTGGGCATCCGGTGAGTTATGGGCAACAGCTTGAGCCATCGCCTGGACGAGGTCAGACTTTCCGGTCTTCGTCGCTCCCACGATGACAGCGCGCTGACCCTTTGCCACAGGGGCAAAAAGGTCGACCATTCGGGTGCCCAAAAGATCGGAGGTGGTTTCCATCCGCAACTGTTCCGTGGGATATACCGCACGAAGTGCAGAGAATTCCGGCCGCGCAGCGGCCTCTTCGACAGATTGTCCATTGACGGTATCAACGCTTACCAGGGCGTTGTACTTCTGACGGCCCTGGTGCTCGCCGTCACGCGGTTGCCGGATAGCACCAATAACGGCGTCACCCTTTCTCAGGTTGTACTTCTTCACCTGACCCAACGAAACATAAACGTCCGTGGTCCCGGGAAGATAACCCTGGGTGCGCACAAAAGCGTAGTTATCGAGGACGTCGAGAATTCCACCAATGGGAATCAACACGTCATCATCGGAAACTTCTGGCTCGCCATCTTCGCCAACGCCTCCGCGACCACGACGGCGATCGCGACCGCGACCGCGGGAGTTGTTGTTGTTTCGATTGCGTCCTCCGCCTGCTTCGCCGTTGTCGTCACCGGAGTCGCTGTTCTCGGAAGTCTCGGTCCCGCCAGATTCTGGTGCTTCAGATTTTGCGGGGGCACTGGATCGGCGACGCTTAGGGCGCTCGTTCTCTTCAGCAGGCTTCTGCTCGCTCCGGGCATCGCTGACCTCAGCGGGTGCGGTGACCTCGGTGGTTGCCGAGCTCACCCGGCGAGGGGCGCGCTTGCGGGTGGGGGTGGATTCGTTTGAATCACTAGTGCTGGGGGTTGAAGAACTCTCTTGTTCCACGGTGTCTCCTTATTTTCTGCCACGAATGTGGCGATGGGAATGCTGACAACCTCTTCCTCACCACAGTGTGGGCCGAAGGAGCCTGAAGCTCCCCTGTCACGAATGACCCTCACGCCTTTTCACAAACGAGGCGGTGTGGTGATGAGGTATTCCGGAGCGCTAACTGGGGTCAGTCCGCGAGCGCCGGAAGCTCTTCCACTGTAGCACCCCGCTCGTCGACAGTGAGCATGTGGCTCGACCAGACCCCACCGTGATGAGCATCCACTACTTTTTGCACCTCGAGCCGCTGAGCAGGGTCAGAGCACAAAATCAATACCGAAGGGCCGGCGCCGGACACTACAGCGGCAAACCCTGCGCTACGCAGACTTTGAAGCAGAGCGTTGGTGTCTTTCATCGCGCTGGCCCGATAGTTCTGGTGCAAGCGGTCTTCGGTGGCCTCAAACAGGAGTTCGGGGCTTTGAATGAGCGCGGCAATCAGCAGTGCGGAACGGGAAAGATTGAAAATTGCGTCTTGGTGTGGAACCGTATCCGGCTGCAAACTTCTTGCCAACTGCGTCGACATGCTCGCATCTTCTGGCACCGCGGCCACGAGGGAAACCCCTCGATGCACGCTGAGCTTTTTGTGCTTGGGCCCATGGTCTGTCATCCAGGCGATAGTGAGCCCACCAAAAAGGGAGGGCGCGATGTTGTCGGGGTGGCCTTCCATGTCCGTTGCCAGAGCGAGGAGCTCTTCGGGGGTGAATTCCACTATCCCCTCCAGCAAACCCTTTGCAGCCATCACACCGGAGACGATGGCGGCTCCTGAAGAGCCAAGGCCTCGCCCGTGAGGAATCACGTTGGTCGCAATCAAATCGATGCCCGGCATCTCGATGCTTTTGGAAGCAAAAGCGTGAGCCATCGACCGGGCAATGAGGTTGGTTTCATCGGTGGGAACTTCGCCTTCACCGACACCGTGAACGTCGACGTGCACGCCAGAGCCTTCTCGAACGGTGGCCCGCAAGGTGTCCTCAATCGTGAGCGCCATGCCCAAAGTGTCAAAACCAGGACCGAGGTTGGCGGTGGTGGCGGGAACACGAACGCTGACGCTGCGTCCCACAGCGATGGGTCCACTCATTTCGAGGCCCCCAATCCTAAAACATCGGCAATATGGGCTGAATCAATCGGAACTTTGGTGGGTTGAATTTCCGCCCCGGCGGAATCTTTAAGGGCCCAGCTCGGGTCTTTGAGACCATGGCCGGTGACAGTCAGAACCACCGTCGCACCCTTGGGGATTACTCCCGCTTCAATTCGCTCCATTAGACCGGCGACGCTGATCGCAGAGGAGGGCTCCACGAAAATTCCTTCTTCCTGCGAGAGCAACCGGTGGGCAGCAAGAATTCCCGGGTCATCAATAGCACCAAAGTATCCATTGCTGTCCTCGCGGGCGGCGAGAGCCAAGTCCCATGAAGCAGGGTTGCCGATCCTAATCGCCGTGGCGATTGTGTCCGGGTTTTTCACGCGCTCCCCCGTAACAAAGGGCGCAGAGCCGAGGGCTTGGAACCCAAACATGCGAGGCATCTGGTTGATGGCGCCCCGTTTGGCTTCCTCCTGATACCCACGGTGGTAGGCGGTGTAGTTACCGGCATTACCCACCGGGAGGAAATGGAAGTCCGGCGCTTTACCCAAGACGTCAATAACCTCAAAAGACGCCGTCTTTTGGCCTTCGATCCGGTCATTATTGACGGAGTTAACCAAGTGAATCGGGTAGTTTGCTGCTAAATCCCTCGCAATATCGAGGCAGTCATCGAAGTTCCCAGCGACCTGCAACACATGGGCGTTGTGGGCGATGGCTTGAGAGAGCTTTCCCATCGAGATTTTGCCATCGGGAACCAAAACGGCACTGGTGAGTCCACCGTGGGCGGCATAGGCAGCAGCAGAGGCGGAGGTATTTCCCGTGGAAGCACAAATTACCGCTTTAGCACCGTGCTCTTTGGCCTTGGTGACGGCCATCGTCATACCGCGATCCTTGAAGGAACCTGTCGGATTCATCCCCTCAAACTTGATGAGAACCCGAACACCCGTACGTGCCGAAAGATTATGCGCCTCGATCAGCGGGGTTCCCCCTTCTCCGAGGCTGACAACAGGGGTTGCCCGGCTGACGTCAAGCCGATCGGCGTACTCGTGGATGACTCCCCTCCACTGCCTCGAACCCCGGCGGTGCTGAGGTCCCAGGGGCCGTTGGCGGGAGAAAAACCCTTTCCTAGCCACGATTACCCCTCCACTCTCAGAACATTGGTGACTCCAACAACAACAGGGTTTGCGGCGAGAGCTTCAACAGTTTCTCGCCCTCGAGCCTCCAGTGCGCTGTGGGTCTGGATAACCAGCGTAGCGGTCTCGACGCCTGGAGCCCCCGCGCCACTGGCACTTTGATGAAGGGTTTCCACTGACACAGCATGGTCGCTAAAAACCTGGGCGATTGCTGCCAAAACGCCTGGTTGATCTTTCACGACCAAACTAATGTTCAGCCTGCTCTCGACGTGGTCAAGGGGGATGCTGGGCAAGTCAGCGTGGGTGCTCTCCCCCACGCCGGGCCCTCCAGCAACGTGGCGGCGTGCAGCGGAAACGACATCTCCCAACACCGCAGATGCCGTCTCTGCACCGCCGGCCCCCGCCCCGTAGAACATCAGCGGCCCGGCCGCCTCGGCCTCAACATAGACAGCGTTATTCGCTCCATGCGCAGCGGCAAGCGGATGGGACCTGGGAATCAGAGTGGGGTGAACCCGAGTGCTAACACCCTCGAGCCCTGTTGCTGAATCCAGGCGTCGCTCACAGATGGCCAGGAGCTTGATAACGTGCCCCGATTTTTTTGCCGCCTCAATTTGCTCAGCGCTGACCGCGGTGATGCCCTCGCGATAAACATCTGCCAGGGGGACGGCAGTGTGGAAAGCAAGGGAGGAAAGGATGCAGGCTTTTTGGGCCGCGTCAAAACCTTCGATATCTGCGCTGGGGTCTGCCTCGGCATATCCCAGCGCGGTGGCCTCAGCGAGGGCTGCGTCAAAGCTCAAACCCTTGGAATCCATTTCGTCCAAGATGAAGTTCGTCGTGCCATTCACGATGCCCATGATCTTCGTTACGCGGTCTCCGGCGAGGGAATCGCGCAGGGGACGAATAATCGGGATGGCAGCGGCCACCGCTGCCTCGTAATAGAGCTGGGCACCCACCCGAGCTGCGGCATCAAAGAGTTCTGGTCCGTGTTCGGCGAGCAGAGCCTTGTTTGCGGTAACAACATCGGCTCCCGAACCCAGAGCCTCCAGAATCAGGGTGCGGGCTGGTTCGATTCCCCCCATCAGTTCCACAACGATGTCGGCTTGAAGAATCAACGAATGGGCGTCCGTGGTGAGCAGCTCTGCAGGAATCGGTGCGCTTCGCTGTGCCGCGAGGTCACGAACGGCAACCCCCACTAACGACAGGCCAGCGCCCGAGCGAGAGCCCAGTTCAGCGGATCCTTCCAAGAGTCGGTGGGCAACTTGGGCGCCCACCGTTCCACCACCCAGAACGGCCACTCGGAGATCACGATAATTGTCTTTCATTTTTTAGCTCCCAGCCTTCACAGCGAATCCTTGATCCCTTGCCAACACATCCGCGATGCTTTCCCCGGCAACCATCAAGAAATGGTGCCCATCGCTCACCCCAATCATGGGTGGGCGCCCCAGCGCATTGTAATTACTCGAAAGCGAATAGCAGTAGGCCCCTGTCGCCGGGACAGCGAGCACATCACCGGGAGTGACATCTCCCGGGAGATATTCAGCAGTGACCACAATGTCGCCGCTTTCGCAATGTTTCCCTACAACGCGAACAAGCGCCGGTTCCGCTTCGGATTCTCGGGAAGCAATGCGGGCGCTGTAGCTGGCGTGATACAACGCCGGCCTAGCGTTATCGCTCATCCCTCCATCGACACTGACATACAACCGGGTCGCTTCTTGGCCATCGTCATCGTGAACAACGACGGGCTTGGTGACGCCCACAGAATAAAGGGTGACTCCTGCAGGGCCTGAAATGAGTCGCCCGGGCTCAAACGCCAGGTGGGGGAGAGCGATGCCGTACTTCGACGCCTCGGAAGCGACGTGATCGACGATCTGATTCATCATCGCCTCGAGCTCCATCGGCTCATCAGCCTCGGTGTAGGCAATACCAAATCCGCCACCCAGGTTGATCGTCGCCACAGGGCCCTCTTCCAACAGCTCTCGATAGAGCGCAATCAGCCGGGTACCCGCCTCCAAGAAACCTTCTACCTGGAAAATCTGCGAGCCAATGTGGGAATGCAAACCCTCAAAGTGCAAATTTGTGTGCTGGCGAATCACAGCAACGAGCTTCGCGGTTTCTGAGGGAGAGAGGCCAAACTTCTGGTCTTCCCTCGCTGTAGCAAGGTATTCGTGGGTGTCAGCGTGAACACCCGTGTTGACGCGCACCATGACGGAGGCAACCAGTCCCATCGCACCCGCGATGGCATTGATGCGCTCTGCCTCGATGGGGGCATCAATCACGATGCAGCCCACTCCTGCTTTCACCGCCTCGGTGATTTCTGCCTCAGATTTATTGTTGCCTTGGAATTCCAGGGAGCTTGCTGGGGCTCCGCCAGCAAGCGCTATCGCCATTTCGCCACCGCTAGCCACGTCAAAGCCCAGGCCCTGCCCGCTCACCCACTGCACGACGTGTCCCGTGATGAGGGCTTTGGAAGCGTAGTAAACGTGACCCACCGTTGCGTTTCGCTCACACGCCCGCATGACGATGTCGCGAAAACGTTTCGCCCGTGTTTCGAGCTCCCCCTGGTCAACAACGTAGAGCGGTGATCCATAAGCGTGAATGAGCTCAGAGGCGGGAACTCCTCCAAACTCCAGCTCCCCGCGCGCGTTTCGGCGCGCACTGCTGGGCCAAACACCATGGTGAAGGGTGTTGGCGTCAACGGGCTCGGAAAGCCAGGGCGGGGAAAGCGGGTTAGACATGGACTCGCACGAACCTCACGGGTGGGGAGTTGGGTGTGAGGCGAGCGAACCTGGATTGATTCCTGAAGCCTCCCCCAGGATAGCGAAGTATGCCTGCAAGCTCACATTCGTTCGGGGGCGCTGACACCCAAAAGCCCCAAGCCGTTTCGCAGTACCTGTCCGGTGGCGTTATTCAGAGACAACCGGGTGTGGTGCACGGGCTCGATGGGATTATCCCCCTGCGGGGTGACCCTGGCTGAGTCATACCAGCGGTGATAGACCGCGGCTACTTCTTCGAGGTAGCGGGCAACCCGGTGAGGTTCTCGCAGTTGCGCTGCTTGAACAACAATGCGGGGGAAGTCCGCAAGTGAGGAAATCAAAGCCGCCTCGGTGGGTTCTCCTAGCAGTGCTGGGTCAAAGGTGGCGGTGCTCACACCAGAGCCTTCGGCATTTCTGGCAACCTGGTGGGTCCTGGCGTGCGCGTATTGGACATAGAAAACGGGATTGTCGTTGCTGCGTTTGGTCAGGATTTCGGGGTCCAAACTCAAGGGTGAGTCTGCGGGGTATCGGGCAAGGGAATAGCGAAGAGCGTCCACACCCAACCATTCCCTCAAGTCATCGAGTTCGATAATGTTGCCCGCTCGCTTAGAAAGCTTGGCGCCATTAATACTGACGAGCTGCCCGATAAGAATTTCCACATTGGTATCCGGGTCATCCCCGGCAGCACCCGCGAGGGCTTTCAGACGGTGAATATATCCGTGATGATCAGCACCCAACAGGTAAATCTTTTTTGCGAACCCGCGGTCAGATTTAGATAGGTAATACGCAGCATCCGCCGCAAAGTAGGTATACACACCGTTTGCGCGACGAATGACCCGGTCTTTATCATCACCGAAGTCGGTGGTGCGCACCCAGATTGCGCCGTCTTCATCAAAGACGTGGCCCCCCTGGCGCAACCGCTCAACGGAGGCATCAATCAGGCTTTCACCCTCGGCTTCTTTGTCGTGGAGTGTGCGCTCGGAAAACCACACCCCAAATTCGACGCCAAACGATGACAACGATGTTTTGATGTCAGAAAGCTGAAGCTCGTAACCGGTGTCTCTGGCGCGCGCGATGGCTTCTTCTCGCGGAAGGCCGGCAATGGCCCCATCCTTCGCGAGCACTCTCGCCGCTAATTCACCAATGTAGAGACCCTTGTATCCTGACTCTGGCGGGTCTTCTCCGAGGAGGCTAGCAAGAATAGATTCGCCGAAGGTGTCCATTTGAGCACCGGCATCGTTGATATAAAACTCACTGGTGACGGAAGCGCCGGCGTAGCGCAACACCCGGACCAAAGAGTCCCCCAGTGCCGCCCACCTCGTGTGACCAATGTGTAAGGGGCCGGTGGGATTAGCGGACACAAACTCGACGTTGATGGTTTCGCCGGCTAGTTCGCTGCCAGAGCCATACCTTTCACCCTGGGCGAGGATCACCGAGACCAGCTCACCCGCGGCACCCGCCTCGAGGGTGATGTTGATAAAGCCTGGTCCCGCCACGTCGGTGGAGGCAACACCGTCGAGGGCATCGATATCGCGGGCTAGTTCCTGAGCAAAATCCCGGGGGTTCATCCCAGCGCTTTTCGCCAATTTCAAAGCAATGGAGGTCGCCCAGTCCCCATGTTCCCTTTGACGAGGCCTCTCGAGTGCAACGTCCAGCGTTTCGGGGATATCTGCACTATCGAGAGCCCTGAGGCGCGAAATCGCAAGCTCAGCGATGAGAGCTGACAACGCCTGAGGATTCACAAGCCACAATCCTACCCTCGGGTGTGTGGCGTTGCCTCGAGGTTGTAACCTTAGGGGGTTCCTTGGCCCCCATAGCTCAGGGGATAGAGCGTCTGCCTCCGGAGCAGAAGGTCGCAGGTTCGAATCCTGCTGGGGGCGCGGTGTCTCTTGGCGTTTGCCGCACTACCGATCGAACCCGGGCCTTTTTTGGTTCGGCAACGGTGTCACTCCGCGGCCGTGAGGTGGTCGGGGCTTTCGTGGCTTTGGAGGAACTCAAAGAGCTCCACATCATCAACGCCAGGGAACATCCCCCCGCGCAGCGGGGAGAGAACGTGGGCGTGAAGTCGAGCACTGGTCCACGCCTTTCCCTCCCATTTTGAGCGCATGTCCTTACCCGAGGTTCGACAACACCCAAGATCAGGACACCGCGAACCTTTTCGGGCCTGAGTGTCTCTGCCCCTAAACCACTTAGCGTCTTCAAACCTGACTCCCACTGTGATGGAAAATTCGTCCGCAGTGGAGGTTCCTATTTGGGTAGATTCCCAGAAGGTCCCCTCTGGGGTGTCCGTGAATTGGTAGTACTCGGTGGTGCGGTTCGTGCGGGCAAAAGCTTCGCGAGCACTCCAGTGGCGGCACACAATCTGGCCCTCGGGCGACCCAAAAACATCCACCGGAAGCGCCAAACCATCATTTTCATATGCTTTGTACACCACGCCGTCATCGCCTACGCGCAAAAAGTGCAGCGGCAGGCCCAGGTGAACGGTCGCCAGGTTCATAAACCGCAGGCCCGCTGCCTCGTGTGTGACACCGAAGGCATCGCGGAAGTCCTCTACGGCCAGGTTCTTTTCCCTCTTTGCTTGCGAGAGAAACTCGAGGCCTTGGGTCTCGGGCATCAAGCAGGCGGCTGCGAAATAATTAATTTCCAGGCGTTGCTGCAAGAACTCTTCATAGCCCGCTGGAACACGGTGCTGGAGCACTTGGTGCGCAATGGCCTGCAAGGCAAGAGACCGCAGTCCGTGCCCGCCAGGAATGGAAGCGGGTGGCAGATAAATGCGCCCGTTTTCCAAGTCGGTCACACTGCGAGCGCTACGCGGTAAATCGCCAACGTGCACAATCTCCAATCCAAAGCGTTGCGCCATCATCGCTACCTCTCGGTGGGTCAGCGCTCCACTGGAGTCGTGACCGATGGAGGCAACGAGCTCAGAGGCGAGCGCTTCTAAATCCGGTCGGTAATTGTCAATCTCGCGCATCCCCC
>Ga0335396_10007209_pt1 | contig 10736 bp, 4 predicted proteins | sample FRY02_FD_205743 | JGI IMG/M metagenome (GOLD analysis project Ga0335396, IMG submission 205743) | Freshwater microbial communities from Lake Fryxell liftoff mats and glacier meltwater in Antarctica - FRY-02 (spades assembly) (version 2) | ecosystem: Environmental > Aquatic > Freshwater > Ice >... | reverse complement strand
AGTTGCTGACAACCCGATGCGAACAAAGTCAGCATCGATACAACGCAGGCAATCCACCGCACCGAAAATGTCGGGCGAATCCATGCTCGTCGGTTTTTCAGTGGCTTTGCCATCACAGCGGCATCAATGTCGCGAAGGTTTGTCATCCAAAACAGAGGGGCACACCTTGCCCGACAAACCGTAGCACGCTGTTTCAATCCATGATGCTTTTTTTCATCCTAAGATGTTGCAGAAATGCCACAACCGCTGTTTGAGATTGACGCCTATAGCGATCACGCAGGCTACCTTGATCAAAGGCCGCCTGAACGTGCATCGATTCATCTCCGGCGCAAAGAAGACACCAAAAAATCGTTCCGTTTGTCGCTCGTCTTAAAATAGAACGTTGGCATCGGCAAAAGCGGCGTCAGTGATTCGTTCGTGGAGCTCACGTTCGGCGTCGGGTGGCGCCGCGACAAGCTCACCTTCCAACCCCGTGATCCGCTGTTGCTTTGCTATATGATTGATGACTAACAACGCATCCAACGCCGTCACATTTGAATCACCGTTGACATCCAGCGTCTTCATTCGCCTTGTCGACGAAGACTCTCCTTCGCCTTTTTGAATTTGACTGACCGCATTGATGATTAACAAAGCATCCAAAGCGGTAACGTCCCCGCTACCATTCACATCGAACTCTCGCAAAGCCGCTGGCAACGGCGATTGCGGCGTCGGTGGCGTGACGACTAAACCAAAGTTCGCCGTCGCGGTTTGATTCGCGACAACGGTCACTTCGCGTTCGCTTACGGTCAGCCCAAGGATCGTTACTGAGCTTGGTAACGTGAATCCCGAAGACCTTACTCCGTAAAGGTTTGCGACGGCGATATCGAGAACAGAGTCGCCGTCAAGATTGGCGATGACAATATCGGATGGTGACGACACACCGGTAATGTTGCGATTGCGAATGAAGCCTGAGGGCTGATTGATAAACAGCTCAATGGTTTCCGCCTTGCTGTTGGCGATCACCAAATCGACACGTCCGTCAGAGTTGACGTCTCTGGCGGCAATGGAATCGACCCCCAGTGCTGTTGTCACGCGATTGATCTCCGACAAAACTCCGGCGGAAAAATCGAAGATTCGCACTAAGCCACTGTAGTTGGCAATGGCAATCTCGTCGGCCGCATCACTATCGAAATTGCCGATGGCGACATCGACAGATCCTCTTTCGGGAATCGATTGGCGTTGAGCAGTAAAGTTACCTCGCCCATCACCAAGCAAAACAATGATTTCGGAGGAACTGTCTCCGTCAAAGCCATAGGAAACGATCACTAGGTCCGTAAAGTCGTCGTCGTTGATTCGCGCCGCCGTCACGGACTTTGGACTTCTCGCGGTCGTGAGAACTCGCTCCGTGCTCTCACCACTCATTCGCCCAACGACGGTTCCGGATCGGAGCGTAGCAACAACGAAGTCCGCTTGCCCATCGCCATTGAAATCACTGATGGCAACCGCAACCGGTCCGTTGCCGGCGCTAAGTTCTCGAGAAACTTGACCGTTCTCGATCACATAGAGTGACCCTTGGTTCGCCGTCGTTCCGACGGCCGCAACGGCAATGATCGGCGAAGCATTCGCGGACGATTGCCACGAGGCGATCGCAACCGGACGTTTGCCAACTTGAATCGGCGAGCTTGCCACAAAGCCTTCCGATCCGCCAATGTTAATCAATACACTTACATCGTTGCCAAGTTCGTTAACGACCAAAAGGTCGTTGTCTCCATCGCCATCAACATCCGCAGCGATGATACTTCTCGACAGTGCTCCGGTCGAGATCGACGAGCGTGTCACACCAATCTCCGGCGCAATCGCTGTACAGGAAGGAGGGTTTTGAACCACAACGTTCGCTTTTCCTGTAAGTGGGACGTTGGACCCAAAGATTCGGTAATTACCGAGGCTATCGGTGACTGTGCTCTGTTCACCCAGATCAAGCAATCGATTTTCATTGAGATCGATGAATACCGTGACATCTGGAATCGCCTCACCCGAGTCAACGATCCCATTGCCGTTTGAATCGCAGGTAACTTGCCCAGTGATCTCGAAATTCGACGGAGTGACGATCGAGTCCGGGCGAGAACCAAAGCTGGTTGTGGTAACGTAGTCGACAGACTGTCCGGGATCGATCGTGAGCAAGTTGCGTAGTGCCAAGGCAACGTCATACTCGTTTCCAACATCAATGAAGCCATCGCCATTCGTGTCGCCGGCAACCGCTCCATCCAGTGAATCGCCGCTGAGCACGAGGCTGGCAAGTTGACTGAATCCGTCGATTCGAAATCGGTTGGTTGATTGCACAACGCCACCTTGAGTTGTGGTGCCAACAAAAGTTGTGTCGGTCGAACCGATGCTTCCTGGGTCGGACACAAAGAGCGTTGGCTCGCCGGTTGAACCAAACAAAACACCGCCGCCATCTTCAGCTGACCCATCAAACAAAAGTTCGGCATCGTTGAAGCGAACCAAGTCGAGGGTCGCTTGCAGAGTCGTCGGATTCGATACCGAGTATGTTTGAATCAATCTTGATCCAACGCGAACACCATTGACGTCTAGCGTAGGCTCTACGCGTTGAACAAGGTCAACGCTAAGTTGTCCAATGCGAAAGCTGCTGGATGCTCGAGTAAGCGTTCCCGATACCGCATTCTCAAGGGTCACGTCGGGTGATTGTGCTGGTGTGAATTGCGGATCGCCAATCGCGAGCCTTGGTCCGCTTGTCCCAGTTCGGAAGGCAACGAAAGATTCAAACACGGCGGGAGCTGAATTAAGTGGCCCGACGGGATCGTAATCTGCGATTGAGCTTCCCGAGGATGTCAAGGCACCAGCCCCGAACACTCCAAAACTATCCACTTCGATCGTTACGCCGCCATCGCCTGAACCCGTGGACAGGGTATGAATCGTTACGATAGAAGTCAAGAAACTGGCTGCATTGTTGGAAGAATTGGGGTCGCTAGTGGACGATGTCAGCGATGCACTGGCGTTGATGGTTGCTGGGCTCAAAGGATTCGCACTCGCCCGCGCGACGATCCCGAATGAGAGGTTTTCACCTGCGATCAACTGCGGAAGCGTCAATGTCACGACATTGCCGTTGATCGTCGGGATGGCAGCGCTGTTGACGGAGTTGCTACTAGAGAGATCTCCCGCTGAAACAACCGTACTGTTTGCACCAATTGTCACCGTCACTACAACATCTGTTGCTGAAGGTCCAGCCGTAATCTGATCGCCAGTCACGGTGACGAAGTAATCGTACGTGCCCCCGGAAAGAATACTTGATGGGCCAGACAACGAGATGTCTACATCCGTTTGAACACCCGGACTAGGCACATTGACCGTAACCGTTCCAGTGTCGGTGGCGCCGCCATCGTCAACGATGGTATAAGTAAATGTCGTGGCACCAGAAAACCCAATTGCGGGTGTGAAGCCGACTCCATTTGCACCGCTGTTAATGGTGACAAAACCACTAGGTGTGCTGCCGACCGAAGTGATGCTTAAGGACTGCGTGGATTCATTGGCTGGTCCAGGCCTGTCATTGGCCAAAACAAAAATTGTAGATCCGATAGCGCCGCTTGGTACATTGACCACGTCGTCGACTGCAACCGGTGGATCATTAACTGCGGTGATGGAAACCGTCACGGTAGCGATGTCATTTACCGAACCAACCGTTGCTCTGTATACAAAGCTTAGCGGAGAGCCCGTTACCGTGAAATCGTCTTGCGCTGGGACGAACGACGCGGTAGCACCGTTTATTGTCACATTGCCGCGTGCCGGTTGAGTGACGATTGTGAATGTCGGCACCGTCAAACTTCCGGTAACGGTTACCAAGGGCAAAAGGTTCAACGTTGCATTGTTATCCTCCGTCGCCGCAAGGTTAGAGTTAACGGCATCTACGATAACAGTTCCCGCCGTAACATTGACGGTCAGCGTTGCAGGCGTTGTCAAAGGCGGCGAAGCGCCGTCACTGATCGAATACGCAATTGTATCGGTGCCCGTGAAGCTCGCTGCGGACGTGTAAACAATGTTTTGTCCGTTCAACGTGACGGTCCCGCCTTGAGCGGAACTAGGGGTTACGCCGACAATCGAAACGATACCGGTTTCATTCGCTGGTCCAGGGCGATCGTTCGTCAATAAGGTTGAGCCGACAATCGTTCGCGAAACAGCTTGAGTCGCAGCCACCGCAGCATCATCAACAAATACGGGTGGATCATTAACCGGGGAGATGTTGACGGTAACGATGCCCGTGTCGCTGGCTGAACCAACGGTTGCGGTGTAGACGAAGGTCAGCGGAGATCCTGTGATTGTGAAATCATCTTGGGCTGGGACAAATGTGATTGTCGTGCCATTGAGCGTGACGATTCCTCTGGCGGGCTGAGTTGTAATCGTGAGCATCGGTGCGGTCGCGCTACCGGTGACGTTAACCAGCGGTAAGAGATTGAGCGGCGTGTCAGTGTCTTCGATGACGGCGAGTGTACTGTTGGCGGCAGTGACAATGACCGATGTCGTTTGAAACTCAAACGCACCAATATCGTTTCTCGCGACGCCATTGGCGTCGCCATCGACAGGGCGCAGTAGGCCGCGCGCATCAACGACGAGTGGAGCATTGGCTCCGGCGTCGATCCCGGGGCTGCCGGTCAGCAGAGCGCGAGTGCGTATGTTGCCACCGTTGTTCGCAAGTGGCCCCAGTCGTGGGTTGACGCCGAGCAAGTCGCTGGGGCTGGGGTTGCTGAAATTACTGTTCGAAAAAATATTGAAGCCTTGGGAAGTAACTTCGCCAGGGCCCCCGGAAACCATGTTGATGATCGGTGCGTTGCCAAGTGGATCAGCGACGATCGATGAGAGAAACCGAGTGACCGATCCGTTCACCGCGACGTTGCTGCCCACGACGTTGGCGCGATTGGATGCGATCGTGCTGAATTCAACGGCACCGGTGAGTGACGGATTGGCACTTGCAAAAGCGATGCCACCCCCGTTGTTGATGGCGGTATTATTGCTGATCGTCGTGTTTGTTGTGAAGAAACTCGCGTCTGCAACTGCAATGCCACCACCGTTGGTACCGGCGGTATTGTTGTCGACGGTCACCCGATCCAACCGTAGGTTCGGCGCATTGTTGAGACCGATGATACCAATCCCCGCACCGCGACCGCTGGCTTGATTGCCGCTGATTGTTGAATTGGTGATCGTGGCATCCGCATCGGCGACACCAATTCCGCCGGCATCGGAGGAACTCGTGTTGCCGCTGATCGTGGATCCAGCAATGGTCAAACGAACTCGGTTGGCAGCGATTCCATCGGTATCGTCCTGGGCAAAGCCAACACCACCGGCACCTGGGAATGTGTCGGTGGCGCGGTTGCCTTGAATCACTGAGCTGACAATGTCAACGTTCGAATTTACAGCACCTATTCCACCGGCGAGCGGTGCCATGTTGTTGAGGATGCTTGAGCTCTCGATTCGTACCGTTGGTCCCACGATGCCGCTTGATGTTGAAATCGCAATGGCACCACCGCCATCATCGAATCGCGGTACGCCAGGACCGGCGTTGGATGTAGTGCGATTGTTGTCGAAGACTGTATTGCGAAGCGTCGCATTGGTCAGGATAGCAGCGCCGCCGCCGCCAGAAACCGAAACGTTATTTCGGAAGATTGTTCCGTCAACGACCGAAGCGCCATTATTGATCAGGTAAAGTCCACCACCGCCGCCGAAGCCATCGCCGTCGCTACTTTGATTGTTTTCGTATCTGCCACGGTCTTGATTAAAGGTGCCCACTCCTTGCACATAAGCCCCACCACCGGCGTCGCCGGAAGTATTGCCGGTGAAGTTTACAAGTGACAAGCTAACCGATGCTGCGGTATTGCCGCCATCAACGTAGATGCCTCCGCCGCGTGATGTGGGTCCAGCTTGATTGCCGTCGATTGCAACCATTTCGAATAGATTGATTTGGTAATTAGCGAGATTACCGGCCCAGATGCCGCCGCCGTCCAGTCCTGCGGTATTGTCAATGATGACGCTATCTCGGATGGACAGTGTGCCATCGTCGATCATCGCTATTCCGCCACCAAAGCCGATTGCATTGTTGTTCGAGATGTTCGCGTTGTCGAGCAGCAGGTTGCCACTGGTCGCGATCCCGCCGCCATCGGCATCACCGGAATTATTCAATGGTTTATCGACGTCATTGACGTCATTGTTACGAACGATGGTGTGACGCAATTCGATGTCGGTTCGGTTGTCGCCGCTGATCCCGCCGCCGGGCAACGCATCGGTGACTCGCCCGCCTTGAATGGTCAGTCCTGCAAAGATGGCAGTGACGAGCGTCGGACCTTGTGACGGGCTAAACGGATCGGGGCGACGAACATCGAACACGCGGTCGATTTGATTTGCATTGATCACGGTGAGAGTTGGATCACTCGTGTTGCCGCTGATTGTCAGATCGTCGGTGATGTTAAGGTCACCGCGTTCTTGATCGGGAACTGACAAAAAATTTGTGATCGACAAAGAGTGCGTGCCGATCGGCAGATTGATCGTGTCCGCGCCGGGTGCGGCATTCGCCGCGATGATGGCGCTGCGCAGCGAGCAACCGTTGTTTCCTGTGCCTCCAATCCCGCAAGTTCCTGTCGCTGAATCGGTGAAGGTGTCAACGAGAAACACGGCCAGTAGACGACGCGACTCTAGACTTTCGAGCGACAATCTGCGGCGACTTCGAGGTCGCGTTTGCTTCGCGTGCGCGGGTGGTGTATGGCAAGAATCGGAGCGAAGCGTCGGAAAAGATGCCATGAGATTGATCGAGGTACGCAAGGTAATAGTCGGTTGGGTCACCCTCTCGCTGGCGTGAGGATCGGACGCAGTACGGCTGGGGCGGTTTTTCGGAAAATTTTTGAACCAAACGGCAGCCCCTCCCCAGCCATAAAAGACTAACCCACCTGGGGAGAGGGTATGGTTCGGATCATAGTTGCAGCTTGAATTGAATGCAACTTTTGGCGTTTACGTGAGGGAAGTCATTGCTAATGCAGCTACGCCGCCTTCGCTGTGACCTCGTTGACGACTGCATCGCGGCCCAGGGTCCCGCCCGCTGTTGAGTTGATTGGGTTCGTATTGTCAACCATCGTAATATCTCCCCCAATCGATGTCGGATGCCAACAGGTTTCGTTGCTGGATTATCTGAAAGCCAGGAAGTCTTTTTCCGTGCAGTGGCCATACTCGACTTCGCGAATCGGCGGCTGACGATGGATGTCATGACTAGAATCTTAGGGGCACGATTGCGCATCTTTTCACTTCACCGCATGCCCGTGGAATCGGCAAAAACGATTGCCCGGGACGGCATAAAAGGTGGGCGAACATCGCCCCACACCTAAAAAAGGGGGGCGATGGCGATTCGATACTAGTTGGCGAGCCCACTAGGTGCAACAATTCGCCTTCGAGGGCTGCGTGAAGTTAAAAATAGTTGGCTTGGCGTCCCGAGTGGCTAACGGTTTGACCTTAGCCGGTTTTTCATTGCAAATTTCGATACGTCGGTTAAAAAAACTGTGCACAAAATACGGGTCAGCGTTTTTGAAGACGATCGCGAACTTTGGTCGGGGGAAGTCCTGCCGCCGCTTGAGGTTGGTCGCCAACAGGAATCCGACCCATCCGCGATGGAGCTTCAAAATCAAGTTTCGTATCGCCGCTTGGTCATGGCTCCTGTCGCGGCACGTGGTATTCCGCGGCAAGCCGTTCGCATTGAGTCGCCTAACCGTTCCCAAATGCGAGTCGTCAATGTCCACACTCGTTTAACATTTGGCATTGGAGATGAAGGGGAATTGCTTCCGCCGGGCGAACAATATATTTGTGACCAGACGGTTCGCATCATTTTGCCTGAACGCCGGGCGATCCAAGTTTCCATCATTGACGAGTCTATCTCGCCTAGCGAATCGTCACTTCCTGGTGGCGCCAACAGTAATTTCCGCACCATCGCACTGGGGCCCAATGGATTTGATGGCGAGTCACCGGCAAGGCTGAGAAAAGTACTCGATGGCGATCACGGCGAACTTCGCGGACGTGCGGCAGTCGACTTGGTGCGTTCCGCGCTGGAAGTGGTTCGACAAGCGGCCGGCTCCGATGGGTTTTTCGACGCCGCGTGCACCGCAGCCGCCGACATGATCGACCTCGATCGAGTCATGGTGCTTCTTTACGAGAACGGAGCTTGGCATCCCCGCGCCGTGAGGAATGCGGACGGAGATACCCATGTCGACCCTAAGAACGTGAAGTACAGCGAAGGCTTAATCGGTCGTGTGTTGCGGACTGGAAAAACGGTGATCTATGATCCGAACAATGATATGCAAAGTGCCGGTGCCTCTCTGATGCTGCTGGAACGTGCCGTCGCGTCACCGATCAATGATGAGACGGGAAAAACGATCGGCGTGCTTTATGGTGACCGTGAGCTGCATGTTGCTGCCGGTGGAATCGCCATCGGTGAACTTGAAGCCGCACTTCTGGAAGTGCTTGCCGGTGCGGTATCATCAGGTTTGGCGCGTCAGCGAGAAGAACAACGCCGCGCGTCGTTGACACAGTTCTTTTCATCACGCGTTGCAGAGCAACTGGCATCGAACCAAGATTTGCTCACCGGCCAGGACGCGGAAGTCAGCGTCTTGTTTTGCGATATCCGTGGCTTTAGCGCTGTGGCGGAACGAGTCGGACCGCAGCGTACGATTCAGTGGATCAATGATGTGCTTACGGAACTGAGTCTCTGCGTGATGCGGCACGACGGCGTGTTGGTGGATTACATCGGCGATGAATTGATGGCGATGTGGGGCGCTCCTGGCGAACAGCTTGATCATGCGGAACGCGCATGCTTGGCAGCATGTGAAATGTTGAGCCAAACCGAGCCACTGCGTAAGAAGTGGAGTGAAGTCACACCGGATGGATTCGGATTCGGTATCGGCATTAATACCGGTATCGCACGGGTGGGAAACACTGGCTCGCGAATCAAGTTTAAATACGGACCGCTGGGTAACGTCGTTAACGTTGCCAGCCGCGTTCAAGGCGTTACCAAGCAAGCAGGAGTTCGCGCGTTGATCACGGCATCCACGGCGGCAGCCATTGCGGGCAAGCCTTTCGATTTAAGGCGCATTGCCACCGTGGGCGTCGTTGGAATCAAGGAACCGGTCGCATTGCATCAACTGGCTCACCAAGAGCTGCCAACGTGGCGAGCCATGCGCGACAAATATCAAACGGCACTCGAGCTGTTTGAATCCCAGAACTACGGCGGTGCCGCAAGGCAACTAGCAACTCTTGTCCACGAATTCCCGGACGACCAACCGAGCCTCATTCTGCTCGGTCGCGTCGTCGAAGCATTGACGAATAAGACAAAGGCCGCCGATCCGATTTGGCATCTCCGCAGCAAGTAGCGGCCGCCGTCACTCGGTCTCCCGGAGGGCGAATTTGCGTCTTTTGCGAGGCAAATGAATCACGACTTTGAGGGTTATTACGGTTTTCACCGTTAAATGAATAATCGCGTTTATTTCGGTATTCCCGAACATTCGACGTAATGTCGTTGTGACGCGGTTGACGGTCGATTCAGTCAAACGGGCGGCGGATGGCTCGCTCGTGTGGCCGATTGAATGCCAATCGAAGGAATGCTTTGATGAACCGTCGTTCGTTACCGTGGTGGACTCGCCGATTGCCGTCGTGCTTGTTAAGCAGCGTTACCATGGGTTGCTTGGCGTTCGGCCCAATCGCAACCGCCAGCGACTCGCTTTCGGATCGCGATTATCATGGTCCAGCGCTCCAGCAAGCCGACAAGCAAACCGGTATCGCGGAGCCGAGTTATCTGACGTCTGAAATTGACTCCGCGGGTTCTATGGATCACGAAGAAATGGTGCTTTCCGAATCCATGCCTTCGCCTGATTTAGACGTCGAGTGCCCAAGCGATGGGAATGCAAAAAATGCCTGCCCCGGCGTGTGTCGCGATCCAGGTTTTCCTGCCAAGCCAAATCGCCAACTGCCCGGCGACATTGACAAAGGGGATTGCCCCGGGAATCGATATCTTATGGATGATTGTTTAAGAACGGGTGATCCCAACTATGTTTACAAATGGGCCAAACCTTCCATCACGGATAAGTACAGCGCTTGGTACTCCGGCGGTGGCGCCGTGTTTAAAGGCCGAGGGCGAACTGCCGAAGAAGGCACCTGGGGACTTGATTACAACGGCCTCTTTGGCCACGCCAAGACTTGGATGAATTACACCGGCGGCAAGTACCAGGGCGGCGAAGGTGCTTATGACGGTGAGCACGTCGCGTTGAAGAAAAAGCTTAAAGCTGGGAAATAAGATTCGCTTATTACTAAGTCGAGCAATATACCGGGAGGTTGGGGCTCCCGCTGATACTTATCGAAGTCGAGCAACCTCCCAATACTTTGGTAGATTCTTTTCTGCCGAGCACAAACCTGACGCTGTCCAGCTAATCGCGTCAGCAGGCGTTATCTTGGGAAATTTGGCTCTTCCGCAGAATCTGTGGGTACAAACCCGCTCAAAACGGAGTTTGTATCATCAAATGACTGCATTTTTGAGCGAAAACATCAAGGTTGGAAGTCACTTTCAGTTTAGAGATGGATTTTTCAGGCATGAACGCCTGCGTCCAATGGGCGTTTGAAAGGCAATCTCGGCGAGCAAAGACTCGCCGAGGCTGCCCGCACCATTGGCGCGCTATCGACCGAGATATCCCTTCCCAGGTTGCGTCCCCGCAGAGCCTGAGTCG
>Ga0335396_10007208_pt1 | contig 10741 bp, 11 predicted proteins | sample FRY02_FD_205743 | JGI IMG/M metagenome (GOLD analysis project Ga0335396, IMG submission 205743) | Freshwater microbial communities from Lake Fryxell liftoff mats and glacier meltwater in Antarctica - FRY-02 (spades assembly) (version 2) | ecosystem: Environmental > Aquatic > Freshwater > Ice >... | reverse complement strand
AATCTCCACAGCGCAGCCTCAGGAACCCGTGGGCCAGGATGCCGCATTCCAGGAAGGCGTCGAACTCGTCCTTGACGAACTGCGGCAGGTCAGCGCCGGCAGCGTCTTCGGCCTGGGCGAAGAAAGTCGCGGCGTGCTGCTGCACCAAGCGGTACAGCGTGGTCTGCTCGGGGCGGTGGCGCTCGTAGTAGACCAGGGCGCCATCGCAATGCGCCCTCCCGGTCTGGTGAGTGGCGTTGGCTTGCACGCGCTGGGCATTTGGAATCTGGGATGGTGCAGCTTCTCAGGGCGCGCGGGCCAATGCATCCGCCTTTGGGGGGATCACCACCTCCCATCGCCACGGCAACGGCCCTGCAGCGGCGCAGTACCTTGCCCGGCAGCGCCCGCCCCCGGCCATGCGGTAGCGGCCCTTGCGCGATGGCGTCCCCGGCACGATCTATCCATTGATCCGGGACGGCGCTTATCCACGCCCGCGCAAAGCAGGCGACCGACCAAGAAAGCCGAAAACGCTTATCCACGGCCGCGTGATCAGTGCCTCTCACGCAAGACGCGCGCGGCGGTGGGTAAGCCGCCTGGCTCGACAACGCCGGGGCCCGCTGTCAGCAGTGCTGACAGCACTGGCGCGAACACGCCGTCAATCGCTCATCAGGCAAATGGCGAGAACACTACTGCTGTTGCAAGACGCGTGAAATTGGCGCAGCATCGAGGGTGCGGCGCGAACTCGGCGAGGGGCAAGCCGATCAAGTGATCGCCTACACCATGAAATGCCAGGTGACGCCGCTCGACACCGCCACCGCGTTGCTCGCCGCTGACCTGCACCGCCAACACCAGCTCGCCACGGCAGACGCCATCGTCTACGCCACTGCCGTGCAGCAAGGCGCCGAACTGCTCACCTGTGGTGCCCACTTCAAAGGTTTGCCGGGCGTGGTGTGGGTTCAGAAAACGCAGGCCTGACACCGTTCATCCGGTTTTGCTTTTGCCAGCGCGCTGCGGCCACTGCTGCACGATGTGGCGTCGCCATTGGTGGTTGGCGTACGAGATCAATCGGTCGGGCACGGGGTTGCCGTGCATTGCAAGGCAAGGCAAGGCAAGGCGCTGGATTATCAGCGCCATGTCCAAGTCAACGATGGACCATTGTTTGCCTGCGTGGTCACCGGGTCGGGCAACACCGTCGCGGCCACGGACAATCGCTTGTTCGCTGCCCGGCCCCTGCACACTGGCCTGAAACTACAAGGTATAGGCTTGACCCTCACGTCGACTCGGATGGAGTTTCAGGATGGGAAGTTGCGGTCTACGGGGGCAGGGGTTTACATCATGGCGCGATGGGCGAGATGCGTGGTGCCAACTTGGGACCGATCTCTTCTAGCCACAGCGTCGCGAAGCTATTGCTGGGCTTCAAGGTATAGGCCTGACCCTTAACTCACGACGGCAGTCGCGCCCAGGCGCTGCACGCCGCCTATCGAGCTGGATGGAAGACGATGCCGGGGCTTGCGGCAGCGTGCGGGCTGTCGGTCGGGCATGTCAGTCGGTTGATCAGGGCGGTGGAGGCGGGGGTGAAGTGAGACATGAGAGACCTGACCCCAAGCCGCACAGTCCCTATGTATACTGATGATGTATAAATAAATATAGAGGCGCACCTCATGGCACTGCAAATTGCCAACCCCGTTGTTGTGGCCAAGGTTGAGCGGCTGGCCAAGGCAACGGGCATGACAAAGACGGCCGTTGTCGAACGGGCCATCGACCGCTTGGCCGGCGAAACCCAGTGCGCCGCTGCGCCAGGGCGTCTGGCAGCGTTGCTGGCACAGTTGGACCGCATTCCCGACCGCGCAGATGGCTACGACCCGCTGCCGTGGAACGAAGAAGGCCTGCCGACGTGATTGTTGTCGACACCTCGGCCATCGTTGCGCTGGTCTTCGACGAACCCGAGCGCGACGCCATTGCGCAGGTCCTGCAGCAGGCCGACCGGGTACTCGTCAGCACCGTGTCGGTGGTCGAGGCGCGCATGGTGGTGCACGGGCGGCGTGGCCAGCGGGCGGTGGTTCTGCTGGACGACCTGCTGCGGCTGCCGGTGTTCGAACTGGTCCCACCCGGGCAGGCCGAGATGGACGCGGCCTATGCGGCCTTTGTGGCCTTTGGCAAGGGCAGCGGCCACCCGGCGGGCTTGAATTTCGGGGACGTCTTCAGCTATGCGCTGGCCAAGGTGCGCGGCTTGCCGCTGTTGTACAAGGGCGAGGACTTCGGCCAGACCGATATCGCCAGTGCCATGCCGGCGGTGGGCAAGGCCTGATCAGCACTGGTGCCCAAGACCGTGGTCACGCAAGCCCTTGCGTCCGGTCTCAGCGGTAGCGTGAAACCGGCGTGGTGAAGCTGGATGCGGAGAGGGGAGAGGCTTGACCGCCAACCCGCCTGACCCGCCCGCCGCCGGCTGTCCGTTCAGCGCGTGTCTCCAGCGTTCTCCTTTGGAAAGTACCTCCCGTGATGAGGGTCAGGCCTATACCTTCTAATCAGTAGAAGGTATAGGCCTGACCCTCAGGCTCCCAGGCTCCCATGAGAGACCTGACTCCAAGCCGCCGGGCATCGGCGAATATTTCGCACACGGATGGAGTTTCGGGGGGCGGACGGGAAGTTGTTGTCTACGGGGGCGGGGGTTTACATCATGTCGTGATGGGCAGGATGCGCGGCGCTGACATGGGCCTGATCTTTTCTGTCCCATAGCGTCGCGAAGCTGTTGCGGGGCTAGAAGGTATAGGCCTGACCCTTGACCCCCCTACGGATGGAGTTTCGGGGAGCGGACGGGAAGCTGTTGTCTACGGGGTCGGGGGTTTACATCATGTCGTGATCGCCCGGATGCGCGGCGCCAACTTGGGCCTGATCTTTTCTATCCCGTATCGTCGCGAAGCTGTTGCGGCGCTAGAAGGTATAGGGCTGACCCTTGACCCTTGAGCCTCGGGTGCATGGTGGCGTCATCAGCGGCGGCTTGGACGCAATGGGGGGGCATGGCCGTTATGGCGGCGATCGGAGCGCGGCATATGGATGAGGCACCCGAGGTGCGCCTGCATCGATTTGGCAAATTGGGAACGATCAACCTGCGGGTGAACTACCTGCGACTGGGCATCGGCGAATATTTCGACCTGCATGCCGTCGTGATGCGGTTGGGCGCGCGGGTCGCGTCCGCGCGGATGGAGTTTCGGGGGGCGGATGGGAAGTTGTTGTCGACGGGGTCGGGGGTTTACATCATGTCGTGATGAGCAGGGTGCGCGGCGCCGCCATGGGCCCAATGTTTTCTATCCCACATCGTCGGGAAGCTGTTGCAGGACTACAAGGTATAGGCCTGACCCTCCCCCACTTAGCGTCGCGAAGCTGTTGCGGGGCTAGAAGGTATAGGCCTGACCCTTGACCCTGGGGATGACCACCTGGAACTTGGGCGAAAGGGTGAGCATGGTCATGGCATCCATCCGAATATCGTTGTACGGATGCTAGATCGATGATGCCGCCGAGGGAAGCGGGGCCGAAAGCCTTTGGGGAGGAGACGGGAGAGACCTGACCCCGGATCTTTGACCATCGCAGAAACTACCAATCGTGAGCCGCCAAGCAGCACGAAAGGAGAAACTGGATGAAGGAGGTGATGAGGGTCAGGCCTATACCTTCTAATCAGTAGAAGGTATAGGCCTGACCCTCAGGCTCCTTTCGATCAGCGGAATACGCAGTGCCGATGTGGGCCTGATTTTTTCTATCCCATATCGTCGCGAAGCTGTTGCGGGGCTAGAAGGTATAGGCCTGACCCCGAACCCTTGACCGGATGCGCGGCGCTGACATGGGCCTGATCTTTTCTGTCCCATAGCGTCGCGAAGCAGTTGCGGGACTAGAAGGTATAGGCCTGACCCTCATTCCATGACCCCAGGGCATCAACTGCTCTGGCAAGGATATACGGGGTTTCAGTTCATGTGCCTGGGCTTCGCACTACTGGATGGCCAGCAATGAGCACCACTCTGACAACATTTGCGGGTAAAGGGCAGTGCTAGGCGCACCAAAAAAACTCCGCATTAGCGGAGTTTTTGCAAGATCAGCTAGCGCCTAGGCGGAAGCGCCCGAACGCCGCCGGCGCGTGGCAGCCAAACCAACCAGGGCCAACGCGGCCAAGGCCAGGCTGCCGGGTTCCGGCACTGTCTGTGTGCCAAACTCGAAGTTGTCGAAGACCATGGACTTGCTTGCGCCACTGACGCCACCGGCCGGGCCGACTAGCAAGTTGAACGCGTTGTTGTAGGCGCTTGTCAGGGTGTCGTACTTCTGCTGTGAGAAGCCCAACGAAACGCCGTCCACCAAGTACTCGATGTCACCATCGGCTTCAAGCACCATGCGCAGCGTGCGCCAAGTTTGCGCAGTCCGCGCCGTCGTGCCCCGGACGTCGGGGGCGCCTGCTGCCTCGACACCACGTATCAGGCCCGCCGCGGCCGGCGCTGTAGTCGACGCCACGCGGTTGAAGCTGCCGGCGTTGAACGACGCGTCGGTCGGCCGGATGCTGAGGGCGAACAAACCAGCCGACACGTTCGAGCCGTCGTCCCACATGTCGACTTGTGCGTAGGGGTTGTTGGCCTTGTTCATCGAAGCTTCGAAGGCTTCGCGGAAGGCGTAGCCGTCGGCATTCGGATTGCCGGGGCCGTCAACCAGCAGCAGACGAACGCCCGCAAACTGGTTGGCGGCGTTCCCGCTGGCGATGTCATTCCCACTGTTCGTGATCACGGCGACACCGCCTGCGCGGCCAAAGGCCCCGCCCGGGGCGTAATCCATGGTCACCGAGTTGAAGCCACCGGCGCGCGACACCCAGCCGCCGCCATAGCCGCTGCCGTCGGTTGTGCCAAGCGTCCAGGCGGTATCGAAGTTCCAGGTCTCGATCGGAGCTGCGTGCGCCGAAACGACCGCGAAGGTTGCGACTGCTGCGCAAATAACGCGGGTAGCAAGTTTGAAAGCCATGGTTGTGTTTGCTCCAGGTTGAAGATTTGATGCCAGAATTCTGGCTTTTTGCAGGATCCCGCATCCAGCACAACCAGCAAAAGCAAGTTCCACGCCAAAATGCTTCGTTGCAAATTGAGTGAATCAAATCAACGCTTGCGGAACAATTTCACGGAACTACTGAGGCTTTGAGTCACTCCGCGTGTAAAGAAAGCTGACAGCCCCATCAGACACTTGTGGCTCGAGCCAGCACAGGGGGCAAGGGTCAGGCCTATACCTTCTAGTCAAAGCACGCCAAACCAGAGTTCGAGGCCCACGGTGCCCGATAAACGGGCCAGGGCCGGAGTTTGGCATCGTCCAATTTGAGGAGTGCGCAACCCACCGGCACTGCGTACGGGATGTAGGCTGCTGCCATGACCCGGCCGCTGCGTATCGTGTTCCCTGGCGCGACGTACCACATCAGATGGTCAAGAGGGTCAGGCCTGTACCTTCTACTCACCCAAGTCCCAGTCGAACGCAGTCGAACGCAGAGAGGCTCAAGGTCAGGCCTATACCTTCTAGTCAGAGCAAGCCACGCCGGCATCGATTAAGCAGCCCAGGAATTGACTCGGAGCAGTTTCCGGGCGACGGCTGGCATTTGTGTCAGCCGAAGACTGGCTGGCGTGTGACTGGGTCCGAACCTCAACCCCGGACGGCAATCGGATTCCCGAGCCGACGAGCATTGCGCTGGTGGATGGGAAGGGTCAGGGTCAGGCCTATACCTTCTACTCACCCTAGTCCTGCCCTTTACCCATAATTCGTCGAGCCGATACTGTCCTTGCCGAGGGCGAAGCCTTCGCACAGAGTCATGAGTTGCGCCTGGCCACGCCAGATGACTTCGTGGCCAGGCGGGGGATCTTTGCGGCGGCCGATATAGCCGCCCAATCTAGCGACGAGGCGAACGGCGCCACCCAGAGTCTTCGGGTCAGCAAACACGATTGAAATTGGCTGAGGGCGCGGCATTTGGCGCCCTCAGCCCTGACAAGCAAGATCGCCACGCAGAGACAGTATCAGGTGGGTCAACTTTCATGAGCATGAGTGGGTCAATTCGCGTGAGCGCCAAAGCCCAGACTTCGTAATGTCAATGCGCTGAACCGCCACGACGCCACGGATGAGGGCCAATTGTCATGCGTTTCATTCCCGAAAGGGTGGTGGTTCAGCACCATCGGAACGCAGCAGAATTTGTCCCGCTGCATTCTGACGTCCGGGCGCGTCGACATAGCTGATGGGCCAATGTCGGGGCCGCACCCATGTACCGATGGCGCTTCAATGTTGACCCCGGCGCCGTGGCGTTCCGTGGCGACCACCAAAACAGGCAGATGCAAACCGACAAGGCGACTGGCCCTCGAAAAAGGGCGCCTGATAGATGAATACGGCGTTATGCGAGCAGCCGGCCCAATTGGGCTGGCTGAGTGGGCTCCAAAGCGACACCCGCAATACCAGGGTCGGGAGCACTCGGGGTCAACCTATGGCGGTTGTCAAGACGATTGCCCCCGGAACCATTCGCCAAGCCCCAGGACCTGCGGCACTATCGAGGCCATGACTGAACAGTGCATCGCCGCCATGCCGAGAATTCGCCGTCACGTCGACTGGGAAGCCGTCGAACGCGACTACCGCGCGACCCAGATGACCCTGCGCGAGTTGGGATCCAAGCACGGCTGCGACCACGCCGCGATCGCACGCAAGGCCTCGAAATGTGAATGGAAAAAGGATCTGGCCTCAGCGGTGCGCAAGGCGACCAACGCCAAGCTGATCGAGCAAGCTGTCACCAAAGTTGTCAACGACCGTCAACAAGCGGTCACCACTGTTGTTCTGGCGGCTGCCGAGTTGAACAAGCAGATGATATTGGGCCACCGCCGGCGGCTGACCGATCTGGCTGATGCGGTCGAGCATGCAAAGGCCAAGTTGCTGTCTTTGGGTGTCGGTGTCGCCGATGTCAGGGAGGCCTTGATCTTTGTGCAGGGCGTCTGCCACCTGGCGTCAGCAACCAGAACCCTGATCGAGCAGGAGCGCAGGGCGTTCAACCTGGATGAGCAGCAGCCTGTCGAAACGTCGCCGACGGTGCATGACGGCACTGGCATATCAAGACTGCGGGCCAAGTTCGATGAGGCTTCAGCTCGGCGGCCTGGCGACTGGGCGTGTGCGACGAGTGGATTGGCTGGAGCGAGGCCAAAACCTGTGCCACGGTATCTCGCCAAAATAGAACATTTGACCTATGTTGTGTGCCATCCCTGTTCCCCGGCTTTGTTTGGAAGTGCACAGGCTGCCAGCCCTAGGGCTCACTAGGTGATCCATCCCCGCTGCCCTGCCGCAATTTTGTTGTCGCTCTGAATGGCAACGGTGGGAAGCCCAAGGGGATGCACTGGGCGACTTTCTGGCGGTTGCAGGCGTTGCATGACCGCCACGTCAACCAGTCGCTGGCGGGAATGTCGGCAAAGTTAGGTGATTCGAGCCAACTCAACATGAAACATTCTAAATTGCACCTTTGTACACTATGTGTACATTTGATAAATTCTAAAAATCGGAAAGATCGCAAATGGAGGTCGAATTTGCCGACGATAGCTTTGATCAACTGGAGATCGATCCTCGCTTTACTGGCGGGTTTGCTGCAGCTGCCGTTTCAGCATTCCGCAAACGGATGCAGATGATCCGCAGCGCTCCTGATGAGCGTGATTTTTACGCATTGAAGGCTTTGCATTTCGAAAAGCTCAAAGGCAAACGCAGCCACCAGTATTCGATGCGGCTGAACGATCAATGGCGACTGATTCTTGAATTCAAAGGCAAGAGTCCAAACAAGACCGTAGTCGTCATGGGGATTGAGGATTACCACTAATGAATCGGTCTACAACCAAGGGGTATGAAATGACTGAACGCAGAGCGGTGGAGACTTTTCCACCAGGAGAATTTATTAAGGAAGAAATTGACGCGCGCGGCTGGACGCAAAACGATTTGGCAGAAATTACCGGAAAATCTGTTCGGCTGATTAGTGAAGTTATTCTGGGCAAGCGTGCGTTAACGCCGGATACTGCGCAGGCTCTGGCGGATGCGCTGGGCACCAGCGCACAGTTTTGGATGAACATGGAAAGTGCCTACCAGCTCTCCAAACTCAAGCTCGACACTGCGCCGATCGCCCGACGCGCAAAGCTCTATAGCTTGTTCCCAGTGAAAGAAATGCTCAAGCGCGGCTGGGTGGAGGCCACGGAAAGCCTAGACGTGCTGGAAGCGCGTTTTGCCGCCTTTTGTGGAATGGAGAACTTGGACACCAGGCCGCAATTTCGCGGCTACGCAACCCGGCGCACCACTTACAAAGAAGTGGAGCAATCTCCCCTACTCACCGCGTGGCTCTACCGCGCCAAGCAATTGGCGCAAGGCTTGACGGCAGGCAAGTTTTCCGCGAAGTCGGCTGACACGGCAATCGCGCAGCTTAAGAACCTGCTTACCAATCCCGAAGACCTTCGACAAGTACCTCGCGTGCTGTCCGAGGCTGGAATCCGTTTCGTATTGATCGAGCCCTTTTCCGGTATGAAGTTGGATGGCGTGTGTTTTTGGTTGGACGCAGATTCCCCCGTCATTGCCATGACGCTGCGCTTTGATCGCATCGACAATTTTTGGTTTGTGCTGATGCATGAGCTTCGCCACGTAGCCAACAAAGACGGGCAAAGCGGAAACGCAATCATTGATGAGAACCTTGGCAGTGAAGGCAACGACGCTAGCGAAAAACCCGCGTTCGAAGTGAAAGCAGATCAGGAAGCGGCTGACGCCATCATCCCCGCAGCAACGATTAATGATTTCATTTTGCGCGTTGGGCCTCTTTACTCGGAACAACGCATCGCAGGTTTTGCAGCGCGTATCGGTGTGCATCCTGGCATCGTGGTGGGGCAGCTTCGCAACCGAAAGCAAGTGCCCTACTCGCACTACGTCAAGTTAGTGGCGAAGTCCAAGGAACACATTGTCGGCAATGCTTTGACCGACGGTTGGGGCCACCATGCCCCAGTCCTTTAATCAGTCTCACTCTGGAGCATTGCCCATGCGCACCCAATCTGAGATGTTGCAGGACATTGTTGTCAAATACCGGGCCGCAAGACAACCGTGGCCCGCAACCACGCACGCGATGGCGCAATGGGCAATCGATAACCAACTCTGGGCACCCAAGCCGTCCGCCTTCGTTGATCAATGTGCCGATCAACTTTCGCGCGCCATGCGCGAGCAGTACATCACCGATGCCCAGGGGCGTCGTGTGCGCCAAGCACGCCGCCACGGTGACTCAGGATGGCGCGCAGCTTGTGCTGTGGGCAGATATGCGCACCGCACCGCACCAGCACATGTCACTGGCATTTCAGCAGCGCCGACACCAGATTGTTGGCGACTGCCGTCAGCTCAAGATGGACGTGGATAGCTACAACGACAACCGCTTGCCCGTGCAGCCGATCCAAATGATCTTTGACTTCACGTTCGACTTGGAAGAACTTGCACTGGCTGCATAGCCGATCACATGCAGTAAGCCCTGTTCTCGGTCACCCCAGGGCGCGATCCTACTTTTTAATCATGGCGGGGAAATTCATCCCGCTGCCGCCGCAGCAGGGTCAGGCCTATACCTTCTAGTCCGAGCAAGCTACGCCGGCATCGATTAAGCAGCTCAGGAATAGGCTTGGAGCAGTTTCCGGGCGACGGCTGGCATTTGTGTCGGCCGAGGACTGGCTGGCGTGTGACTGGGTCCGAACCTCAACCCCGGACTGCAATCGGATTCCCGAGCCGACGAGCATTGCGCTCGTGGACCTGGCTTTGGCCGGGCTTGGATTCAGCCGGCGCAAGACTGCCTGACCTGGTATCCCATACCGATCCCGAAGTCTGCTGCACGTGGCCGCTCAGGCCATGCCAGCATGGATAGTGGCTGCATCGATGGACTCCGGCAAACACTTTGGCATGTCCCATGCATCGCCTCCATAATGAGCCACTTCCGTACCAACAAGGACTGGTCTATGGGACGCGCCGCACAGACCCCCGTTTTTTCCGCCGCCGACTACCTGGCCTGGGAAGCCGCACAGCCCGAACGCCACGAATTCATCGACGGCGAGGTATTTTCGATGGCCGGCGCGGAAGACCGGCACGTCACAGTGACCATGAATCTGGCATTCGCCCTGCGCCAACACCTTAGCGGTAGCCCCTGCCGCACCTACATGAGCGACATGCGGCTGCATGTGGCCGCCGCCAACAGCTATTTCTACCCCGACATGCTGGTGACCTGCAGCGCGCTGGACTTGACCAGTGCCATGGTCAAGACCGAACCCAAGCTCATCGCGGAAGTTCTCTCGCCAACGACTGCGGCCTACGACCGCGGGCTGAAGTTCGGTCGCTACCGCACACTTCCCAGCCTCGAGGAATACCTGGTGGTCGACCTGGATACCCGCGCCACCGACTGCTACCGCAAAGGCGCCGACGGTTTGTGGGTGTTGCATCCATTCGCCCATGGCGAGGCCGTTGAACTGTCCAGCGTCGCATTGACGTTGACCGCTGCCCAGTTGTTTGCCGAGGTGGCAGAAGGCTGAAGGGTCAGGCCTATACCTTCTAGTCAGTAGAAGGTATAGGCCTGACCCTGACCCCCCTACGGGGTAGCAAACGGATGCGAATAGGATTTTCAAACGCCATAGGACGCCCCAAGAATGGGGTCTCAAAATGCTCCCGGCCGAGCCCGCAGAGGGCCGCAGTAAGCAAGTCTGGGCGGATTTGGCGCGCAATCTGGGCGTCTGCAGGC
>Ga0335396_10007204_pt1 | contig 10750 bp, 7 predicted proteins | sample FRY02_FD_205743 | JGI IMG/M metagenome (GOLD analysis project Ga0335396, IMG submission 205743) | Freshwater microbial communities from Lake Fryxell liftoff mats and glacier meltwater in Antarctica - FRY-02 (spades assembly) (version 2) | ecosystem: Environmental > Aquatic > Freshwater > Ice >... | reverse complement strand
GTTCTTGGTTCTTGGTTCTTGGTGGTACGACGGACTTCCAGTCCGTCGTACAGTTCTAATCGTCGATGAAATCCCAGCCGGCGGCTTTCCAGTCTGGATGAATCCACCTCACCCATTGATCAACAGGCAGTTTTGCTTTCTTTGGATTCTTTCCGATGTATTGCACGACATTCCACAGATGTTCTTCGTCACGAACAATACGGTCGTAGCTCTCTTCCTCCCACAACTCTCCTTCTCGTCCGAGTGTCCTGTTAACACGCAATGCGACATATTGCTTGATCCGTTGAAGGCAGACCTCCAACTCGTGGCCATCAATCGGTCGTATCACTGCATGGACGTGGTTCTGCATCACCACGAAACAAGAAGTAAAGTGACGCTGATCCGGAAAGTGCACCAACGAATCAGACATCAATTGCGAGAACCGAGAATCGCGAAACACGCACGAGCCATAGCCTTCATCCATCCACCGCTCGGTTTTGTTGGTGATCTCCTGAGCGAATCGCTTCCACTCCATCTCGTTACGCGGCTCCGGATGTTCCGCTTCCCAGACTGCCCGCCAGCGTTTGAGTGCCTGAAGTTGCTCCTGCGGAATGGAATCCGCCTGACGAAAAGTGACAGCGTAAGTCGCACCCTCCTGCCTCGACTGCGGCAGATGACGGAAATACATACGAACAGGAAGATCCGGATGAACCCACCTTTGATGCCGCCGCCGGCCATCCACGCGCAGAAACTTTCGGGCTGATGTTCACGCCCGTGAGTGTCGATCGGGGCCGTGCCGCTGAGGTCCTGGCTCCACGGCGTGCGACCGAACTCGCCCGACCAGAGGGCGAGCGTGTCGTCGAGCAACCCACGCTGCTTGAGGTCATTGATCAGCCCCGCGACCGGTTGATCGGTTTGTTGGCAAAGCCGGGGCAGGTTGCCGCGAATGTCGCCGTAATGGTCCCAGCCGTCCCTTGTGACCTGCACAAACCGCACGCCCGATTCGCTCAGCTTGCGCGCCAGGAGGCACGCGCGACTGTGCTTGTCACTGACCTTGCCGTTGCCGACGCCGTAGAGGTCGAGCGTATCCTGAGTTTCTTTCAAGAGATCGACCAGTTGAGGCGTTGTGGTCTGCATGCGGAAGGCGAGTTCCATGTTCTGGATCATCCCTTCCATGTTACTGTCGCCCTGCAGCTCGTCTAGCCGACGTTTCAATCTATTACCGAAAATTCTTTCGCCCGGTCTTCTCCGACTCGCCAACCACAATATCAGCACAGAAAGCCTGGCAAACAGTCGCCAATATTTTGTGTGCCAGAGATCAGAATGCCGCTCCTGTTCGTCAGACAGTCGGCACATCCCGCTTTTCAACCGCCCTGACATCGCTACCCTGTCGCCTGTACCATCCCGCAGGTCTAAAGAACCGGACAATAGAACGGGGATCACTGACCCGAATGATTCGGAGGAAATGTGCTTTGGAAAACGGTACGCTTCCTTTGGGATGAGACTCGTTTGCCGATGCAGCTCGTTCTTCGTTCACCGCAAAAATCAGCTCGCCGGGTTTATCTCTGTCAGTTTCTGTCTCACTGAAAGATTTTGGTCGTATGCCTGAAACACATTCTGAGTTACCAATTTTGCCAGGCCAGTTTGAACAGTTGGCCGCCGCGCGCAGAGAGTGGATTGAAACGGTGCTGCGTCCCTGGTGCCTGGCCAGCTCGCTGAAGGAGCTTCGCAAGGCGGAAGTCGAATGGTTTGATATCGCCGGCCGGGCAGACACCAATGCGACGCTCTGGACCTGGGCGTGGGAACGTTTTCCGGACAGCGTGCATCCGGATCTTCCGGGCGTGAACGAGACTTTCGAGTTGCTCGTCACACTGACCGATGGGTCGCAAATCTCCGGCTTTCCTGACGGTCGCAAAAGCCAGCGGGGTATGTTGATTCTGCTTGGGCTTTCAGAGGCGGGCGATTCTCTGACCCATGGCCCGATCAGCATTGATCAAATCGCTGCCGTTGCACGAATCTGATTCCGGCGTGCAGACTTCTGCAGTGCGATGTTGCTTCGGCATCGCGATGATTATTCAACGCTTCGGTTCACTTCATGGAGATCACATCAACCTGCGATCCCACCGGGACCATTGGCCACAGTCGTCCCAGCGGCTCAATGCGAACGGCGGCGAGCGTGTCGCCCGACTGGCCTGTGGAATCCGCCAGCACAGGCACTTCCACAACCTGTCCGCGAAACTCCTGATGGCCAGGGAAAATCAGCTCCACTTCCTGGCCAGCCTGCATCTCGGTGACACGTCGAGTCGGCAACTGAACGATGATGTAGCGACGGTCCGTATGCAAAATCCGCAGCATGACCTCGCCATTGGGCAGATCATCGCCCTGACGATAACGCACCTGCCCGACAACTCCATAAACCGGCGCGCTCACCTGAACTTCTCTGCTGAGAGACTTCAGATTTTCCAGCCGATTGGTCGCCTCTTCAAGCTGTCCCTTGATGGCTTCAACGCCCATGGCTTCGCGAACCGTCGTTGGAAGAGATCCTCGTACCGCTTTCAGCCGCAGCTCTTCGGACAGCAACGAACTGGCCTCCGTTGAAATCACTTCCGTTGAATCGGTCCGCTGTGAATCGGTCCGCTGTGAATCCAGCGGAACATTCCGCGCGGCCTCATTGTTAGTCAGACTCATTGGCGAATCTGTAAACACGTCGTCCCGAGGAACCTCTGCCACTCGCACCGGCATGCTCTTCATCGGCGATGTCACGGAAACAGGCGTCACCTGACCACTGCCGCTGAAGAACATCAACCCGCCAGCCTGTGAGGCTGGCGCAGCGTCTGCCAAAAGGTTGCGCGATGAAATCGACGTGACGCTCGACCGTTTCGCTAAGGCTGAGGACCGCGGTGATGACAGCTGCGCGGCAAGTTTCTGACGCTGGCGAAGAGTCCCATTGCGCTGCTCTGCAATCTGCAGCTTCACATCCCACAAGCTGCGATCTACGTCGCCAGTCCGCCATTCCAGTTCGATTCGAGCCTGAGCCTCCGCGCGCTTCAGTTCCATTTCCAGCTTATGGACCGATCGTTCATGTTCTTCAAGAATGGCCAGATGCTCAAGTTTTTCCAGAGTCAGCAGCGGCTGGCCTGAAAAGACTTCCTGACCGGGCTTCACATGCACTGCGGTCAAACGCGACGGAGCCGGCACGCACAGCGATGTGATGTCGGCCGAAAGTACGCCCGTCAATGGCGGATTGCGCTGACGGCCAAACATGTACATTGTAAAGAAGCCAACCAGAAGGGCGCAGGCCAGCAGAGTCACCGTACGAAGAATGGAGGCCGGCAGATCAGTCTGCGATGCAGCCAATTCAGGATGGCTCAGACTGCGAGCCTGATCCACCCATGCCTCGTCCACAATTCGTGATACCGGCATTTGCAGTTCGCCGGCAATCTCAATCATTTCCCGATGACGCCACAGCGCAATCTGACCAAACAAATAGATGCCCTGCTGATTCAGCAGCACTGCTTCGCGCGTACGGATACCGGCAATCTGAGTCAGATCATCAGCATGTGCCGGAGCGTTTTCATAAACGACGCCAAACTTTCGATGCATGCGGTGTCCGCGAGGAAGTTTCGCGATGATCGGCGATTCCATGGTTCCATCCACTGGGAGCATCCGAAAGGTCGTCCGCGCCGCCACAGCGCTGACTGACGAAAGGTCTACGGCCGTACTGCGCGATGTCCGTACAATTTGTGTACCGACCCGCAGTGCGTCTGTTCTCTTTTTCGGCGACAGAATCGTCATTCAATGACCAATTCCGAAAATCCTCACAGAAGTTACTGATTGCCCTTCTTCCCGAGTCCCCCAAATTAAACGACCGGCTCGGGATTAAAAAATTGCTGCAGCAGGCTGGAGATCGCCTGATAAAGACTAATCCCCCGGCATTTCGTTCGTCTGATTTGCCAATGACGCCTCCTGAACAACCCAGTCTTCCTGGTCTTTCTGTTTTTTAGCTCCAGTGGATTCGGCAATTCCTGCCGGAGTTCATCTTGGGCGACTGACCGCCTAGAATGCGTCCGCCGTGTCCTGTTGTTTTCATGCCGGACGCAGCCTTTACCTGACAGGATTTGATTTTTCTGACAGGAAGCCAGAACAGGCCGTAACCCGCGACCTGAAATCGAGCGGGTTATTACCAGGGTCCTCACACATGAGCTTTCCAATGATATCAATGCGACTTTCGTTTCTTGCCGGCTTGCTGGCATTCAGCAGTCTCGTGATTTTCAGCGCCCCCGTTACGCGAGTCCTCGCGGACGAAGGAACACGGCCAGAGGTCGATTCGATGCCCAACGAAAAATCGTCGGATGCCCATCCTGCGGATGCGCATCCAGCAAATCGTCTGGCCAAAGAGTCCAGTCCGTATCTGCTGATGCATGCTCATAATCCAGTGGACTGGTTTGCCTGGGGGCCCGAGGCGTTTGAGAAAGCTCGCACAGAAAACAAGCCAATCTTTCTCTCCGTGGGCTACAGCAGTTGCTACTGGTGCCATGTGATGGAGCGTCAGACGTTTTCCAGCCAGAAGGTTGCCGACTTTCTGAACGAACATTTCGTGTGCATCAAGGTGGACCGCGAAGAACGACCGGATGTCGACGACATCTACATGACCAGCCTGATTGTCTACCTTCAGGCAGCCGGAAGTGGCGGCGGTGGTGGCTGGCCATTGTCGATGTTTCTGACGTCTGATGGTGAGCCCATCGCCGGCGCCACCTATCTTCCCCCCGAGGATACCCCAGAAGGCCGCACCGGATTTCTGACGGCTGCAAGTCGTATTCACGATCTGTGGACAACCAACCGCGAAGCAGTCAACAGCACGTCATCGATGATTGCTCGCGAAGTCCGCCGCCTGTCAGGACCTTCGGTGCTGGCCGAGCCCGCAGAACTGACACGCGAACAGCTGACCGCGGTCGCAACCGATATTTCCAGCCGCTATGACTCGGTTTACGGCGGCGTGGATTTTAATGAACGGAATCCCAACGGCCCGCGTTTCCCCAACGTGCCTCGGCTGATGTTTCTGCTGAGTCTCTATGAAGAATCGAATGACGCCGAGCTTCTCAAGATCGTTGATCATTCCCTGATGGCGATGGCCAAAGGCGGCATCCGCGATCATCTGGGTGGCGGCTTTCATCGCTACAGCACCGACCGACGCTGGAACGTGCCTCACTTCGAAAAAATGCTGTACGACCAGGCTCAGCTGCTGGAGGTTTATGCTCACGCGGCTCGCATCACAAAGAACCCGCTTTACAGTCAGGTGATTGATGAGCTGATCGGATTTCTCACGCGGGAAATGACTCTTCCGGACGGCGGATTCTGTTCGGCTCTCGATGCCGAAACCAATGCCATCGAAGGCGAATTCTACGCCTGGACCGAAGCGGAAATCCGCGCGACGCTGATCGCTGACGAAGCGGAACTGTTCCTGACGGCTTACGGTTTTCATGAACCACAGTCATTCGAACACGGCCGCGTTTTGTTTCTGCCCATCACGGTTGAAGATCTCGCTGCCACATTGAAGACAGAGGCGGCAGCGTTAGAGGCAAAGCTGGCCGAAATGCGAACCCGGCTGCTGCAGGTCCGGTCTCAGCGACCACGTCCAATGCTGGATGATAAAGTGCTGACCGAATGGAACGCGCTGATGATTCAGGGACTGGCTGTTAGTGGCCGACTGGTTGGCCGCGAATCCGATCTGCAGCTGGCTTCAAAGGCAGCCGATTTTCTGCTGACCCATTTAAAGGATGGGGATGGGAAATTGCTGCGTTCGTGGCGAAATGGAACGGCCGGTCAGCGAGCTTATCTGGATGATTATGCGTGTCTGGTTTCTGCCCTGCGAGCTCTGCACCAGTCCACCGGAGAAACTCGCTGGATCACCGCGGCCATGGAACTGACAACTCAGCAGATTGACCTGTTCTACGACGAAGATCAGAAGACGTTCTTCTTCACCGCCAACGACCAGGAAAAATTGTTCGCGCGTTCTAGTTCACCGTACGACTCGGTCTCGCCTTCCGGCAACAGCCTGACAATCCGCAACCTGCTGGATCTGAGCCACCAGGAAAAGGACTCTCGCTTTCGTGAGTTGGCCGTCGCAACCCTGAAACGATTCAGTGGCACACTGGAATCATCGCCGAGCTCCTGTTCGGGCCTGGCTCTGGCTCTGCAGGACCTGTTGAAGCAGAAACCTGCGGAAGGGGCCGCATTGAAGGCTGCAGGACGAACGATCCTGACCTCGGTGTTGACACAGTCTGATGAAGCTCCGCCCGCCGATGGCGAACAGAGTTCCTTCAAACCAGTTCTGGAACCCGCGAAACCATCGCCTCTCCAGCGGGAAGAAACAGAACGTCGCGTGACGGCAAAGATTTATCCGTACTTCGACAAGCTGGAACGTGGCGGCAAGTGTCCAGTGGCGATCGAACTGATCATTGCCAAAGACTGGCACATCAACGCCAATCCTTCCAGTCCCGACTTTCTGATCCCCACCGAGGTGAAAATCATGTGCCCTCAGAAAGTGAAGATGACAAAGATCAAATACCCTGAGCACGAAATGCTCGAGGTTGAGGGACAGGATGAGCCGTCTCACGTGTATGGCGAGAAAGTTATCATCTACGCCTTGCTGGAGATCGATGCGGCGGAGATGGTGGAGAAAGCCGAAGTCGAAGTCGAAATCAAATTCCAGGCCTGCAACTCCAAACTCTGCGAAGCGCCCGATTTGATTAAGCTCAAAGGTAAGTTGCCGTTAGCCAACACCGGCGACGAAATTAAACGCATCAACGAGATGAAATTCCCCAAAGACGACGACAAGGACGGGAAAAAGAAGAGCGAGTAAAACTGTCCCGAGATTGGTTACGACCTGAGCCGCGAGGCGCTAGCCGCGGCTGTTCTCGTTATGTTTTTAAGACACACACTCGCGGCTAGTGGTCTGTCACAGCTAAATTTTAGGGTACGACGGACTTCCAGTCCGTCGACAAAGGTTACCGCCGACGGACTTCCAGTCCGTCGTACAAGCAATGGTCAACCCTAAATTTAACGCGTGACAGACCACTAGGGGTGTTGATTTAATCGTTTAACCCGTGGCCGACAGGCCAGGCCGAGAAAAACCCCGTGGCCTGTCGGCCACGGGTTAAACAAAGATGATCTCTATCAGCATTAAGTCTACACCCGCGGCTAGCGCCTTGCGGCTCACAAAGTGAGTGGTTACCCGTGACTCGACTGGCCGGAGCTAAGTGCCTGAAACAGACAGCGGATTTCGTCGTCCACTCCCTCCGGTGAGCCGATCGTTTCTGCGATCTCACTCTTCAGGATTTGTCGATACCTTTTTCGCAGTCGATGCAGCGCGATACGGACGGCTTCTGGCGACATCCGCAGGGTTTCAGCTACTTCGGCCAGAGACTCTTCGGTCGGTTGTCCGGCCAGATGAGTCGACAGCACCGCAAATAACTCGTCTCGACCAGCGTCCTGATTTTCCAGACGCAGACGGCTGAGGACTCGGTCCAGCAGAGCCAGCGCCCATCGTCGCTCAAAGAGCTGTTCGGGTGTCTCGCCGCGAGCCAGCTCCGAGGCCAGCTGCTCTTCGCCATGTTCAAAGTCCAGAGAACAGAACGCGATCTTTGCGCCTCGCGAAAGTGTGGCCTTGTGGTCACGTTCGTTGCTCGCAAAATGCCGAGCCGCCGCGAGCAGAAACGACCGAATTCCGGATTCAGGTCAGCAAACGCGTCGCGTGACAACAGGCTGGCGAAAAATCCCTGAGTCCAGTCCTGAGCCTCATGAACATCGTTCGTTTGTCGACGCATGAAGCCATACACAGGCAGCCAATATGCCTGGCAAAGTTCTTCCAGAGCAGCTCGCGCAGGAGTATCGTGCCCCTGACTTGCCTGGCGAATCAGACTCCAGCGAGTCGTCGCGAATCGCCGCCGAGGTGCAGCCGTGGGACTCGGAACGGATGAGGTCATGCTGGGGCTCTCATGCAAAATTCCCGAAATTCCCTGTAACGTTCGCCGCCGATTGCTTCTCCTGATAATAGAGGTCCGTGAGCATTGCTGCAACGAGCGTAGGTCCTGCCTGCCGGGCAGGACTTCGCGACTTGTCGCGACCTGAGTGCATATGACCCACCAAAATCGGCCTGAAAGATCAAAACCACGTCACACAGGTTCGCCTTGCGGCGAAAGTCCTTTCCGGCAGAAAGGACCTACAGGATCATCCCAATGACCACCACCTGCTCCACCTGCAATGGCGAACTGCTCACCAGCAACGGACAGACATTTTGTCCGGCGTGTTTGCTGCAACAAGGCATGAAAAGTTCCACCTATGGAGCCGGTCCGCGAGTGGCTTGGCAACCGCCGGCGATCGAAAAGCTGTCCGCCGCGTTTCCGCATTTGGATATCCAGCAGTTGCTCGGTCAGGGCGGCATGGGAGCTGTCTACAAAGTTCGCCAGAAGGAACTCGATCGCGTCGCGGCGTTGAAAGTACTGCCCGGCGAGATGGCGGCCGACGCGGGCTTCACCGAACGATTCCTGCGAGAAGCCAGGTTACTCGCATCCCTCAGTCATCCGCACATCGTCACGGTTTACGAATTCGGACAACGCGACGGCATCTATTTTCTGCTCATGGAATTCATCGACGGAGTCACTCTCCGACAAGCACTGCGAGCTGAACCGATCAAAAAGTTGGCCTCAAAAGAAACGCTCGCCATCGTTGGGCAATTGTGTGACGCGTTGCAGTTCGCTCATGACGAAGGCGTTGTGCATCGCGACATTAAGCCGGAAAACATCCTCATCGACAAACGCGGCCGAGTCAAAATCGCCGACTTCGGCCTGGCGAGATTGCTCGGTCAATCGCCCACCATGCCGACTCTGACGGGCACTCATCAGTTGATGGGCACACCAGCCTACATGGCCCCGGAACAGATCGAAGGCCTGCCCGGAATTGATCATCGAGCCGACATTTATTCGATGGGCGTCGTGTTCTATGAACTGCTCACCGGTGAGTTACCGCTCGGCCGATTCTCGCCGCCGTCCGAACGCGCCGAAACGGACGTGCGTCTGGATGAAGTGGTACTAAGAACTCTGGCCCGAGAACCCGACCGCCGCTATCAGCAGGCGAGCCATGTAAAGACGGATGTGGAGGCTCTTCGTTCGCCTGCCGTCGCTGTGAACCCACTCGCGATGCCCGCTCGCCGCCGTTGGATCGGTAAGGGCGTCGTAGGATTCATCGTCGGAGTTCTGGCAACATCTTTCGTTGCTGTTCTGCTCTTCCTATTGGCAGGCTGGTATCTTGAACCCATCCTTAAAACAAACATATTCGATGCCAAGGCTGCGGGCAAATCGCAGGCAGAGGCGATGGCAAGGCTACAGGCAACACGGGATGAAGAGTTGCGGCAACAGGCGGCACACGTCCAGTCACAAAGCGATGAGCCCGAACCATTCCGAACGGGCGAAGGCATGGGCGGCGGAATGGGCATGGGAATGATGGGCGGCATGTCAGCATCCTACTCAGGCCCGGCGATCGTCTTCAGCACCGAAGGTCCCGCATTGCATTCCCAATCGTTTCCCCCACTCACGACCGAACAACGGGCCAAAGTGAATCAGATCCTGAAGGAAACCCACGAACGCTATCTTGAAGAAGAAGGTCGGCATTCCAATATCTCCATCGATACTGCCAGTATCCAAACGACGCGGATTCAACCGTTTCCGGACCGCCTTCGGCAAATTGAAAACGATCTCTGGACGCAGCTCGACGACGTCGTCCCCATCGGCATCCAGAAAGGATTTCGCGACAAATTCAATTTGTTTCAGGGGACTGCGTATTCCGATTATTTGGGGGCAGGTTACGGTGACGAAGCCGGTGGTTCAGGAATGGGAATGGGGGCTGGAATGCCAGGCATGTCGGGCGGAGAGATTTCGGGCGCCGCCGGCGCGATGGGCGGAATTCCCACGGAACCAGGCATGCTCGGTTGGCGTCAAAGTCTGTTGCCTCTCGAATTGCAAATCGGACGCAACGGACGCTGGTACAGTTGGTCCATCACGTTTCATGTTGCTAAAGAGTCCGCCGAACATGATCTGCAAAAGATCCCCGAACTCCCCGCATGGCTGCAACGCTTCAGCCGCGAGCCCGGCCCGTGGATGGCCGTGGCCAATGCTCGGGCGACGTATGCGGCAAAGGATTGGACGAAACTGGCAGACTACTTCACCGCCGGAGCGATGACTCGTGAGATTCTCAATGAGTTCGCTTTTGCAGAGGTGGCTGAGGCACGATTCAACGATGCAGGCACTGCATCAGGCGACCTTGTCAACATTTACAGTCAGCGAATGATTTACAGTCAGCGAATGCTCGAAGAAGTTGCTCGTTCGCCAGAGCTTGCGCAAATGTTTGGCAAAGCGATCGTAGGCCAGGCTCAGGAATTGGAGGCCCCGGAAATAAACTTTGAAAAGCTGATCGTTGAGTTGCATGGCGTTCTCCCCAGCGACGTTGATACGACCATTGAACGTGCTACAAAAGCCATGCCGCAGGAGACGCTTCGTAACGCCTTTGCGATGTGGGCGTTGACCAAGGCCGTGATGAGCGATGACGAGTTTGAGCTCGAGCTTCTAAACGGTGAAGTTTCGTCCTACACAGAAACCGGCGACACCGCCTCAGCAACACTCACGATTCCAGATCCCGATAAACAAATCTCAGGCGTTCACTTCAAATCGTTTAATGAAATCGACTACGTAGACTCCGCGTCCCTCACCATCCCCAT
>Ga0335396_10007203_pt1 | contig 10751 bp, 10 predicted proteins | sample FRY02_FD_205743 | JGI IMG/M metagenome (GOLD analysis project Ga0335396, IMG submission 205743) | Freshwater microbial communities from Lake Fryxell liftoff mats and glacier meltwater in Antarctica - FRY-02 (spades assembly) (version 2) | ecosystem: Environmental > Aquatic > Freshwater > Ice >... | reverse complement strand
CAAAACGATTTGCTCGTTTTCAAGCACGGCAAACCGCTGGTGAACGAAGTGCATATGACATGTTTTTTCTCACAGGCACCACGTTGGTCTTTTTCAAGCAAGTATCCGCTGTATGGTCGAGATGGCGATGTCATCGGCCTTGTCACTCTGAATGAACCCTATGAAGAGATTATGGGTAAACAGGGTGAACTTAATCGTCTGCTGCCCGCGATCGACTATGTTTCGCGGAACTACGCGGAACCGATCACGATCGAAAAGCTGGCTTCGCTCTGTGATATCTCGGAGAGTCATTTCATGCGTGTGTTTAAGCAGCAGTTGAACATGACAGCGAACACGTATGTGGAACAAGTTCGCATGTTTCAGGCGATCGAATTACTGAAGCATGGTGATGCGAGCATCACTCAGATTGCGCTGGACTGCGGCTTCTACGACCACAGCGCATTCGTGAAGCGTTTCAAAAAATTCACCGGCACCACGCCCCTGCATTATCGACGCACCCGTCAGCAGCAATCCGGTTCCGACCAACCATCCGTTTTGCCCAGGATCGACATCTGAGATTCTGGATTGCTCAGTGGCAACAGATACTGAGAACGGTAAAGTGACTCAAGGATTATGGACAAAGATGCCACCGTCAACGATCGCGCATTGTTCCGCCAGCGTCCGAATCAACGTTAGCGGACCATTCTGATCATCGGCCAGGTAGGGATCGCTAGATAAATAACTGTCTGAAGTGAGGTGATCCATCGAAATCGACTTCATCTTTGCCCCACCCAAGTCTCAGTGAAAAATCGGCCAAAGTCACCGTCATTGACGAACCCGTCGCTTCCGATCATCGCCCGGTGTTCGCTGAATTCCTGAACATGAACAAGCACTGATGGCCGCCACGTTCACGTTGGTTTTTCCTGCTGTCGCATGAGGCCGTCTTCCATTTCATAGATCGTGTCGAAGACATCAAGGGCGCGGTGGTCGTGAGTGACGACGATCACTCCGGCTCCTTGTTCGTGAGCGACCTTCGCGAACAGCTCCATCACCTGGCGTCCACGGTGACCGTCCAGCGCGGCGGTGGGTTCGTCGGCCAGAATGACGCTGGGCTTGTTCGCGATGGCACGAGCGACCGCAATTCGCTGCTGCTGGCCGCCGGAGAGCATCGATGGCAAATTGTCGGCTCGATCGGCAACGCCCAGATAGTCCATCAGTTCCAGTGCGCGCTGCCTGGCTTTTCGCTTCGATTCTCCATTCAGTTCCATCGCGATCTGAATGTTCTCGACGGCCGACAGGAACGGAATGAGGTTAGACTTCTGAAAGATGAAGCCAATGTGTTGACGACGAAACGAACGCAGATTGACTTGAGCCGCCTCGCCGTCCTGAATCAGTTTTCCACCGATTGTAATCTGGCCACTGGTCGGAGGATTGATGAGACCGACGGCCGTCAGAAAGGTCGATTTACCGGAACCGCTGGGGCCAAGCAATGCCACCACTTCGCCCTGCCGCACGTGCATCGTCGCATCGCGCATGGCCACAACTTCGGTATTGCCGCTGCCGTAAATCTTTGTCAGGCTGACGGCGTCGATGGCGTTGGGTTTGGCGTTTGGTTTGGCCTGAGGCTCCGTCATCCCAGCGCCTCATTCGGAGACACTTGCATCGCTTTCCAGATTCCCAGCATGCTGGACAGCACAGAAATTGCCAGCACGATCCCGGCCAGTTGCAGCAGATCGGAATCGGCCAGAATCACACGCCTGGGGAACTTCGGAAACAACTGCTGGCCCACAAGATACGCGATGCCGAATCCAACGATTCCAAGAATTAATGCCTGTTGCAGAATCAAACCGAGAATGACGGTGTTCGGCGCGCCGATCAGCTTCAATAATGCGATCGAATGAATTTTGTCCAGCGTCAGTGTGTAGAGAATCAGCGCCATGATAATCGCCGCGATCACGGTTAGTAAGACGCGAAACAAGCCGATCTGCCGCCGGACTTTTTCGACGCTGCCCTTCAGCAGCAGTTCGCGCTGGCCGGTGGCCGTGAACACAGAAACATCGCCCCAACCGGAAATCGTCTCTGTAACTTGTTCAACGTCTGCTCCGGGCAATAAGCTGACCATCACGGCACTCACCTGTGGTCGGGCCACAGCGGGAAGTTGCGTGGTGGGCCGAAACGCGTTCTCCAGTATCATGGGTTGTTGAATTCCCAGTTCAAAATCTTCGCCGCGTGATTCTCTGGCCGCGCGTTCCAGTCGGACTGCTTCGCCCGGCGTTTCGAATTGAATGGCCTGCGCGTCGGCAACTGTAAAAAATGCGAGACCGTCGCCGCCGGAACTGATCATGTTATTGGTGGTGCCGACAACGGTGTACGTTTCTTTGCCCAGCGTGATCTTCTCGCCGAGCGACATCCCCAGTGTTTTATCGACGATCATTTCATAATGTGCCTGCCGCAGCGGTCGACCGGCGCTCAGTGGAACCCATTCGCCGCGATCCGTCGGCCAGCTCAACCCGAGCACAGCAATTCGCAAGGGCTTGCCGTCGCGCTGCCTCTGAATCGTGTGGTACACAAATTCGCGAGACGACTGCACACCGGGCACAGCGGCAGCTCGATAGACAACGTTCGATGGCACCCGCGAGATTTCAGCAAACGGGCCTCGAGTATCTCGCTGAACAATCCACAAATCTGCCCCGACACTGTCGATCAGCAATGTCGCGTCCTCGACGACGCCGCGATAGATACCGCCCATCCCCATCACCACCATCAACAACATGCCGATTCCGACCGCAGTCAATGCGAACCGACCGAGATTGTGACGAATATCTTTGGTGGCCAGATTCATGGCGTCGCCACCCTTCGTCCGTCCGTAAGAGCTGTGGCAGGTGACTTCGGCGTCACCACGATATCGCCTTCCGCCAGTCCATCGACGACCTCCACTGCCTCGCGACTGCGGACTCCCAATTGAACGGCGTGCCACGCTGCCTGGCCATCGTCATCCACGAACACACCGTAAGTATCTCCGCGATTGACGATCAACTTCGCCGGAAGCACGACTGCGTTCTCCCGCCGTTCGGTTTCGATGAACGCTTCGGCACGCTGCCCCACGGCCCAGTTTGCGGGAAGTTCCAGGACTCGAACATCCACGATGAATTCGCGAGTTTCGCGATCCGCTTCGCGACCCAGCCGAGCAACCGTACCGTTGTAGCGGCCTGCGGACTCAGAACGAAAGACGACGCGAGCCGGCTGATCAGGCTTTAAGCGAGCCATTTCCGTTTCATCAACCCATGCGCGGATCCACAATTCTTCCGTTGAGATCAATATCAGCATGGCACTGCCGGGAACGACAACGTCGCCTGGCTCTCGATTGCGTTTCACGATCATGCCATCAAAAGGCGCGTGAATCGCCGTGTCCTGCAGACGTGCCTCGTGATATTGCCACGTTTTTTCTGCGGAGACCAGTGCCTTTTGTCCTTCGGTGATGGCCGCTTCGCTGCGAGAAACATCTGCGACGGCCACGGCCAGTCCTTCGGATGCCTTGTCAAGCGCGTCTGAACTTGCGGCCTTCTGTTCGATCAGCGCCTGCGTTCGAGCATGGCTTTTTTCTGCCTGCTCATAGACCGCCGACGTCCGTGTTTTGTCGATTTTGAGTCGTTCAATCGCGGCATTGGCGGCTTCGACATTTGCCTGAGCGATGGCGACTTGCTGCTGAAGTTCGTCGTCATCCAGCCGCACCAGCACGTCGCCCGCCAGGACTCGTTCTCCCTGATCCACTCGAACTTCGGCGATTCGGCCGGAGATTTTTGGACTGATCGTCGCTTCGACGCGGGCTTCCAGAGTTCCCGTTCCCATCACTTCGGCAAGGATGGTTCCGCGTTGCACCGTGTGAGTATCAACGCTGATCGGCGCAAATCGAAGCCAATAGACGATGCCAGCTCCCACTGCGAGCAGTGCGACTCCTTTCAGGATACGCGACAACCAGAATTTCATTCGCTTACCCGTGTGTTCAATCATCGAAGTTCAATTCGTAATTTGTCTGCCCCGGCCGTCGAACTGGCCGCTAAATTCGATGTCGACGCTTAATATCGACTAATTGGGCCACAAGATCGACATGGACGATGTGCAGCAGATGCAGAACGACGGCTGTGAGCGCGGCTGTGATTCCGGCAATGACATCCCAGTCGATGCGAAGCAATCGTTTCATGGAGTCGCCTCAGCACTGCGGGCGACAAGCGTGAGCAGGAAAGAAGAATCCTGGACCGCTTCCACGGCGTGTGGTTCACCTGCTGCCAGATACAGCATATCGCCTGCCCGAAGATTCTTCGGCGTGCCCATCGTTGTGAACGTGATGTCTCCTTCCAGACATTGCACGATGATCTCGCCGAGCGTTTTGTGTTCGGGCAGCACTTTCCCTGCCGGCAGAACCATCCGAATCACTTCCAGGTGCGTGGTCTTAATGAGCGTTGTGGTCTTGGACGACGCCAATCTGTCCGCCAGCGGGCGTACGTCAATTACGTCTCCGGGTTGAGCATGTTGAATAGCCATTGTAGATCTCCCGTGTTCAGGTGGAAGTTTTGATTATGCGTTGTGATTGCCATTGTGACTGCCGTTGTTTCGGTCCGGCCACATGCAACGTCAGTCTCCGAGTGTCACGAAGACATCGCTGTTCGTAACTTGAACCTAACGCGGACTTGTCAGGCAAAGCGCTGGCATGCGAACATTCCTCCCTGACCGAATGTCAAATTGTGCCCCATGCCATGGTTATGTTACAGTATCAGTGTGTATCTCGCTACCGGCCAATGGGTCGCCGGTGTGAGTGTAAAAGTCATCAAGCGCAAAAACCTCGTCATCATGTCGGCACAACAGAAGGCCACGTCAGCACCGGCACATAAGTTTAAGTGTTTAACGGTTAGCCGACAGGCGGACGCAAGTACGAAAAATCGAACTCGTAAAATGACCACATTGAAGTGCATAAAATCATGACCTCTCTGACGCTGGATAAGGAACAACCGCGACGTTCGTTCTTTGCCGGATGGGCCGTTTCGCTGACACTCCATGTGGCAATCTTTTTGATTGTGGGGACAACTCTGCGTGGTTGCCAGCATGGCAGCTCGGGGCAGACGGGCGGAGAAGTTTTCAGAGACGTCGGCCTTTTTGTTGTCGATGGTGTGGACGACGGCGAAGCGGCCGCTGGGTTCGCGGCGGGAGCGGGCGATGCCGATGTCACACAGCCAGTTCCGGAGCAACAGCAGCAGGACTCGAACGCGGATAATCTGGTCCCCGATCAGCAGCAAAATCGAGTTCCGACGGAGGCTCCGGATTTTGCGTCACTGCTGAATCAGAATCCATTTGATGCCAATTCTCATGCTGATGGTGCGTCTGATTCTTCACTGCCTCCGTTGATTGGTCCAGGCCAAGCGATCGGTGGTGGCAGGACTCAGTCCAGTTCGGCCCCAAGTGCGCTCATCAAACCTTCCGAAGCTGGCGGAGCTGCAAGAATTGGTGGAGTCGGCGGACCAGGCGAGACGACCTTTATGGAGATCTCGGGCGTCGGCAAGATGTTCGTCTACGTTATTGATACGAGCAGCAGTATGACTGGCAGTCGATTGAAAGTTGCTCAGGGGCAGCTTAAAGCCAGCCTGCGACTGCTGCAGCCGAACCAAAAGTTCGCCGTGATTTTCTTCAATGAATCTCGCGAGCGACTCAAACTACGGCGTAACGATGATCAGCAGGTCTACTTTGCAACGGATGTCAATAAAGAACTTGCCAGCCATCAAATCGATCGCGTGATTGCTGATCGAGGTACAGATCCTATGCCCGCGATTCTCGAAGCGATCAGTCTTAAGCCGGATGTGATTTACTTCCTGACCGATGGCGATGAGTCCGAACTTTCTCCTGCCGAGATGGTTCAAGTGCGTCAATTGTCACGCAACATCACGCTTCATGTGATTAAACTTGGCGATGGAACATTGTCGTCGTTGGGTCGCAGTTGGCTCGAACGTCTTGCTGATCAGTCACATGGTCAATACCGTGAAATCACTGTTGGCAATCGCTGAGATGGCACACGCCAATGCTCCGTCGTGGTTGAGATTACTCGTAGCGAAAGTCGTCAAGACTTTCGGACATTTCACAGCACATCCGAAAGTCTTGACGACTTTCGCTACGGCATATTGGCCAGTCATAGAACAGTAGTGTTCCTAAACGGTCGCCGCTTTGAGTTTTTTCCGTCGTCGAAGCCAAGCTCCTCCACTGACGCCGGCGCCGATTGCGAGTAGCACGATGCTGCCTGGTTCTGGCACGACAGGTGTGTCACCGACTCCATTGCCGGGTGTGAAGTCTGGAATGGCGGTTGGGTCTCCGCCCGTGGGTGGGATTTCTGGTAGTGCCGGTGGTAGATCACACATTGGCGGGGGGACTTCTGCAAATCCACCGCCACCACCATCGCCGGGGTTTGGATCTGGTGTTGGCGTTGGATCTGGATAAGTCGTGGGACTCGGAGTCTGAGTGGAGTCTTGCGTTTTGGTGCTGCCGGTTGAACTGCTGTCGTTGGCTGTTTGCGAAGTGCTCAAAAAGCCACTTGAACTTCCGCTTCCTCCGCTGAAACCACCGCCACCGCTGCCGACACCGGCACTCGTCGATGAACGAGGGGTTGACGTGGTGCCTCCAGCAAAACCGCCAGTGCTTCGGCCCGAATTTCCACCGCCAAATGATCCACCTCCGGCACTTCCACCGCCTCCGCCGCCTCCAAAACCTCCAGCTCCGTACGCCGGGCTACTCGAAAAACCTGATATTCCATTGGCACTCGATTTTGTATTGTCTCCGAACGCAGAACTTGTCTTAGCATCTGAGCCAATCGCAGGGCCTGAAGGTACTGTCGCAGTCAATGCAAAATCGGCTCGCGATGCTATGCGTTGAGACGGCCAATTGGCTGGTGCGTTGCTTGGTTTCGTGGTAGAGATCGAGCCAACCGTTGATTGATCAGAAGTCGCCAAGCCACTAGCGGCGTTCCTCTGTCTTGTGGTGATCGGACCGTTGGACGTTGGTCCTGCCCACTGTCGAGGCCAGGAATTCGGCAACCGAGTCATAATTGCAGAATCAGTCTGCGGCGCTGCCATGTTGAATGCGTTGAACGCTGGCAACGTGGGTGCGCCTGTTTTATTTTTACATGCACAAGGCGCCTCACCAATCGCTGCGTTTTCAGGCATGCCGATGACGGCGAATGTGAAGAGAACACGGCAGGCCAGTTGTTTTCGATTCATGATCATGGTCTCGAAACTTTGATCGGTGTGAAGATCTCGATTTGATGACATTGGATTCTATGGAGCTCGCCCTCGCGCGTTTTCCACGATCGCAATTGCAAATCCGGATCTGCTCTGCCAAGTCCGGGCATTGGAAACCTTAGGTTGCAGTGCAGAGAAAGATGCCTGCAGGGAACAGAATCGCCTCGCCGTGAATTTACGGAGGCTGCTCTGTGAGAATGATGCCGAATGCAACAGTTAAAACGCTCCAATATCCGGCGTTTGCCTTCAACGCGAATTTGATGCGATTGCACCATTTTTCGCGATCGATTGGCACGCAAGCCAAATTCGTGACGTAGCGTTTCCGCAACACTGGATTCGCATTGCGCGCTGATTGAGATCAGTGACCAGCCTTTTGCGATGTAGGGAGTAGTACGATGAAGGCTTCGAAAAAACTCACTGAATGGCATTGTCCCGATTGGCGATCGCGTCTGTTCTGTACGCTTGGGTTCGGCATTGTGATTGCCATTTTGTTTCGGGAACTGCTGTTTGGGTGCATCAGCCGCTGGACTACAGAACCGCAATATTCACATGGATTTGCGATTCCGCTTATGGCTCTGGGACTTGGCTGGTACTCTCGCGGCAAGTTTTTGCCCGGAGTCGCCCGCAGCAATATCTTTGGACTATCGATGATTGTCAGTGGCATCATCGGGCATGTCGCCGCAATCTATTTCTACGTGGAGGCAATCGACGCGATCTCTTTTGTTGTCACAGCCTGTGGAACGACATTGTTGATCTGGGGGCGTCGTGCGTTCGCGGCGTTGTGGCCGTCGGTGCTTTTTCTGGGATTCATGCTACCGCTACCGTTTCAGATCGAACGTGCCTTGTCTGATCCGCTGCAGGTTCTGGGAGCAAGTGAGGCGGCATGGTACATTCAGGCATGCGGCATCCCGGCGATCGTTCAGGGCAACATCATTCTGATGGGCGATACTCAGTTGGGAGTTGCTGAAGCATGCAGCGGGCTTCGCATGTTGATGGTGTTCTTTGCGATCTCAACTGCTGCCGTGATCGTCAGCAAACGAACAGTGTGGGAAAAAATGCTGATTCTCTTCAGCGCGATCCCGATCGCACTAGTTTGCAACGTGCTGCGAATCGTAGCGACTGCGATTGCGCATCAGTCCCTGGGACGTGAAATTGCTGATCTTGTTTTTCACGACGTCAGCGGTTGGCTGATGATGCCACTGGCCATGTTGCTGCTGTTTCTGGAACTAAAACTGCTCGACTTTCTGTTTATCGAGCCGAGCAATGCGCGTCCCGGTATGACGTATCACATATTGACGCAACCAGTGATTGTACAACATGCGCGTGAATGATTGTTGCCTGATCGGCGTCTGTGGAAGCTGAATTGTCTGCTTAAATTTGAATCGCAATTATCATGTCAGATCAAGCATCAGAAACAAAACTTTCCCGCCGGGACTTCGCGCTTTGTGCTGGCGGTTTCTTTGCATTGCTGGCTGCAAGCGGAGCGGATGCTGTTCTCAATCGAGGTCTGAATGATCCTGCGGCGGTACAAACCGCCGCCGCGCGATTGAGTTTGATTCCAGAACAGATCGGGCTGTGGACATCTACGCCCGAAGAAATTGATGAACGCGAAAAACGACTGGCGGGTATCAGTGGCAGCCTGCGGCGCACCTATCGCCATGCAGAAAACGGCTACGTCGTTTCGATGACGGTACTTTGTGGTGCAGCGGGGCCAATGAGTGTGCATCCGCCAACTGCATGTTTCGAAGGTGTCGGATACCAATTGTCCAACGGTCCGACGACCGTGATATTCAAAGATGCTGATGAAGACTCGAATTCGGCTCTGAATCGTGCAGCGTTCCGACTGCCTGATGCCACATCGTCAGACATCGTGCGTGTGTTCTGGGGCTGGAGCGACAATGGCATCTGGAAAGCACCGGAAAATCCCAGACTGACGTTTCGTGGTCAGCCGTATCTCTTCAAGTTGTACGTAGTCGATCGGTCGCTGCAGCAGGCCGACGACGTTAAGCAGGCGGAGACGTTTCTGGAACAAGCCTTGCCTGTGATTCGAAGGGAGCTGCATCAATGAGTGTTCTGAATACGAAGTCTGAGCGTCGTCATCGCGTCGTCAATCCCCGTGCGGCGTTGATTGTTGTGGCTGTCACGTTGGCTTTAATGTTCGGTACGACGAAGCTGCACAGTCTGCAGTTTGGCAAGACTGTTGAATTCCTTCGGCAGTCCGCATACGCATCTCTGGAAGCACAGGATTATCGCAAGGCTCGGACGGCGTTGAGTCAATATCTTGCATTCCGCTCATCGGATATGGAGGCCCGTGAAAAACTGTCGGCATTGCTGTCCACGCACATTCGTACTCGATCTGCACTGGAACAGGCGTTTCTGATGAATGAAGAGTTGCTGCGGAACAACCTTCCACAGCAGGAACTCCGGCTTCAGCAGGCACGCATTGCAGTTGATCTGGGTCGATGTTCAGATGCGCAGGCGCATCTGAAGATGCTGCAACAGTTGCAGGCAGACTCTGCAGAAATCTGGTATCTCAGCGGTCATTGTGCGAAAGAGGAACGAAAATCTGCCGAAGCTGCTCGCTGTTTTCAACGATCTCTGGAATGCCAAAATCCACCTGAAGCTGCGTTCGAGGAATTGGCGTCGATGGCGGCAGGCAATCCGCAACTGAAGCTTGATGCCGAAACAATTCAGGATCAAATGGTGATGACTTGCGGCACTGCCGAAGCATTCCGAATTCGCGCGATGCGATATGTAGAGCAAGGAAAGTTTTCGCTCGCGCTGCCACATGTATGGCAAGGCTTGCAATCGGCACCAGATGATCTTGCTTTGAATGCAATTCTTGTCACAAGTCTGAGATCCAGAGATGAAGATATCTCGACGCCACAACCAATGGTGGCGGGGGCAAATGAAAGCGACTGATGCTGAGACAACTCGTGCAATTCGCCATCTGCAGAATTGCGTACAGAGGAATCCTCAGCAGGCATCCTTCCGCACGCAACTGGCGGCGATGCTTTGGGAAAACGCCCAAAAGGCAGATGCGATCAAGATTCTGGAAGCAGGAATTAGCCGTGACTCGCGCGCATTTTCGTTGTACGGAGTTTTGATCGACTATTTGCTGACCATGGAACAGTCAGACAAGGCCGAACGATTGCTGGAAAATCTGCCTGCCCAGGCCTTGGCGAATGGTGAGCGCGACTTGTTAAGCGGTCGATTGGAATTGTTGCGTAAGAACTGGAAGCCTGCCGAAAAATTACTGCAGCGAGCGGTTGCATATTCGCTGCCGGATTCAGGTTTGCATAAGCGAGCTCAAATGTTGCTAGCGGTCAGTCGATCAAATTCGGGGAATTCCACGATTGCTGTAGATGCATTCAAAACGGTACTGACTGCCGATCCGAATTCCGTTCCCGGACGTCTGGGGATGGCGTCTGCGTGGATCAAGTCCGGACGAAAAGATCTGGCGATTGCCGAATATCGGCAGCTACTCGATGTTCC
>Ga0335396_10007200_pt1 | contig 10755 bp, 6 predicted proteins | sample FRY02_FD_205743 | JGI IMG/M metagenome (GOLD analysis project Ga0335396, IMG submission 205743) | Freshwater microbial communities from Lake Fryxell liftoff mats and glacier meltwater in Antarctica - FRY-02 (spades assembly) (version 2) | ecosystem: Environmental > Aquatic > Freshwater > Ice >... | reverse complement strand
ATTCATAATTGGAGCTTTTCCACGAATTATACTTTCTGTAACAGGATTATGAATAGTTCTCCAAATACTCAGTGCTACTTTTAAATCATTTGCTGTTTGTGATAATTCGCCTGTTTTATATACTCTTGTTTTGTCATCTCTTACTCTCATTGGAATCCATCTCATAGATACAGGAATATTTTCATCTAAAATATAGCGAAACTCAACGATAAGATCTCCTTCTATCTTATCGCCATTTTCACATCTAACCTCATTACTTGAGTTTAATTTTATGAGAGACTTTTCTATTCCATCGCTATAATATATCGTAGGTTGAAACTTTTTATGAACGTAAGCTTTATTTTTATCTTGAACCATTCTACAATGTGCTTTATCATATACTTGTTTTAAAGCGTCGTCAATTGTATAATTTTCCCACTTTGATGCATCATAACCTGTATATAAATACATTTCCTTATATTTTATACCATCAATCTTTACTATTTTACCACCTTTTGCAAGGAAGTCGATTGTATTTTGTTCTGGAGGTTTCCATTTAAAAACTCTATCCCATTTAACATTACTTGTTAAAGCAACCGGTTTATTTGCAAATTGCGAATAAACGGCGAGTTTTGCAGGTGTAAATATCAATCCATCAATATCATATGGATATTTTATATTTCCAGATAAGATATTATCACAATCTTTTAGAATATCTTTATTATATATGTGATTTTTAACAATATAATTTAAAGAAAACTCTACTTCTTTTATATATTTTCGAGTGTTAATCAAATAATTATATCTACTTTTATCTTCTTTCTTATCTGCTATTAATGGTAGACTAGTTATTTTTTCTCCACCATAATAATATATATCAAATGCAGCATATAATCCATTATTAGAATTGTCTTTACGACTATTACATGATATATATTCTCCGTCTATGAGAGAATTATGCAACTCTTTTGTAGAAACTAATCCAGTATTTATTACTCTATAAGTATTATTTATTAAATATATATTACCTGTATTATCAATATACATTAATAATCTTTCACCATCTGCTTTTTCTGTAACGGTATACTCTGATAATATACTTATAATTCCATATTCATCAGGGTTGAAAACATTATTTTTTTCTAATGTTACAGGTTTTGGTGTTAAAAGATGCGGTTTGGTAGGTGTAAACTTCTTATTATCGAGACCTAATATTTTAATATCATTTTTAATAAGTTCATAATAAGACTTTATAATATTAGTCTGCTGTTTTTTAGAAATGATAAATGTCGATAAATATAATGCCTGTTCCATTTTAATGATAGATGGTAATATATATTCCTCATTCGCATCGGTTATATCAATATAAAATTCATATCTTTGTGATGATTTAATAACACCCGATGTTTTAAAAGAATAATGTAGATTAATATTATCTATACTTGTAATATCAGGGTCTAATCCATTATATTTTGTAATATTAACAATATACCGAATATTTGTTTTAGTATCAGTATAAATTACCTTTTTATCAATTTTATAAAACTTACGAATATCACCCCAATTAGGATTAATATCTTCTTGCTGTGACATATTATTTTTTACAAAAGATTCAAATATTAATTTTGAATCAAAAATATCATCTACAATATCTTTACCTTCTGTTTTGTAATTATAAATAATCGCATCTTTTTTTTTATATGTATTTAAAGAACAATACCTTAATATACTGCTACTTCCAGAAATTGTAAATAGTGTAGTATTGGATGATATATTCAATACTTGAGGTTCTATATTTTCAGTAAATCCGTTAGTTTTCATTACATTTATAAAGTTATTATATTCTTTTTCAGACCATGATGAATAATTATTAAATTTAATTAAACATTCACACTCCTTTGTTGAAATTAAAGATGAATGTTTACCAATGACTTTAATAATATTATCGTCCTTTGATATTTCAATATTCATATTCTCTTATATTTATTATATATATAAGATTTATATATCAATTTTTTTATATATAAATAAAAAAAATGATACATTCATATAGAAAATAGAATATAATTATTAATGACGTCAAAAATGTTTATGCCTATAAAGTTTAATACTACAATAATTTTGATACCTAAAGAATTAAATCATAATTACGAACAAGTTATTATATCCAAAGTTAAAAATACGTTAGAAAATAGCTGTAGTAAACATGGATATATTAAAAAAGACAGTATTAAAATTATTAAACGTTCATCAGGATATATAAAAGAATCTCATCTAAACGGTAATATAGCATTTGATTTATGCTGTATCGCTGAAATATGTAATCCTATACAAGATTCCGTTATTAAATGTGTTGTAAAAGCTAAAAATAATCTCGGATTACGAGCTATTGGTATGCACGAAGATATGGCTATATTGGAAGTTATCATCCCAAGAATTACTTCAGGAATACAGTCGGAAGTTAATATTGATGAAGTTAAAATAGGTGATGTTGTTAATGTTCTTGTATGTGGTAAAAAGTTTACTTTGTATGATAAAATGATTTCTATTGTTGGTAAGATTTTGAAAGATAAAAATGAAGAAAATATTATTAGTGATGTTGAAGATGACGAAGTATCCATAGAAGATGAAAATGATGATGATTTACAAGATGACGGATTAGATATTATAGATATTGAAAATGAGTATGAAGTAAATGATGAAGATGAAGAAGAAGATGATGATGATGAAGATGGGATTAAAAAGATTAATATAAAATTAAAAGAAAATAAAAAAGTGTTTGATATAGATGATGAAGATGAAGATGATGTTGAAGATGATGACGATGAAGAAGACGATGAAGAAGATGATGATATAAACGATGATGAAGATGATGATTTATCAATAGATGAAAATGATTCTATTATCGAAAATGACGAATATCCTTAATATATTTAATATATAAATATAAAAATATAATACTAAATAATAATAAAAATGAATAAAATAGAATTATGTAAATCAATACAAAATAATGTTGTAAAATTAACATCGAATGAAATATTAGAATTATTTAAAATAATAATTGAAAATAAAACAAATTATACACAAAATAATAATGGTGTTTTTTTAAATCTAAATTGGTTAGAAGAAGATATTTTATTGAAATTAAATAATTATATTTCGTTTTGTATTAGTTCTCAAAATGAAATAACAAAATATGAATTGATGAAAGATCAATTAAATGATAGTATATCTACTAAAGATAAATATAATGATAATATAAATGCTAAACCAGAGCTTGTTAATTGCAATAATACTAATACATCAAGGCAAAAGTTTTCATCAAGTATGAAATTCTATTTATTAAAAAAAAAATATATGAAACAGAATATAATACCAATAAATGTTTTAGAAAATGTATTAAAATACGAAGATTATATAATAAGTTAAAAAATGATATAGAAATATAACATTACTTAATGTAATGATTAAACTATTGAAAGAAAAATTAACTTCATGTGTTAATAATGATGATATATTATGGAAAAGTAATAATATAGAATTATACAACAAATATTCACAAAATATATCTCCAAACATACAACAAAATCTTCTAATAAAAACAGAAGATATTCTAATAGAAAAACAAAAGATTCTAATAAAAACAGAAGATATTCTAATAGAAAAAAAAGATATTCAATTAGAAATGTTTAATGAAAATAAAGATATTCAAATAGAAAAACAAGATATTCAATTAGAAATGTTTAATGAAAATAAAGATATTCAATTAGAACAAGTTAATAAAAATAAATTAGAAAAAAGTATTATTAAAAAAAAGATAAGTTTAAAAGTTTTAGAAAATAAAAAAATAATATTTAAACCAATAGATATTATTTTATCTGAGACTGGAACATTTGACAATTGTACTTCTACAGTAAAAGAAAAACTTATAGACTTTATTTCAAAAATAGAGTTTAGTAAAGTATTTGGTATGAAAAAAACTGCTGAAATTATGTCAGGTATTGTAAATAATAGGTGGAATATATCAACAGCATTATTTATATCATTTTTATTTAATAAACAAGTTAATTATAATAATTCAAATATAATTTATAATAAAGAAAATATTAAAGGAACTATTAATACATCTTGTTAAATTGGTTTGTATAATGGATATAATATTAATCTATCTAATAATAATAGTTTTATTGCTATATAATTACAATAAATCTTTTTGTTTTTCATTTTTATAATTACATTATTATTGTCTATTTGTTTAATAAAGTTATTATGATCTGAATCATAGTATGTTTCACAAACTCTTCCTGTTTTTTTACCCTTACCGACAATAGGATCAATTGAATATATTTTTAACTTATTTATAACACCAGTTTTATTTTTAAAAGGTTCTATTATTCCGTAAGGTATTGTCTCTAATGTCATATCATCTGGTATATTTTTTCTTAAAACTCTTGAATTAATTAGTTCGTCTTTTTCTCTTTTTGTAACTCCAATATTATATATATCAGTTCCTTTAACGTGAAGATTAACATCTATATCATTATCTTTATTAATATCGAAAATATTTACGTAACCAATAAACTTATTATTATTTTTGATAAATGAAGGTATTTCTTTATTTTTAATTAAAACACCTTGTTTATATAAACAATTTGTAATAAAACTTATTTTTTTATCTAAAGTTTCATCATATATACTAAGAATATGTTTCATTATAATTTTTAAACTTTCAGAATCTAAATTTAGATAAATTGAAATAGTTGTAGAATTTACATTAGAATAATCTATATCAAAACTATTTATTATTTTTTCTATATTATCATTACCATTATTTATAATATTTGATATTTTTTTATCTTCTTCGACTTTTTTATCTTCAAATACAATACTTAATTTATTAGAATATTTTTTTTCATTTAATATTAAACGAATACCGTTTTTATGAATTATCATATAATATCCATTTAATAAAATATTGGGATATATAGACTTTTCTATAGTATACATGAGTAACTCATTATCAATCGACATTTTTTCACATAATGCTGAATATTCTATAAAAAATATATTCATATCAATATAACTATTTATTAAATTAAATAAAGAGGTTTGAGTTCTTTTTAGAAGATGTTTATAAACCTCACTTCTATATCCTGAAATATCTACCTTTTTATTTTCACTTTCACAAGATGGTTCATCTTCTTCTTTATCTCCAAACTCATATTCGAATATATTACCTTGAGATGTATTAATTTTTACTTTTCCCATTTGAAAGTTTGACTTTGGGAAATAATTTATATTCTTCATTATACCACAATCTAATGCATTATCTGATATAATACGATCGACTTTTATACTATCTATGTATTTTCTTGTAGATATTCTCAAAGCGTGTATATCAATTGTTTCTTTAGTTTCATCATCATCAACACTCGCATGTATAAAAACAGTAACATTTCTTTCTTCAAATGGTAATCCTTGATGACGACAATTTCTTATTCCTCGTCCAATAATTTGGTCTGGTCTATTAAAATGATACCATGGTTCAATTAAATGTATTTCTCTTGCATTATAGAAACTCAATCCTTCACTAGCAACAGGTGTAATCAAAATAATCTTTATTAATTCTCCATTAATATTTTCAGGTTTATTAATTTTTTTTATTAGATTATCTATTGTAGTAGTTCCCATAATCTCTTTTTTATCACTTGTTAAAATACAATATTTTGGAGTTTTTACATTTTCATATACAGGTTTATCATCAACAATATCTGCTTTTGCTAATATATTATTAGTACCTTCTCGTGAATATCCCAGATGCTCTAAGCAAATAGCAAATGGTAAAATACCAGATAATAAAAATCTTGAATATATGACGACAACACCTTTAGACTTTCTGATAAAATTACATATATTCAAGAATTTACCTGAATATTTTCCTAAATGTTCTTCATCTGGATACAAAGCATTATGATATTTTTTATTATATTTTACTGATATTGGATCAGTTGTTTTTGTTTTTGTAAAAAATGTGTAAAATCCGTCACTTCCAATATCAGTATCATATACAATATTCATAGGTTGTAATAACTTCATATTTTGATTTTGCTTATTTTCTACACTTTCTTCAATATCATCACTTATATCGTCATCTTTTATTAATTTATTGTATCCTAACTTCTCAATTATAGTTTTTTGCGATATTCCTAATTTAGACGTTATTATACCGTCTTTAATATTTTTAATCCAGTTTAATTCTTTTACGTCTATTTTTTTATTCGAAGGGTCTCTTACTGGTGTTTTAGTCATTACTTTAATACCACTATTTAAAGGACTTAACTTCAAAGCAAATGTAAAAGGATTTTTTCCTTTCAAATATGATATATATGTAGAAGTTAATTTTTTAATTAAATTAATTACTTCAGAATCTATTTTGAGTTTAATATTATTAAAAGTTTTCGCATTCTTTTTTAATATATCATCTCTCTTGTCATTTATCAACATCAATTTGAAAAGATCTAGAATATCTCTTGGTTCATTATACATAGGAGTTGCTGATAATAATATCAATCGATTATTTATACCGTATTTTAAGGATTTTGTTAAAGCAATAAATGAATCCTTATCTTTCTTGTTTGTACTTCTCACATTATGCGCTTCATCAATTATTATAACTTTATTTTCAACAATTTTATCAGAATAGTTTTCATTTATATATTTAGAAAAACCATCATATGTAAATATTTTATATCTTGATTTCAATATCTTTTTAAGATCTGTATTTAATTTAATTTTATTATTAAATGAAGATTCATATATATTAATCAATTTAACATAATTATCACCCGTACATTGATTTGTAATATTTTTGAATGTATGTGTATCTATATCAAATATCTGTGATTTAAAACTTTGTTTTAATGATTGAGGCATTATTACCCATATCATAGGTTCTGATAAAGTATTATGTGGTGTTAATAAAGATTCAGATAAAGTAATAGCAGAACAAGTTTTACCAACACCAACACCATGATACAATAGAATACTTTTATAAGGTGTTCTATATGAAATATACTGACTTACAAAATGTTGATAAAGAGATGTTTCAAACGTTCCGCATAATCTATTTGATACATTATTAAAATCATCAATGTTTTTTATTATTTGAAACTTTGGTATTTTATGAATAGCAAATTCCATATTATTTGCTATTTTTGACGTAAAGTCTGGATCTTCTAAATCTGGATAATATAAATTAAAATTATCATTATTTTTAGACGATGATTTAGATGCTGATTTAGATGATGAATTAGATGGTGATTTAGATGCTGATTTAGATGCTGATTTAGATGCTGATTTTGAAGATGATTTGGGTGATAATTTCGGAGATATTTTAGGTGATACTTTAGGTGATACTTTAGGTGATACTTTAGGTGATACTTTAGGTGATACTATAGGTGATACTTTAGGTGATACTTTAGATGATACTTTTAATATAGCCTTATAATCTCTTACACAACGTCCTGTTATTAAGTCTCGCTTTTCATTTTTTTTACATTTAATAACACATCTTCCTGTCAATTTATTTAATTCTTTTCCTTCGGGACATATTTTTTCTACAATATTCTTATTTATAGCTTTATAATCTTTTACACATCGTCCTGTAATTAAGTCTCTTTTTTCATTTTCTTTACATTTAATTACACATCTTCCAGTCAATTTATTTAATTCTTTACCATTAGGACATATTTTATCAATATTATGCTTTTTATCCATTATATCTATTAATGTTAAAGAAATATTATATTAATTCGCTTATAATACTATGTGCTTTTTTGAAGATTTTTATCCTTTCTATATTATGATGTTTGATATGATTTAAAACTTCGTTGTATGTAAACCATTTCAATGCTCTTATTTCTCTTATTTGTTCGATGCAATTGTTATCAATATATAATTTTGCATCATCGTTAACTATCTTGGCAGTATAATAAACATGTTTATATAATATATTATTTGTTCCAAAAAAAATCTCTTGTAATGGAATTATATTTTCGTTTATCACAATATCTTCTTTAAATAATTGAGTTTCTTCACAAAATTCTCTTACAGCACAATCAATATCAGATTCTTTTAATTTCTTACGTCCTTTAGGAAATCCCCATTCTTGTTCTAAATAATTACTATTTAGTTTCTTTGAAAATATAAAACTTTTTAAGTAAACATTATTAATTATATATTCAAACTTTGTTTTTGAATCACTATATTCTTTCGTTTGTTTATATGTTGGTTGATAAACTTGACACCAAGTATAATTCCATATTTGGTCGAATGTCTTATTCAATAACATATTTTTTTCTCCTTCAGTCATATATTCTATCAATTGCTTAATGTAAATTGAATCTTCTGAATTATATTTTCCTCTTACAAATTCCATAAAAGCTAAACTATCTTTGCGTTGTATCATAACATATTTTATTTCATTATTAACAATCTTATAACATATAACACCAAAACTCATAATTGGGTGAGGACAATCTTTATATAAATGTCCGTTAATACCACAATTTCTACAAGTTTGTGGTCGAAAATATGTATTTTTCTTGATATTATATTCTTCTCTTTTTTTCATTTTTATAAAAATATCAATAATTATAGTATAATATCATACATTTCTTAAATGTTTTTATTACGGTAAATAAAAAAAATACGATTATTCATTAATATCTTTAAAATGATTGATATTTATCATCTAAATTATCAAATCCATTTATATCAAAACTTTGTTGATATGACATTTGTTGTTTAACTACATCATGTTTATTTACGATTTGTCGAGGTAAATCTTGTGTTGCGTTTAATGGTGATAAATTATCATTATGATCGAATCCAATTAACTCATTATTTGACATTTGAGGAAAAGGTTGTGTTTGCATATTATGTATAGGAGGGGATTGTTCCATATGTTGAGGTGATTGTTGTATACGTTGAGATTCTTCATGTTGTTGTTGTTGTTCTTGTTGTTGTTGTTGTTGTTGTTGCTGTTGTTGTTGCTGTTGTTGTTGTTGTTGCTGTTGTTGTTGTTGTTGTTGTTGTTGTTGTTGATGAGATGAACGATTATTATTTACATCATCTTCATATTGTTTCATAATATTTACAGCATATTTATTAGCATTATCCTTATCAACCTTACTATTTTCAATATCTTCTGATACACGTTCATTAGCCATATCATATGAAGACATTGACATCATCATGGATATTATAATCATTATACAATATATAATGATTATTACTGATAATACCCACGCTAGAACCCAACACCACCAACGTGTCTGAGAATTTCCACCAGTAACTATACAAGTTAATTCAAATAAAGACATAAGTATCGAAGGAACTGATATAATAATAACAAATAATACAAACATAAGGCGTTGATCTATAGGGATTTTACTACTTGAAAATAATATTGCTAAACATATTATTATAATTGTAGTAAATAATGCGATACCTGCATACTTTGATTGTTCTGAACCAAAGAAAATATCATTAATATTTATAGAGGTACTCGGCATTTTTTACTTATATTCTAATATCATACAAAGAAAAAATAAAAAAATGATTATCATATAAATAAATATTAAATAATAAATAAAAATGGGTATTCCATATTATTTTTATTCATTGACCCAAAAATATAATAATATAATATATAATAAAAAACCAGATATTACAGATATTTATTGTATTGACTTTAACGGTATAATTCACAATATTGCACAAGATGTTATGAAGAACAATATTGAAAATATTGAAGAAAAAATATTAGAAAATATATGGTTGAAAATAGAGTATTATATTTATACATATAAGGCAAAGAAATATATTATTTGCGCTGACGGTGTTGCACCAGTAGCTAAAATGTTTCAACAGCGTAAAAGACGCTATCTTTCAGTATATAGAAACGTATTAGATGAAGAAAAAGTAAAAAAACCTATATGGGATACAAATGCTATAACGCCAGGAACAGAATTTATGAATAAACTGAATATGTATATTAAATCAAAAATTAGATATTCTATACATAATGTGGAAATAAATTATAGTGGAAGTGATGAAAATGGAGAGGGAGAACATAAACTTTTTCGTAAATTGCAAACAATTACAAATAATGATAATATAATTATACACGGTCTTGACGCTGATTTAATTATATTATCATTAATATCTCATCGTAAAAATATTCATTTGATGCGTGAAACAAATGAAAAAGTTTGTAATTATTTAAATATTGATAATCTCCGAGATTCTATATTATGTGAGCTTTATTTAAAATGGGATTTGAAAATTAAAAATATTAAATATAATGACGATGATTTGATAGAAACATATTGTACTGCTTGTTCTATTTTAGGAAATGACTTTATACCACATTTATTAACTATAGATCTTAAAACTGACGGTGTAGATAAATTATTGTCAGCGACTAAAACATCTATCGAAGAAAATGGTTTACTTGTATCAAATGGAAAAATAAATTACGAATGTATAAAAAATATTTTTAAATATCTATCTAAATCTGAGGATAATGATATATTTAAAATATGCGAAAAATATATTAAAAAAAGAGTTCCTGAATCATCAAATATACCAAGTGACTTTTATGCTATAAAAAATAAAGATAAATTAGCATATCATATTTATAATAATCCTTCAAAATGGCATAAAGAATATTATAAGGAATTATTTGATAATAACGTAACTATTGATTCA
>Ga0335396_10007198_pt1 | contig 10757 bp, 20 predicted proteins | sample FRY02_FD_205743 | JGI IMG/M metagenome (GOLD analysis project Ga0335396, IMG submission 205743) | Freshwater microbial communities from Lake Fryxell liftoff mats and glacier meltwater in Antarctica - FRY-02 (spades assembly) (version 2) | ecosystem: Environmental > Aquatic > Freshwater > Ice >... | reverse complement strand
GCAGGCGGGCCCGGAGGCGGATCGCACAGCTTCACCAGCGGCCCGAACAACTGGCAGTCGGACAACGCCATCGACCTCTCGACCCCGATCGGGACACCCATCTACGCGGTCGCTGGTGGGATCATCGGCAATCAGTTCGGGGCACTCAACTCGAGGGACCCACGGATGGCGGGGCTCCGGCTCACGCTCAACGCGAAGGGCAACGCCTACTACTACGCGCACATGAGCAGGTTCGCTCCGGGAATCAGGCCCGGCAGCGCGGTGACGCCTGGGCAGCTTCTCGGCTACTCGGGTTCAGCGAATGGCTCGGAGCATCTACACTTGGGATTCGAGCGTGGGAACCCAACAGTCCTCAAATAGAACGGAGACAGCGGTGAGTATCTACAACGAATACAAGGATTGGAATAAGGGGAGCAAGCCCAAGCCGACCAAGCCTCGTGGCAAGTTCGACTGGGAGAAGTCCATTCCGAAGAAGAAGGCCGAACCACAGACTGCGCTCCCGGCATGGGCTCGTGGACCAGCGGGGCCTCCCAACCCTGGGAAGCCGGCAAGCTCGGAGAGCACCTACTTCACGCCGCGCCCCGGAAAGAAGATGCCCCCGAAGAAGGTGTCTGGGCCAGAGCAGCCACAGAAGAAGTACGGGCCTCCGTCGCCTACCGCGACTACGCCTTCTGTCGGATCACCAAGCACAAGCAGGTCGTCGCACGAGTCGCCGTCTGGTGGCGGAGGGTCGCAGGCACCGATGCCCGCAGCCGCCCGTGCTGTCGCGGCGAGTCAGAAGGTTGGCAAGTATTACCGCGACAACCGCGCTGATTACAAGGCGGAGAAGGCGAACAACGCTGGCACTGGACGACCGGCGACCGCTGACGGTGCTGCTCCCGAGTCTAAGTTCGACTTTGCGATGGACGGCGCAGACTTCAAGAAGAAGCGCGACGCTTTCCTTGCCAGTCATAAGGGGCTGCGGGATGCGATCAAGAACAAGACGATGACGATGGGTGACGCCAACCTCGCGGTGCGCAGAATGTCTGCGAATGCGAAGAAGAAGATTGCGGCGGCTGCGGCGGCTGGTTCGCCACCGGCGTAATCGTTATCTAGCCGTCTGCGCGTTGTGGTAGCGTGTATCTAACAGGGGAGGGGTCGGCAACCCACCACGGAACCGACCCCTCCGCAATGCAGGATACCCGCTAGAAGGGGAAGAAAGTGCAGCCACCACCTGTACCAGAGATTCAGATAACCAACTACTCGGACCCGAAGAAGAAGCGGTACGAGTGTGTCATCGACGGAGAGCCCGTTGACCTCGAGCGCGTCACCAGTCTGCTCAACGGTCTGCCGAAGCCGGGTCTGACGTACGGGCAAGTCTGGGGGACGATCGACGCTGCTCTCGACCGCGCACCGACGTTCGCAGAGGATGTATCGGCTGACCGTAAGCAGGTCCGTAAGGAGCTCTACGGAGCAGTGTTCGAGCAGTGGGCGTTGCGCCGCGAGATTGGCACAGCTGTCCACCGTCAGGTCGAGTCACGCATCCTGGGAGGACGGGCCCCGCTCGTTCCACACGACGTCGATGGCGTCGAGGTCGGGGAAATCCTTGTGCAGTTCGACCGCTTCTGCGATGCCTTCTCCCCGGAGTGGGAGGCCAGCGAGCTCATGGTCATTTCGACAAAGCACAAGTACGCCGGCACGCTCGACACGATCGTTACGGTGCAGACCGACAACGGCCCACGTCGTCTTCTCGTAGATATCAAGTGCACCAAGCGCGAGAGCAAGACGAACAAGCCGGGTGTCTGGCTTGACCAAGCGTGCCAAATGTCTGCGTATGTCAACGCCGAGTGGTGCGTTGACGCGAAGGCAGGGATCGTCGAGCCAGTGCCCGATGTGGACGGCGCAGCGATTCTGTGGCTCCACAGGGAAGAATGGGCTCTCGTTGAGCTCGACGTCGGGGACCGCGTGTTCGACCTGTTCCTCGCAGGCGCGTACGTCTACCGGACACAGGGAGACGCAGCGAAGAACGCTGATGGTGAGAATGCGAAGTGGTGGAAGATCGAAACTCTAAGGGGGGCAAATGGGTAGTCGCATCATCGGTATGCAGCAACGAGCACGCGAGATTGGTCGCATCCGTCTCGGCAAGGTCGTCCCGACCTCGAGCGGCAAGACGCGGCCATCTTCGATCGAGACGTTTCGGTTCACCTCGATGAGCAAGGAGTTCGTCGAGTGGGCTGCTGCGGAGTACGGAGGCAATGTCTCCGTGTGGGAGTCGCCGGCAGGCTCCGCGTGGGAGGTCGAGACTGCGGCTAAGTCCATTGAGGTCGCCATCCCATCATGGGGCGACCCGATCAGCCAGGCGTACGAGCTCTGGTCTGGTGGCGGGTGCATGAGGCGGTGCGACGGCATGAACGACGTCATCAGCGATGGCCCGTGCGTCTGCAATGCCGAGGCCCGAGAGTGTAAGCCGACGTTGCGTGTGTCGCTCATACTGCCAAAGTGCCCGATCATGGGCGTCGTCCGGCTCGAGACGCACGGATTCAACGCCAACGCGGAGCTGCCGTCGATGATTGACGGGCTGTCAGCTGCTCGAGCTCATGGGATCAACGTGCGTGCAACGCTCCGTGTCGAGCCGCGCACGTCGAAGAAGGACGGCGAGACGATGAACTACGTCGTCCCGGTGCTCGACGTGCAGATGAGCCTCGACCAGCTCGAGTCCGGCGAGGTCCCGCAGTCTGCGCAGGTGAAGCTCCCAAGCCCGGCCAAGCAGATTGAGAGCCACCCGCACCAGCAGCCGCCCGTCGAAGACGAATATGACGGATTCAGATCGAGTGAAGACGACTTCCTAGAGGTCGTCGTAGAAGAAACGCTTGCGGTTCTGGAAGATGCCCCGAAGCAGGACGCCAAGCAGGTCATCAGCGAGGCACAAATCCGCAGGATGTTTGCCATCGCACGGAAAAGCGTCGGCGAGGACTCGGGTGATGTCGTAAAGCGCGTCGTCAAGTGGCTCGCCCGTGTGGAATCGTCGAAGGACATTCCGAAGCGTGCATACGACACGATCATCGTGACGCTCGAGGGATGGCCTGACACCTCCGAGCTGCTTCTCAAATGGGAGGCCGAGAACAAGTGAGCGACAACGAGCCCGAGTACCTGTCGACGAAGGAGGTCGCGTCACGGATGAACGTGTCCGTGAGCACCATCAACAAGCTTGCGCGTACCGGGAAGATCGACGCAATCAGGGTGTTGAACCTCTGGCGCTTCCCTACCGACGTGACAGACGCAGACAAGTGGAGGGACAAGTAGCCCGTGACAATCCGGTTCACCATCGGAGGTCCACCACGCGGTCAGGGGCGTCCGAGGTTCACCAGGAGTGGTCGCGCGTACACGCATAAAGACGACATTGCCTGGCACAGCAACGTCGCTGATTACTGGAATAGGTCTGGTGAGAAGCCTCTCGTTGATGTTCCGTACGCGGTCGAGCTATTCGTGAGGATGAAGCGCCCGCAGTCGCATTTCAAGAAGTCCGGGGGACTGACAGCGAAGCACAGTCTGATTTGGTCCCCCGGCAAGCCGGACCTGGACAACATGGTGAAGGGTGTATTGGATGCACTCGTTGGGGCCAGTGCGATCCCCGATGACCGGCTGATGATTTACCTGCTCGCCACAAAGCGATGGGACAAGGAGGACGGCATTGACGTCACGATACGAGAAGCGAGACACCCCTCTGGGGGAGCTCATCAAGACGCACATGAGGGAGTGGATGTGCGAGGACGTGGAGGTGCAATCGCTGATGAAGCAGGCAGCGATCCGCTGCAGCTCATTGGGGGCCCTCCAATACGTTGACGATTCTGGGCATGAGACGTACGCCGGCAAAGACGTGCACGATCTAGTCATCGACGTGCAGGAGGAACTTGCCGATGCGTGTGCGTACATCGTCGCGCTGATCCGGTTGGACAGCAACTACAGCGAGGTGATCTACCCGCTCGCCCTTGTCGCTGCGAAGGTCTACGAGGTTCAGCAGCGTGCTCACATAAAGCGGTTTCTCGATGAGTAAACTCCTGGACCATGCAGACATTGTGCCCCCCGTGGTGACAGTGGAGAAGGGCGATGGGTGGTCAGTCACCGCGTCCTCGTGGAAGGCGTGGCGTGAGTCTGCGTACTTGCACATGAGGCGGTCCTGCCCCGGATGCGACGGTGAGCGCGAGCAACACTGGCTCATTCTTGGTGATGCCAACCACAAGTCAGTGTGGGGGTCGACGCCCTGCAACAAGTGCAACGGGAAGGGATGGGTTCTTCCGTGACATTACGAGACGTCGCCAACACTCCGCAGAAGGTCAAAGACAAGCAGGCGAAGGATGACCGGATGGTGCACCGTTCGGTGCAAGCATTCCGAATCGACTGGCTCGACGACGTCGCGTTTCGGATGACGGCAGCAGAGCACAACATGAGCCGGCAAGACGTGGTGGTTGCCTTCTGGCGTCACCATCGGAAGGTCACGAAGGCCAAGCTCGACAAGGGGACGTTATGAGTATTGCGATCAGGTACACCGAAGGTGACCACTGCCCAGTATTCGTCTGCGACCAGTGCGGCTTTGACATAGGTGGCGAGTGGGAAGGGATCTACACATGGGACCCGATCGAAGGAAACGGCCCGTTCGCAATCTCCACGTTGCACAAGGGGAGGTGCGACGAGCTCTTCAACGGCGATGGGGTAAGTATGTCAGGCGGGTCGTGTTGGAACAGCTTGAAGGACCTCCCGCGATACCTGGCTCACAACCTCGGACCCAATCGGCTGCTGGCGAATGAACTCGACGAGAGTAAGGAGACGGCATGAGCAGCAAGTCGATTTCGATGGGGAGACAAGATGATTTGGTCAATGTGGCTCTGTCGCACATAGGTTCAGAAGCGTTCGACGAAGAATACTCCAAAGAGCTCGCGCGTCTTTACGCGAGGACCATTTGGAGGGTCGCAGAAGAACGAGATGCGGATTCACTTGAAGCTAGGAAAGAAGACGCAGACGCCATCCTGCGCAGGCAGGCCATCCAGTGACCATCACCGCAGACCTCGAGGTGGTGCTCGAGCCGCTGGTGGTCATCGCCAAGCGGCTTGGCGGGTTCGACGAGCGCATCCTCGAGGACGTGATCGTGAATCTGCGGGCGCTCGCGCAGGGGTCAGACGACGAGGAACGCATGATGGTCGATCACTGGCTGGATGACCAGGACTACATCGACGACCTCGAGCGGGAGTTGGAGCCAGCCGGGGTCACCCTGACGTAGAGAGCAAGGGTGACCCAGGCCGGCAAGGGGGCTCCAACCACCACAGAAGTCGCCCCCAAGCATAGTGCCAGGATTGCCGCCCGTGGCACCAGCGCTGGCAAGGAACCACGAGGGAGGACGAACAACCCCGACGTATCCCTGCACGGCAATCATAGCAGCGGGAATAGCACACAGCCCGGTCGAGCAGGCGTGATAGTTTCCGACGACAACCAACCACCACGAGCGAGGACAACCCACCATGCAGACAGAGCACCCCGAGTGCGGGGTCCCAGATTGCGACTCGCAAGCGCTCCCAAATGGAGTGTGTTCCAGCCACCACAACGAGGCGCACGGAATGTCGCAATCCATGCCACATAAGATGGACATTGTGGTTCAGGAGACGCGCATCGCACAGAAGCGTGAGGACGCAGCTCGCAAGGCCAAGTACGCATCACAGATCAAGAACACGATGAGCGACGGGTGGGATGGTCACGCCACCAAGTACGGCAGGGCCGCATGGGACCCGATCATCACAGAGCTCGTGAACTGCGGCGAGGGCAACAGGAACAACATGCTGTTCAAGTCGTCGGCAAGGCTCGGGCAGCTCGTCGCAGGCGGGCACTTGCTCGAGTCAGCGGTCGAGGAATCACTGATTATTGCGGGGCTAGCAACGGGGCTCCACCGAGCGGACGTTCTCAATACGGTGCGTAGAGGCGTCAGAGAGGGTATGAAGCGCCCAGATGGTCCGAAGGGTGTCTGACCCCAAGGAGGACCCAGACCCCGCGTGGGGCCCCGCGTGGGAGCTCACGACCCCCTTTGTGCCGGTCACGGAGACAGGGGACGACCTGGGGGACCCTTTCGAGCGGTTCCGACCGATCAGGCTCGACCCGGATGCACCACCACCGCCACCGCCCACGATGGTCTACATGACCAAGCCGGACGGCAGCAAGGACCACGCGCTGTTCTGCGAAGGCGACACGTACCTCGTCACCGGGATTCAGGAATCGGGCAAGAGCTGGATCGCGGCAGTGGCAGCAATCGAGTGGATCAAAGCGGGCAAGACGGTCTGGTGGTTCGACCCAGACGGCATGGGCCAGCCGAGGCTCATCGAGCGATTGAGACTCTTCGGGATCACGGACGAGCAGATGGCAGAGCAGTTCATCTATTCGCCGGCAGACCTAAGCCAAACGAAGCTGGCTGACTACGGCGCACAGATGGCGGAGTGGGCGAAGGAGTTTCAGCCAGACCTGTTCATCGTGGACTCGTGGGGCCCCTCACTCGGAGTAGTCGGGCTCGATCAGCACCAAGCAGACGACATTCAGAGCTGGTGGCGTGAGTTCATCGTGCCGATCAGGAACGAGTGCCCGAAGATGACGACGATCATCCTGGACCACCAACCCAAGAACGACAGCGACAATCAGGTGAAGGGCGTGTACGGAAGCCAGCGCAAGCTCTCGATCGTCGATTGGGGGCTCTCGATGAAGGCCACTGACGATCTGGGCCATTTCGCCATCAGGAAGATGAAGGCACGAGGGATGCAGTGGATGGCCTGGCAAGAGCACACGATCAAGCTCGAGATTCACGACACGGGGTGGGAGATAACGATGCCCGAGCCGGGTGAGGACGTGCAGGATCGCATCACGGCGATCGCAACGAAGATCAGTTGGGTGATGCACGAGGTCGGCGGGCCGATCACGCGCAAGAAGCTCATGGCCCTCTACCGCGACGACGGTGGGCAGGCACGCGACGAGCATTTCAAGAACGCGCTCGCCTTCCTCGTAGACGGAGGATTCGTCAACGATGAGGGGCCCCTCATCAACAACAGATGGCCGGCATATGAGTGGGTAAAACGGTACCCCCAGCACGACGAAAGAGGGGGCCCAAATGAGCCCGAAACAGGTGACGAGTTCCCCTTCTAGGAGAGGTCCACGGTGCCAACGCTTGGCACCGTGATTGTAAAGGCCCACGGTGCCAACGCTTGGCATCATGGAATCATCACTGTTCATGGGAAGAACAGGGGTAAATAGCCCATGATGCCCCACGATGCCCCACGGTGCCGGCACCATGAAATAGTCCATGATGCCCCAGTTTCCCCCCCCTAAGAGGGGGGGAAATGGCATCATGGCCGTATTGGTCGGGAAGTGACCTGCGCAGATGGGACCCAAAACCCCAGGGGAACCAGTTGCAAGATGGGACCCAAACCCAGGAGGGACCCGAGAGCAATAGGGGTCCCAAGAGCTCGAGGGTGATTGGCAGCGTTCGAGAGAGAGCATCCGGCGAAAGTGGTGAGCGCGTCGAAGGGCTACCTAACCGCGTCGGTTCCTACAACCGGGGGGCCCCACGCGCGGGCCTCGTGGGTGTGCGCCCCGCGCCGGGATTATGTTTGCCGAACGGATGAGTGGTCGAGGGTTAGGGTCGTGGAGGTTGCCATCCCACCAGCGCCGGGCGGCAGCAGCGCAGGATGGGCGGGATGGTGGGCTGGCGCGTGGCCCTTCTCACTACTGGCACCACGCACCGGCACCCAGCCAGCACCTTTCCAATCCCCTGAATGTTGGTAGGGATTGAGGGTAATACCGAATGCCGCTATTAGCGGGAATGGGCATTCTCGCGCCCCTTGCAATCCTACATACGGTCTGGATTAGGGTCTAATGTTGTCTGTACCAGTCACCGCCGGGCCACCAAACCCAGCCGACGACCACACCACACAGGAGCAGAGGCCATGAGCCAGCAGCCCACAGACACCGCGACCACCGTCGCCATCAGTAGCGAGATGGCCGCCGTGATCGCCGACGCACTCACCACCGCAGCGCAGCAGGAGCGCCGCCGAGGGATCGCAGCAGCAGCCCGTGCCAGCAGCGGGTACGCCAAGATCCTCGCTTATGGTCACGACCTGACTCCCGACGCACTCGCCATGGCCCGCGAAGACGTCGAACAAGATGACCACACTAGCGCCGCCTGCCATCTGGTGGCCGATGAGATGGACCACGCCCGCGGCGCTATCTTCGACGTGATCCGCGACGGTCGCACGATCCGCGACGTGATCCGCGACGTGATCGCCCGCGACTACTCCGCCAACACTTGGGAGCCGCCCGGCATGTAGCACGGCCCGACCCGCGCCGGGTGGGGATCAAGTACCCCGCCCGGCACATGCAGCACCCGACGAACCACCACACAGGAGCCGCACGCCATGACTAGCACCACACACAACCACTTCCCCGAGGAAGTCACACTCACCCACGAGCAGCACGCCGCGTGTGAGATGGTCGCACTCGGCGAGGGCTGGACCATCGACGCCATCATGCCGGAGTCGGGCGTACTGATTTATTGCTACGGCCCGCGCGCGTATTGGATCGTCTACCACACCGGCAAGCAGTCCCCGGTAGATATTGGGGAAACGTGCAACGCGCCCAGCGACCACACCAGCCAGCCCCACCCGCGCACGCCCACAACCTCGCAGGAGGCCCGCGCCGCCTACGTCGCTTAGACCGACCCGCGCCGGGTGGGGATCAAGTACCCCGCCCGGCACATGCACTACCGTCCGACCACCACACAGGGAGCAGCAAGCCATGAGCCACACGCGCCGCCAGCAGTACGGCACGACATTCACACAGTCGGCCCGCCGCCGCATAGCAGCAGCCCGCCGCCGCGCCGATAAGCAGGATGCCCGAGATGAATACGCACTGGCCTACGGAGCCGACGACCTCGCCATGAGCGACGCGGCCAGCCCGCCCGCCATGCACACCATGAGGGACGCCATGCGCGCGCTGGATGCACAGGACGCGCAGGGGGCGGCATGATCGCCATGCACCGCGACGACCTGCCCGGCGCGATCACCCTGCCCGGTTTCGTATGGGAGCCGATGCAGACCGTAATAACGATAGACGGCACGGACGGCCCCGAGGTTCCATCCCGGCAGGTTGCCGAAGCATGGCAGGAGCGGCAGGAGCAGGACCAGAAATAGCCCAGGTGAATCCGCCCGGTGGGGTTTCATCCCCTCGCCGGTGCCATGCACTACTAGCAGCACCCAACGAACCACCACACAGGAGCACCACGATGAACACCAGCAGCGCGCCAGACCTCACGGCACTTGCGAAGGAATGCACCGACGCATGGAACGCGCACGAATGCGACCCCGATAACCCCATCATTTTGGAGCGGTACGAACGCGCCCGCTACAAGTACGACGAAGCCAGCGACACCACCGGCACGACCGCGCCACCCCTGCCCACGCTAACGATCGTGGACGGCCCCGACTGGCATAGCGGGAACGATGGAGACACAGACGCACCGGGATGGAATCACGAGCACCACGCCTACCGGGTGACACTCACCGGGCACGATGGCATGACCATGAGCCGCATACCGTGGCGGCAGGGCGTCGGCATTACCGACGACCCCGAAGCCCACGACGTTCTAGGGTGCCTGCTTTCCGACGCGCAGGGGATCGAAGCCTGTACCGGGTTTCCCGACTGGGCAGAATCCTACGGGCTCAACCCCGACAGCATCCGCGACCGTGACACCTACTGCCTCGCCAGCGAGCAGACAGACGGACTCGCCTACCTGCTCACCCGCCCCGTGATGGTCGCACTCATGGATGACGAGGACAGCACCTACGGAGACGCGGAGCACTTCGCGGCAGCGTGGGCACGGGTGGACTGGGAAGCGGTCGCAGCCCGCGCAGCGCGCTAGGGGCACACAGCACGACCACGCCCGGCGAGGTGTCACTACCTCGCCGGGCCATGCAGCACCCACCAGCCACCACACAGAGAGAGCCAGACCATGAACCGAGAGGCCCGCAGGACCACAGCGACAGCCGCCGCGATCATCGCCGCCGCCATCGCGTTCCCCGTTATCGTCTACGCCTTCGACCAGCCGCAGGGGTCGCAGCGAGCCGCCGCCGCGATAGCGCACGATTTCCGGCACGAGGGCGTCCAGCGCGTGAGTTGCCCGGACGTAGTGCGCGACGTCATCCCGTGCACCGTGACGCTCCGCAGCGGCAGGCCCATGCCGGTCTGGTACGACACCCGCGACGGGTCGCGCGGTTTCGGAAACGCACTGGCACGTCCGTAGCAGCACCCGGCACGCGCGCCCTCACAGCCCGGCGCGCGCGCCATGCACCACCCAACGAACCACCACAAGGGAGCGCAAGTGCCAGATTTCCGAGCACCAGAGAAAAACCTATCCGAGCGCATCAGGGACGCGATAGCGCCAGCAGCGGCAGCATTCTGGGCATCAGTCGCGCAAGCCCTCCCCGAGACAGCCGGAGGGGACTACCACGCCGAGAATGTAATCGCGCTAGATGAAGCCATGACCGCAGCAGTGTGCGCGTGGTACGACGAGAACCCGCAGGCCGGCGCATGAGCCGGCAGATTCTTGCCGGCACGGGGGTCGCCCGTGCCGGCAGTCACCGAACAGGGAGAGATAGCACCATGAGCGACACAATCGAATGGGGGGCAGCATGAGGGCACCATACATAGACGACAGGGACGTGGTTCTGCGCCACGGGGATTGCGTGGAGGTCGGG
>Ga0335396_10007190_pt1 | contig 10763 bp, 8 predicted proteins | sample FRY02_FD_205743 | JGI IMG/M metagenome (GOLD analysis project Ga0335396, IMG submission 205743) | Freshwater microbial communities from Lake Fryxell liftoff mats and glacier meltwater in Antarctica - FRY-02 (spades assembly) (version 2) | ecosystem: Environmental > Aquatic > Freshwater > Ice >... | reverse complement strand
TGTTAGCGTATCATCATTATCAATGGAGTTAATTAGCTTAAAAAGATGAAACATATTGACTCCAATAATAATCTTTTCCTTTTTACACTCATAAAACTCAAAGTTTTGTGCTGCTAAATGCAAATGAGCTAAAATAGTATGAGATTTATCCATATTAATAATACGAATGCCATCGGGAGAAAAAGTAATATTTGTTTCAAGTAAGATATCCTTTAATGCTGTCATTAAAGTTCTAAAAGGCGCAATTTGAACGGTTTTAATAGTTAATACATTGCCATCGGTTGGAGTCATAACGTGGTTCTTATTTTGGGCTGTAGACATTTATTTATATCCATTTTTGTTAAACAATCTTTAAATACTTACAAAATTAATTATTTAAACGCAATTAAATTAAATTAATTGTTTATTTAAAAAACTTATTTAAATATATTTAATATAAAACTATATATGACAGATAACATTGATATTACGTCAAAGTGTAATGAAACTATATATAATTTAATACAAAAATACAATGGCAGCGAATATATGCTTGAAAGAATTCAAAATCATATTGTAAATTATTTGCCAAATACACTTGATAATGAACAAAAAAATTTTGAAAAACGTATTAATCGCAACACATTTTTAACAAATGAACAACAAATTTTTATTAAAGTATTCTTAAGTAAAAACAATTTCTATTATTTATCAAATAATAATTTTTTCTATGAGTATGATGGAGAGAAGTATAAGATTGTTAAAGAAGATGATGTTATTCATAAATTATTATCTACTATTTCTAAAGATCGCGTATTAATGCAATGGAAATATAAAACAAAAATAAATGTTATTAAATTGATTAAAGAGAGATCTCTCTTTTTGTGTGTTCCTGAAACAGATACAATTCAAAATGTGCTAAATGTTCTTTATCCAACATTTTTCTCTTCTAAAAATGCCGCTAAATATTTTCTTACTGTAATTGGTGATAATATATTAAAAAAAAATCAAAATAACATTTTTCTAGTAAGTCAAAAGGTAAAACAGTTTTTAAATGAGCTTGATAATGTTGCTTTTTCATCAATTGGATACAGCAATACAACTAACAATTTTATGACTAAATACCACGAAAACCATAATTATGAGAATTGTCGCTTAATTAAAATAAATGAAAATATAACAAATGATGTATGGAGAGAATTATTAAAGCGTATTGGTTTAGATTTACTATGTGTGGCGGCACATTATTCAAAGTGTTATGATAATTCTGATAAATTTATTGAAAGCAAGGCAGATGATGAACTAAAGACATATACTTATTATGTTAAAAATACAAATCCAAATGCGATTGTTTCAGAATTTTGTGATAAATATATAAATCAGGATGTATATACAGCTGATTTGCATATTGAATGGAAAAACTTGCATTTTGTATGGAAGCAGTTTCTCTCAAATAGCAATTTACCAAGTGTAATTTATTCTAATAATTTAAAGAATATACTAAAGGAACGATATAATTATAGTGAGTCGTCAGACAGCTTTTATGGCATAACAAGTAAGCATATACCAATTCATAGTGATTTTATTAAGTTTTGGGAAAATACGATAACAGTTGCACAGCCATCAAATGAATTTGCTTTTGATAATGAATTTGAAATTGATGAATTATCTTCTCTCTTTAAATTATGGGCAAAAAATGGACAAGAACAATTAAAAACAAATGGAAATATTAGTGAAGAGAATATACTTAAAATTTTAAAACACTTCTATCCAAGCGTTGAAATTATTGAAGATAAATATGTATTAAATATTTTTTGTAATTTATGGGATAAAACAAAGCATATTAGCGATTCAATAACGCATATTAAAGAACAATTAACAACAGAACACAACTCTGAAATTATATCATTCGATACAATTTATGGAATTTATTGTAAATATGCAAAAAGTACCACATCTAAATATGTAGTAAGCAAACGATATTTTGAAAAATATTTGTATAACAAGTTTGCCGAGTTTATCGTTTATGACAAGTTTATTATAATCAATTGGATAAATACTTAAATATATTCAAATACTAATAAGTATTATAAATGTTTAACAGTAAGCTAAATCAAGGAATTATACAATTTTCCAATGTAAATCAAAATCCAAGTTTAAATTATATTGTAAATCAATGTATTACATTATAATTTTATTTAAGAACTTGCGTTTCCAGCAACAAATTGAAGATCAACGCCTGAAGTTCCAGAAATACCACTAATAGGAGAAGGAGATAAAGAATGCATACCACCTCTCATTTTGCGACTGCGTCTTCTTCTTCTTCCACCCATCGTCATTTCATTACCCATCGTCATTTCATTACCCATCATTTTACTGCCTATCATCATTTCATCATCCTCATCATTATCCATATCTCCTCCTCTCATTTTCTTACTTTTAGAACCTTTCTTAATAAAACCAAATTTACCCTTCTTTGTAATAAATCCGGCTTTAACAAGGCGTTTCTCTCTTTTGGCAGTATTATGCTTCTTTCTAGAAACAATACGTCCGTGTTTATTCATCATTAAAGCAGTCTTAGTAAGACCTCCACTAGTTTTTTTAGCAGTTCCATGCCATACTTGAGCACGAGTTCCGGTAGTTTGTTGATGTGTCATTTATATAATAATATAAGAAAAAATAAATTTAAAAAATGGTAATTAATTTTATTACGCAATTAAAAATTGGTTGGCGGACTTCCGCTTCCTCCTGGCATACCTTCCGTTCTGCCTAAATAATTTATGTTTAATGGTTGTCCTAAATAAAAATTTCCAAATTGAGTTTTTCCACCTTTTGAATAATTAATTATTTGAGCTATTCTTTGATTATTTGATACTTTTGTTGATGGTGAATCAGAACCTACTACATATTTATTATAATTGTCTGGAATACAAACACAATTTTTAGGATTATAAAAAATATTTTCATTACTATTATTTTTACTATTTAAAGAATTATAATAAAAATTGTATTCTGCTGTATAACGAATCATTTTGCTCATAGCAGACCTTTTACCAGGCATAAAATTTTGATGTGATCTCATAATAATATAATATCAGCTTTTATTTTATTTTATTTAATTTAATTTTAAAATAAAATTGAAAATAAAATATTAGAAATAATAAAAGATATATAACTAAATACAATGAGCGCTACTGACGTTAATCTTGCTAATAAATATCAGCAGAAGACTGATAAACAACATATCCTTGATAATCCTGATACTTATATTGGTTCTGTTGAAGAAATCGATTCTGAGCAATGGATTATTGAAGGTAATAAAATTGTTGAAAAAAATATTAAGTACATTCCTGGTCTCTTCAAATTGTTTGATGAAGGTATTGTAAATTGTCGTGATCATGTTGTTAGAATGTTGCAAGCAATTGCAAATGGTCAGCAAAACGTATTGCCTGTTACTAATATTGAAGTTACAATTGAAGAAGATGGAACTATTACTATGTTAAATGATGGTAATGGAATTGATGTTGCGGAGCATCCTGAACATAAAATTTGGATTCCTGAGATGATTTTTGGTCATCTAAGAACTTCTACAAATTATGATAAAACTGAAAAGAAAATTGTTGGTGGAAAAAATGGGTTTGGGTTTAAGCTTGTTTTAATTTGGTCTACTTATGGCTCTGTCGAAACTGTTGATCATGTGCGCGGTCTTAAGTATAAACAAGAATTTAATAATAATTTAGACGAGATTTGCAAACCTAGTATTACTAAGTGCAAGAATAAGCCTTATACTAAAATTACTTTTAAGCCTGATTATAAGCGTCTTGGAATTAATGGACTAACTGCTGACCTTATTGCTTTACTGAAAAAAAGGACCTATGATGTTTCTGCTATTACGGATAAGAGTTTAAAGGTAAAGTATAATGGCGAGCTTGTTCCTATTAAGAATTTTCAGCAATATATTGATATGTATATTGGTGATAAAAATGTGTCTCCTCGTGTTTATGAAGCAGATGAAAATACTGGTCGATGGGAATATGCTGTTGCTTTAACACCAAGAAATGAATTTGTACAAATATCGTTTGTTAATGGTATTCATACTTCAAAGGGAGGTAAGCATGTTGAGTATATTTTAAATCAAATTACTAGAGGATTATGCGATTTTATTGAGAAAAAGAAGAAAGTAAAGGTAAATCCTAATACTATTAAAGAACAACTTATATTATTTGTTAGATGTGATATTGAAAATCCTGCGTTTGATAGTCAAACAAAAGATTATATGAATACTCCTGCTTCTAAATTTGGTTCAAAGTGTGAAGTGAGTGAGAAATTTATTGAAAAAGTGGCTAAAATGGGCGTGATGGATGCTGCGCTTCAATTAACCGAAATCAAAGAAAATAAGGCTGCAAAGAAAACAGACGGGACAAAGTCTAAGCGTGTTAACGGTATTCCAAAGCTAACAGACGCAAATTGGGCTGGAAAAGAAAATTCTCATATGTGTCAATTGATTTTATGTGAGGGTGACTCAGCAAAGGCAGGTATTATTTCTGGTTTATCTTCTGAAGACCGTAATACAATTGGAGTTTATCCTATGAAGGGTAAAATTCTTAATGTTAGAGGGGAAGCAACAAAAAAGATTGCTGAAAATAAGGAAATTATTGAAATTAAGAAGATATTAGGTTTAGAAACTGGTAAGAAGTATTTATCTCTGGAAGATGTACATAAGAGTTTGCGATATAGTAAGGTGATATTTATGACAGATCAAGATTTAGATGGTAGTCATATTAAGGGTTTATGTATTAATTTGTTTCAATCTGAGTGGCCTACTTTAACAAATATTCCAGGATTTATTGGGTTTATGAATACTCCTATTTTAAAGGCTAAAAAAGGTACAAATGAGTTAAACTTTTATAATGACGGTGAATATAGACAATGGAAGGAAGAAAATGATGATAATGGATGGAAAATTAAATACTATAAGGGTCTTGGAACCAGCACAGGTAAGGAATTTCGTGAATATTTCGAGAAGAAGAAAATTATTGGTTTTGAACATTGTGAAAAGTCTGACGATGCTATTGATATGGTATTTAATAAGAAGAGAGCAGACGATAGAAAGGATTGGCTTAAACTTTATGATAGAGATTCTTATCTTGATACAAATCAAATTGCTGTTTCTTATGACGAATTTATTAATAAAGAATTGATTCACTTCTCAAAATATGACTGCGATAGAAGTATTCCTAACTTGATGGATGGTCTTAAAATATCTCTTAGAAAAATCTTGTTTTCTGCATTTAAAAAGAATTTAACTAGTGAAGTAAAAGTAGCACAATTTTCGGGTTATGTATCTGAGAACTCAGGTTATCATCACGGAGAGGCTAGTTTAAATGGTGCTATTGTTGGAATGGCTCAAAACTTTGTTGGTTCAAATAATATTAATTTATTAATGCCAAATGGTCAGTTCGGTACTCGCTTACAAGGTGGTAAAGACAGTGCATCTGAAAGATATATCTTTACTCAATTGAATAAGATTACTAGAGCAATATTTCCTGCTGCTGATGATAATGTTCTAACATATTTAAATGACGATGGATTAAGCGTTGAACCTATATTTTATGCTCCTATTATTCCAATGATTCTTGTAAATGGTTCAAAGGGTATTGGAACTGGTTTTAGCACTGATATTATGTGTTATAATCCTATTGAAATTATTGAATATATTAAGAATAAGTTGTTAAATATTGAAGATGAAAACGAGTTCTTACCTTATTATGAAGGATTTAAGGGTGAAATTACAAAGATTAGTGACTGCAAATTCTTAATTCGCGGTTGTTATGAAAAGTTAGGAAATGATAAGATTCGCATTACTGAATTGCCTGTTGGATATTGGACAGAAGATTTAAAGGAATTGCTTGAAGAATTAATTGAACCAGGACAATATAAAGATGGTAAGAAAATTCAATCTATAGTTAAAGAATATGATGATATGAGTAAGGATACAAATGTTGATTTTACAATTACATTCGCAAAAGGTAAGTTAGAAGAGTTGGAGAAATTAAAGGGAGACTATGGATGTAATGGATTAGAAAAGACATTAAAGTTATACACTACAAATACGACTACAAATATGCATTTATTTGATGCGAAAGATATACTACAAAAGTATGAAAAAGTGTCAGAAATTGTTGATGATTATTACGTTACTAGATTAAATATGTATCAAGATAGAAAGAATTTTATGATTGAAGCGCTTGAAAATGAGTTGGTTCTGCTTACAAATAAAGCGAAGTATATTCAAGAAAATTTAAGCGGAACTATTGATTTGCGTAAGAAGAAGAAGGAACAAATTATTGTTATGTTAGAGCAAAAGGGATATGATAAAATTGATAATGATGAAGATTATAAATATCTTGTAAAGATGCCTATGGATTCAGTGACTGAGGAAAGTGTTGAAAAGTTGTTAAAGGATAAGGGTAATAAAGAAGTGGAGTTAGATAATATAAAGAAAACAACTATAAATAAGATGTGGATAAGCGAGTTAGACCAATTAAAAGTTCAGTATGTCGAGTATAAGGAAGAAAGAGCAAGATTAATGAGTGGAGAAGAAAAGAAGAAGAAGGTTGTAAGCAAAGCGACTACAGTGAAGAAAACTGTAATCAAAGCGACGGCAAAGAAAACTAATAATTTAATGATTGTTGAAGATGAATAAATATAAATAATATTAAAAATAATATATAAAAATTTTTTTATATTATTTAATAGCATTAATGCAAATAGTTTTTAAAGTCGCTACGCTTATCAGTCGCCTTCGGCTTAAAACCAACTTTTAAGTTCTAATTGTTTATCATTTTTGCTTGTCATAACAGGATGCGCAATTGGAACAACAAGAGTGCTGGCATCATTTATATAGATTTTATATCCTTGTGCCTCGCTATATACTTGTTGAATACAATAGTCTAAAACCATCTTGTTAAGCTGTTCTACTTGTTCGGTAATATTATTAGGTTGATTGGCGGCATATTGTAAAAATACACTTCTCATAATAATTTTGAGTGAATCACAATCTTGAAGACCAATTACGTATTGCCCATTTGATCTACTATAAACGCCAGCTCTAATACCATTTTGAATTATTTGGATATTCTGGTTAGAAAAATATACTTGAGATAAAATAGTTTCATCCCATAATCCTTCAGTAGCGCTTCTATATGTAGTGCATTGTTTAGCGGGAATTCTATCATACATTTGAAACAATTTTGAAGTACTAGGTGTTTTAATATCTACACGTCCATTATTTGTTTTATTCATTATATAAAATAGGTAAATAGAAAAAATTATATATATTAATTTATATGGACGGATTTCAAAAAACAGTTTTGTTTGTTGCTATTATAATATTAATTATCTCTCTTATAATTATTGGATTTGCTTTATCAGCAGGAAAAGATACTCAATGGCCTCCAATGGTTCCTAATTGTCCTGATTATTGGATCGCTGATGGTTCAGGTAATAATGCTAAATGTGTAAATATTAAGGATTTAGGAACTTGTCCGGCTTCCAGTGGCTCAAGACATTTAACAATGGATTTTAACGTTGCACCTTATGTAGGTGCAAATAGTGCATGTGCTAAATACACTTGGGCTAAGAATTGTGGTTTAAGTTGGGATGCTGTTACTTATGGTGTATCAAATCCTTGTCAGACGACACAGTCTACATAATTTTTTTTATATTCATTTAATAAATATATGAAATCATTATAAATATAAGTGTGATATATCTATAATGAATGATGAACTTATTAAAAAAATACATAAATTACCGGAAGAATTAGTTGGTTTAATTAAAGATTATGTTCCAAAAAAAGAGTTTATTTTTACAAATAGAGAGAATTATAATTTACATCATCATTTAATGCCAATTAATCAAAGAGATTTGTATAATTATGTTAAAGATGTCATTCATCGAGATAATGAATTTGTCTTAAATACTATTATTCGAGAGAATTATATAAAATGGATTGACAAAGGAATTATATATTATAAAAATGCAAAGTATGCTAATTATTTATATTTTATACTAAATTATGCCATTAAATGTGAAGCAGAGAATTGCCTAAAAATAATTTTTATATTTTTAAAAGAACATGGATTAGATAAAAATCTACATAAAAAGAATCTTGTTAGATATATAAAATGGAACAACTTAATATAAATAAAATTTTTGGTAGAGAAGATAGCGCCGCAAATATAAAAAAAATATTACAGGATTTTGAGTTAAATAAAAACGATTTACTATTTAAAAAAGGCATTTATGTTTATGGTGATCCAGGAACAGGTAAAACAACATTTGTAACTAAAATTCTTAAAGAAATGAACTACGATATTATTAAATATGATGCAGGTGATATTAGAAATACAAGTGTAATTGAAGACATTACTAAGCATAATATGTCGGATAAAAACATTATGAGTTTATTTCATAAACAGGTAAAAAAAATTGCTATAGTTATGGATGAAATTGATGGTATGAATAATGGTGATAAAGGCGGTATCAATACATTAATAAAGCTAATAAGACCTAAAAAAACAAAAAAGCAAAAGTTAGAAGAAACAACAATAAATCCAATTATATGTATTGGAAATTATAAAGTGGATAAAAAAATTAAAGAACTTATGAAGGTGTGTAATATAGTTGAATTAAAACCGCCAACTCAACCACAAATAACTAGCGTTGTACAAAGCATCATGCCAAATGTAAATACTGATATAAAAGATAAAATTATATCATATGTTCAAGGAGATTTAAAAAAAATTGACAATATTTATAAGTTGTATAAAAAATCAGATTCGTTTTCATTTGATATTATTGAAAAAGTATTACAAATTAAATCTTACAGTGATGATACAAAAAAAATAACAAATAAATTAATTAACAATTATTACCCGTTATCAGAGCATAATAATGTTATGAATGAAACAGATAGAACGAGTGTTGGATTATTATGGCACGAAAATATTATAGATGTAATTGATAAAATAGATAAGAAGCAATCCATTAATTTTTATTTAAAACAATTAGATAATGTATGCTTTGCTGATTATATAGATAGAATTACCTTTCAAAAGCAAATATGGCAATTTAATGAAATGAGTTCTCTCATTAAGACTTTTAAAAACAATAAATTGTATCATGAAACTATAAAAAACAAACAAAAATACAATCCAACCGAAGTAAGATTTACAAAGGTATTGACAAAATATTCGACCGAATACAATAATTCATTATTTATTCAAAAGTTATGTCAACGATTAGGAATGGATAAAAAAGACTTATTTGGGTTTTTTATTGAGCTTAAAAATAATTATGATGATAATGAAATATTAAATCAATTAGAAAATTATGAAATTGGTAAATTAGATATAAATAGAATTTATAGATATATTGAAAAATATATAAAGGAAAATGCGTCAGGAACGGCAGATAAAGAAATTGAAGACGAAATTGATGATGATGAGTGTGAATGTGTAGAAGAATAAATGAGTAATAAATAATAAAAATTTTATAAATAATTTTTATTATTAATTTATTTAACGGACAAAATTTAATCTTTTAAAGTTAATGTGGGACCTTCAGCTGCCGCAGCTTTTTGCCTCATTTTTTCTTGTATTTTTTCATTAATAATTGTCTTCATATGATTTTCTAATTGTTGGTTTTGTTCAGTTAATTGGCGTGTGTAATTTTCATATTCAGCACTTAATTTAAACATAATATTTGACGTTAAAGTATCAGGTGGTTTTAAATACTCTATTTTATTTTCATATATTATCTCTCCTTTTAATGAATTTATTTTATCTTTTATAAATGAGTTTTTATCAAGTTGCATTTTATATTCACTATGAGCATTATTAAATTTTTCTTTTAAAAGCTCAGGATTTGAAATATACTGAATTGCAGCCATAGTTTCATTATATTTAGTTTCCTTTTCGATATGATCTTGCATCATTTTTTCACGTTCAATCTTAATATCAGCTAATTGCTTTGTTACATCCTTTTTATTTTCAGTTCTTCCAGGATCATATGAATTTAACTTTTCGTCAATATCTTCCATAAAAAACTTTAATACATTTGGCTCTTTAACTAAGTCTGATGGAACCAATGGCGTTTCATTTATATATGGATTTGGACCTTGATTTAAAAGCTCTTTTTTATCAAATGAGTTTTGAGTATGTGAAAAAACAAGAATAGTTTTTTTTGGGTCAAGTTGAACAAACGGAATTGTATAATCCTTTAAAAATTTCTTCTCTTCTGCAATAGACGAGTTTTCGTGAAATTTGGTTTGTTTTAACAATTCTTTTCTAAACGCAAATGTTGCTGCAGTTGCATGATTTGGTCCGTAAGGTCCGAACTTATACATTTTATGAATATGTTTAAAATAAATATACATTTCACTTGAACCGGCACATAATGCTTTTGGGTTTTTACGCAATGTTTCAACTGCGTGACTTACTCTTTCAGGTGGATAATAATCGTCATCGTCCATATAAATTAAAATATCACCAGATGCTTTTGAATTAGTTAAATTACGTTTAACACCTAACGTCATTTTTTCATCATATTTAAAGTATTTAACTTGAGGAATATCCTTAACTAAATCTTCAATTTTATCAGTTCCATCATCAATAATAATCCATTCCATTTTATCCTTTGGATAAGTTTGATTATTAAAACATTCAATAATAATTGGAATAAATGGTCTTCGATTAAATGTTGGCATACATATGCTTACA
>Ga0335396_10007188_pt1 | contig 10763 bp, 10 predicted proteins | sample FRY02_FD_205743 | JGI IMG/M metagenome (GOLD analysis project Ga0335396, IMG submission 205743) | Freshwater microbial communities from Lake Fryxell liftoff mats and glacier meltwater in Antarctica - FRY-02 (spades assembly) (version 2) | ecosystem: Environmental > Aquatic > Freshwater > Ice >... | reverse complement strand
TTTTAATGCTTGGTTTATTGTTTTGAGGTTGATCTCGCACCCCGCTGCGAAGGTTCGCCCTGAGTCTTGCTTTGGCTTTAAGGTTAAACTTGTTGGTCTGGTTGGCTCGAAGTTTCAGTCTGCATGGTGAAAGTTAATACGCATAGCAGGTACATTAGCCTTATTCAAATTGCGGATAATTACGGGGCTATCTTGCCTTATAAATCATTCCCCGTGGTAAGCCCAAGTACAAGTTGGGCCACACGAGTGGACGGGTGAGGTGCTTGCCTTATAAATCATTCCCCGTGGTAAGCCCAAGGCCTAGCAATTGCCCTTGCTATCCTTATAGCAATCAATCTAATAATTTAGGAGGGAGATGAGCAATAACTTTAAAATTTGTAAATTTTTTATTGCTTTATCCTACTTCTGATTTGTACCTTATAAAGGTTATTTTAATATTGAGGAAGTATATGAATACTAAAAAAGCATTTACTCTTATTGAACTGCTTGTTGTGATTGCAATTATTGCAATTTTAATTGGGTTGTTGTTGCCTGCGGTTCAAAAAGTACGAGAAGCAAGTTCTCGTATGAAATGTGCTAATAATTTTAAACAATTAGGCTTAGCTTGTCATAGTTATGTTGATATTAATTCCGCTTTACCCCCGTATGTTCGAATTGCAAATGTTCCAACCACTGGCGCTGGGCCGGGCGATATTCTAAGCTCTTATCGTACCCCCGGGTTTGGCCCTAATTGGGTTGTATTTATTCTGCCTTTTATCGAACAATCCGCTTTATATAACCAATTCTCTTCTAGTATTAATAATTTCATTCCTAGTGCTGGTGCCGACCTCACTTGGCGTGGTATTCGTAGTACTAGTATTAACTTGTTACTTTGCCCCTCCGATGGGGGAAGTGAAACTCCATTTTCTTTAAACGGGGGTAATTGGGCTCGTGGAAATTATGCTGCCAATGCTGGCCCAGGGGATATGCCCAATACACTTGCAGGGGGTTCTACCTTAAACCCAAGTGGAAGCACTACCATTGGTGATGGTTTAACTGGTGGCCCGATGGCTATTAATTGGGGTGCTCGAATCCTAGAAATTACTGATGGAACATCTAACACCATTTTACTTAATGAAGTTCGAATCGGTATTAATTCTTCTGATCGCAGGGGAGTTTGGGCTATGGGGTTGGCTGGGGCTAGCGTTACTGGTGCTAATAATCGGGGCGATTGTATCTTACCTAATGATACTCTCGAGTATTCTGATGATATTGAAGATTGTACAGCGGCAAGAACTGCAGCGGGATCGCCTAACTTAGGGGTGTTGCGGATGGGTTGTTCTGCTGACAATGCTCCTCAAAATTGGCCTAATTGGCAAGCTCAAGCTCGCAGTAAACATATAGGTGGTGTTAATACTTGCTTTTCGGATGGCAGCGTTAAGTTTATTACGAACAGCATCCAACAAAATGTTTGGGGCTATCTTCAAAGTAGGAACGATGGTCAGATTTTCGGTTATTAATTTATTAGGAGCATTATGAAGCTTTCGTTTGCGTCTTTTTGTCTATTCTTTTTAAGTGCATTATTTATGGGATGTAGCGATAATAAAATTGTCAAAGTTGAAGGTAAATTTAGTGTCGCAGGTGAAACTGTTGAGCTTAAAAAGACTTCAGTAATTCAAATAATTTTTTATCCCGATTCCTCTGATCCAAAAAATGTTACTTCTTTTCCTGCTGATTTTGATAGGTCAACATTTACCTATAAAATAAATGCTATCCCAATCGGGAAATATAAAGTCTCCGTACTTTTCTTAGATCCTTATCCAAATAATGATAAACTTAAAGGGGCGTTTGGACCGAAAAAATCACCTATTAATATCGAATTGACTGAGAATAAAACTTTCGATATTGATATTCCCAAACCGAAAAAATAAGTGATTTAATTCCCCTAGTCCTTCTTATCTTCATTTTCGCGCCCCGCTGCGAAGGTTCGCTCTGAGTCTTGCTTTGGCTTTAAGGTTAAACTTGTTGGTCTGGTTGGCTCGGAGTTTCAGTCTGCTGGGTATCTGTGCTAGTTGGTTTCTGGTTTTGGCGTCGCAGGGCTTGAAGTTCATTCAGCGCCTCAATTATTCCATCGTGGGTTTTCTGTAGCACTGCTCTGTATCCTTTATTGTATGCATCTTTTTTGAGTAGCTCGAATATTTCTTCTGCTGTCATTGTGCGCCCCCTATTCGTAATTAATCCTTCTAATGATCTTATTAATTATCGTAGTAGTCTTCTTTCAATTCGGCCACGACCTTTCAGTCGTGGAAATGGCAGATGTAACCAAAAGTAGAAAAGATTCAAACCATATCACTTTTAAAGCATAAATGCCTTGAAAAATAGTTTCTCCCAATTTACCCACAAAACGAATCATAATAATTTATTTACACCTGCTAAGCTTGCTATTCAAAATATTGCTGTTAGGAATGTAGTAAGAATTTTAGTCACTTTAGAAAAAGGCTTATTAGTAGTTAACCGTTAATAAACGGTAGCTATTTTAGTTTTAGAGAAAATTTATGAACTATTTTGCACATAGTGGTATTCAATCAGATCATTCTGATTGGCAACTACTAGAAGATCATCTTAAGGAGGTTACTAAATTAGCGTTGGCTAAATGCGCTGATGCCTTTCCTAATAACACGGTACTTAAAGACGAGATTTATGTTTCCGCTTTGCTTCATGATTTAGGAAAATATCGTCAAGGTTTTCAAAATTACATTTTAGGAATTCCTACACATCGAGAAGCACGGTATCACAAACAAGCTGGGGCTTTACTTGCATTTAAAAACAAACATAATATTTCAGCATTTGTAATTGCTGGGCACCACGGGGGATTGCCAAACACGCAAAATTTAAAAGAACTTTTAATAGGTGGGTCAGCTACTTCTGGCCTAAATGAATCACTACCGAAAGCAAACCAATTTTTACCAGAAATTCAGTCTTTACCAACGGCCCACAATATTGATGATCTTCTAATGGGGGAAATATATACTAGAATTGTTTTTTCGCTTTTAGTAGATGCAGATGGTGAAGATACTGGCAATCACGAGACGAAAATAAAAGGGTGGCCAATAAAGCAGGTTGCACCAATTTTAAATGCAGAGGAAGACCTTAAAACCTTATTAAAAAATATCCAAACATTAGCCCAAAATGCGGAACCCGGTCCAACCAAAACTGCCCGTGAAATAGTTTTAAATCATTGCTTAGAATCTGCTGATTTACCTGTAGGACTATTTTCTTTGCGAGTTCCAACGGGCGGGGGTAAAACTTTATCTGGTATGGCCTTTGCCTTAAAACATTCTTTGAAGCATAATCTTCGTAGAGTCATTTATGTTGCGCCGTACCTTACAATTCTTGAACAAACTGCAACGGTATTGAGGGAATTTTTAGGAAAAGAAAATGATTGGGATTATGTTTTAGAGCAACATAGCCTTGCAGAACTAGATAGAGAATTAGATGAGGAGACTTTTCAAAAAGGCCCTCGGGGTGAACGCTGGGATGCACCAATTATAGTTACCTCTAATGTGCAATTTTGGGAAAGTTTATTTTCGAATAAACCAGGAAAATGCCGTAAAGTACATATGATTGCTCGCTCTGTAATTTTATTGGACGAATGCCAATCTATTCCGCCTAGTTTGTTTATCCCCGTCTGTTCAATGCTTAAATCGCTTGCTAGTCATTTTGGTTGTTCGATAGTACTTTGCACAGCAACGCAACCATCCTGGACAAAGCGTTTTGGCTTTGAAGATGGCTTAGAAAACTTGAAAGAAATTATTCCACCAGAGTTAAATCTATTTGGCCTTTTGAAAAGAACGCATGTAGAATGGCCATCGTATGAGGAAAACCTTTCTTGGGAAGAAATCGCCAAACTAGTTAGAAAAGAAAAACAAGCACTTGTAATGGTCAATACAAGAAAAGCTGCAAAAGAACTTTATCAAATACTTCAGGATCAAAATGAGAATTCAACTTTTCATCTTTCCACAGGCCTTTGCCCAGAACACCGCCGTTCTATTCTTAAAAATATAAAAGAACTGTTAGCAAAAGGCGAACCTTGTACCTTGGTTGCGACTCAGGTACTTGAAGCAGGGGTAGACATTGACTTCCCAACTGTTTTTCGAGAACTAGCACCATTAGAAGCAGTTATTCAAGCCGCTGGCCGTTGTAATCGCGAAGGAAAACTGAACACGAAAGACGGGGCACCGGGTGGAAAGGTTAGGGTCTTCCGTTCCGCCAAGGGTAAACTTCCTCCGGATGAATGGTACCGAATTGGAATCTCAGTAGTTGAAACGGTATATTTACGGTCAGGTTTAAATCCTCAGCCAGATGATCCTAAATTAATAGAAGATTATTTCAAAACCCTTCATTCTCAAGGCAACCTTGATAAATTTTCGATCAAAAAAATGCGGGAAAAACTTAACTTTAAAGATGTGGCCGAGGCTTTTCAACTTATAAAAGATGCTGGGAACCCCATTGTAATAGCAAGTTGGAATGGCGGTAAGAAAATAGTTAAAGACCTTCTTAAAAAAGCTAAATCGCCAAGCCCAAGTAATGCCAGAAGAAGGTTAGCTGCTTTTCAAGTAAATCTTAGGCAGTGGGAAATAAGCCAGTTTTCTGATTGGATTAAAGAAGAAATTCCGGGAATGTTTATTTATAACGGGCCTTATGATGATAAATTAGGTATGGTTGCGGATCCAAATAGTGATCAGCTTCTATTAATTTGAAAGATAAAGGAAAAATTATGGTTCCTGAAACTGTACGAGTCAAAGTTTGGGGTGACTTCGCCCTCTTTACTAGGCCAGAATTTAAAGTTGAAAGGGTTTCATATCCTTTTATGACACCGTCAGCGGCAAGGGGGGTTCTTGATGCAATCCTTTATAAACCACAAATGCGCTGGCATATTAGGCGCATAACAGCCCTTGTACCTTGGTGGGTTCCAGATGAACCTAACCGCCCCAACTATCAATTTATTTCTTTTTTGCGGAATGAAATTCAAGGGAAAATCTCAGAAGCCGAGGTGAAAAAGGCTATGAAAGGCCTTTCCCAAATGGAACCTTATTTTGTTGATTCTTCAGGCAGAGAAGATGTACAAGGGCAAAACCGAACCCAACGCAATTCACTTGTTTTGCAAAATGTTGCATACATCATTGATGCGACACCCTTGCTCACCAGTCGTGCAAACCAACCCCGTAAAAAACCAGAAGATGTGGATGAACCAAAAGGGGCCGACTCGGTTGCTAAGTATGTTGCTATGTTTCAAAGGCGTGTAGAAAAGGGGCAGTCTTTTCATCACCCGTATTTTGGCGTAAGAGAGTTCGCCTGTAACTTTGCACCTGTCGTGGGTGATGAACCTATTCTTTCGAATTGGAATGAAGAACTAGGTGTAATGCTTTATGATTTAATATTTACCGAAAAGGAAAATTCACCACAGTTTTTCCAAGCAAAAATTCTTGGCGGCGTTGTTCATTGTGACACTCTTGCACAAAGCCCTAATGGGCTTCCACCTGTCCGCCTAATTGGTAAGCAACAAGAAGAGGTGGCATTATGATTATTCAAAGATTGTATGAATTGGCACAAAGAGAAAATCTTTTAAAAGATTTAGCTTTTGAAAAAAAGCAAATTCCATTTATGGTTTCTTTTGATAAAGATGGGAAATATTTAGGCATCCTTGATCGTAGGGTAATGCAAACAATTCTTCCTAAAACAAAAACCAGTAAACCTAAATCGTTTCTCGATGATGGGAAGGAAATTTCAGTTCCTCGAGCACATGGCAATACAGCCACTAAGGGTTTTGCTTGCTATTTTATTGATACATTGCCAAGGGTATTGCCTTTCATTTTTGATCCAGATGATGAAGCAAAATCAGAGGCAAGCAGAAAAACATTCTGGGGCCAAATTACTTTAGCTGCAAATGATATTCAAGATCCAGCTTTATTAGCTGCTGTAAAATTTGGGCAAAAATTATTATCTGATCCAGATCTTAAACTTTTGGTTGAAGCTGATATCAAAAAACTTAGCCCAAAGGTATCGGCTAAGTGCGGCCTAGTTTTGGGTGGAGAAGAGTTTTCACTAACCGAAAAACCAAATATCGCAGCTTGGTATGGTAGTTTCTTTAATAATACAAACTCCGAAAAGCAAGAGGAAATGGAAAAAGGGTTTTGCCAAATCACTGGATTAGAGACTTTTTTGCCAAAATCCCATGGGTTTAAATTTCAAAGAATTCCTAATGGCTTATCTACTGGTAGTTATTTAATTTCCTTAGATAAACCCTCTTTTCAAAGTTACGGATTAGATAAGGCTATTAATAGTGGTATCGGTGTTGAAGCAGCACAATCTTATTCATTAGCTTTGCAAGCACTTATCGACCAACAACTTCCTTCCAATGCACTGAGTAAATTAAGAATTGGCGAGAACCTGTTCCTCTTTTGGACTCGTGAAGTACAAGACCTTTCTTTTATGAATTTACTTGATCGGGTAGACGCAGAAGAAGTTCGTGCATTACTTTCATCACCTATTAAGGGGGGTGAAAACAAATCTTCTAACCCAAACGATTTTTATTTGATGGTTTTATCTGCAAATGCGGCTAGGATTGTTGTTCGTGATTATTTAGAAGCTCCATTAAGTAACATTCAACTTAATTTAGTTTCTTGGTTTAAAGATTTATCATTGGTATTTCTGGACCCACAATTTGATGACAGGCCCTTTTATTCCATTTATGAATTAGTAAAAGCCACTTCTGGTGATAAAACAGACCCTTTAATAACAACGCCAAATCGTTTATTAATGGCAGCACTTAGGGGCGATCCACTTTCGGATGCTATTCTTTCCGCTTGTTTACGGCGGATGAAGGTTGAGGGTTCCAAAGGCTGCACCAGGCCTAGGCTATCCCTCATTAAACTCTTTCTGGTGCGAAAGGGGATTAAAGTGACCGAAAGTCTTAATACCGAAGAAAAAAACCCGGCCTACCTTTACGGCAGGCTTTTAGAAATCTTCGATGAAATTCAGTACGCGGCTTTAGGTGATGTCAACGCCGGTGTAGTTGATAAGTTTTATGGTACTTTTTCAGCTGCTCCAGCATTGATAATGGCTCGATTATTTGCTAATGCAAATAATCATCTTCGGAAACTAAAAAATGAAAAGCCTGGGGCCTTTGTAAATTTAGATCGAAAACTTACAGAGCTAGTTTCTCATTTGCCAATCCAGAGCCCCAAAGGCCAACTACCACTTCGCGAACAGGCCCTTTTTGCTCTCGGATTTTATCACCAGCGAGCTTTCCGCAATCAAGAAAGAGTCGATCGTAAAACCGCTAAGGATGCCCAAACTGTAAATAGTTAATCAAAGTTGTTTTTCTTTCAAAGTGTTTTTTACCTAAAACAGGAGTTATTAATGTCTAAGATTGTTGACAAACGCTACGATTTTGTGTTTCTTTTTGATGTTACTGATGGAAACCCAAATGGGGATCCAGATGCGGGTAATATGCCACGCATTGATCCTCAATCCCTACAAGGGTTAGTTACAGATGGTTGCATCAAGCGAAAAATTCGCAACGCTATGGCGATTATGGGGGCCAATAAGCCTGGCTATGATCTTTATTTCCAAACTCAAGATGCAGTCTATGAAAAAAGAATCCTTAATCTACTGCACCAAAATGCTCACGATGCCCTCGGCCATAAAGAAGCCAAAGACCCCAAAGATAAAGCAAAAAATACCGAATCTGCAAGAAAATGGATGTGTGAGAAGTATTTTGATATTCGAGCTTTTGGGGCTGTTATGTCCACAGGTGTTAATTGTGGGCAAGTCCGTGGCCCAGTACAAATAACCTTTTCTAGGAGCATTGATCCCGTTGTTCCAATGGAGTTTACGATAACCAGAAAATCAGTTACTACTGAAAAAGATGCTGAGTCCCAAGCCGCAAAAGATGGATCCATCACTGGTACTATGGGTCGAAAAAATACCATCCCCTATGGCCTTTATCGACTTAGTGGGTTTATCAACCCATTTCTAGCTGCCGATACAGGATTCTCACTTGAGGATCTTACTTTTTTATGGGATTCACTTAAGGGCCCTATCTGGGAAATTGACCGCTCTGCTAGTCGGGGCCTTATGGCCACTCGGGGCCTTTATGTTTTTGAACACAACAGTCCTCTTGGCAATGTCCCTGCACATTTACTTTTTGACCGAATCAAAGTAAAACCACTTGGACCTGATGCTGCTCCTCGAAGCTTCGAGCAATACCAATCTGGTATTACTGTTGATGAAAATGGCTTAAAGGAAAAAGGTGTTACACTACATAGGTTTGTCGGTTAAATAAATATGGATGACTCTATTTCTTTTCCTAGTGCTGGAAGCGGGGATTATCTACCGCTTTCCGCACTTAATGATTTTGCTTTTTGTAAGCGGCGATGTGCTCTTCACCGTTTAGAAAATCTATGGGTAGAATCTTCTCATACGGTTCATGGTACTCTTCTCCATAGCCGGGTTCATAAAAAGGGAAGTAAAACTAGAGAAGACTCAACTGAACTCCGAGGACTTCGTATTCTATCGCATAGACTCCGCCTTCAAGGGGTTGCTGATATGGTCGAATTTAAAGATACGGTCAATGGTATCACTCCATACCCCGTTGAATATAAACGAGGAAAAGTCAAAGCTTGGGATAACGACGATATCCAAGTTTGTGCTCAGGCCATTTGTTTAGAAGAAATGTTAAAAACGGAAGTACCTAAAGGAGCAATATATCATATTCGCGCAAAAATTCGTCGTGAGGTTATCTTTGATACTTCCCTTCGAAAAAAAACAGCTCGCATTGCAAATGAACTTCATTTTGTTTTAACCCAAGAAAAGTTACCACCCCCGGTGCTTCTACCCCATTGCAAAAAATGTTCTTTAAACCATTACTGTATGCCAAACATAAGTCAGGATAATATTACTTATTTGAATGAACTAACCAAACTTTTTACTCCATAATATATTGGGCTTTAAAAATGGACGGAAAGTTCCTTAATACGCTTTATATTCAAACCCGAGGGGCGATTCTCCGAAGAGATCATTTAACAATTTCCATCCTTATTGATAAAAAAATTGCCTTGACTGTTCCTATCCACCAAATCCAATCTGTGGTAGCTTGGGGTGGGGTCCATATTACTCCTGCTTGTATGGCATTATGTGCTCTTAACGATGTTGCGATTAACTACCTGACGCCATCAGGAAGATTCCTTGCAAGAGTGGTTTCACCTGGGCACAGCAGTGTTCTTTTACGCAGGGCCCAATTTCGCCTAGCTGATTTACCCGAATTTTCCTTACCACTTGTAAAATCCTTTGTTGCGGGGAAAATTAAAAACTCTCGAAGTCTTCTGGTTCGAGCAGCCCGTGAAAATAGTGATCCTTCTTTAATACAAGACCTTCAAGATGGGGCTAACAAACTTGAAGAAAATCTTTTTCGTATTCCGTTATCCGATAACATTGATTCGGTAAGAGGCTACGAAGGAATTAGCGCTTTAGTTTATTTTTCCCTTTTTAATCATTTAATTCGGGCTAAAACCCCCTTTTTTAAAATGAACAATCGTACTCGCCGCCCTCCACTTGATGCGGTAAACTGCCTTCTTTCTTTTCTTTATGGATTACTACTTCAAGATTGTTGCGCTGCAGTTGCAAACCTCGGTTTAGATCCTGCGGTCGGATACCTCCACGCCGATAACCCTGGTAGACCTAGTCTAGCTTTAGACCTTATGGAAGAATTTCGCCCTATTCTTGCCGACCGACTTGTTATCGCAATGATTAATAGGCAACAAGTTCAGGAAAACCATTTTGATGTCCAAGAAACAGGGGCTGTTTTACTAAAAGAATCTGGTAGAAAGATAGTTTTAACAGCGTGGCAACTCCGAAAAAAAGAAGAGGTTGAACACCTGCTTTTAAAACGCAAAATTCCCTTAGGCCTTGTCTTTTCTATTCAAGCAGGTATTTTGGCCAAAACTATTAGAGGAGAACTCCCTCTTTATTTACCCTTTACCCCAAGAAATTAAATATGCGTATTTTAATTGGGTATGATGTTTGTACCCTAGAAAATGACGGGCGAAAAAGACTTAGGCAAATTTGCCAAGCTTGTAAAGATTATGGAGTTCGAGTTCAAAAATCTTTATTCGAAATTCAACTTGATAAAAAAAATTGGATTGAACTTCAGCACCGATTACTTCATATTATGAACGATAAAGAAGACTCCTTGCGGTTCTACTTTTTTGATGAGGACACCAAAATTGAGCACTACGGCCAAGGTAAACCCGTGGATTTTAATGACCCTCTTATTTTTTAATGCGCTATTTGTTCTCGCGCGGAAGGGGGGTGATCTAAAAACACCCTACCTTTTGCGAAATTCCTAACTAATGCTTTGGTAAGGTGTTACAACTTGATGGCTACTTATATTATACTAAAATATCATTGTCGGCTCCTTGGTATGCGTTTTGCAAGAGTTAAACACTTAAACAATAACAACTTAAAGAGCCGGCTGTTTCCCCTCACCTAATAGTGGGGGGCGGATTGAAACAGATTGAATGGTTGGCAAGGGGTGAAGATATGTGTGGTTTCCCCTCACCTAATAGTGGGGGGCGGATTGAAACTTTTATTAAAGTGGTCTAATTTTATAGATGTTTATGTTTCCCCTCACCTAATAGTGGGGGGCGGATTGAAACTTGTTCCTATTGAAGTTTGGAATTCAATTTTAAAGGTTTCCCCTCACCTAATAGTGGGGGGCGGAT
>Ga0335396_10007180_pt1 | contig 10770 bp, 9 predicted proteins | sample FRY02_FD_205743 | JGI IMG/M metagenome (GOLD analysis project Ga0335396, IMG submission 205743) | Freshwater microbial communities from Lake Fryxell liftoff mats and glacier meltwater in Antarctica - FRY-02 (spades assembly) (version 2) | ecosystem: Environmental > Aquatic > Freshwater > Ice >... | reverse complement strand
AGATGCCTGATGAGGCTCTTCATGGCACGCAAATCCGAACCGTCATCTCCTCCAAGCTTGATTCGTTCAATTGGCAGATAGCCCTCAACCACACCGATCTCCATGCCAAACGACCGAACACGCCCCTGTAATCGGTCGAACTCCGAGAGGTCAGGTCCTGGGTAGCGCACGACTATTTTATCCACGCCACATTGCGCCGCAAGGGTCAGGTTTTCGTCGGAGAGCGGCGTAAGAACCGACGCCAGTTTCATGCGTTACCGATGTACATCTGTTGGTTCAACATAACGATGGAGGCAACTAAAAGACGATTAGACCACGGGCTTGTTCGCCTGCAGCCAATGAACGGAAAGCCTCGTCTGCCTCATCAAGGTCGTATCGCTTAGTAACGAGTTCAGCAATCTTGATACGACCGGAGATTGCAAGTTCTACAAGTTTCGGAAACTCAACGAGTGGGTTGCCGGTTCCGTAACGTGAACCAACTATGCGTCGCTCGCCTTGCATGAGGATTCCGGGATCTACCGGAAATGTGGCACCAGTATTTGGCAGACCGAGTATGACCTCGATCCCCTGTTTTGCCAAGATTTTATATCCTTGCTCCATGGCGCTGGTACTGCCCACGGCAACAATTGTCGCATCAACACCGAGACCAGTAATTTTTTTGACCTCTTCCTCTACGTCCTGGCGAGTCAGATTAATGGTGTGTGTTGCACCGAATTCGCGTGCAAGCTCAAGCTTCGAATCCAGCACGTCGATACCGATGACGGGGTATGCGCCAGTGGAAACGGCACCCTGAATCGCGTTAAGACCAACGCCTCCGCAACCGAAAATTGCGACGCTCTGACCTGGGCGCAGTCCAGCGCTGTTCACGGCCGCGCCATACCCGGTGGCGACCGAGCAGCCAATTAGCGCAGCGATCTCAAGTGGAAAATCATCTCGAATCTTCACGGCCGCCGACTCTGGGACCACAATGTACGATCCGTACGTCGCAGGACCATAGTGATAGACATCTTGTCCTTTGTGGTGGAAGAGAGTGACATCTCCGTTCGCCTTGCCAATAGCCGGAGTATTTAGGCAAAGCGCCGGGAATCCAAGGTTGCAGTACTTGCAGGAGCCACATGTTGGCGCCCAAGAAATGACGACATGATCGCCTTTAGCGAGATGCCCAACCCCAGGTCCAACAGCGTCAACGATTCCCGAGCCCTCGTCACCGAGCACAATGGGCATGGGGATACCTGAGTGCGAGCCATCGTAGGCGTGTAGGCAACTATGGCACACGCCACTTGCGACCATTTTGACTCGAACTTCTCCAAATCGAGGTTCATCAAGTTCAAGCTCCAACATTTCCATCTTCTCGCGCGCCTTCATCAGAACTGGTGCACTTATTAACATCTCCATAATCCTTTCAAAGTGTTATATAACGAAATAAACTATACACCAATCGCCCACACAGAGCATATAAACTCAGTGTTTTCGATTGTACAAACTTTATAGCAGATACTAGCCAAGTTGCAATTATCGCCCATAGGACCGGAGGATCCATGCCGACCGAGAGAGCAGAATTAGTGGTTGACTGTCGGTCGCTTCTAGGCGAAGGCGTCACATGGGACGCCGCAACCCAGACGCTGCTATGGCTCGATATCGACGGGAAAAAGCTGCACAGCCTTGCACAAGACGGAAACCATGCCGTGACGGACTTAGAGAACAAGACCAGTGTCGTGGTACCAAGTCGCAACGGCGCAATGGTGTCAGTTGCGGGCCTAAGCATAGGCCTGCTTGAGTCGTCAGGTCGCCAGATATCTGAGTTGACGGTTCTTCCCGCAGACGGTGACGGTCTTGCCAACGATGGGCGATGTGACCCCACTGGATGCCTCTGGGTCGGCACCGTAGATCGTTCTGGATTGAATCGTGGGGGTCTCTTTCGGGTTTCACACTCCGGAGAAATTACTCGCATGCGGCATGGGATGGCTCTCTCGAACGGCATTGATTGGAGCCCAGACGGTTCTAGGTGTTACCACGCTGACTCGATGAGCCGACGAATCGATGTGCTCACGCTGCGCCCGGATGGAACTCCAGAACGAATTGACCTCTTTGTCGAACTTGAATTGATGCCAGATGGTCTGTCGGTGGATGAGGATGGTGGGGTCTGGGTTGCGCTATGGGACGGCGGCGTAGTTCAGCGGTTCGCCCCTGACGGGCGACTTGACCGAACAATCTCACTGCCCGGTGGTTGGATCACGAGCTGCGCGTTCGGTGGCGCTGACCTACGCACTCTGTACATCACCACTGCTCGGGTCGACCTTGATCCGCGCACCCAAATTTTGAATCCGCACGCCGGATCCTTGTTTGCCCTCGATGTCGGAGTGGCTGGACGAGGCTATACACGTTTTGGAGATACGCGAGCAATGTAGAGATACTGCCAACCTCGTAGTTCGGTTTTTTAGTATCTGTTGATGCCTTCAGTATTGGCTCGGAGGTCCTTGTTATTGATATAATATATGAAACAGCACTTGAATATAAGGGGGCTTTGTGAAGACCAAAGCAGCAATTTTGTGGGAAGTAAACACACCGTGGAGCGTCGAAGAAATCGAACTCGACGCCCCGAAGGCTGGTGAAGTTTTGGTCAAGATCGCCGCATCTGGTTTGTGTCACAGCGACGAGCATGTTCTAACTGGCGACATTCCGTTTGATTTACCGATGATTGGCGGACACGAGGGTGCTGGCGTCGTGCAACAAGTCGGCCCTGGGGTCAGCTGGCTGCAGCCTGGCGACCACATCGTATTCAGCTTCATTCCGTCGTGCGGTCGCTGCTTAAGTTGCAGCACCGGTCACTCAAACCTTTGTGACCTCGGCGCCTTCCTACCTGCGGGCATGCAAATATCAGACCAAACATCGCGCCATCATGCCAGAGGTCGCGACCTAGGCACGTTGACATTGCTCGGGACTTTTGCCGAACACACTGTCGTTAATGAAGCCAGTTGCGTCAAGATTGATAAAGACGTGCCGCTCGATCGCGCCTGCTTACTCGGTTGCGGCGTTGTGACGGGTTGGGGCAGCAGCGTCTATGCCGCCGAGGTTCGTCCCGGCGACACGGTTGTCGTCGTCGGCATTGGTGGTGTCGGCGCCAACGCGATTCAGGGAGCGCGCCTAGCCGGCGCTACGAAGATTCTGGCGATCGACCCGATTGAGTTCAAGCGCGAGAAGGCATTGGAGTTTGGTGCCACTCACACAGCCAATTCAATGACCGAGGCGCTGCCGCAGCTCCAGAGTTTGACAGCGGGAACCATGGCCAACAAGGTGATCATGACAATGGGTGTCGGCAGCGGCGCGGTAATTCATGAAGCGTTGGCGCTTGCGGCCAAGCGCGGACGGGTCGTCATTACCAACATTCACCCCGCATTAGAGCTCAGCGCAGCGATCAGCCTGCTTGATCTAACTCTGATGGAAAAGCAACTCGTCGGTTCGACATTTGGCTCCGGTAATCCGCGTACCGACATTCCAAAGTTGATTGGTCTCTATCGTGAGGGCCAACTCGACCTCGACGGTCTCGTCACCCGCGAGTACGCACTCGAAGAAATAAACGAGGGCTATAGGGCGATGCGCGACGGAGAGAACATCCGAGGCATTATCAAATATGCTTGAGTGTTAGATCGTTTGTATCTTTAAACATCGATATGAAATTAATCACCAAACGTACTCCGGCGGACAATTGCATCCTTCCGCTTTGGAATCTCTGGTCGGAGGCTAATGCCTAGCCCGGGTTTATCAGGAGCGGTAAGTCGTCCATTTTTAAGTAGTGGAAGTTCTGTCACCATTTCCTGATACCACCCGAAGTAATACGCGCGTACTATTTCCTGCAATTCAATGTTGGGGTACGCCATAGCGAGGTGAGTTCCCACGGTGAGCACCACTGGACCCGTGCAATCATGTGGTGTTACTGGTATTCCATAGGTAGAGGCAAGGGAAATCACATTTTTTGATTCAGTAATTCCGCCAACCCATCCCGGATCAACCATCAAATGATCAACTGCTCCTGATGAGATCAACCGCCAGTGATCCCAACGAGTGCCATTATTCTCGCCGATCGTAATAGGCAGATTTATTGATGCTTTCAAACGTTTAAGAGCCTCCGTACTCTCATGTTTGATGGGATCTTCGAACCAGAATGGTTTGTACTCTTCCACGGCATGGGCGATCACTGTTGCAGCAGGCGTCGACCAGAGTGAATGCATTTCGAGCATAATGTCGAATGAATCGCCTGCTTCAGCGCGTGCGCGAGCAAATAAGTCAACCGCTTCTTTCAAATCATCGCCTTGGATACTATGTCCGCCCGAACGGATTGATGCCTCATCGAACGGCCATATCTTCGCCGCGGTGAATCCCATATCTTTGAGGCTTGCAATTAAATCTTCTGGGTGCTTGAGGAACCCCACCAAATCTTCGTAAGTGTCCTCGATCTTTCCGCCGATCTGGGTTGCGCGGTCGCGGCCAATGCCGGAGTTGCCCTTCGCGTAACCTGGGCCGGCACAAGTGTTGTATGCGCGTATGGATTCACGGACCTTGCCGCCTAAAAGTTGATAGATCGGCTGCTTTGTTACTTGACCCAGAATGTCCCAGAGCGCGATGTCGACGGAAGAAGCCGCCCTCACAGCAACTGATGATCCTGAAAAACCGATGAAGTCTTGATGAAGTTTTTCAAATAGATCGTTGATGGCAAGAGGATCTTTCCCCAAAAGCCGTGGCGCTATTGTTTCATGAATAAAGGCTTCTACGGTTTGTACGCCCACGTAGTTTTCGCCTAAACCAATAATGCCTTCATCTGTATGCACTTGAAGAAATAAAATTGCTGGATATTCTTCTAAGCGAATCGTTTCAATCTCCGTAACTTTCATTTCTCTCTCTTCTCGAACCGTGTCGGCCTATTTAATCCACACTCGCAATGGACTTGTTTTGAGGGGTCCGGTCAATGCAACTATGCGCATACTGGTGCATCTGAGTTCCAGCGGTTGAAGGGCTGGTTGGAATTCAAGTCGGCGAGCATTCGCCTTGCCTCGATCCACGACTTCGACCACTCGATGGGGTCGTGTAATTCAGTCTCTGGGGCTTCTCGGCTTCTGGCGACGAACCCTGGGAAAGCACTACGACCAGTTGGCTGACCGATCGGGTTGTACCTTAAGTCAAAACTAATCCGAGGCTCGCTGCTGATATTGGGTAATGAGTTGTGCAGGGTGAGCTTGTGGATAAAAAGCACATCACCGGGGTGCATCGGAAGTGCTACCGCGCCGTTTCGAGAAAGGACCCGCTCGGGCACATGGAGACCGCCAGGACCTGCCCAGCAGTGTTCGAGCAACCCGCGAAGGTGGGATCCAGGGACCACTTGCAGACAGCCGTGCTCGACTCCCGCATATCGCAGCGGAAACCAAACCGTAAGGGTATTCGTCTCGTCGGCTTCTGGAAGTACCACCCCGTTATCCTGATGCCAGTTAGTGGCGCCCATTTTCAAAGCCCCCGTGATGGGATCGCGGGGCTCGCGCGACTCGGGCATCTTGATTCTGACGTGTTGAACGGGGTTGGAATAGATCTCCGGACCGATGAAACCTTCAACTAGGTCAAGCAACTCTGGACAGCGCATCATATTGAATACCGCGGGGCCATGCCACATCGGTGTCTCGTGTCGAATGTTGGTCTGCGGAAGCGAGAAATCGAAATACTGGGCATTGGTTTCGTTTGACTCGGAACAGATTTCGATAATGCGCTCGTTGAACGCTAGTTCCTCATAACGACTCGTGATTCGCTTTTCAGCAACGAGATTCTGGGCTAATCGATCGAGCACCTCTTCGTATTCTCGCAATAGGGGCGTCAGCCATTTTTCAGGATCAAATGCCTTGCGAATGACCACATAACCTTCGCGATCAAACTGTTGACGGTACTCGGGGCTGAGAGTCGTGTTCATTTTCAATCTCCTGTCACACGTTCGAGACTAGCAGCGCGAGCCGCTTTGAGTAACGCAGCGGTGTAATCAGAAGACGGGTTGGATAAAACCGATTCCGTGCGACCGGACTCAACTACTTGGCCTTCACGCATAACGATGATTTCTTCGCACATTCTGCTGACGACACCGAGATCATGGGAGACCATGACCAAGGTCAGTCCGAGTTGCTCTCGAAGATCCATAAGCAAATTCAGAACCTGTGCTTGTATCGAGACATCAAGGGCACTCACTGGTTCGTCTGCATAGAGAATCGTTGGATTCACTGAGAGCGAGCGCGCAATACCAATGCGCTGCAACTGCCCCCCGGACAGCTGGTGCGGAAATCGGGTCAGGACTTCACGACCGAGTCCGACCCGTTCAATGGATGCGACGAGCTCCTCGTCGTCTGGGATGCGATCTTGTAGGGCTCGAATTGGTTCGCTCAAGGAACGGCGAATGGTCATCCGTGGATCAAGCGATCGGCGCGGATTCTGGAACACGATTTGGTTTTGCCGGCGCAGATCGTTTGCACCGTCCCCTTCAAATTCCGAGATTTCTTTGCCGTTGAATTTCACGACGCCTTGTTGATGTCGCAAGAGACCGCACATCACACGGACTAGGGTTGATTTACCTGAGCCCGACTCACCGACGATTCCAACTGTGGATTGCAAATTTATTGTCAATGAGACGTCTTGCAAGGTCCAGCCAGAACTACCAGATGAAATGCGCGCACGTGGATAGTGGAAGTACACATTTTTGACTTCGACAAGTGATGTCATTTTTCGCCCTCTCCACCGGGGTTCCAACAGAGGTATCGGTGGTCGGCTCCTGACGTCTCAACTGGCGGAGTCGTTGAGCAGGATTCAGTCGCGTGTTGGCAACGGTTTCTGAACCGACAGCCGCTTGGGAACTTCCCAACGGCTGGAACCGATCCTGCAATTGTCTGAAGGCGTTTGCCAATGAACGTAGAAAAGTTGTTGTCCTTAGGCATGCCAGGATTTGCAGCCAGGAGAGCGGCAGTGTATCTATGCATTGGCCGATCAATAATTTCTTCCATTCGACCAGACTCGACGATGTTGCCGCCATAGATCACAGCAACTTGGTTGCAGACAAATCGGATCACACCAAGGTCGTGGCTCACGAAGAGAAGCCCCATCTTTCTCTGTTCACTGAGCGAGATAAGCAGTCGAAGAATCTCTTCTTGAACGGTGACATCAAGAGCAGTGGTGGGCTCGTCAGCAATAAGTAGCTCAGGATCCGCAGCGATAGCAGCTGCAATCATGACGCGTTGCTGCTGCCCGCCGGAGAGTTGGTGTGGATATCGACGAATTAGCGTTTCAGGATTAGGTAGTTGTACTTGTCGCAGAAGATCTATGACCTTCGTGGTCACCGCATCTCCCTTTAGCTTGGTGTGAATTCGAATCGATTCTGACACTTGCTTGCCGATTCGCATCATTGGATTAAGTGACCGTGAGGGGTCCTGAAACACAAAACCGATTCGCTTACCTCGTACTTTGGCAAGTTCGCGATCATTTAGCGTGAGAAGATCTCGGCCATCAAACGTCACCGAACCGGAGACTTTCGCTTCGTTGGGTAGAAGACCAGCAATTGCCTTGGCGGTCATTGTCTTGCCCGAACCAGATTCACCGACGAGCCCGAGTCGATCGCCAGGCCCTAAATCGAGTCGATCAATGTTGATGATCTCGTGTCCATCGATGGTGACGCACAGGTTACGAAGTTGAAGCATCAACTCACCCCACTGCGAGATTGCTGTGGATCAAGGACCGTGCGTAAGCCATCTCCGAGTAGGTTGAAGCCGAGAGCAGTGAGCACGATGGCAACTCCGGGGAAGAACATTAAGTAAGGAGCCGCTTCAAGCAGAGACTGGGTCTCATTAAGGAATCGTCCCCATGATGATGTGGGTGGTTGGACACCAACAGTCAAGTATGCGAGGGCTGCTTCAATTAATATTGCGGCAGCGAACATCACGGAGCCAAGAACAATCAGCAAGGGACCGATATTGGGGAGCACGTGACGCCTCAACACGAACGACTTTCGACGACCGTAACCGTAGGCGGCCTCCACGTAGTCAAGCGCAAGAATTTGGCGTGCTGGCCCGATAATCACTCGCGCTGCTACCGGTATCTGCCAAATGATTATGGCGAGTGTGGCAGTGGTGTTGCCAGGTCCGAATTTGGCCGCAAGTACTAATGCGGTAAGAATTCCAGGAAGAGCCAGTCCTACGTCCACCAATCGGGTCAACGGGCCCTGCACAATCTGGCGTGAGCCCGCGATCGATAGACCGATGACTGATCCGATAAACAATGCAATGACAGTCGAGACCACGCTGACATAGAGCGAATTTCGTGCACCCAGCATCAATTCCGTGACGACATCGCGCCCAGCCCTGTCGGTGCCGAGCAGAAAACCAGAAGATCCTGGCGGCGCGAGCCGATTGGTTAGGTTGAGATTGTTTGGCGGGTAGGGAGTCCAGATGAACGAAGTCAAAGCGACGACGACAAAAAGTGTTACGAGAGTGCCACCTAGGTACAAAGTGAGTGGTAGTCGCCTCAGTCTCTTCCATAACTTTGATGACGCAGGTTTGGTTTGTAAACCGTCAGGCATTTGCTGACTCCTTATCGCGGATGCGCGGGTCAAGCAAGCCATAGGCAATATCAACGAAGAAGTTGAGGATCAAAATGATCAGCATGATGACGAGGGCGAGCGACTGCACGACTACAATTTCTCGGCCAAGAGTTGCGGTGACGATAAGTCGTCCGATTCCGGGTAGCACGAAGACGTTCTCTATCACGACTGCGCCGGCGATCAGTTGACCAAACTGCAGCGCAGCAACCGTGACCAGCGGTATAGAAGCATTTCGCACCCCGTGAATGAGTGCGGCACCACGGCGTGTTCGACCACGTGCCATGGCCGACCTCATGAAATCTTCGTTCATCACATCGAGCATTGCGGTGCGCACATATCTTGTGAACACCGATGTAACTCCGAGGCTTAGTGCAGCGACAGGAAGGATCGCAGAACGGATCGCCAGAATTGGGTCTTGCGTGAAAGGCACATAACCACCTGTCGGAAGCCAGCCCAGTCGAACACCAAACACGAGGACAAAGAGCAATCCTGCCCAGAAAGCAGGAATCGCGATTCCGACCTGTGTAAACACATCAAGGATGCTGCTGCGGACCTTCTTCGCGTTGATTGCAGAGTATGAACCAAGGACTAGAGATAGAGGTATTGAGACAAGCAAGCCACCGATTGTGAGCATTAGCGTCGGACCGAGTCGCCGCAAGATTTCATCAAAGATGTCGTAACCCATGCCATATGACTTACCGAGGTCACCAGTCACGACCCCCCCGAGCCAGTCAAAGTATCGCACGAACATCGGGCGGTTTAGTCCGAGTTCTTCTCGCAGGTGAGACACGTCAACGGGTGCCGCGTCGCGACCAAGAAAGACGGTGACAACGTCGCCACCAAGTTGATTGAGGAGTAAAAAAACCGCGATGGAGCCGACGAGTGCGGTGGAAGCGAGCGTGAAAAGTGAACGCAGCGCGTGCCTTAGCATTTCTACCCCCCGGTTTTGTTTAGCGTAAAAGAAGATGACCGTCCGACGGTTACGCACCGTCGGACGGTCATCTCTGTGTGCAGTGGTTCACCAAATTGCTGAACCACCACACAATTCAATTAGTTGGTCCAGACAGCCTTACGAAGGTCGAAACCATCATTAGTACGGATAGCTGGAATTCCGCTGATGTTGGACTTCGTGATCATCGGGACCTGTACTGCAGCGATGGAGGTTACCCATGCCAAGTCCGCGAAAGTCTTGACAAGGTCACTCATTGCTGCGAGGTATTCCTTGTAGTCCAAGTATGCATCGGCCTTGGCCAACTTGTCCTCGAAATCCTTGATGCAGAGACTTGAGCTCTTGCCTAACGGCTCACGTCCACCCTTACAGCCGTACTGCAAGATGCCAGCTGAGTCACGGATTTCACCCATGCCGTAGTTGCCCTTGGTCCAGGTTTTGTCAAGCCAGGTGGTGAGGTCCTCACCACGGCCCTTCACCGTGATTCCAATTGCGCCGAGCTGTTGGGTGAGCACTTCCATTGTGAACGGGTGCGAAGCAACCGTTGGGAATGGATAGTCAATCTCGAATCCCTTCGGGAAACCAGCTTCCGCTAATAGGGCCTTGGCCTTTGCAACGTCGTATGGATACGGGCAGTAATCGCTGTTGTACGGTTCTGCATCTGGGATCACCATCAGACAGGACGGACGCGCATTGTTGTCATAGACAGCAATTGCTTCGTCGCGGTTAATGGCGTGAGCGATTGCCTGACGGACTCGAATGTCCTGGAATCGCTTGTCATTGACATTCAACCACATGTATGAGTTCTCAGTTGCTCCCTGCAAAGTGACCGTGAATGCCGGGTCTTTTTGAATCTCCGCCACGCGCTCAATGCCTTCGGCCAGTACCGCAGTGATTACGTCGTACTCACCAGCAAGCAAACCGTTCAAAGATGCAGTTTCATCAGTGATAAAGCGGAAGTCGATTACTTCGAAGTACGGCTTGTCACCCCAATAATCCTCAAAGCGTGTTAGCTGAAGGCTGGTGTCGGCCTTGTATTCACCAAATACATAAGGTCCTGTACCGATCATTGTTGTATTCGGGTCGTTGTCCTCAAGGAAGTTTTCTGGGACTACGTAACCAGCCGACTGACCTAGTTCCTTTAGGAATGTGGAACTTACAATCTTCAGAGTTACAACGACTGTGCTTGCATCGGACGCCTCAACAC
>Ga0335396_10007171_pt1 | contig 10775 bp, 15 predicted proteins | sample FRY02_FD_205743 | JGI IMG/M metagenome (GOLD analysis project Ga0335396, IMG submission 205743) | Freshwater microbial communities from Lake Fryxell liftoff mats and glacier meltwater in Antarctica - FRY-02 (spades assembly) (version 2) | ecosystem: Environmental > Aquatic > Freshwater > Ice >... | reverse complement strand
ATACCACACTTACCATACATACCACACTTACCATACATACCACACTTACCATACATACCACACTTACCATACATACCACACTTACCATACATACCACACTTACCATACATACCATACATATTGCCTATGCGTGTGAGGCCTAATTGTGTATCAGTGCCAAGGTGCCAAGGTAACTGAATGCGCGCATGCCGCTCGCCAATGAGCGCTCACCTCTCCTTATAATTGGCACACTCAAACTCCCTTCTGTACACACTCCGTTTAGGCCTTCTGTACACACTCCGTTTAGGCCTTGTGTACACACTCCGTTTAGGCCTTGTGTACACACTCCGAGCCTAAACTCGTTGAGGAAACGTGCGGCAGTCTAGGGTTGGTGACATAGACATGGTATTGCCGTCACTGCTATGCCACTAGATGCACGCACTGGATGCACGCACTCGATAGATGGTATGGCGCTACATCCCCAACACCTTGTCACCTTATGCCTTGCTTACCTGGGGAGGGCGGAACAAAGGTACATCGGCCGTTTGAGGTGCCGCAGGGTAGCAGCGGCGACAAGGGCATGCGAAAATGGGTGTGGTAAGGCCACATCATTACAACCACCTCTTTTTGGTGGTGCTCCTTAGCGGCGCATTCCTTGTGCTCCACGGCTGTCTCACTGGTGAAGGCCAGCTGTTGGCAGCGTATGCTACACCCCTGCACGCAACGCAAGAGAGACGCAACGCACCAGAGCTGTCAAAAGTTGCCATCGCAACACCACGTCAGAGGCCTCCTCAAGTTTGCGGCCTCCTGAGTCCTCACGCCCACTGCCCACACGGGCTGCAGAGAACAGGACTGCCTAAAAGGAGCGGCACGCCGTATTCACATCTGCCCATCACTCCACTTGTTTCTCGATTTTGCTGTTTCTGCCGATATGAGACTTGTGATGCAACCTCGAGATGCAACGTCGGATCTAGAATGTACAGATGGCATGTCTCTTTCGATCAGTATACGAGGCATGCCTCATTCGATGGGAGCTGGGTAGATGGAAGCTGGGTGTTTGGTATACCAGGCATGCCTCATTCGATGGAAGCTGGGTGTTTGGTATACCAGGCATGACTCATTCGATGGAAGCTGGGTGTTTGGTATACCAGGCATGCCTCATTCGATGGAAGCTGGGTGTTTGGTATACCAGGCATGACTCATTCGATGGAAGCTGGGTGTTTGGTATACCAGGAATGCCTCATTCGATCCGTATACCAAACACCCAGCTCCCATCTCGGGGAAACGTTGCAATCGGGATGGTACAGTCTTGTGTCACCTTGTGCATCTCTACGTTACGTGTCGCCTCATGCATCTCTACGTGTCACCTGATGCATCTCTACGGCCAGTCCGACCCCTATGCAACACGGCCGATACCAACCTGTATCCGATACGGCCGATAGCAACCCCTATCCGACCGACCCCTATCGGGTGTGTCGCCCGCCTCGGCTGCACCGCGCCCGACACGCCCCATTCAGCAACGTCATTGGCACAGATGCCACGACTGTTGCCGACACAGATGCCACGACTGTTGCCAGCAGCATCCTTGGCCCCACCGTGGGCAAACTTGCTTGTGAAGGACTTGGTTGTGAGAACAATGGTTGATGCAACTTGGTTGTGAGAAGAATGGTTGATGCAACTTGGTTGTGAGGACAATGGTTCATGAAGCAATGCTTCATGAAACTTGATTGCTGCAAGAAATGTAGCAGGCACATAAGAATAGAAGCAGACAAGGCAGATGACAATAGAAGCGGACAAGCCACATGTGGAGACAGGCAGGCAGTAAATGTAGCGGCAAGCCAATCCTGATGTCAAGCCCTACACCGTGAGCACAGATGGGTGGGTACCTGCGGTGCCGACTCTCTCGCTTGCAGCGCTGGGACTAGCAGAGTATCGATGGCTGCAGCGTCATGTACGGCAAGTACAAGAGGACAGGGAGCAATTTGCTTTGGATGATTAGAGGAGTCTTGCGCATCATCATCTGACCCAACATCGCTCATCACAAAGCCCCTGTCCTCCACCTCCCGCACCAAACTTTGAAAGGGCCCGTCAAACGGGGTGGTGCGACGGTCACTGCCTGCATTGCGCGTCGCAGGGCAGCCATGCGTGGCGAGCGCTGCTGGCATGCGCACATGGAGCAACATGCCGCGCGCCCCTTCCCAGTGCGTAGGCGTGACGCGAGAGGCAAAACGCAGGGCACAAAGAGCTTGCTGCAAGCTGCCCGCAGGTGCTGCTGCGACGGCTCCGTCGTTCAGCACCGTCACTGCCTGCCACATTCCTGTTTCAGCAAGCAAACTGCGCGGAGCTGCCGATGAGTGTATAAATGAATAGGTGGGTTAATGGGCAAGACCACGAAGGCACACAGCACACCGAATCAAAGACTAGAGGCGAATGCAACGATGCTACCTGCACCATCGGCGACGACAATAAACCCAACGCGCAAGGAGGTGCAGCTCAAGAGGGTCTGTGCGATCAGATCCAAAATAAGCACGTGGTGCTGCTGATTCCAGACCAAGACCACAGTGACGTCGTAGCGAGAAGTGTGCCGTGTTCCAGAAGTGTGCCGTGTTCCAGAAGTGTGCCGTGTTCCACCATCACCCCCTGGCCCTGGGCGAGCCCTACCACCCAGTCTAGCCGCAGCGGCCTCGCTGCGCAGTGCGCTTCTGAAATTGCCGCCCATGCTCAGCCAGCGCGCCTGATTGAGCCACTCGCCTGCATCGAGCGACACGGTCCTAAAACCCGACAATGCACGGTGTGTTGTGGGCGTCTTAATTTATGGGTATGTGTGCGTATGCGTGGGGGTAGGTGTGTGGCACGGGTGCGTGGAGCAGGCAGCTGTCGCACCCGTTCGTGTGTATCAGCGGGGTGCAAATGCTTGGCGGGGGTGCCCAGCAGCCGCAGAGCAGAAGGATGATAAGTCGGGCGAGCATCGACCTGCAGTCGGGTGAGCGTGGCGAAAGATACCGAACGCGCGCACTAGAGCGAGAGAATGAAACAGAGAACAGGGATGTCAGAGCGCGGATGCTGGGACAGAGGGGAAGGTTTCCACAGATGAGGAGCCTGTATAAAAGAAATTGTAGCGCGACAGCAAAAGCCACAAACACGTCACTAGGCACGCCATATGCACAGCGCGCTCTTTGCTGTTGTGTTGGTCGCTACCAATTGATAGCGAAACTATCAATGATGGCAACTGGTAAGCCGCGCACACAACAGCACGGCGCACATTTCGCAGGCAAGCAGGAGGGATGAAACAGCTCACAAACGCAAGCGCACGCATTATGTCAGCACAATGGATTCTAGGTGTGCAGCTGCTGCGAGAGCAGATAGCTCATCGTGAGTTCTGTCAATCAAAGCGACATAAGGAATCAAGCAGTAGAAATAGAGGCGCAAAGAACCTCAAATAGGGTCTAGACGAGGATGCATGCGCGCGTCTTGGTGCCTGCCGCCCCATCGCGTTTTGCACAGTCTGCTTAGGTTCTACCTGAACGCCCCGGTGGGAGGAGAGTGTAAGATGCCCAGACATCAACAGCTTTCAACAGTAGCAGATGAGAAGCGACACAACTCACCTAGAGTCTTGTCAAAGTCGCATAAGAGCTTGCTGATCCCAGCCGCTCCGCTTACCTGAGGGCTCGCGAGCCGATGAACGCGCTTGGAACGGCAAGAAACCACACGACGGTGGCGCACGAGGTGCGCCACTTTTCCTGGACACAGAGTAGGTGCTATCAGTTACTGCAGTAACTGAACCCACCATGGGTCCCGGGGCACCAACTTGGTGCAACAAGGTGCCAACTTGGTGTCCCGCTGAGCTGCCCCGGCGCTTCATACCCCTTGGTGCCCCCCGCTGTCCTTCGTTTGTTGTGCGTTCGGGGTTTGCCGCCCGTGCGTGCAACCCCGCCGGCAGCTTGACTCTCGTACCTGAAAGAAGCCCGCAATAATGCGCGGCGGGGGCACGCTTGACAGATCAATCCATCGGCTGGGGTGCGGGAACTATATGCTCTCTGCGATCGCGGGAAAAACTATAGTATGGCAGAACGATTTCTGCTATTTTCTTTTTAGGGACAGTGGCGCGGGAAAGGAAGGGAGAATCGAGGCTTCGCTGTTTGGCGAGGAGATCAGTGTTGCCACGGGAACGGTTCCCGTGGAGCCGCGCGCGGCTCCGGCTGCGTCTAGAGGCTGGCAAAAAGTTTTTGGCACGCTGTCCACGGGCCCGCGAAAGCCAAACCAAACGCCCGGCCGCGGCAGATGAAAATTAGCAGGGTTTCTCTGCTGAGGCCAAGAGCGGCTGCGGGCACCTGGGACAGCTTTCGTGTGTGAGATTAGGGCCGGTTTTTTTCCATCTGCACAGCTGTGCACCATACCATGGCTGCGACGCGTGAGGCCAATGCTCCCAACCAGAATAGGCGCGTCAAGGTGTATGTCCTTGGAAGTGACGGTCAATGGGACGACCGGGGCACGGGCTATGTGACGTGCGAGCTCATTTCAGAGCACGACGCCCTAGGGCTGCGGGTTCTTTCGGAGCATGAGTCCAACAAGGAGCTGCTTTCGACCAAGATCTTTGAGGAGGAGGTGTTTCAACGGCAGGGCGACACCATAGTCACGTGGACCAATCCAGAGACGCGTGAAGATGTTGCGCTCAGCTTCCAGGAGGCTGCGGGCGCGCAAGAGGTGTGGGAAATCATCTGCCAGGTTCAAGGCAGGTCGCCTCTGGACGAAGGTGGTGAGGACGCGGCCGGCGGCGGCGGGAACGTGTCAGACGGTGCCGGCTCCGATCTTAAGCTTCCTTTGCCAGACATGGAGAATCTGCAGCATCTGCAGGACATTGTTAGCAACGCCACGTCCGCAACTCGAGACAGGATCGTGGATGGAGTTATGGCTGACGGCTACCTGGCCACACTTCTTTCCATCTTCCGCGACTGTGAAGATCTAGAGATGACGTACGCCTCCCTTGCTCCCAGCCCCTAACTCCCCCCACCGCTGTGCGTTCTGTTGAACGAATGACGTAGTACTGACACCTAGTGAGCACGTCAACAGAAATTCTTTGCACACTCTATTTCGGATTTTCAAAGGGCTCATCATGATGAACGAGCCGTCGCTGATTGAAGCTTGTCTGTCGGATTCATTCTTTCTCGATACAATGGGGTAAGCTCCCTGCGCATGTTCCCCCACCGGTCGGAGAGAGTGAGAGAGATTGCCCTCTTTCCTTTTGTTAGCACAGGGAGCGCGCGCGGCAGCAAGGCCCATCGCGCTGGAGCTGCTGCGTGCCATCTGGCTACCTTTGCGCAATAGTGGGGGAAAACGATTGACAATTTGGCAAGGTTTACTATCCAGGTTTAATATTAAGGTTGCAGACGTTTAAACTCATCTCGATTTTTGCCAAAAACAAACTTTTTGTGGCAAAGAAATGAAGTTGAGCTTTACCAGCCTTGATTTCCTTGATTGTGCAGGGTGTTGCAGGTGTGTGGGGGGTTTACAGGTGCCCACAGCATGATTTCTGTTTTCCGAGCGACTTTTCCGAGCGGGCTCAACTTGATTTTTGGTGTTATTAGGGCTTGCTCAACTCGATCTCTCACGTTTCTCTTGCGTGTCTGTGGCTGGGCTCATCTGGATTGCTTGCGTTTTTTGGACAAGGCTCAAGCCTCATTGACGTATGTCCTGAGCGCCCTTTTGCTATTTTGAGAGTCCGTTTCCGGGTTTTCCGAGACTCCTGTCAGTTTTGGGCGTGTGGACGGGTGTGACTCACTGAAATTGGTCTTGAGATTCGGGGACCCAAAACAAGACAAAAAATGGACAAATTCTCCCCAGCCCCGATTTTTCCGAGAGGAATAGGAAATAGAAAACACGGGGAACAGAATAACTAAATCCGTATTGGACTGCAACTGATTTCGGGTGCCGCGACTGATTTCGGGTGCTGCCGCGCGCCCCAAAGGTGTCGGCGCGCAGCGGCGAAGGGGCTTTATTCCCCGAGCTGCGCGTCCAAGGGTCGCGACCAAACTCAGGGAAAATACATTTTTATTGTTTTTCCACGTGCGGCAGCCGCAAGTCGACCAAAACGCCCACTGGCGACGGTCTGGCCTTTGTGTGTTTGGAGAGAGGGAGGGGTGGTGGCTGTTGAACTTGTTGAGTGTATTCATGTTTTGCATCTTTGCTTACCTACCCAACTTCCTTTACCAACCTGGCTTCCTTTTGCGACGACGTGTGTGGGTGTGGTGGGGTACGTGTGGCGTTGCATGGGGCGGGACAACAGGATACTGGAGTATGACCCAGACTACGCAAAGCACGAGATGAAGCATCGCGAGTACTTGCAGAATCCAGGCCTCTTCAAGCAGGCAGTCCCGATAATCCACCAGCCGACACTCGCCAAGATCCACTTGAACTTTCGGCTGACGTATCTCAAAGATGTGGTAGGTCGTGTGTATCTCGTCTTGCCTATTTCAAACATGTGCTACATCTTGCCTATTTCAAACATGTGCTACATCTTGAGCCACCACCCCCCTCGTCAAGGAGCCACACTCCTTCTGGCTGCTTTTGCTCTGTGTGCAGGTGCATGTGTGCAGGTGCTCCCTGTGGTGGAGTGTGGGCGGAGAAAACAAGGGTGTGAAGCAGGCTCCTCGCTGGCTGCACTGAGCCGCTTGATGGAGGGGTGCAGACAGTCAGCCGCTTGGTTCATGTGCAGAGAGACTGAGACAAAGGTTGGGACTTGTGGCGGGTGGCAGGTTATGGCGCGGTACATTGATGACATTTCGTTTAGCACAATGCGGGAGCTGATTTTGCTCAACAATGTGGAGATCATAGCGCATATTCAGGCCGATACACCCTTCCTCAACAAGCTCTTTCAGGTGTGCCCATCTTGTGCCGTGCTGCTTTGCGGGGGCGCGCGGCAGCGGAGGGCTTTAGCATGACGTCGCCCGACGTCGCCGCGCGCCCACTGGATCGCACCAGAGGGGCGCGCAGCAAGCGGAGAGGCTTTAGCCCTGGAGCCGCCGCGCGCCACTTGCAGTCAGCCAGAGTCCACAGTTTTCTGCACGCCAGAGTCCATACGGATACTCCCCCCAAAAAACCTTTTTAATTCATTTTTTATACATAGCAGAGGGGAGTACATAGTGTGCATAGTGCTCCCCTCTACATAGTACATCGTGTGTGCATAGTGCTCCCCTCTACATACTTTGAATCCACTCCCCTCTCGATATTTTGAATGCACTCCCCTTTAGTCTGTCACCCTTTTCTCTTCCCTCTTTTTTTCTTTCCCTCTCGACTGGCTCAACCCGATTTGTGCGCGGCGCTCAAGCTCTTTAGTGGCAAAGCGTAGTCTATAGTTTGGTTTATTTGGTGGTACCAGCCTCGTCGCGCGTGCATGTTTCAGTTGGCTACTAGAGCGTGCATGTGTCAGTTGCATGTGTCAGTTGGCTACCAGAGACAGGCCCAGTCCTCGCCTGCACGCTGCTCCTTAGTTGTGTATCCAGGTTTTCCTACAAAATGACTTGTCTATTGAGTTTTCCCAAAATGACTTGTGTATTGAGCTTTTTTCGCAATTGATTGTGTAATCAGACTTGCGACAATTACTTGTGTACTGAGAATTTTTCAAAATGAGTTAGGTACTGAGCAAAATGAGTTGTGTATTCATTTTCGAAAATGAGCTGTGTGTGCAGTGGAATGGAATACACAACTAAATTCCAAAACACAATTAAAATATTTGAATTTTTTTCCTTCTGTTTCCCTCAAAAATCCTCCCTGACTCTGGTCAGATCCAGTGGGTGCCGCCGCCGCGCGCCCAAGCCCCTCCGCCGCCGCGCGCCCCCCTGGTGCCGCCACCGCTCCACAGGTGGTGGTCGGCGAGGACGGTGAAGCGGTTGGCGGCAAGGATGCCTGTCGCCTTGCACATACACCACATGACGTAGCATAACTCATTCAACCACACCACTGTGTGTCACCATATGTGTCACCACACCACTGTCTGTCACCACACCACTGTGTGTCACCACACCACTGTGTGTCAACACGCACGCACTACACCAACAACAATGGACACCAGGTGTGCGGAGAAGGAAGCAGCACCATCAACGGCATCGTTCCCAAACCAAAGACTGCGGGTGCTGCTGCACTGGCAGGCGACAAGAAGCAGCCTACGCCGAAGACACCCGCACCCAAGGACAAGGGCACCAGCACACCAAAAGAAAAAGAGAGCGCCGCACACACGAAACGAATCAATGGCTTCCTATTCCTGCGCGAGCTCTTCGAAATGGCCAAGGGTTTGCAGATGGCGCATCAAATGTCTTTCTTCCGCGCCCTCTCTTCAGTCGGTCTTTTTGCTATTCTCGAGGTCCCCTCCCCCTCCCGCCTTTGACTACAGAATGAAAGCGAGAGCAAGCGAGAGCAAGCGAGAGCAAGCGAGAGCAAGCGAGAGCAAGCGAGAGCAAGCGAGAGCAAGCGAGAGCAAGACAGAGCACGACAGAGCATGAGAGAGCACGAGAGAGCACGAGAGAAAGTCTAGTGGCTAGTACGAGTGGTAGCAAGCTCGGGCGCAGATGGCATTTTTAACGATGAGCAGACGCGGCGCAGGAGGTGTGTGGTGGTGTAGACGGCAGGTGTGGTGTAGACGGCAGGTGTCTTGTAGACGGCAGGTGTCTTTGCTGTAGACGGCAGGTGTCTTTCAAGGCCTGCCTTGTCTTGACGCACACAGGGCAAGGCGCTATTGCGCAATGTTGCGTCTGCCTGCCAGGCGAGGACGTGGCATGTGACATGGAGGTGGGTAGTCTCGCCTAGAATCTAGGCATTGGCACATCTGACGGAGGGTGAGGGCATGCAGGAGGCAATCAAATCGCGCGACGCTCGGATTGTGAGCGCTAGCACTGAGATGATGCTTTCAACTCTCAATCATGATGCCTCGATGCTGCGGTCGTACCTGATCAAGGAGTCTAGCTCGCAAACGCAGGCTAGCAAGCAGGCAGGCAACTCGTCAAGAGAGCCTGAGGGCCTCCTTGCCTCCCTTATTCACGCCTTGCTCCACTATCAGGTACCCCCTCATCTTCACCTTTGTCGAGCCCGAATCTCGAAGAAGCGACATGTATCTCAATATGTGTCTCGCCCCAAACATCTCAAAAACGGACTGGGGTCCTCAACAGGGGCATCTCATGAATGTTGTGCGGCATCTCATGTCTGCGGCATCTCATGAATGCCCTATCCCCCAAATAATTTCCCCCAAAATTATTTTCCACAACAATTTGTTCCCCAAAAAAACGTTTTTGGCAACCAAAAAAAAAAATTTCCAAAAAATAACACCCCATTCTCCAAATACGCCCTGCCCAGCCGGGTGGTATGCGCGCATTATTCTGCCTCTTTGCGCGCCCAAAACGCACGCTCATGCTCTCAAAGGCGCGGAACGGACGCTACGCCACCGTCCGTTGCTGTTTTCGAGATTCTGGGACAAAAATTGATTGATTCAAAGATGATAAGCTCTGATTGATTCAAAGATGATAAGCTCTGATTGATTCAAAGATGATAAGCTCTGATTGATTCAAAGATGATAAGCTCTGATTGATTCAAAGATGATAAGCTCTGATTGATTCAAAGATGATAAGCGACTCCTGAGCGACTCCCCAGAAGAGTTACAGTCTTGAAGATCCTTTTTGTCTCCGCTCCTGATCGTGTACTCCAATGCCATTCGCTGTGTGAAGCGCTCTGGACGCACATGATGCACAGTGTGTGGGTTAGGACAGTGTGTGGCACAAGACATACTAGGCATGACACACTGTCTATGCCTCAACCCTCTCTATCGTGCCTCAAGGCTGTCAAGGCCTCAACCCTCTCTATCGTGCCGTGCAACCGTGCAATCATCACCCTTTCCCTGCCAACCTCGACTGACAGAAATGGGCGCTTGGCGATGTGTGCGGGTGGGGATGGCAGGACACCGGGCTCAAGGCGCAGATAGGCGATATAGTGCGGTACCTCCTCGACTCTACGGCCATGGATGTGTCGCCAGAGCGAGACTCGTTCCTCAACCTCTTTTATGACGAGCACATGGACACGCTTCTGTCGCCCTTTCTCCAGCCTGACATGTGGAGCGAGGAGGGTCAGCTGCCTAAGGATGTGCAAAAGGACACTGAGGAGGAGGAGGCTGCCAAGGCTAAGGTAGCTGGTGCGGTTGCGCTCAACGGCACAGCAGGAGGGATGCCCTCGCAGGCCCACCGCGATGGATTGACAGAGATGGCTTGTGTTGCAGGGCGGCGGCGTGAGCGCAAGGCATGCTGGGACTGTGCACGCAAGCATGTGGTGGAACTCTTGTCGTTTAGTGTGGAGCAGCATGGGCACCGAATCAAGTACTACATGCTGCGTAACAATGTAATGCAGGCAGTCACTGCCCTCCTTGCAGCAGTCGACAAGCATCTCGTCTTGACAGCCCTCAAGTTTTTGCGCCAGGTCCCACTCACACTTCCCTCTACTCAGTCCTCCCTCCTGTGTGCCCTCAGTTGCAGAGGTGGTTGAGGTTGCCTTGCCTTGCCTTCCCTTGTATTCTCCAGGACAAATCAAGCCGTTTCTTTTTTCAAGTAGAATGGAGTGAGGGGGGGAGGGTGCAAAGGTTGACAAGTGGAGAGACTGTGGCAGTGTGTGGGCGTGGGCGAGGTGTTCTACAACAGGTACATCGTCAAGAAGGACTTGTTCAAAGGCGTCATGAACCTCTTGTCCCAGCACCTCCACCGCAACAACCTAATCAATTCAGCCATCATCGAACTCTTCGACCACATACGCGTAAAGAACGTGAA
>Ga0335396_10007166_pt1 | contig 10780 bp, 5 predicted proteins | sample FRY02_FD_205743 | JGI IMG/M metagenome (GOLD analysis project Ga0335396, IMG submission 205743) | Freshwater microbial communities from Lake Fryxell liftoff mats and glacier meltwater in Antarctica - FRY-02 (spades assembly) (version 2) | ecosystem: Environmental > Aquatic > Freshwater > Ice >... | reverse complement strand
CGCCTGCACCTGCACCTGCACCAGCTTGCCCGCCTTGTCCTCTACCTGCACCGCCTTGTCCTCTACCTGCACCGCCAGGTCCACCCGCGCCACCAAATGCTTTCATCATGCTTGCCATGCTTGCCATGCGATCCACATCTTTATCAAGTGCAGCTTTTTTTTCTTCTGGGGGTAATGCAAAGAAGGTAGTCATCTTTTCTTTCATTTGAGTTTGCATTTTGTCACGAGTGATATCATCGGCTTGTGTTTTCTCAGAGTCAGACATTTTCTGGCGTAGGTTTTTCATATTTTCGAAATATTCTTTACGCTCTTCTGGCTTCATCTCGGTAATTTTTTCCATCGACATATCAGCAGTTGCAGCTCTGTATTCATTAAGATTGGATGAAGATGAGAAGTAGGCAAATGCGCCATAACCTAAGCCAAGTAGAACAAGCAAAGCAATCAAAGCACCAATGATTTTAAGTGTGTTGTTTTCTGGTTCAACATCTTGATTTTGAGCAGTCATAAAGTTATCTCCTGTTTAGATATTAAATATTACAATAATAAAAACTATTCTAGTCAAGAAAAGAATAGCTTAAATGCTACAATTGAACAAAGAGTAAAAAATTTAACCCCTCGGAGGCCTACCCCCGCCACCGGGTGCGCCGCCACCAAGAGCACCGCCTTTAGTATTTGTAGTCGTTAACCCCATCTGAGTTTTAACTTGTTCTTTAAGTTTTTGATATTCAACACGGGCAGCTCGGTACTCTGGGGTGCTGTTATCTAAGCGATCGGAGGTGCGCTTATTACGAGATTCAGGGGTACTAGGGGGCCTACCGCCTTGCTGAGGGGCAGCGCCAGCAACCTGAGGTTGATTTTGACCACCTGCGCCGGGTCCAGCTGCGCCAGCTTGACCGCCTTGGCCAGCAACACCGGGTCCAGCTGCGCCAGCTTGTCCGCCTTGACCTCTACCACCTTGACCTGCACCAGCTTGTCCGCCTTGACCTCTACCACCTTGACCTGCACCAGCTTGTCCGCCTTTACCACCACCACCTTGGGCTTTTTTAGCTTCCCATTCTTTTCGCTTAGCATCAAATTCTTTTCTGCGTTTTTCTTCAGCGTTTACTTCGTCGACCAATTTTTTTTGTTTATCCGCAGCAGGCATAGCAAAGAAAGTATTAAGGCGCTGCATATCTTTTTTTTCGTATTGCTTTTCACGAACCGTATCTACAACCTCGCGTTGATCGCGGGTCAATTTCTTTTCTAAGGTGCGATATTTTTCAAAGCGCGCACGCTTTTCATCATTCGAAAGGTCTTCATAATTTACCTCTTCATTAACCATAGCTAAGACTTCTCGGTAAGCCCTACCACTCCACCAAGAATAAGAGCCATAAGAAAAAAGAGCAAGTAACAAAGCTGCTACGACAGCAATAGTGATTTTGGCCTTATTAGAAATAGGCTGTTTGTTTTCAACTTCTTTAACATTTTGCATAGCCATTATTAGTTCTCCTTAAAATTTAAGACCCAGGCGCGACGGTAATAGCATTTGCAACATGCCCATCCGCATAAACAATGTTACGGCCAATCCCAGATCCAGAAGACCCGTGATTGTCATCCATATCGAAAGCTAAAACAATATTTGCAGTTCCTCTACCATCGGTCATAAGTTGTTCCATACGCCTGCCATTAATGGTAGGCATAGATCTGGAATTAAAACCTGCTGTGGTTTGGTTAAGGGTACCCGGTACTGACATAAAAGAGGCTTTATCGCTAGGGTATTCATAACTGTATTTGATGTTGTATTTTGCATCTACATTAGTAGCAACATCAGAACCAGCAGGGAAAGTTGCTGCAGTGGAGTCCGTTCCAATAATCACTTTCATATAGAGAGAGGTAAACTGACGTGCCCCACCTGGGTTAGTATCGCTGGGGCAAACAAAGGATTTCGTGTTTTTTTCGACATAGTCAAGAATTTTCTCACCGAAAAAAACAGGATAACCAATATTAGTATTTTGATATTCATTATTGCCTGGGTCGTAGAACGGAATGGTTGCCGTGTAAGGATATCTTTGAGTCAAAGCTTGGCCAAAAATACTTCTTGAATAAATACGGTGTGCATCTGGGTAAGTTTGTGGCGGATTTTGCCTATACATTTCCATCGCTAGCCCAACCTGTTTCAAATTATTCTGACAGGACATCCTTGATGCTGCCGACCGAACTTTTTGTACCGCAGGTAGCAATAAACCAATAATCACACCAATGATAGCAATCACCACAAGAAGTTCGATTAAGGTAAATGCTTTTTTTCTAAAGACTTGGTTATTCATTGCGGTTCCTTTACGGAGGGAGGTCTTACTTAAAGTATGGAAGGAAACCTTCATCAAAAACTCTCTTATCTTAATTTACACTTTTACCTATTAAGAAATGATGAGTTTAATTAATATTTTAGTCAAAACTTTATTTTTATTCGATAGATGTTGAGAAGACTTTTAGTAATTAGCCGTTACTTGTTTAAAATAAAGGCTTTACGGCATAATTTAAAATAGCTTATGATAAGGATTGTAAGTAAATTAATAAGCCTTTTTATGCCAAAGGACTGTATTTATGAAGGTTAAAATGTTAAACCGCAGAGACTTTTTTATCAGTTCTGTAGCTTTAAGCTTTGCGCAACTTGCTAGTGTTCAATTTGCCTATGGGGCGACGAGTTCCTTCCCGTTTTACGCTATGGATACAGGCTTACGAGGCCCGGATGTTTCCACTTTAGAACAGAAAATTGCCCTTCTTGCCAAGTTAGGGTTTTCAGGCATAGGATGGACTTGGAACCCCGCGGAAGCAACTTCTCTACTTAAGTTACTTGACCAACATAAACTACAGCTTTGGGCAGTCTATCTTGCCCCTTCTTTTGATGAAGAACCCAATAAAGCCTTATTAGAATTCTTGCCATCGTTAAAAGGCAGGCCAACCCGTATCGAACTTGCGTTACGGAGCAAAAAATACAAATCTTCTGACCCCGAGGGAGATGCCCCCGCCCTGCAATACACTATGGCTTATGTGGAAAAGGTTAAAGAATCTGGCCCGTTGATTTCTTTTTATCCTCACAAATCTTTCTGGATGGAAAAGGTGGAAGATGGTTTACGCCTAGCTGCCAAGGCAAACCTTGCCAATCTGGGTACCCATTTTAACTTGGTGCATTGGCGTTGGCAGAAAGGCTCAGACGAAAAGAAAATCCTTCAAATAGGTAAAAAATATATTTTCTGCATCACCATAAATGGTATGAAAGATGACTCGATCGTTTCGCTCGAAAGTGGTAATTATGATGTGGCAGGCTTTCTTGAATCCGTGAAAGCATCCGGTTGGATTGGCCCCATCGGATTACAATCTTATAGCGTGCAAGGTAACTCCGCAGACCATTTGGGTCGTTCTTTTAAAAAATGGCAGGAAGTTACTCGCAACTGGTGAATTTAAAAAGGTGATTTATGAGTGACATTGAATTGACTGAACAGAAATTTGATCTCGGCCTTAGCTTTCATCAACAAGGTAATGCGGATCAAGCTGAAATTATTTACAGGGAAGTTTTAAACAGCGATCCAAAACATAAACACGCTTGGTCTAACCTAGGCTCAATTCATTCTAAAAAAAATAAACTCGAAGAAGCCATCAACTGCTACCGTAAAGCATTGGAAATCGATCCCCAGTTTGGTGAATGTTGGTTTAATCTGGGAAATGCACTTCGTAAAGGTATGAATGCTCCAGGGGCGGAATCTGCTTTTCTTCAAGCTTTAAAATTTAATAATACATTGTATGGCGCAGCTATTGGCCTAGGGCAATCTCTATCTGAACAAGGAAAATTTCCTCAAGCTGTTGACATTTTCAAGCAAATCATCGCTCAGAAAAATGATGACCCCGACCTTTTTTCCCATCTTGGAAATGCTCTTAGAATGCAAGGCCTCAAAGAGCAAGCCTTAGCTGCTTATCAAACAATGCTAGCGTTAAAGCCTAACGACCCACGAACCCTGCATCAATATGGCCTTGTTATGATGGATCTTGGTAGGCTTGAAGAAGCCCATAGTAGATTCAAAACCGCATTAAGCTTAAAGCCTGACTATGCCGAGGCTCATAATTCGATCAGTATTGTGTTACAAATGCTGAAGCAAGATGACAACGCCTTGGCACATAATTTAGAGGCAGTGAAACTTAATCCAAACTTTACCGAGGCTTGGAACAATTTAGGTAATCTCTACGGGCTTTCCGGAAAATCTAAAGAAGCAATTGAAGCATTTAGGAAATCGATTGAGTTACAACCCAGAGCCGCAGCATTCCATAGTAACTTGCTGTTAAACCTTCATTATGTAATAGATATGAAAGTGGAAGAGATTTATGGGGAGCATAAAACTTGGGGTAATGTACATCTGCAGAATTATCCACAACCTGAGCCGTTTCAAAATAATAAGGATCCTATTCGTAAACTAAAATTAGGAATTGTCTCGCCTGATTTCCGCCTGCATACTGTCAATGCTTTTCTCGAACCTTTTCTTGATAATTTAAATCGAAAGAGCTTTGAGGTTTTTGCCTATAGTTCGGTACTTCGCCAAGATGAAGTAACAGAAAAATTCAAGCAAAAAGTGGATCATTTTAAAGACATAAGGCCAATGCCCGATTTGCAAGCTTCCGCATTGATTCGAGAAGATAAAATCGATGTTCTAATAGACCTTGCGGGTCATACTGCTGGATGTCGATTACCAATATTTGCATTAAAATCTGCGCCTGTTCAGATAGCTCAATTTGGTTATCCTAACACCACGGGGGTGCCTAACTTTGGCTATCGAATTACCGACCAATTTGCAGACCCTAAAGGAATAAGCGAAAAGAATTACACCGAAGAACTAGTTAGACTTACAGGAATGGCGTGGTGTTATCAAACGCCTGTTGGTGTTCCTGAGCCACCGAAGCGAACCGCCAAGCCTGGAGCTATTATTTTTGGTTCACTAAACAATATGGCAAAACATAATACGAAAGTATTAGCACTATGGGCTAAGTTGTTAAGCGCGGTGCCTGGTTCCAAACTTCGATTACTTTCAGGCCCGGGTCAAGAATCTGCCAAGATGGTTAGGTTTGCATTACAAACCGCTGGAGTAAATCCAGATCGCGCAGAATTACTTTCTCGAATGGATAAAAACGAATACTTTGCAGCACTTGGGGAAATCGATATTGCGCTTGATCCGTTTCCCTATAACGGCGGAGTAACTTCCTGCGATACCTTGTGGATGGGTACACCTCTACTCACCCTAGCAGGGGATTCGTATGTATCTCGCCAAGGTATAGCAATTCTCAGCAATGTAGGAATGGAAGATTGGATCGCAAAAACCCCTGAAGAATATATAGAGAAAGCAAAGAAATCTGCTGCAGAAATTGCAAGGCTAAGTCTATTAAGAGGCAAACTGCGAGATACACTTAAAAAATCTGCTATCTGCGATTGGACTTCCTACAGTAAAAAATGGGAAGAAGCGGTACGCAACCTCTGGAAAAATTACTGCCTCGGGAAATAAGCTAAGCCTATAACTGAGGCTTATTTGGTTGAAGGAGAATCTGCGGTAAGTTTTGGTAAAGGTGGAAACTCGTCTTTGAAATCCTTAAGCACTTTATGCATTAACGGAATTACCACTGAACCAGCTAAGGGAACCAAGGTTGTTCCCTTAGCTGGTCCTTGATCTTGAAGTTTAAATGCTGGATGATACTCAGCGAATTCCCTTAATTGATCAGCATTAGCCCATTTGGGGGCAGGTTGCAAGCGCTGGATTAGCACTTGGCCATAACTGCCACTTAAAATTACCGCAGCATTCTTATCAGCACTTTCTAATAATCCATAACCCAAAACATTGTAACCCGGGGGCACTGTCGGGGGGGCTAGCATTTGCCCCGTGGTAAGATCCCAAAAATAAACTGCTCCATCTGTACCAGAAACAACTGCAATATTATCTTTTTTGTAAACCTGAATTTCAAGAATACTACTATTTTGAAGCATTGCTTCATTAATGGGCAAGCCATTGTTTATGTCCCAAGCTCGTACCGTGTTATCTTCGCCACCCGTTAGCAGTAGGCTAGTTTTAGTGTACTCTGATTCCTCAAATAGAATATGAGTAATGGAAGATGCGTGTTGAGGATCTATAGGATCATTCCAAATAGGTTGAATTCCCGAGGGTGAAATGCGCCATAATCTAAGGAACATATCTTCGCCCCCAGAGGCGATTTTTTTTCCATCTGGAGAAAACTTTAAGCTGGCGATAGTGCCATTATGGCAAGCATTGCTTTCTTTGTTTTTGTAAAGAGGGAGTTTGGGCCTTGAGGTATTTTCAAACAAACTTAAGAGGTGGATATTTCCATTAAAATCACCAAATGCGAATTGACTATCATCCTGAGAAAAAACGAAAACACTTGCTTTATCAAATCCTTCAATATTAATTTTATCTCCTTGCAGCGTATACAACGATCGATCTTTTCGCCTCCCTTCTAGTTTTTTTTCAAGGACAAAATATTTCCCTAAAGGTGATCCAACTAAGATCGAATTCGTGCTATCTTCAATCAGTTTTTTTGAAATCAAGGTAAGTGCCTTCGTTTCAGAATCATAGAAATTCACAGATCCATCGACTCCTAGGATAGCCAACCCCTTTGGCCCCATCGGAGTAATAGAAACAGCATTTTCGTGAATAATATTTAAAGATTTTTTAAATGCAGATGAATCAAAAAATAAATACCTACTTTTTACATTACTTAAAGCTTGAGAAAATAATTCGGTCGAAGCAGCACTAACTTTGGTACCACTGCGGCAATAGAAGAATCCCGGTTGATCGCCAATAAATTGATCAAGCTTTTGATCTAAGGAAAATGAAATGCGGTTTTTAGGCAACATATCCCATAGCACACTGGTATTATCATCCCCCCCTACTACTAATAATGGTGCTCGAGGATGAGGTGCAATAAAACGCAGCGTTGCATTATAAACAAGGTTACTGCTTGCAGGCCTACCCGACTGCTCGTAAGAGATACGAATCGTATTATCATCAGAACCTGTAATAAGCCATTTGGGGTTAGGTGAAAAGGCAAGGCAGGTAACATTTCCATCGTGCCGAATCTGGTACTTGTATTTTTTAGCAACCAAATCCCAGACAACAGCTTTATTATCATTTCCGCCTGTTGCAAGTAAAGTAGAATCTGGATTAAAAGCTAGGCAAAGAATTGATTCTGTTTGTGAAAAATTCATCATTGGATCGGGATCTGCCGAACCTTGATTCCAAACCTGAATAGAACCTTTATTGTTTGCAACTGCAAGGAATTTGCTGTTCGGGCTAATTGCCATACAGGTAATCCCTGTTTGGACCTTTTGTAATTTTTGGATATTTACCTGAGGTAAAACTTGTGTTGGAATTCGTACGATTTCTTGTTCCGAGCGAACGACAATTTCCGACCCATCGGAGTTAATCAAGATTTGGCTAACTCCAAGTACCCCTGTATCCACCACCATTTTAGCTTCCAACTTGTCGTCTACGAGGCCTCTAGAATCCAAATAAAGGATGGAACTTTTATCTAAGGTATAGGCAAGAATGTTATTCTTAGAATCACTCGCAATAGTTTTAACGCCTGCTTGCACTAATTTTAATTGGTTAGTTGAAGAATCGGGTTTATTCTTCCAGTACCAGATCCAAAGATTATTTTCATCATCGAGTATAAGTACACGCTCATCATTGATAAAAAATGCGCAACGAATAGAAGCATTATTTTGATTGATAAGTTTAATTTCAGCAACAGTGGTAGGTTTTTCTGTTGTTGTGGGAAAAATCTCGGGGTCGTGGATACGAATCGATTTATCTTCGCCATAACTTAGATACAATTTTCCCGAGGGAGACCATTCGGACCCTTGGACGCCTTGGTCGTGAACGACATAGGATCGAATCCAGATGAAATTATCCATCAGAGCCCCGATGCGAGTAAGATCGGCTTTATGCGGATTTTTTTTGTCGAGCGAACCTGCAAACCAGATAAGTGCCTTGGTAATATCGTTGGCGCGCAATCGTTCGAATCCTAAATTTACCTGTAATCCTGCCAATTTTTGTCTGTCATTTTCAGACTTGGCATAAGCCAAATAGATGCCTAAGCTAATGGCAATTGCAACAAAACAAAAGCTCGCTGCCAAAGCAGGGTTACGATAACACCACTTTGCTGTAACTTCATACCAAGGAGCAGGCCTTGCTTTGATCGGTTTGTTTTCTAAGTAAGCTCGTAAGTCTGCGGAGAGTTCCGCTGCGGTTTCATAGCGCTTGGCAGGTTGCTTGTTCAAACATTTTAAACAAATAGTTTCAAGGTCTTTTGCAATGTTGGAATTTAATGCAGAAGGCCGAACTGGTTCTTTAAAACTTACTAATCGAAGAGTTTCAATCACGGTGGCCCCCATAAAGGGTGGCCGTCCTACCAGCATTTCATAAAGAATAACGCCCATAGCATAAACATCGGAAGCAGGGCCAATTTTTCCTAGTGCAGGGTTTGCCTGCTCAGGCGCCATATAACTAGGTGTACCTACAACCCCTTGAGTTTTTCCCTGCCCTTGTTCTTCATCAAATTTTTTAGCCAAGCCAAAATCGGTGACCTTTAAGACAGTTTTATTTAAGTGAAAAGAAGTGATTATAAGATCTTCTTTAGGAGGTTTTTGTGCCCCCTGTATAAGAATATTTGCGGGTTTGATGTCACGATGTACAATCCCGCTTCTGTGGGCAACATCCATCGCATCTGCAAGCGTTGCAATGAATTTAGCGGCTTCTTTTGGTTGTACCAACCGCCCCGATAATAAGTCTTCTAAACTTACGCCGTTCACCAGTTCCATTACAAAGTAAGGGATGTCATCAAATTCGTTGATGTCATAAACTTGAATAATGTTGTTGTGCTGTAGCATTCCAAGAGCAGAGGCTTCTTTGCGCAATCTGGATTTTAGATCTGCAGATAATTTTCCTGAATTTAAAAGCGTCTTGATCGCCACAGATCTAGATAAAGTGGTTTGGGTAGCTCGGTAGACAATGCCCATTCCACCCCTACCGATTTCTCCGTGAATGGTGTAACCTGGAATAGAGGGTAGCGAATCCTTATCTTTTAAATCTGGCCCCAAGGGCGTTTTAGATTTGTCCACAGAGGGATTATACAAGACGGTCATCTGATTAGCGGGGTCAACCGCATTAGATTCGATTATCAATGTTTTTTGATTAGCTTCATCATTGGGTTGGGGAGGAAATGGCTTAACTGAATCATCAGCACTTCTGGTAAGAGAGCTAGAAATTGCACTTTTAAAAGCATCTATTAAACTAGGAAATTCAGCGCAAGCTTCTTCGGGCGAGATAGTTTGCCCAGTCTTAGTTTGTTCTTGATACTTGTTGAGAATTTCCTGAAGCTCTTTACTATTCTGCATTAAAATGATCCAATAGAAGCATTAAGTTTCTCTCGGGTATTATAATAAGCAATTAGGCAATAAGCATTAAAAATTAAGAAGCTCTGCCAGCTACATAAATCCCACCTACAAAAGATGAATCAAATGCAAAGAAGTTAAGAGAAAAAGGTTGACTAAGCGAATTAAAGGTACTTACATTGGGTCCACCACTTACCCCCGCACCAGTGATAATATCAGCACTAGTAGAGGTAGGCGACATAAGTCCTGCAGCAACTCGGACTCCCCCCGTAAAGGTGGAAGCATAGGCAAAGAAGTTTTGCAGCATATTAGCATTGCCATCAAACACCCTAACATTAGGCCCGCCGCCTGAGCCTGCCCCGACAATAATCTTATCCAAGGCCCCGCCACCAACATTGCCTGCACTAACAAAAACTCCGCCAAGGAAAGAACTATCGTAAGCAAAGAAATCTGCAATTACCGAAAGATTAGCCCCAGAAAAAACTTGAACCCTTGGCCCACCACCAGCCCCCGCCCCTATAATGATATCGTAGTTGGCATCGGCATTTATCAACCCTGCAGCTAAGTTCACGCCCCCGGTAAAGGTTGATTCAAAGGCAAAGAAGTCTTGCAAAATTGAGCCATTTAAACCACTGAAAACTGTGACCCGAGGCCCTCCTCCAGGGCCTGCTCCAACAATAATGTCATCGTAACCATCGTTGTTGATATCGCCTGATACCACCGTTACCCCACCCGTGAAGGCGGATTCAAAAGCAAAGAAGTTATAAAGCACGGTGGTGTAATTTGCACCGGAAAATACTTTGATATTAGGGCCACCACCCGGGCCTGGGCCGGTGATGATATCTACAAAGCCATCACGGTTGACATCGCCCATTGCAATGGTTAGGCCGCCTGTAAAAGCTGGTGCATAGGCTTCAAATTGAAAAACTGGCGTGGTGGGATTTGTTACGGTGGAATCGTAAATATTTACATTGGGCGAGGAAAAAGAGTTAGCCCCTGCCCCAGGGCTTGCTGCAAAATTCGTAGTTGATAACCGATTAGAAACCGGAGTCCCTACTAATAGATCAATAGCTCTGCTAAATGCTGACACCCGTGCATAAGAACCAATTGAAGCAAATTTACTATCATCTGTTGCCCCACTTGTAATGCCTGCTATTACTAACCCAGATGAGGTGGTTAAAAAGGCTGGGCCTCCTGAATCGCCGCTGGCTATTGCTGTTTCCACCAATACACCTGAACTAAAAACTCCCAAGTTTGATGGCACAGCAAAAGTATTTTGCAATTCATTATCCGCAGAAGTACCATTATCAAAATCGTAAGCTAAGTTGCGAAAGTATTTGTTCCCTTCGGTAGCGT
>Ga0335396_10007131_pt1 | contig 10813 bp, 11 predicted proteins | sample FRY02_FD_205743 | JGI IMG/M metagenome (GOLD analysis project Ga0335396, IMG submission 205743) | Freshwater microbial communities from Lake Fryxell liftoff mats and glacier meltwater in Antarctica - FRY-02 (spades assembly) (version 2) | ecosystem: Environmental > Aquatic > Freshwater > Ice >... | reverse complement strand
CCCATCACCCAAACCCAACAAAATCAGATGTTTGGGCCGCCGATCTTGTCTGCCATGATGGCATTTCGATGCTTTGGTTAAACGCAAAACATTGATTTTGCGTGATTAGTTTTGGATCAGCCTCTAACAAAAGGTGTGACACGTATTGCGAAAAAACAAATAACTAATATGATCACCTTGATTCATATTTGGGGGATCATTCATGGGTAAATCATCAAAAAGAGAACGCGATGAGGCGGACCAGATGCGTCGTCTCCTTTTGATCGGGGGTACCGCTGCCGCCGTGGCGGCGTCGGCAACCACCTATATGGTCATGCGACAACCGATGATAAAGACTCTGTTCGGTTCTGAGACCATCAAGTCCCGCCTGTCCCGTGTTGGGCCGACGACGCACCACCAGCAGCTTAACGGGTCCGGGGCGGACCTGCTGGTGATAAGCGATACCGGATGTACCTATTGCCGGGAGTTCGTCCGCAACGGTCTTGACCCGCTTATCAAGTTTGCGGAGGAGAACGGGCTCTCCGCCACCTACCTGTCGGTCGGTTTCGGTAGGTCCGGCTTTGTTTCAACCATCGCTGGGGCCTGTGTGGAGCGGGAGGGGAGCAGCCTGTCCGGCCCGGATCGGGTCCGAGCCCTGTTCCAGATGACGGGGGAGGGGGTTCCGGACGGTGTCGCCCCGGAGCAGGTGATCAGCGACGCCTCCGGCCTACTCGGAACGTCCCGGTTAGCCCTGTCGCGTTGCGCCCAGGAGGAGGCGCTCCTGTTTCGGGACCGGTTCGAGGCGACGCGCCGGCTTTTCGAGCTGGAACGTACGCCCACCTTCTTTCTGGCTGACCCTGCCGCTCCGGGCCGTATTATGAAACTGGACGGGTTCACCTCCTCCGGTGCAATGGTGCGCCGGCTTGAGCGGGCCTTGCAGACGGAGGGCGAGGCGTGACGTATCAGGAGCGTGGGCTGCTTGGCCTGTTTTTCAGATCAGGGATAATTCTTGGTACGTTGACCCTGGTCCCGATCGCCTTGATCAGCGGCCTGCTTGGTCCGGTTATGGGGCTGATCGCCTTTGGCTTGGCGATCCCGCTCAGCGCCCATCTGGGGGGGGCTGTCCCCCTCGGGGCTACCCTTGACGCTGCGTTCGAACGGGTCAAGGACCCGGCTCTTCTGCGCCAGACCGTGTTCGTGTCGGCGACCTGTGTCCTGTTTGGGATGAATGTGATCATGCTGATCCCGGCGGAGTTGGCACGTATACCTGCTGTCGCGATTCTGATTGCCAGCTTTTATGTGATGGGGCTCTATCTTCTGGGGGCCCGGGGCGGTCCGCCGGATAGGGCCCTGAGCCGGATCGGCGCCCCCGTGGCGGCGGTCATTCTGGCCACTCTTTTGCTAATCTGAAGTAAGAGAAAAAGTTAATCTTTTATTTTATAGCATGCCACCCTATGTTCAGGAGGAATCATCCTGACAGGAGACAAGAATGACCAACCCCCCCCTTTTCGCGCTTCTCACCCTTCTCGCTACCCCGGCGCTGGCCCTTGAGGAGGGTACCTACCCGGTCAGCTCTGGGGATATCTCGGGAGAAATCGAGGTAACGGACCGGTGGCTGAACTTCTTCATGACTGGTCCGGAGGAGAACCCGGATATTTGTGAGGTTATGGGCTCGGGACCGATCCTGCGCGGGACGAACGGGGACTGGGCTGCCATCTTCGAGACGGAGGGGGCGCCCTGTGTGATGATCGGGAACCGGGCGACCTTCTCCCATGTCGGGGAAGGTTGTGCGCTGTTGACGTTCGGTTCGTGTGAGATGTCCGGCGTATTTACGGGGGTGAGCCCGGACGCGGGGCATCCGGTCAAGGTTATTCAGATATTCATTGAGGCTCCGTTTAGCCGGTTGTCTCTTGAGGAGAGACGCGCAATTCAGACCCTCCTCAAGGAGCGGAATTTTTATAAGGGAAACATTGACGGGGCCTACGGGCCCGGTACGGAGGCGGCCCTGATCGCGCATATGCAGGCGATGGCGGACCGGGGGGAACCGGTGGACGGAAACAGCTCCTCCTTCGTTCTTGAGCTGATCACGTCGATGGCTGCGGAGGGCATTAAGTTAATGCCCGCCAAAAACCCGCCTGCGACCAGCGCGCCCTCTAAGGGTGGGACTGCTCATCAGATCTACGTCGGGTCCTGGTCCTGCGGCGGACAAACCTACGCCTTCACGGCCGAGGGGTACCGGATGATCAACGAATATGACGGGTCCGTCCTGAAAGAGGGCCGGCTGCGCCCGGACCGGGTCAACGGTCGAACCGCCTACCTGGAGCTGGTGGGCTACGGGAACCTGACCTTCGACGAGGTCGGGTTCCGGGACATGATCATGCATGACCCGTCCAGCGGGGAGACCTGGGACTGTGCGCCCGGCTGATCAGCACCACTCGAAATCTGGCGTATCCGACGGGCCGGGGCCTTGCTCAGGCCCCTTGGTTTCAGGACCCCGCCCCGTCTCAGTCAATTGTGTCAACGTACATGGTTTTGGGATATCTGGCGCAGGAGGCTCGGCGGGCACCGGACCCGGTGTCCGGGCAGTCCCCAGAACACCACGAACGGCCGGGGAGCTCAGGAACATCTCAAAGGTGTCCCGCACCGCCTCCCGCTCCCCGACGAGCGGGTAGGGGTAACCGCCTGCGGGCTGGCCGCGCATCTGCGCCACTGCCTCGAACGCCTCATGGGGCAGGATGTTGGCCAGGTAGTCGTTCATTGCCCCCTGTGCCGCCAGCCGTTCGATCACAAAGGCTTCGAACCCGCGTGCCGCGATCTCTATCTTGGTGGCAAAATAGGGGGAGCTGCGGACCCGGTCGAGCTGACGCGACCGTTCCAAGATCCGGGTGCGGTCCGACAGGCGAGCGATCAGGGCCGCCGCGGGACCGTTCAGGTCGGTGGCGTATTGGGCGGTACGGGCCCCGGCGCCGCGTGCCAGATGATTGTCGATCGCGTGGAACCACTCATGCGCCAGGGACCCGGCCCCATTCGTCTTGGTCAGGTTGATCACGACCTGGTCCGGCTCGTAATGCGCCGCCGCCGCCCCCTTGCCTCCACGCCCGCGCGCCCCGAAGGCGAGACCGAGCGTCCCGCCAAGGGAGAGGGCTCTTGGCTCACAGCCGATGACCTCGGCTAGGTCGATCAGCGCGTCATGGGCCCTGTTGAGGTCCGCCTGACGCCGTGCCCCCTCCACGTAGTTTCCGAACTGCACCCCACGGAACCCGAAGATCTCCAGGAACGCCCCCGGGGGGACGTCCCGGTCACGCCGGGCCGGCCCGGTCCTCTCCCGGTTCTCTTCCCCACGTTCCGGGGGGAGGGCGCGCAGCTCCGCGAGGCGATTTTCCAGCGATTCGCGATTTTCGCGCAGGTGAGCCTGGGCCGCCTTGCCGGTCGGGAAACGGGCCAGCTCGATCAGGTGGGGTCCGTTCTTTACCGCGATGACCGCGCCCCGCTCCGGCTTGCCCCGCCAGGTGTATATCTCGATCGGGGCCCGTCGGGTTACGGGAAGCGACGCCTCTGCCGCGAGCCGTCCCCGGAACGCGGCGATAGCCGCGTCACGGGTCAGCTCGGAGGCCAACGTACGCGACCCCTTATCGCGGACCACATCCCAGCGGACCTGTGGTGGGTCGAAGCGCTCCCCGTCCCGGAACCGGTAGGCGTTTTGGATGAGCCGGTGTCCCCGCAGGCTGCGATCGTGACCGATCGCGAGGTAGAGGGCCATCTGCCCCTCAAGCCCGTTGCGCAGGCGGGCATAAGCCGGTGTCTCAAGGCGCGCCGTGAGTCGGTCCCGGTCGAGGACCCCCTCGATCAGGTCGCTTGCGAAATCCCGTAAGACCCGGACCGTCATCGCCCAGACCGCGGCCCGCCGGGGATCGCGCGGACGGGCTGGGACCTGTTCGCGCGCCGCGCGCACGAAGGCGATAACCCAGGGGTCAGCCCCGTCCGCAACCAGCCGGGCATAGGGGGGCTCCGGGAACGCCTCTGGGAGGGGGGCGGTGAGAGGGTCTCCTGCCTCCCGGCGTGCCCGGTTCAGCGCATCCCGGTATCCGCGCCACCGCTCCTTGGCGGCCCCGCTAAGATGCGCCCCAAAATCCTCTATCCTGGCCATGTCTCACCCCCTTTTTTGTCTCCATCATCCTAAACCGGATCTCTGAAAACACCGAATGTGGGATTTCTATGTATAACAGAGTTTACATCAATGGATTTTTGAGACTATGTGTATATTATATTATACAGGAGATTGGGATGGACCTGTTCGAGATAGGTGCCCGGGTGCGCGCACGGCGTGAGGAGATGGGGCTGACCCAATTCGATCTGGCGGAGCGCAGCGGCGTGAGCCGGGTCCGGATCAGTCATCTTGAGTCCGGGCGTGCCTATAACATGAGTTTCGGAAAGGTGACGGCTCTGCTGGACGCCTGCGGGATGTCGCTCAGGGTGGCGGATACGCGCGAGGCGCGTCCCGTGTTCGAGGAGATCAGAAGGGAGAACGAGGATGACGTACCGGGTCTGGGTTAACGAGCGGCCCGTGGGCCGGCTCGATCGGCATGGGCGGGGGACCACCTTCGTCTACGACGCCGGGGTGGACCCGGGGGATGCGATCAGCCTGACCATGCCGGTCCGGACCGCCTCCTATGATCAGCCTTACGGGCTTCTCCCCGTTTTCGACACCAACCTGCCGGAGGGGGCCCTTCTGGCCCGTGTCAGAAAACATCTCGCCAAGGGGCTGGGCCGGGTCGACGGGATGGACGTTCTCAGCCTTACCGGCGGGAACCAGATCGGTCGGGTCCGGGTGCTTCCGGAGGGGGAACGCCCGGTCAGGCGCCCCCCGATCGGCGCGGTGGCGGAGCTCCTGGAACGGGAGGCCACCAAGGAGATGATAGACGAGGTGATGAGCCGCTACGCGCTCCGATCCGGCGTCTCCGGTGCGATGCCGAAGGTTCTGGCCGAGAGCGACCGGATCCTGGAGCACCTGAGCCGGGGCGGGATCAGGACCACCCTGCAGACGCGCGACTATATCGTGAAGTTCGAGGATGAGGATTATCCGGGCCTCTCGCTCAACGAGCATTTTTGCATGCTGGCCGCGGAGGCGGCCGGGAACCGGACCGCGGAGCACGCCCTGTCACGCGACGGGAAGGTGCTCTTCGTGCGCCGGTTTGACGAGCGGGACGGGGAGCGGCTGGGCTTTGATGACCTGGCTTCCTTGAACCTGAAAACGGCTGAGACCAAATATGACGGGTCCGTCGAGCGGGACCTGTTCAAGCGGGTTGGGGAGTTCTCCGGGGACCTCAAGCGGCAGAACCTGGAGGAGCTGTACCGGATTTGTGTGACAAACTGCGCGCTGCGCAACGGGGACGCCCATCTCAAAAACTTCGCCGTCCTCTATCCGGACGCGGAGCGGGGCCCATTCGAGCTGGCCCCCGCCTTCGACATCGTCACCACCACCGCTTATCTCGAGAAGGACATGACGGCGCTGACCCTGAACGGGTCAAAACGCTGGCCTAAGCCCGCGGATATGGTGATGCTGGGCGCACGTGCGGGCCTCTCCCGAGGTGCAGCGGAGCAGATCATCGCGGAGGTGGCGGAGGGGGTCTCCCGGATACTTCCCGAGATGCGGGCCGGTTTCAGGGAATATGGGATGGAGGCCGTCGGTGACCGGATCGCCAGGGAGTGGATTGCTGGTCTCACGCTGTCTCTTGGGGTATCGCCTGAGCCCAAGCCCCTTGAGACGGAGGTTCAGGACCCGTTCGGGTCCGCGCCGGGCCCCGTTAAGGGCCCGGCGCCGGAATGATCAAACGCGAATTTTCGCAAGTTCGATTCCGGCGTCGATCGCCTCATTGATCCAGAGGGGTCGGCGGCCCTTGCCGCACCAAGTCAGTCCCGGCTGATCCGGATGACGGTATTTCACCGGGACATCGGCATCACTCTTCAAGAACGGGATAAGCTCGCTAATCGAGTAGCCGAGCGCCTGCGCCGTATGGATCAACGTCATGGCCGCCTCAAGGCGTGCCGCGTTGCGCTTTTCGCTGATCCTCGAATCGAGCGTTCTGCGCATTTGCTCGAGGTCCTCGATCGACAGGTCGGGAATATGGTATTCCAATTGGGTCATTTTCATCGCATGAATCTCCAGTATGTTTGCGAAAAAAATAAACTCTTATTTTAATGCGGTAAAGAGAAAATCGATGTTTTATACATAGGACACATTTCTTACCTGATAGATATCCAAATTATATCAAAAGATAGCACTCATCATGTGCACAGTATTCACAGACCGAAGGTTTCGTTTTTCATCCGGGCCCAGTATGGTTCATGTTATGCGAAAAAAGGAGTTTTTCATGTCAGAGCAGAGGTCAGCACATCTGTTTTTCCGGGAGGGGTCTTCCGACAAGGTCTATAATGTTCACCTGAGCGAGGGGGCGTCCGGCTGGGATGTTCGCTTTCAGAACGGCCGACGGGGTAAGGCGCTTCGGGACGGGGTGAAACTCGAAGGCGCAGACTACGCTACCGCTCTAAAGATCTACGACAAGGTCGTCTCTGAGAAAATCAAGGGGGGGTATAGCCATGAGGAGAGCGGTGTCGCTTTCAGCTCAGCCGAATTCGCCGGTCAGGTAACCGGGTTTCGGCCACAGCTTCTCAACGAGGTCACCGAGGCGGAAGCGCTTGCGCTCGGACCGGACTGGCTGGTCCAGGAGAAGCATGACGGGGAACGGCGCGGTGCGATCTTCGAATCAGGTACCGTCCTCTATGCGAACCGGCGCGGGCTCGCGGTGGGGGTGAAGGCGAATGTTAACGAGGCCTTCAAGCGTCTCGGGGAGGTGGTCGGCGATCTCGGGGTGGACGCGGAGGACATGGGGGATCATCTCGTGATCTTCGATGTGACCCGCCATTTCATGATGGGGCCGGACGCCCCGTTCCGGGAGCGGGCCGCGATTCTCGCGCATCTGGACAAGACGATCCAGAACATCGACCTCTTCGAGCAGATCCGGGTTGACGTGCCGACCCCTCTGCCTGAATTCATCGCCCTGGGGGCAAACGGGTCCTTCAGACGGGCGGGGGCGGAGGGGTTCGTGCTGCGCCACAAGGACAGCGTCTACACGCCGGGGCGTCCGAACTCCGGAGGGGACGCGCTCAAGGTCAAATTCTGGGCGGAGGCCACCTGCCGGGTCGTGACCGGGCGGCTCGGGAAGGCCTCGGTTGGCCTTGAGCTTCAGGACGGTATTGAAGGTCCCTGGGTCCCGGTCGGTAATGTGACCGTGCCAGCGAATCGGACCATGCCCGGGGTGGGCGCGCTGGTAGAGGTGCGTTACCTCTACGCGGAACCAGGCGGGTCTTTATTCCAGCCCGTCCTTAAAGCGGTCCGGACTGACGTTACGGAGGAGGCGGCCCAGATGGTCCAGCTGAAGTTCCGGGGGCAGGGCGATCCTTCGGAGTCAGGGCCCGATGGCCCCTAACCGGAGATCCAGTTGAGGCCAGATGGGTTTACCCGCCCCCCTCCATCCTTACATCGTCTATCAGGTCACGGACGGGCCCCATGGCCAGCCGCATCCGGTCCCCGGCGGCGCGCCTGAACCGGTCGGTCTGCGGCTGACCGGCCCTTAGCTTATCCGGATCATACCCCGGAACAGCGCGAAGACAGGCGCAAAGGCGGAGGCCCCACGGGGCGTTCACGCGCTCGATGAGAGACCATGCCTGAAGGTCAAGAAGGGCGGGCAGGAGAGGCGAAGGTCGGGGGCGCGACTCAAGATACCCGAGCCCGGTTCCAGCCTCAAGCGCCGTGGAGATATGATCCGGTGTCAGGGGCGTCCGATGAGCCCTGGCCCAGGCGTGTGCGGCGTACACCGCGGCGCGCAGCCAGTCCCGCGCTGCGGGCAGGGCCGGATCCGCCTTCTCGTGGTCGGTCAGATGGGCCCCCCAGACCGCCTCCACCGCCCGAACCGTGAGGTCTGGATCCTCCGCGTCCAGGCGTAAAATCCGGGTAAGTGCATGATCAGACATGGGCACCTGTGCTCCCTCAAGCCGAACAAGCCCGGCCCGCATCCGGTCCCAGTCCGGCAGCCCCGAGATACGGGCGATAAGGTCGAGGGCGCGGGCTTGGGTGAGCGGGACCCCGAGGCGTCCCAATAGGATCGCCAAACGGTCCGCCATCCGGACCGCATCCTGAACATTCGTCGGCTGCGCGTATCGTCCCATCAGCACCCCTTCTTTGTCTCCTGTTAATCTTATCCGGCGGGCATTCGGAAGGAAAGCGACGAATAAAAAAGTAACAATTTTCGCAAGTTCGAATTATCCTGTCTGAAACGAGGAGGACCCCAATGAGAGAGACCGTCTGTCATCTGAAAAGCTTAGACCTGTCCGGCCATGAGGAGCTGCTCCTTCTGCGCGGGAACAACCCGATGAGCTTCCTCTATATCGGCTTCCGAGCAGGGGAGGGGTTCTCAGGCGGGCTGTTTGTCAATCCGGCACGCGTCCCCCTTGAGGCATGCGCGGGGGAGATTGACCGCGCCATCGCCGCTGGCAAGGCGATCCCGTTCCGCCCGATCATGGACGAGATCCCCGCATCCCTGCTCAGCATGGCGGTCCTGACCCCGGATGAGGGGGCCGGGACCGGTTACGCGCAGGAGGATATCCGGATCCTTGCCCGCATGTTCTCCGACCGGATGCCTGCCGGGGCCGTTGATATCCTGCGTCGACCGGTCCTGCGCCAGGACGCGCCCATGGTTGATCAGGTCAACTACCTGTCCTGCGGGGACCGGGAGGCGCGGATTCAGGCGCTGAGGTCCGTCCCGCTCCACTTCGGCCCGCTCCTGAGCGAACCGTCTTTTAAGGAACTGGTGGACCAGCGCGCCCCCCTTACCCCGCTCATCGCGGAGCGAGGGAAGCTGAGCCCGTCGGAAATGCGCCGCTACGCCCAGATCGAGACCCGCATGGGAAGCATACTCGCGCGCGTGCTGAACGGGGAGGAGGCGCTCACCCGGGAACCGTTGGCGAAGCCCGGCAGGTTTTCAACCCAGATCCTGCGCCTGAATACGAACGCTCTGCGCACGATCGCTTTGCAGGCGGCCCGGCTCCTGCGTGCGGACCAGATCCCGCAGACCCCGGAGGAGACGGTTGATATGCTGGCCTACGTCTCCGAGGTGACCCGTCTCAGGTCCGTCCTCAACCTCGGGGAGGGCCCGTTCCGGCGACACATACGCAAGGTCCCCGCTGCAAGCGATGGGACATGGGGGGCCGCCTGCGCCCATCTCCAGGCGCAGCTCCCGCAGACGGAGACGACCGACTATTTGCGTTCCCTCTCCAGCGCGATGGTCACCGGCCTGCTGATCAGCCGTATCCGGCTCCGGCCGGAGGCGGATTTTGACGGGTTCCGTCGGGTCGCACATCTGCTGCGGGAGAAGGGTGAACCGGACCCTGCGGAGGCGGCGGCCCTCAACGCCTATGTTCAGGAGCTAAACTCTGGGGATTTTCGGCTCAACACGGTCCGTGGGGAGATGATCCGCCTGATCGGGGAGGGCCAGACGCTGAAGTCTCTGCGCGAGGCGCAGGTCCGCTGGCACCACGTCCGACAGCGATTCGAGAACGATGTGATGAAGAGTCGGGACCCGCTCGTGTGGACCCCCCTGATCGGGGACATGGACCTTGACGGGGTCCGGGCCGTGGAGCTGACTTCAAGCGCGGCTCTGGACCGTCAAGGCCTCCTCGAGCAACACTGCGTCGGCGGCTATACCGGGACCGTGATGGGGGCCACATCTGAGCGGGCCTCCCTTATTTTCTCGCTTGAGCGGGGGGACCGGATCCTGTCCACGATCGAGCTGGTGGTGAAGAAAAACCGCTGGGATCCAAAATCCATCACCTGGGCGATCAGCCAAAACAAGGCGGCCCGTAACGCAAAGCCAGAACCGGAGGCGATCGCGGCCGGAGAGGCGCTGCGTGACGCGCTCTCAGCCCTGCCCAAACGTCTGGTTCGGGGCTACCTGAGCGGGATCCAGTCCAACACGACCCAGCTCCGGGACAAGTTGGCGTTGGTCACCACCCGCTCCGGGGGGGACGTGGTCAACCCGGACCTGCCAGAGCTGGTTATGTCCGCCTATGCGGAGGTCATCCCCAAGACGCTGCGGGGGCTGGGTCCGGATGGTGTCCTGGAAGAGCTGTCCCGCATGACGGGGGAGGATGTGACGGCCCGGTTTGACATGGTGACGGACCGTATCATCAATTCCTTGTCGGAGGTTGAAGTTGACCCGGCAGACCCGGAAGAGACCGGCCTTCAAATGGCCTCGTAAGGAGAAAAAATCATGACGAACGTGAACATTGACCTGGATGACGAGATTGATATGAACTTGCCGGACCCGAAAATTTGGCTCTACCCGTTCCTTACGGATCTGGGGATCACCGGGATCGAGGCCAGCATGTCCGGGTCCGGGGATTCCGGAGACCTTGACGATGTGATCTGGTACCGTGGGGACACGCTGGCCCCCAACGAGGAGGTGGAAGGGGTCCTGACCGGACTCACCGTGGATGACGGGTCAGGCCGTCACCATAATTTCCTGGACAAGATCCGGGAGATGTTCACCTCGGACGGGTCCGGCGCCGGGAACTGGTGCGATAATGAGGGTGGGAGCGCCCTTTGCCGGTATGATCTGGACCCTGAAACGGGGGTGATTAACCTTGTTGAGGCGGAATACGCCCCCGGTGAGGAGTATGACGACGATGAGGATGAGGATGATGATTGGGAGCCGGACTTCGGAGAAGCGGATGAGGGGGAGGATCCAGAGGATGACGATGTCGAGCCCTGAGGCGTGGA
>Ga0335396_10007124_pt1 | contig 10818 bp, 8 predicted proteins | sample FRY02_FD_205743 | JGI IMG/M metagenome (GOLD analysis project Ga0335396, IMG submission 205743) | Freshwater microbial communities from Lake Fryxell liftoff mats and glacier meltwater in Antarctica - FRY-02 (spades assembly) (version 2) | ecosystem: Environmental > Aquatic > Freshwater > Ice >... | reverse complement strand
TGTAAATTTGCACTCTATTTTCACCCTAAAAATTAAAACATGTCGCAAAAAGAAAGAGTGCTATTCGTGTCTCAGGAAGTTGTACCATATCTACCAGAATCTAACATAGGAAAAATAGGAAGGCACTTGCCTCAAGGAACTCAAGAAAGAGGTAGGGAGATAAGAACTTTCATGCCCCGTTTTGGCTGTATCAATGAGAGAAGAAATCAATTGCATGAAGTGATTCGCCTTTCTGGAATGAATTTAATCATTGACGATACCGATCATCCATTGATTATTAAAGTAGCCTCCATCCAACCAGCTAGAATGCAGGTTTATTTCATTGATAATGAGGAGTATTTTCAACGTAAATTCTTCCTTAATGGAAAAGACGGAAAGTTCTTTTCTGATAATGATGAAAGAGCAGTTTTCTTCTGTCGTGGGGTAATTGAAACAGTAAAGAAATTAGGTTGGGCTCCAGACGTAATTCATTGTCATGGATGGATGACTGCACTTCTGCCGTTCTTTATTAAAACCGTCTACAAAGACGACCCATTGTTCGAGAACGCCAAGGTTGTTTATTCGGTTTACGATGATGCTTATGAAGGTGCATTGGATTCGCGGATGTCAGAAAAGATAAAGTTTGACACTCTTACCGATAAGGATGTTTCCATTTTTACGGATGCAACACACATGGCGCTTACCAAAGCAGCCATCAAATATGCTGATGCAATTATCATTGGTGATGAAGAATTGAGCCCAGAAACAGCTGCGGAAATCACAGGGGCAGACAAACCTATCTTGAATTTTCAGGATGATGAAAACTATTTGGATGCTTACTCGGAATTCTATACTGAGATTTTGGCAAATGAATCAGTTCTTGCTGATTAATGTCTGATTACAATTCTTGTACAATATATTTGAAAGCGGAGGGTTATCCCTCCGCTTACTTATTTAAAAAGGATGACTTTTCGTAATACCGCAGCATTTTTTGGTCTGCTGACCCTAATCATAATCGCTTCTTGTAAAGAACCTGATGGAATAGGTTTAGACGTGCTTCCTGAAGGGGAGGAAATAGCTATCGCTTGGATTGACACGTTCACAATAGAAGCAAGAACAATTCTGTACGATTCAGTACAAACATCTGGCCTATTATCTGGCACATATCTTATTGGAGATTTTGGAGACCCAATCTTCGGAAGGGTGCAATCGGAGCTTTTTATGCAATTTAAACTACCCAGCACCACCACTGAGTTTGACAACGATGCAGAGATTGACTCAATCATCTTAAACTTGGCATACGTGGGCTCCTACGGGTCAACCGACAAGTTGAAGGGAACAATGACTTTCGGAGTATTTGAGGTATTGGAAGACCTGTACCCAACAGGTTCAGGCGACAGCGTATATTATTCTAACGCGTCACATGCGGTTTCTGCTACTCCGTTGGCGGTTCATCAGTTCAGACCAGATCTTTTCGCGGATATTATTTCAGGGATTGACACCATACGTCCATCCTTGCGTATTCCATTGGACAATAGCTTGGGTACGCGAATTCTTCGGTCAGACAGTTTAGCATCTAATGATGTATTTCTTAATGAATTTAAGGGGTTAAATATCAAACCGATGGATGCCTCCATGCCATCTGGATTCGGTTCTATTCTATATTTCAATGTGGCGAGTTCATTTTCTTGGGTCAAAATGTACTACCATACAAGTACTGCAGATTCGTTGTTTGTTAATTTTCTAACTACAAATTCAGATGGAGTTCATACAGCTTTTCGTCATGAATATGGACCAACGGCCATAGAACCAGCCATAGCCGATAGCACGGTAACTGGGGCAGAAAGATTGTATATTCAATCAATGGCTGGAGTACGGATGAAAGTTGAATTCCCAAATGTTAGAGACCTGAGCAACCTCGGTGCAGTAGCTATCAATAAAGCTGAGTTGGTCGTGCCTTTGGATATTGATGTGGTTACTGAATTCGGGGTTCCACCTAGCTTACAGCTGACCGTTATTGACTCTAGCGGAAACCCCATTTTTCCCGTAGATTTCTTTGAAGGGTTAGATTATTATGGAGGTGTTTATGATTCAGATAAGAAGCAATATGTGTTCAACATTGCACGGCATCTTCAATCACTTCTCAATTCTCCAGAAAAAGTGGATTATGGTCTGTACATTACCAATTCTGGAAATGCGGTCAACGCAAGAAGAGGAGTTTTCAATGGGCCTCAACATCCTGATAGACCAATGAAACTTAGAATGACATACACCATAATTGAATAAGCATGTGTGGTATTGTAGCTTATATAGGAAAACAAGAAGCGTATCCCATATTGATTAAGGGGCTGAAGAGGCTAGAGTATAGAGGATATGACAGTGCAGGAATCTGTTTGTTGAATTCAGGACTGAACGTCTATAAATGCAAAGGGAAAGTGGCTGATCTTGAAGCCTTTGCCTCCTCTAAGAATATTTCCGGAACTGTTGGAATTGGCCATACGAGATGGGCAACTCATGGCGAGCCAAATGATGTAAACGCACATCCGCATTATTCTGGAAACGAGAGATTGGCACTGATTCACAATGGAATCATTGAGAATTATGACCCATTAAAAAAGGAGCTTGTCAAACGTGGTCACGTATTTAAAAGCGACACCGATACCGAAGTTCTAGTTCATCTGATTGAAGACGTGCAGGCCAATGAAAACCTTTCTTTGGCAGAGGCAGTTAGGGTAGCCTTGACCCAAGTTGTTGGGGCTTATGCTATTGCGGTAATGGATAGAGATGACCCCAACGTTATCATTGGAGCAAAAAAAGGCAGTCCAATGGTTGTGGGTATTGGAAAAGACGAGTTCTTTCTCGCTTCAGATGCCACTCCTATTATCGAATACACAAATGAGGTTGTTTATCTGGAGGATGAGCAGATTGTAGAGCTTCGAGTTGGACAAGACCCTATCGTTAGAAGTATAGAGAATGAGGTTATGACGCCTTATATCCACGAACTTGAAATGAAGTTGGAAGTCTTGGAAAAAGGTGGTTACGAGCATTTCATGTTAAAGGAAATATTCGAGCAGCCACGTTCAATTGCTGACAGCATGAGAGGTAGATATCATGTTCTTTCAGGAACGGTAACTCTTGGAGGAATCATTGATTATGAGCAGAAAATGGCCAATGCCAAGCGCATCATCATTGTAGCTTGCGGAACATCTTGGCACGCTGGATTGGTAGGTGAATACCTTATTGAGGATTTGGCCCGTATTCCAGTTGAAGTTGAATATGCTTCTGAATTCAGATACCGTAATCCGATTATCAATGAGGATGATGTGGTGATAGCCATTTCTCAGTCAGGCGAAACCGCTGATACATTGGCTGCACTTGAATTGGCGAAGTCGAAAGGAGCAACCATTATAGGAGTATGTAATGTGGTCGGGTCGTCCATTTCACGAATTACACATGCTGGTTCTTATACACATGCTGGTCCCGAAATTGGAGTGGCTTCCACAAAGGCATTCACTTCGCAGGTTACAGTTTTACTGCTGATGGCATTGCGTTTGGCCCACAAGAAAGGTTCCATTGCGGAATCAAGATTTCAGCGAATTCTTGCCTCACTTGAAAAGATTCCAGCTCAGGTTGAAGAAGTACTGCAATCTGCCGAACTCGTCAAATACATTGCTGGCCAATATAAGGACTCACGAAACTTTCTATACTTGGGAAGAGGTTACAATTTCCCTGTTGCGTTGGAAGGCGCTTTGAAATTGAAAGAGATTTCTTACATCCATGCTGAGGGTTATCCCGCAGCGGAGATGAAGCACGGGCCGATTGCGTTGATTGACGAGGAAATGCCAGTCGTTGTAATTGCTCCAAGCAAAGGGTCTTACGAGAAGGTTTTGAGTAACATCCAAGAGGTTAAGGCCCGAAAAGGAAAGATTATTGCAGTGGTGACTAAAGGCGATACTGCTGCCGCAGCGCTTGCCGACCACGTGATTGAAATTCCAGAAACGGAAGAAGAATTGGTGCCGATCTTGGCTTCCGTTCCATTGCAATTACTATCGTATTACATTGCTGTTATGAGAGGATGTAATGTAGATCAGCCTAGAAATTTGGCCAAGTCGGTTACGGTTGAGTAAAGGATGAATTGATTGCAACAGCGAGCCGTAAGAAAGGTGGATGAGCCGTCCTTTTGTGCCGTGAGCTAACAGGGTCTGTTTCGACTTTCTTTGTAAGACTCGACCCAGCCGGTCTCTACCGATGAAATCGGGATGTTATAAACGACTTTGCTAATAACATGTGTTCATCAAGGAGTTTATTTAGCTTTTCTGTGGTCTCGGCTTTTGATTAGTTTTTGACGGTTCATTACCTCCACTTTGTTTTGGTGGATTTTCTGATGAAGTACAATTGCTTTGCGATAAGCCCCAATAAGCCCTTTATTCGTTACGTTATGTCGTTTAAGGCGGCTAATCTATTTGCCGCAGGTGTATCAATTGTGCTGGTATTGATTCTAGGATTTGTAATAAACGATATGGCAGCACATAATGGTAAGAAACAAAAAAGGTCTTCCAACTGGAAGACCTTTTTGTTCTGTGGGCGATGAGGGATTCGAACCCCCGACCCCCTCGGTGTAAACGAGGTGCTCTGAACCAACTGAGCTAATCGCCCGAATTAGGGGCTGCAAATGTAAAGAAGGATTTGAAAATTCCAAGAAGAAAATTCACACTACTTCAGCTACCACAAACGTGCTGCCGCCTACATAGATAATGTGGTCCGGTTTGGCCAGCTGTTTCGCGGCTTCAAGTGCTTCGGAAACGGAGGAAAATGGAGTGTGCTGCAATCCAAGTTCATTCGCTTTTTCTTCAAGAAAGGAAACGTCTAGACCTCTTGGCACATCAGGCTTGCAGAAATAGTATGATGCTTCTTTCGGAAGCATGAGGAGCGTTTTCGAAACGTCCTTGTCGTTTACCATTCCCCACACGAAATGAAGTTGTTCAGGTTTTCGATTGGATAACAAACGCTTGATGTTCGGTTCAATGCCCTCGCGATTGTGACCCGTATCGGCAATAATGAGTGGATCACGCCCTAAAACCTGCCAGCGTCCTTTTAATCCAGTGTTGGTCACAACCGATTTTATTCCAGCCTTGAAATGTTCACGGGTCACATTCCAACCAGCATCGGAAAGTGTGCGGGTGGCTTCCAAGGCAGTTATTAGGTTTTTAGCCTGATGCGGGCCAGAAAGTTGGCTTTCAACTTCCAATTCCATTCCATCATAATGACGAAGGTGGAGTAGGAGCTTGTCGTCTTCCAATTGCTGTGTGCGCGTTTCCCATTCGCGATTGGCAAAACGCAAACGACTATTTGTTTGTCTCGCTTTTCCTTCAAAGACTTCGGCTACCTCCTGCTGAAATTCACCAACAATAACAGACACATTCGGTTTAATGATTCCTGCTTTCTCGCCAGCTATTTCAGGTAATGTGTCTCCTAGAAACTGTTGGTGGTCGTAACCGATATTGGTGATAACGGAAAGTTCAGGAGTAATAATATTGGTGCTGTCCAATCTTCCGCCCAATCCTGTTTCTATGATAGCAATATCCACCTCATTTTTGGCAAAATGGTCAAATGCCAAAGCCACCGTCATTTCAAAGAAGGAAGGTTTGATGCGCTCAAAATCACTTTTGAAGTTCTCAACGAAATCAATGACTGAATCCTCGGAAATCATCTCGCCATTCATCTTAATCCGTTCACGAAAATCCTTCAAGTGAGGCGAAGTGTACAATCCTACTTTATAGCCAGCCGCCTGAAAAACCGAAGCCAACATGTGACTTACAGAGCCTTTACCGTTGGTTCCCGCAATATGAATGCTCTTGAATTTGTGCTGCGGATTATCCAACAATTCGCAGAGCGCAAGTGTGTTCGTAAGGTCTTTTTTGAAAGCAGGAGCGCCTAGCCGTTGGTACATCGGCAATTGGCTGAAAAGGTATGCGAGGGTTTCGGTGTAATTCAATTGGTTACGAATTACGAATAAGACACGAATATACGAACGGCAAGAATCGTCAATTTTTGGAAAGTTGACGAACTCCGACTATTCAAGAATGAAAACGAACGTCATGAAGCCTTTTTGCTGAATGGCGGCATCAGACTTGGCGTTGAATTTTGTGTTGTAGGCCGCTTCGGTGGCTAGCTTTTCCAAGTGACGGTCAGCGGTGGTTGAACCACGAGCACCAGGCGTTGCCTTTACCACTTTGCCATATTTATCTACGATAATCTCCACAACCACTTTTCCTTCCTTTTGTGATGTGTCCACAATCTTTGGAGCACTTACGAGAGAACGGCCACCAAGGTCAAACGAGAAACCATCCCCACTTCCACCCAAACCGTGGGGCGCGCCAGGTGTTCCATTCAAAGAACCCTGATTTCCGCCAGGTTGATTGTTCCCTTCGCCTTTTCCCTTGCCATCCTTGGCCTTGGCGAAAAGGGCATCGCTGGCATCTTTCTTCTCTGCTTGAACTTTCGCTTCTTGCGCCTTACGTTGTTCTTCCTCTGCCTTTTTCTCTGCTTCTTCCTGTTGCTTTTTCTTCTGTTCCTTTTTCAGCGCAATGGCGTCAATCATTTCCTGCGTCACCACTTCTTCCTCCACAACGGGAGTAGAAACTTCTTCCACAACGGTTTCGGTTGGGGTGACTTCCTCTTCCACTTCCTCCAGAATTTCTTCTGATTGAGCTGGATCCATTTCAGAATCACCAAGGCCAGTTTCGGTGTTGCCGAAATTGATCATCATGCCTTCCTCAGGTTTTGGTTGGATGGTGGTAAGCCCCAAAAACAGGAACAACAGCAGTAGTAACGCGTGAATTGTCAGCGTTGTAACGAGGGCTTTGCTCTTATTTTTCTTTTCCTCTGAGGTCATTCTTCAGTCCTTGTCTCTCTATCTCTTATCTCTAAACCCTTCACTCTGGCTTTGTGGCCAGCACAATCTTGTATTGATTCTGATAGGCGATGTCCATCACTTTGACCGCATATTCGATAGGCACACCTTTCTCCACACGCAGCACAATCACTTTCTCCTCTGAAGTTGCTAGACGCTGATTGATCATGGATTCCATAAACGCAGGGTCAACTTTATCCTGATCAACGTAATGAACAAGGTTTTTGTCGATGGAAACAGACACCGTTTGCTTCTTCACAGACTTGGACTTGCTGCTTGGCAGCACGAGGTCCAACGCATTGGTGGTGACTAGGGTGGAGGTGAGCATGAAGAATATCAACAACAGGAACACGATGTCGGTCATAGACGACATGTTGAAGTTCGGGCTGACCTTATTTCTTGTTTTGAGTCCCATCTTGTTTCAATTATTAATTAAGAATTATGAATTAATAATTCGTTACGCTGGTTCGTGTAGTAGGTCGATGAATTCGGTTGATCGCGCTTCCATCTTAAAAACCACACCCTCAACCTTTGCAACCAGCATGTTGTACCCCAAATAGGCCATGATGCCTACAATAAGACCAGCAACAGTTGTGGTCATGGCGGTGTAGATACCACCAGCCAACATTTCTACGTTTACTTGGCCTCCGGCCATTGCCATTTCGTGGAAAGCGAGAATCATTCCGATAACGGTTCCAAGGAAACCGATCATGGGTGCCGCTCCTGAAATAGTTGCCAACGAAGCGAGGTTCTTTTCCAATTTGTAGGTTTCCAATTTGCCCACATTTTCCACTGCAGCAGAAATATCTCCCAACGGGCGACCGATTCTTGAAATACCTTTCTCAATCATCCGAGAAACGGGGCTGTCTGTACGGAGGCAAAGCGCCTTGGCCGATGATAGGTCGCTTTTGTGAATGGCATCTTTTACCGCGCTCATAAACGCGGCATCTTCTTCTCCAGCCTTGCGGATGGTGAGAAATCGCTCCACGAAAATGTAGATGGCAATGATGGAAAGAATGAGCAGCGACAGCATGATGATATTGCCGCCAATACCGCCAGAGGTCATCAGGTCGATGATTGAAATGGTTGACTCTTCTCCAATTTCTTCGGGCACTAGTGTTTCTTGTGCCATTGCTGTGGTGATGAACATCAGATTCATGCGTGTTTTTTCTTTAGTGTTGAGGTAGTTTACTCCGAATCGAAATTACTATTGATGAATGTGAGGCGAATGCGATTTGGTTTCACTTACAAACACTGAAATGTTAGCTTTAGTATAAAGCCATAAATGAAAAATGCGCCTTTGAAGGGGCGCATTTTTCAAAATTGCAACATAATTGAAGACTGCGCAGCTTTTAGATCAGCTGTGATGCTTGCAGATTGCGTGCGTTAGGGGTGGGAGCGGCATCCTTTTTTCCTCCTTCATTGAGCGAAGCGAAAATGAAGGAGGAAAAAAGATACAGCGGACGACCCGACCCCCGATTTTTCTTCGGGGGGAACGCCCTAAAACAAGAACTTCTTTATTAGAGTCCGTGAAGGAGTTCTACCATCAACAGGAAGGTGCCACAACCTGCGGCAAAACCTAAGAATGCCAGCCATGCGATATTTTTGAGATACCACATGAAATCGATACGTTCCATGCCCATGGCAACTACGCCTGCGGCCGAACCGATGATGAGCATGCTGCCTCCCGTACCTGCCGAGAATGCGATGAAGTGCCAGATATGGCTATCCAATGGAAGCTGGAACATGCCCATGCTGGCGGCCACCAACGGAACGTTGTCGATAACGGCTGAACCGAAGCCCATGAGAATGACGAAAATGTCGTCTGGGATGGCTGCACGGACGGTTTCGCCAAGGTGGAAGATCATTCCTACGCTTTCGAGGGCGGCAACGGCCATCAGGATTCCGAGGAAGAAAAGGATGCTCGGCATCTCAATTTTTGCGAGTGATGTATGCACAGGACTATGATGATGTGCAGCCTGCGACATGGTGAACGCACGGTGACTTTTGAGCTCGGCAACCATGCCAACAACGGCCAAGGACAACATCATTCCAATGTATGGAGGAAGGTGAGTAAGCGTCTTGAAAATTGGTACGAACACAATCATTCCCAGTCCGAGAAGCAACATGCCAAGGCTTGCAGGCTTCTCGTCTGCGTCACTCACAGGTGAAGTTAATTGGCCTTTGAATGCTGGCAAAAGTGTTGCGATGAAGGTTGGAATAACCATGCAGATTAAGGATGGAAGGAATAGGAATTCAATCAATTTTCCGGCAGAAACTTTATTGCCAATCCAGAGCATGGTGGTGGTAACATCTCCAATTGGTGACCAGGCACCACCAGCGTTAGCACCGATTACAATGAGACCAGCAAACCAAAGCCGGTCTTCGCGGCTGTCAACTAGTTTTTTGAGGATGGTGATAAGCACAATCGTTGCCGTAAGGTTATCAATGATGGCAGAGAGGGTAAAGGCTAATCCGCCCATAATCCAAAGCAGCACTTTCTTCTCTTTTGTTTTTACAAATGACTTGATGGCTCCGAAGCCGTTGAAATGATCGGTAATCTCAACAATGGTCATGGCACCCATGAGGAACACTAGGATTTCGGCTGTTTTGCCCAAATGATGGAGCAGCACTTCATCCATGTGTGAGGCAACAAGACCCAACGCCCCATCGATCTCAAATACGGGAACGTGTGCTAAAGCTATGACTGCCCACAAAAAAGCCATCATGGCAACGGCAGGAATCAGTTTGTCTATTTTGAATGTATGCTCAAGCGTGATGGAAACGTATCCGAGGACAAAAATTACGAGTAGGATGATTTCAAGCATTTAGTTTGTTTTTTGAAGTTTAGGATTTGCCAAAAGTTCTTCCAACGCCAATTGGAAGGCAGTGTTGCTCACGTTTGTAAGCGATGAATTCTTGTCGTGCACCTTTTTAAGTGCGTTATATATGGTGCGTGACGTATCGCTGAAAATCGCCTCATCGGTGAGGTCTCTGTCTTCATAACTCATGAGGAATGCAAACACACGTGCCATACCGCAATTGGCAATGAAATCGGGAATCAAACTCAATTGATCATCTGCCTGACTCATGATAGGCCCGTAGAAAATCTCCTTGTCTGCAAAAGGAACATTGGCCCCGCTGGCAATGGTCTTTAATCCTGCATTCACCAAGCGTTGCAATTGATTGGCAGAAACCAATCTGGAAGCCGCTGCTGGAATGAAAACATCTGCTTTTACATCCCAAATACTGGCGTTCACTTCATCGAAGCTCAACATTCCGTCAATTTCGAGCGTGTTGCCAACCTTATGATTGATGAAGAGGTTCTTTACTTCTTCGAGGCCGTAGCCCGCTTCGTTTATCAGGCCACCGTTCTTGTCGATGATGCCAACAATTTTGGCTCCTGCATGCGCCAATTCCATGGCAGCGGCAGAAGCTACATTGCCCCAACCTTGTACGATGATGCGCTTGCCTTGGAGCGATTCGTTCTTGAATATTGAATAGAAGTGCTTGACCGATTCGCTCACGCCAAAACCAGTAACCATATCGGCTACGCGGTATTTGGTGGGGCCATCCGGACAATAGTTCGGGTCTTCTAGTACCTTGGAAACACCGTTTCTTAATTGCCCAATCTTACGAATCTTCTCGGCATCGGTCGGGTCAAAATGTCCGTGTACGATGCCTTCCTGCGGATGCCAGATGCCGAAACTCTCGGTGATGGGAATCACTTCGTGAATCTCATCCACATTCATATCGCCACCCGTACCGTAATAGTTTTTCAAGAGGGGAGAAACAGCTTTGTACCAGCGTTCCAATACGCCTTTCTTGCGCGGATCTTTTGGGTCAAAATCAATTCCAGATTTGGCACCTCCAATGGCAGGGCCGCTTACCGTGAATTTGATCTCCATGGTCTTTGCAAGCGAAAT
>Ga0335396_10007119_pt1 | contig 10822 bp, 7 predicted proteins | sample FRY02_FD_205743 | JGI IMG/M metagenome (GOLD analysis project Ga0335396, IMG submission 205743) | Freshwater microbial communities from Lake Fryxell liftoff mats and glacier meltwater in Antarctica - FRY-02 (spades assembly) (version 2) | ecosystem: Environmental > Aquatic > Freshwater > Ice >... | reverse complement strand
GCTGAGACAAATATCGTCAATTACACAATCTGAAAGCAATTCACAACGAATACGTTCAGCACATTTCAAAATAAAGCGCTGAGACAAATATCGTCAATTACACAATCTGAAATAGAACTATTTTCTATTTACAAAGACCACAGTGGAACCTTATGGCTTGGAACGCTTAAATCGGGAGTATATAAATTCAATGGGCAAGACTTTGAAAGGTTTATGCACTGAAAAAAAAGCATTCACTGGGATTCAATTGGGCTATGCAATCGCTTTAATGGCTAATCATACCATTGTATTGTACAAAAAGATTGATCGAAAGAATGGAAGTTTTTTCAATGGAAGCTATATTTGTATAAATTAGAATGCATTTAAACACGCTAAGTGTTAGGCCACCAACGAAGACATTAGAGAGAATAAATCCCGTTATTTTGATTCCATTTAAAATCATAATTAGCACTCCAAATATTTCATTAAGCTTTGCAGTACTTGCAATTTGTAATTTGATCTCGGGGTGTACCGATACATCATCGACCCAAACCGAATTTCAGAGCGAAAAAAAGGAAACTGTGCTAATTCCTATCAATTACAATTTCAATAGTCTAAAACTACATTTGAACAGTGATTTTGACGCCCCATCCTCTCCTATTGATTGGAGATGGGATTATATGAATTCAAACAATGGAATGCCCGATACAAATGGGATTGATCAGTACATGAACATTGACCAAGCTTTGTTTTCATTCAACACTGCAAAAACATTGCCAACATTAGGCATTACGACAAACCAGAAAAAGATCATTCAATTCAGCAGCACAACCATATTCTACTTAGCTGATCACAGTGAGGAATCAATCAAAAATGTGCTCGACAGTTTATCAAATTTCGATCTTCTTAGAGATGCGAAGATCCAACAATCCATCATCCAAAATAGTTTGTATTTTAGCTCATACCCCGATTATGAAGAAATGATTAAATTAGTGCTATCCGACCATGAATTTGGATATGACAAAATAACGTATGAAATTAAGCTGATTATAGATTAAATGTAAAACATGAGCAACATCTTCATTTATATGACCATGCTTTTGAGCTTTGAAGCATTGGGACAATCAACTATAAGTGATACTACGGACAGCTTTAAACACTTTCAATCACTTGAAGAATTGCTACCAAGTTCAAGGGCTATTCACAACGAAACATTTGATCTAAAATTCCTGATAAGAGCTTTGCCAGATAATGGCTGGTTTTTGCAATTAAACGAAGACTCCAGTTACGAATACATACAATGGTCAGGCTGGGGTGAACCAGAAGGACAGATTATAGAAACCGGGAGCTATAATATCATCCATAACAAATTAATTCTGAAATCATTCAATGCCGAGAGCCAATTAGATGGCTTAACGTTTTCCTTAATCACTTCTGAAGCGAGGGATATAGAGAATCATATTAATGTTGATTGTGTGGAAAAGAATGCGCAGATCTATTGTCTGTATATGCGTTGAGATATCCGTATTAATGAAGATTTTTGTGCTCTGAATACCGATATGAGCCGGTGATTTCAAGATTACGTTACCTTCGAGTTCATATTTTAACCTCGCATTCTGCAAATGTTAAAAACCAAGTTAAAATTACAATATATTACATGAAAATAAAATTATTTTTCGTGCTGATTATTTCCATATTGACTTGGAATTTTGGCTATTCTCAATCATTGCAAAAGATCGAATTGGACCCAAGTGATTTTTACTGCGGACATTATTTGGTAGTAGAACCGGAAAATAGGGATTCCATTTCAGGAGTATTATTGCTATTAGCGGGCTTTGGACAAATTCCGGAAGACAGTCCAACTGAAACCGAATTACACCATGTTGCTCAGAGCAATAATATTTTGACCGTTTTCTATGCTGGGGGGAATAAACTTTATGCTGACTCCATAACAGTAGAAAAACTAAACATCGTAATAAAAGATGTTTTAAATCGCTACCCGGTGAAGAGTGACATATTTGTTCTAGGCGGATTCTCTGCTGGTGGAATGATTGCTATGAGGTATGTAGAGTTATGTAATGAGTTCCCAGATCAGCTTCCAATACAACCAAAGGGAGTGTTTACTGTGGACTCTCCCATCGACATATTTACTATTTATGAGCAATTAGTAGAATCGGCTAAAAATAACTATTCGCCAATAGCGGCTGAAGAGGCTTTAAGGGCTATGGAACACATCGAAAATGACTACGGAGTTCCTCTAGAAAATATCGCCATATATGCTAATCTTACTGCTTTCAGTATGAATAAAAATTACAGCCAAAACGAGCAGTATTTAAAGAATACTGCAGTGAGGACCTATCATGATGTAGATATTTCTTGGCGCATAATAAATCGGAATCAAACGGTACATGGTTCCAATTATGAAGTAACTGCAGAACTCATCAATAGACTGGTGTTAATGGGTAATAACAGAGCAGAATTTATGCAAAGTTTCCAAACAGGCTATCGGTCCACTGGTCAAAGACATCCCCATTCATGGTCAATCGTGGATGAAGTGGAATGTATCAATTGGATGAAAAGCTTATTGAATTAGCATTTAGCCAACAACTCTAAGGGCATTTTCATCTAATTTTTTTGCAATGCTAAAAACCCAGTATTTGCAAACTTTTTCAACTCACTTGATGCAAAAACACTGCATCAATTTTCTCAGATTAAAAGCTTAGATGAACATACCAAATTTGCTAATAATATAAGCCCTTTGAGATACTTGAAAAAGAGCATCTAATACTTCTAAAAATAAATCTTATCGAAAAACAGAAAGATAACTGAGCTTCCCTTTCTGCTAAATCAAGAAAAGCAAAATACAATACATCACAGTTCCCAATAAAACGAACATTCCATATTCGAAATAACGCAGTGCTTTGTTTACATTTTTGAACTTGCCGTCAGTAATCTTGGAGATCACATAGATTTGTTGTCCCAACTGACTAAACAGCTCTTCTTCATTCAAACTTATTTTATAGAATGTTTCAGAAAATTCTTGAACTGAGTTAAATTTAGAAATAACATCCCCAAACATTCAAACTCAACATAAATCAACATTTGCCGACACAAACATTTCTCAACGGTTTCCGATCTCGCCATTTTTAGTCACTTTATAAAAAAAAGGCTGAACTATTTCGTCCAGCCTTCTCAAACAAACAAAGTAGTATCAAACTTAACGAATCACAATCATTTGTCTTGAAGACGAACCAGCATTTTGTGAGTTCATCACTTCCAGAACATAAATTCCACGTGGAAGATTAGTATCAATATTCAAAGTTCCGTTAGATGTATTGCTGTAAACTATTTGTCCAACACTGTTGATAATTCTAACGAAGGTAAATTCACCCGAAGTCTTCAAGGTAAATTCACCATTGCTCGGATTAGGATAAACATTTAGAATTTGAGAATGCAATTCCAAAACACCAACTATACTGAATTCTTCAGATACCGATTCACCGCAAGAGTTAGAATAAGAAACAGTGTAAACACCTTCAGCTGTTGCAATATAGGTAGGTTCATCAGCACCTTCGATCAAATAGCCATTTACATACCACTGAATATCGTAACCTTCAACCCAGTTATTGGCCATTAATTCAGATCCATTAGCAGCAATAATAGGAGTTGCAGGGCCTACAAGAACGATATCGGCTTCTCCAACTTGAAACTGAGCCTGAAATTCGCCAACTTCATAAATCAATTTAATTTGATAGGTCCCCGGCTCAGAGTAAGTATGAGCAATAAGGCCTTCACAGGCATCACTCATGTTTCCATCGCCAAAATCAACATAACAATTGGTATAATCAATGTTGATGGCTGAGGTATTGTTTACTTCCACTGAGCTGCAATCGCCGGTAAAACTGTAATGCGCATTCAAGGTGCTCAAAAGACATTCTTCAGGCAAAAACTGAACTACTTCATTACAGAATTGTACAAAGCTTTCTCCACCGAGGAAAACATAAGAATCAAAACCTGCATCGCCGGCATCAGCAATTGCAAGTTTAATATGATACACTTCGCCAATAACTAAATCGCCAATACTTGCATGAAGCAAAGTGGTAAATCCATCTGACTGAATAACTGTTGGATCACTAACATAAGGTTCTGAAGAACCATCGCCATTATGAATAAAATATTCGCAATAAGAACAAGGCCCTTGGTTTCCGGTACCATTATTCAAATTGTTAATGGCAACAGGAATATCGGTGCCGGGAATAAGAGCTATATTAACAGCTCCATTGGAGTATGGACCGCTAATTCCGGGGCCACTGATAAAGAACCCAAAACCATCATTAAAAGATGACCCAACAAATTCATCATACTCTTCAGATCCAAAAACAAACTGGAAATCGAGGGAATCTCCGGTGGCTATAAAATCAAAATCAACCACCGATGGATCATTCACGCTGAACGAGTTCAGTATGGATATCAAATCACTATCATCATAATTGAAAATTTGATAATCTCCTTGGGTGAATGAGCCAGAATTGTTCGGTCCTACTGCACCGGTAACATATCCACTTCCCATAATAATGCCCGAATTCAATCCAACATTAGATTGGCTGCCTTCAAACAAACCGATGTGATAATTACCACCTGAGAAAACAATATTCGAAGTAAATACTCCATTTGAAAGAAATGCATCTTCAATTATTTGCTCTGGCGTTAACGTGGTATCAACAGATAATTGAGCGGAAACATTGGCTGCTATTACAACAGCCATACATAAAGTGTATAGGTGTTTCATGAGATTTGATTTTGGATACTTTAGACCTTAAATATAGAAAATTCTGAGTGTAAATGCTATAATTAGCTGCTTATCAGAGAACAAATCAGTATTTTAACCTGCAACGTTTGAAAAGCTATTTGCCATTTTTTCATCAAATTGCAGCTCCAATTCAGTATCATGAAATTGTTCGTCAAAAATATAGGGCTTCTCGTTTCCGCTTCTGAAAACTCAGATAAGTTGAAGAAGGGTGCGGCTATGCGGGAATTGTCAGTTTTAGCAGATGCCTGGTTGGCTGTAGAAAATGGCATCATCGCCGATTTTGGGGCAATGTCGGACTGGCCGGGAATAACAGATTGGCGTGACTTAGAAGTAGTTGATGCCGAAAACAAAATGGTTCTCCCCTGCTGGATTGATTCCCATACTCACATGGTTTTTGCCGGAAACAGAGTGTCTGAGTTTGAAGATAGAATTCGCGGATTATCTTATCAGGAGATAGCTTCCAAAGGCGGAGGAATTCTCAACAGCGCAAATTTGCTCGCATCCACGGATGAAAATCAACTTTTTGAAGCCGCAATGGAACGAGCTTGGAATGCAATTCGTTCCGGTACAGGTGCTTTAGAAATCAAAAGTGGATATGGTTTAAGTACCGATGCTGAACTGAAAATGCTGAGGGTTATCCGCAGAATGAAGGAAGCCTTGCCTATTCCTGTTAAATCGAGTTTCTTAGGCGCACATGCCATTCCTGCGCGTTTTTCGGGAAATGCTGATGCTTATATCGACGAAATTATTAATGAAACTTTACCCGAAGTGACAGCTCAAAAGCTCGCGGATTACATTGATATTTTTTGCGAGAAAAATTACTTCGAAATCCATCATTTGGATCGTTTGCTCGAAGCAGCGGGCAAATTCGGATTAAGAGCCAAAGTGCATGTAAATCAGTTTAATGCTTTTGGAGGGGTAAAACATGCCATAAATCATAATGCCTTGAGTGTGGATCATCTGGAGGCTTTAAATGATGAGGACATTCCTGCATTGCTCAACAGTGATACCATACCGGTAGCACTTCCAGGCTGTTCCTTCTTTTTGGGTATTCCTTATACTCCGGCTCGACAAATGATTGATGCCGGATTACCACTGGCTATTGCAAGTGATTTTAATCCTGGATCTTCACCTTCCTATAACATGAATTTCGTAGTTGCACTGGCGAGCATTAAAATGAAAATGTTACCGGAAGAAGCCATCAATGCTGCAACTATCAATGCCGCTTTTGCATTGGAATTAGATCAGGATTTCGGTTCTTTGAGTATTGGCAAACAAGCGAATTTCATAATCACAAAACCGATGAGTTCTTTAGCGCAGATAGCCTATTCTTTTGGCGAAAATCCAGTGGACAAGGTTTATATAAAAGGAAAATTATTCAATTAGCCGCTCTTGAAGAAAGACACAAAATTCATTTAGATTATCCATTTTATTCTAAATTATTGAGTTCATTTCTCCGGTTTCAGATTTGTTTTACACTTCATCATCTTCTTTTTCTGGAGAAAATAGCTGGTTAGCGTATTTCAAGAGGCAAGAAATGTTCCCTTCAAACTGTATTTCAGCTCCGCAAACCCAATTCCAGTGCGGAAAATACAATTATCAACATAAAAATGTAATTTATCCACTTAAACTATGTATCTTTGCAGCGAATTTTAAACGACCAAGTGTCATTTATGTCCCGTCCTTAATGGAGTGGGCTGCCCGGGAAAACGAATTATAGAGGCGGCCTTTACAATAAACCCCTCATAATAATGACGTTCTCAGAACTGAATTTAATTCAGCCTGTGCTTCGGGCTATAACCGAAGAAGGCTACACTACCCCAACTCCTATCCAAGAACAAGGTATTCCGGTTATGCTGGAAGGAAAAGACCTTTTAGGTGTTGCTCAAACAGGAACAGGTAAAACTTGCGCATTCGCAGTTCCTATCCTTCATCGCATGTACGAATCAAGACCAGAAGGCAAAAAACGCGGTCCAATTCGTGCTCTTATTCTTACTCCCACTCGTGAACTAGCTGTTCAGGTTTCTGACAGTTTCAAAACTTACGGAAAATACACCGGTTTCAAAACCTGCGTTATTTTCGGTGGAGTGAGTCAGTATCATCAAGTACAAGCTCTTCGTGCTTATCCTGAAATCGTAGTTGCAACTCCAGGCAGATTGCTCGACCTTATTAATCAAGGTCAGGTGCATTTAGATCATTTGGAATTCTTCGTTCTTGACGAGGCTGACCGTATGCTCGATATGGGCTTTATTCATGATGTAAAGAAGATCCTTACCTACGTTCCTGAAGAACGTCAGAGTGTGTTCTTCTCAGCTACCATGCCTGAAAGCGTTGCAGCACTCGCTAATCGTATTTTGAAAGATCCTATTGAAATTGCAGTTACTCCAGTATCTTCTACTTCTGAAAATATCGCGCAATCTCTTTTCTACGTTAACAAAACCAACAAAAGCAAACTGCTTGTTCATATTCTTGAAGACCTTAACATCAAAAGTGCATTGGTATTTACCCGCACTAAGCATAAGGCCGAAAAGGTGATGAATGATCTTAATATGTTGGGAATTCGCACAGATGCAATTCACGGGAATAAATCTCAGAATGCTCGTCAGCAAGCACTCAACAATTTCAAAAAGAATAAAATTCGTGTATTAGTTGCTACTGATATCGCCGCTCGCGGAATTGATGTTGACAACCTATCGCACGTTATCAATTTCGAGATTCCTAACGAACCTGAAAATTACGTTCACCGCATAGGCCGCACAGGTCGTGCCGGAGCGAGCGGAATCGCAATCTCTTTTTGCGAGCAGGAAGAAATGGGTTACCTCAGAAGCATTCATAAATTACTTCCTCAGCCTATCGATGTTGTTTTAGATCATCCTTATGCTGAAGTAATGAATCCCCGCGATTCTTCATCTGAACTAGGCCGCAACGGTCGTCTTGCTAATCGCGGTGGCGGTGGTGGCGGTCGCAATGGTGGTGGTTCTAGAGGTGGATCACGAGGTGGATCATTCAATCGCAATGATCGCGGAGATCGCGGATCAGATCGTGGAGGTAATCGTGGTTTCTCTTCTGATCGTCGCGAAGGTGGATCATCTGATCGTCGTGAAGGTGGATCATCTGATCGTCGTGAAGGTGGATTTTCTGAACGTCGCGAAAGCAATGGCGGATCAGAGCGTGAATCTTCATTCCGTCCGGAAAGAAAGCCTTTCGCAGAAGCTAGTGGAGATCGTCGTGAGGGTTCTTCAGAAAGAAATGATTCATTCTCAAGAGAGAAAAGATCTTTTGGCGAAGGTTCAAATGATCGCCGTCCTTCTAATAATGGCGGAGAGCGTCGTTCAGAAGGAAGATCATTTGGCGGAGATCGTTCAAATGGAGGTGGATTTGATGCTCGTCGCTCTTCGGGCGACAGTCGTCCAAGCGGAAATGGCTTTGGAGAGCGTCGTTCAGAAAGTCGTTCTTTTGGTGACAGTCGTCCAAGCGGAAATGGCTCTGCTGAGCGTCGATCAGAAGGTCGTCCTTTTGGTGACAGTCGTCCAAGCGGAAATGGCTTTGGAGAGCGTCGATCAGAAGATCGTTCCACAGGTGATAGTCGTCCAAGTGGAAATGGTTTTGGAGAGCGTCGTTCATTCGGCAATGATTCAGGCGAACGTCGTTCATTTGGAGATCGCAATGAAAACCGTGGAGGTGATCGCAGCAAAGATCTTAAGGATAAAGCATCACGTTTCGATCGTCGCGACAAACCAGCTGGCAACGGTGGTGCGCGCAGTTCTGACAAACCGAGCTTCGAACGTCGTGGTCCTTCTAAAGACAAGCCTTTCTCAAAGAAAAAATCCTGGTAATAAAACACCAATAATAGAAAAGGCATCCAATTGGATGCCTTTTTTTTGTCATAGCAACGGCATAGCAGCGGATCTCAACAAAATTCTGAGATAGCTTGAAGCGAAGACAACATTTTCGATGAGAAATAGTCTAAAATACCATTATGACTTGCGGAGAATCTCCTTCGCTTTCCTTCGAGTCTTTGCAGCTAAAAAAAATCTAAAACTATCACTCATTCCTCAACCCAAATGAAATACGATAGTAAAATAATGGTAATCTACCCAACTGATACTCTCGTCTGATGCTCTGATCTGGATCATTGGATTCGTCAGGCGCATAGGTTAAACTCAACACATTTCGAGTGTCCAATAAATTCACTAAATCAATTCCTATTTCATGAGTACTTTTCTTAGTATTCAATCTATACGTCAGTTTTAAATCAGCCCTGAAATAGTCAGGAAATTGCAAGGTATTTCGCAAACTGTCGTTCACAACTAATTCACGTTGAGCATTACTAGCTTCAATATCAGCCGGACCATACCATCTCCCTCCCACGGCAGTTACTTTTGCACCCACCGTAAACATCGACTTCTTTCCTGATTTGAATTCCTTAGCCACTAAGGCATTCAGCGCATATCGACCATTAAAATCGGTGTTCCTCCATTTTCCATCCCTGCCTTTATACTGTGAATCAAAAAATGAACCTGTAAACAGAAAATAATAAGACTTTGAAAAGAATTTTTCAAGGGTAAATTCTATCCCCATATTCTGCTGAAAACCTTCATTTATCATTGTATCTGGAAAAAATCGGCTGAATCCCGAACCTGAGTTTGCCAATGAAAATGAATAGCTGTTTTTTTCGATCGGAATTTGTGATAATTGTTGGAAATAGATTTCTGATTTTAAGCGAAAATTTTGACCCAACATTCGCTCATAACCTCCTACTAAATGAATTGCTTTAGTGAAATCCATACTCCTATTGTACAAAGACAAACTGCCGTCAGAATTGGTTTTACTCGAATAAAAATACAAATAATGAGGTTGAACTTGAGAGTGCATTCCGGCGCCAAAAGAGAAGGTAGATTTCTCAGAAGCCTTCACACGCGCTGCTATGCGAGGTTCAATGGGCGAAATACTTCCATTCAACCCGAAATACTGTCCATGCAATCCAAAAATGAAATTAGTATTATCAGTTAATTTCCATTTAGTTTGAGTGTAATACTGTAGCAAAACGGCGGATGCTTGCGAATTCCAACGGGTAGTCCAAGAATTATAATTTTCGGAATTAATATCAAAATTCCAAATACTATCCGCAAAAGTGAAATCAAACTGTTGAGCAATTATTCCGGATTTCACTAAAAATTTGCGATTCAATTTGCTGTTTAAGGAAGTATGTGCAACTATTTTGGATTCTGTGAATTGGTAATTGAGCAAGGGTTTTAGAGAATCCAAAACATAATTGTTCTCCGCATCCAAATGACGAAAAACCATTTCATGGTAAGAGTCAACATTACTGTAATTGTAAGCTAATGTAAATTTCAGATATGTATTCTCAGAAAGCGATTTGGTATAAGACCCTCCAACAACAAACATCTGCGAACCGAAGTACTGATCACGATCATTGCTACCATAAATATTGCGCTCATCGGGAGATTCCTCATTTGAAATGAGGATATCGATATCACTCAATCCCATAATGCCAAAAATCGAAAACGATGAAGTTCCCTTGCCCGGCAAATTGATATGAAATGATGCATCCTGATAATTGGGAATGGCAGAAGTGCCATATTCAATTCCGAGCCCTCCAATTAGAGACAAGGTTGAATAACGATAAGCAGTCAGATAGGTATAATTTTTCTCTCGATTGATAGGCCCTTCGGCCAATAATTCTGTTCCCAAAAAACCAAATTGCCCGAGCATTTCGTGCTTATCGTTATTGCCATTTCGCAAGTTCAAATCAAAAGCTGCGGAAGTAGAATTTCCGAATTCTGCAGGAAAAGCACCCGTATAGAAATCACTGTTTCCCAGTGTTTTGTTATTGAGCACAGACACCGATCCACCCGCCGTTCCGGGAATATTAAAGTGATTAGGATTGCTGATAGGAATACCTTCTAACATCCACAAAATAGATTGGGGAGAATTTCCTCTTACAACAATATCGTTGCGGGAATCATCAGCACCTTGTACACCTGCAAAATTGGAAGCCATACGCGAAGG